>Ga0187892_10008842_pt1 | contig 13553 bp, 11 predicted proteins | sample MA1701073metaG_FD_139345 | JGI IMG/M metagenome (GOLD analysis project Ga0187892, IMG submission 139345) | Bio-ooze microbial communities from a basaltic lava cave in the Kipuka Kanohina Cave System on the Island of Hawaii, USA - MA170107-3 metaG ...
GTTCGAGCAACCGCACTTCTTCAGGGGTCAGTACTAACTTGGGTCGAGTCGATTGTCTAGCCATGCCCGCAGCATAGCAGAGAACCGATTATATAGATACTATTTAGTGAAACGATATACTAGTGCGGGCCGCTCTGTTTCACACGATGCACTCCGATAGAAGCAAAGACCTTTTACTGCTGGAAGACGGATCTGTATTTAGGGGACGTTCGTTCGGGTTCCCCGGGTCCGTTGCCGGTGAAGTAGTCTTCAACACCGGGATGGTTGGGTATCCCGAGACTCTAACTGATCCTTCGTACAGAGGGCAGATTCTCGTTCTCACGTATCCTCTAATTGGCAATTACGGTGTGGCTGCCCTTGATCCCTCAGACGGCCTGGCGTCTGGATTCGAATCCAGCAGGATACAGATTACTGGACTGATTATCTCTGGGCTTTCCACTGAACATAATCACTGGAATGCTGCTAGGAGTCTCCCGGACTGGCTTCGCGGAGAGCGGGTGCCGGCTCTTTCAGGAATTGATACCAGGGCACTCACCAAGCACTTACGAGAAAAGGGAAGCATGCTGGGCAAAGTTCTTGCGCAGGAGCAGCACGGGGAAGTCGAATTTCACGACCCCAACAAGGAGAACTTGGTTTCGCTGGTGAGTGTGCGGGAACCCGTTATCTACCCCGGCGGAAAGAAGCGCGTCGTGTTGATTGATTGCGGTTGTAAGAACAGCATTATACGCAGTCTGCTGGTGCGTGGCGTGACTGTAATCAGGGTTCCTTGGGATTACAATTTTCTGAGCGAGAAGTTTGATGGTTTGTTGATCTCCAATGGTCCGGGCGATCCAAAGAAATGCTTGGAAACGATCTCCAATGTGCGAACGGCAATGGAGAAAGATCTGCCTGTTTTCGGGATCTGCCTGGGTCATCAGGTATTGGCTCTCGCGGCGGGGGGAGAGACCTACAAGTTGAAGTTTGGCCATCGGAGCCAAAACCAGCCTTGTTGCGCAGTGGGTACGCAACGATGTTACATCACCGCCCAAAACCATGGTTATGCGGTCGACCCAAGAACACTCACCGAGGACTGGGTGCCTTGGTTTACCAACGCCAATGATGCCACTAACGAAGGCATCCGGCATCGTTCCCGTCCATTTCTCGGCGTGCAATTCCATCCAGAGGCTTCGCCGGGTCCAGTTGATGCCAACTTCCTTTTCGACGAGTACGTTGGGATGCTGTGATGGAAGACAAGCCCAGGAAAATCCTCGTGCTTGGCAGCGGCGCCCTAAAGATTGGGGAAGCAGGTGAGTTTGACTATTCCGGAAGCCAGGCCATTAAAGCCTTGAAAGATGAAAACATCGGCACGATTTTGGTCAATCCGAACATTGCCACGATCCAGACTTCAGATTATCTGGCTGATCAGATCTATTTCCTTCCAGTCACAGCCTCCTTTGTCGAGAGGGTTATTGCGAAGGAAAAACCAGACGGAATCTTGCTGAGCTTTGGAGGGCAGACCGCTCTGAATTGTGGCTTGGAGCTCGAGCAATTGGGAGTGTTCGATCGCCATGGTGTCAGAGTACTCGGGACACCGATTCAGTCCATCCGGCAGACTGAGGATCGCGACCTCTTTGTCAGACAACTGTTGGGAATTGGGGTTAAGGTGCCGAGGAGTTCAGCTGCGACTTCAGTCGCTGCAGCAACCCAGGTCGCCCGGCAAATCGGCTTTCCAGTGATGTTGCGGGCTGCGTATGCGTTAGGTGGCCTAGGTTCCGGCTTGTGTGCCGACGAAGCTCAGCTGCACGAACGAGCCTCCAAAGCTCTGGCCCACAGCCCGCAGGTCCTCATTGAGGAGTATCTTACCGGTTGGAAGGAAGTCGAGTACGAGATCGTCCGGGACCGGTTCGACAATTGCGTTGCGATTTGCAACATGGAGAATCTTGATCCGTTAGGGATCCACACGGGCGAAAGTATCGTTGTGGCGCCAAGCCAGACGCTGACGAACAGTGAATATCATTTTCTCAGGCAAGTAGCGATGCAGGTAGTCCGGCACTTCGGAGTAATTGGAGAGTGCAACATCCAGTTTGCCTTGGATCCGAACTCAGAAGACTACCGGGTGATTGAGGTGAACGCGCGTCTCTCTCGTAGCTCTGCCTTGGCTTCCAAGGCCACCGGATATCCACTGGCTTTTATCGCTTCGAAACTCGGATTAGGCTACAGCTTAACTGAGTTGCAGAATTCCGTTACTGGTCTCACTACAGCATGCTTCGAGCCGGCTTTGGACTACCTCGTTGTGAAGATTCCTCGCTGGGACCTTCTCAAATTTGCCCGGGTCTCCCAGAGGATTGGATCAGCAATGAAGTCGGTAGGCGAGGTGATGGCGATAGGCCGCAACTTCAAAGAAGCGCTCCAAAAGGGGCTTCGCATGCTAGACATTGGATCTCTTGGACTTACCGGGAATAGCAACCTGAGTTGCGCTGACCTGGAGCAAGAGCTGGGTGAACCCACTCCTGAGCGAATCTTTGCTCTTGGCGAAGGAATAAGACTCGGATACTCAATTGAACGTCTTCAGCAGCTTTCTGGAATCGACAAATGGTTTCTGAATGAGATCAGCGGCATCGTCCAGATTGAGAGCAAGCTGTGTCGAAATGCGGATCTGCTTTGTTCCGGAGAACTGTTGTTGGAAGCGAAGCAGGCTGGCTTTGCCGACAAACAAATCGCTCAATTGTGGGATAAGGACGAGGAGCGGGTCCGACAACAGCGCAAGAGATACGGCATTACTCCTTGCGTGAAGCAGATCGATACTTTGGCTGCGGAGTATCCTGCCAAGACTAACTATCTGTATCTTACTTACAATGGTCAGGAAGATGACATTACTTGCAGTGATCAGAAAACGGTCATGGTTTTGGGCTCTGGCGCTTACCGAATTGGCAGCTCGGTGGAGTTTGACTGGTGCTGTGTCAATACTGTCATGACTTTGAGAGGGTTGGGGTACAACACGATCGTGATCAACTGCAACCCTGAGACGGTGAGCACTGACTACAATGAGTCCGGAAGACTCTACTTCGATGAGATGAATCTTGAAACCATATCGGAGATTTACAGCAAAGAGAAGCCACTCGGCGTCATCATTTCAATGGGCGGCCAAATCCCGAATAATCTAGCGATGCGACTCCACCAGGCTGGGATCAAGGTTCTCGGCACAGCGTCTTCAGACATCGACGCTGCGGAGGATCGAAAGAAGTTCTCGCAACTCCTCGACCGATTGGGAATTGAGCAACCTGAATGGAAGGAACTCGTCACTGTCGAGGAAGCAAAGATGTTTGCAAATAGAGTGGGATACCCCGTTTTAGTGCGGCCCTCTTACGTGCTGAGTGGTGCTGCGATGGGGGTGGCCTCCAATGACGGCGAATTGGTCAAGTTCCTAAGGCAAGCCACCGAAGTATGTCAAGAACATCCGATCGTGGTAAGCAAGTTTGTGGAGAATGCCAAAGAACTGGAAATCGATGCAGTAGCTTGTGGCGGCGAATTGGTTGTCTCTGCAATTTCTGAGCACGTCGAAAACGCCGGCGTGCATTCGGGCGATGCGACCCTGGTAGTTCCTCCGCAGCGAACTTTTCTCGAGACCATGCGCCGGATTAAAAAGATCGCTGAGAGGATCGCGAGGACGTTAAGGATTAACGGACCTTTTAATATTCAGTTCATAGCCAAGGACAATGACGTCAAAATAATCGAATGTAACCTGCGGGCCTCTCGGAGCTTTCCGTTTGTCTCGAAAATCTTGAAGGTGAACTTCATCGAGATTGCGACCAAGGTCATCATGGGACATGCTTTTCCCGCGACCAACGGATCCGTTTTTGATCTGGAGTATGTGGGAGTGAAGGCACCACAATTCTCATTTATGAGGCTTGAGGGAGCGGATCCCACACTCGGTGTGGAAATGGCCTCAACCGGGGAAGTGGCCTGTCTCGGGGATGACTTCGAAGAAGCGTTTCTTAAGGCTCTGCTCTCTGTCGGATTTCGTCTTCCGGTACAACATATCCTCCTCTCCACAGGACCGATCGAAGCCAAGGCCGCTTTCCTCGGCAGTGCCAGATTGCTCAGTGATCTCGGGATAACCCTGTATGCCACCAAGGGAACCGCTGATTTCCTTCGAGCCAACTGCATCGAGACGATCGTTTTGCATTGGCCTTTAGACAACAAGAGCCCGAATATCATGGAATACCTGAGTGAAAGGAAGATTGATCTGGTAATCAATATCCCGAAAAACTATCAGGAACAAGAACTCACTAACGATTATATCGTTCGTCGAAGGGCCGTTGACTTTGGGATCCCGCTAATGACCAACATTCAGCTGGCACAGCGGTTTGCAGAATCGCTGGGGAAGAAAAAGATACCAGAAGATTTGCAAATCAAGAGCTGGGCTGATTATCAGCCCAGCGGTCGGCTCCCGATATGAAAATTGTCACCATCGTCGGAGCTCGTCCGCAGTTTATTAAGGCTGCGGCGGTTTCGAGAGTTCTGCGCGCGCAATCTGAGATGGAAGAGACCTTGGTCCACACCGGTCAGCACTACGACGACAACATGTCCGAAGTATTTTTTGAGGAACTGGAAATCCCCAAGCCGGATTTTCATCTTGGGATTGGCTCCGGGACTCACGGTTTGCAGACCGGACGAATGCTCGAAGCCGTAGAACAGATACTTCTAGACAAAAAGCCGGAGTGGGTATTGGTCTACGGAGATACCAATTCAACGTTGGCCGGAGCCCTTGCTGCCGTCAAGCTCCATATTGCCGTGGCTCACGTGGAGGCGGGGCTTCGTTCCTTCAACCGCCATATGCCCGAGGAGATCAATCGGGTGCTTACCGATCACGCTTCTGAACTGCTGTTTGCACCGACCCAAGCGGCCACACAGAATCTTCAGCGCGAGGGGATATCTCCCAACAACGTTCACCTTGTTGGTGACGTGATGTATGACGCAGCGCTCTTCTATGGCGACAGGGCAGAGCGCAAGAGCCAGATTCTGCAAGAGCTCGGTCTGAAGGCCCGCAATTATGTGCTCGCAACTGTTCACCGGGCAGAAAATACCGACGATCCGATTCGGCTTCAGGCCATCTTCAGAGGGTGCGCTACAATCGCGAAAGAGATTCCAGTTGTGGTACCTCTCCACCCTCGCACTCGAGGAGCGCTGGAACGAGTTGGCTTAAGGGAAGGCTTGTCCCACGAAATCTTATTCACTGATCCCTTCGGGTATTTGGACATGGCAATGTTGGAGAAGAACGCCCTGCTTATTGCGACAGATTCCGGTGGGGTACAGAAAGAGGCCTTCTTCTATCGAGTGCCTTGCGTGACGTTGCGTGACGAGACTGAATGGGTGGAATTGGTTGAGATGGGATGGAACAGGTTAGTGCCTCCCGTATCCTCTACGGACGTTTGTAAGGGAATCCGGGAGGCCGTCGGCAAACAGGGCACTCCCGGTTACCCATATGGCAATGGCGACGCCGTTCATAAGATCCTCACGTCATTGATGAGAACTCAATTTTCGGGAAGTCCGGTGATCTGAGTACCAATGAAGGCCGAGACACTCTCGAACAGCTAGTGAAAGGAATCCGGATCAGAATGTTCAGAACGAAAATTGCCTGCGTTGGCGCCGGCTACTGGGGTAAAAACCTCGTCCGAAACTTCAATGAACTCGGTGCTCTCGGGTGGATTTGTGAATCGGATTCGGAAAGACTGAATGATCTCTCGCTGCAGTATCCCACTTGCCGGGTCACACCTAGTCTGGAAGAAGTGCTTTGCGACCCGGCCGTGGGTGGCTTGGCGATTGCCGCCCCTGCGGAAACTCATGGTGATTTGGTGCGGCGTGCGCTCATGGCCGGTAAAGATGTGCTGGTTGAAAAACCTCTGTGCTTGTCGGTTGAGGAAGGACGGGACTTGGTGGCACTCGCCGAAGAGAAAAATCGAGTCCTTATGGTAGGGCACCTGCTTTGGTACCACCCAGCCGTGCTTAAGCTGAAAGCGCTCGTTGAAGAGGGTGAGTTAGGCAGGATTCAATATATCTATTCCAACCGTCTGAATCTGGGAAAGATCCGGCGGGAAGAGAATATTTTGTGGTCGTTCGCGCCGCATGATGTTTCGGTGATCCTCGGATTGCTGGGAGAAATGCCAGACAAGGTTGATTCCCAGGGGGGCAATTATCTTCATGATCGTATTGCCGACGTGACTGTAAGCCTATTGTCGTTCTCCAGCGGCGTAAAGGCCCATATCTTTGTCTCGTGGCTCCACCCTTTCAAAGAGCAGAAATTGGTAGTCGTTGGAGACCGAAAGATGGCCGTTTTTGATGACCTGGAGAAGGAAAACAAGCTGCTGCTCTATCCACATTCGATCAACTGGAAGAACCATCAGCCCTTTGCCAGCAAGGCCGACGCCCAGGTGGTTCCAATCGATCATGGTGAGCCACTGCGCGCCGAATGCCTCCACTTTCTGGAGTGCATCGAAAACCGGCAGAAGCCTCGCACCGACGGCCTGGAGGGACTGCGCGTACTGAAAGTGTTGCACCAATGCCAGAAGGCCCTGAACACTCAGCCGTTCGAAAAAGAAAGCATCGCAACTCCGCCGAAGCTGCCTTATTTCGTCCATGATTCAGCTTTTGTTGATGACGAGGTTGAAATCGGTGAAGGAACAACTATCTGGCATGTGTCCCACATCTTGAAGAATTCGCAGATTGGTAAGAACTGCCGGATTGGGCAAAATGTGGTGATCGGACCGAAAGCACGCATTGGCAACGGAGTAAAGATCCAAAACAACGTGTCTGTTTACGAGGGGGTCATTCTCGAAGACCATGTGTTTTGCGGCCCCTCCATGGTTTTTACCAATGTCATCAATCCGCGTAGCGAAATTCGCCGGATGGATGAGTTAAGACCCACGGTGGTCCGGCACGGCGCCACGCTTGGGGCAAACTCTACCATCGTTTGTGGTGTGACGGTTGGTCAGTACGCTTTCGTGGGAGCGGGTGCCGTTGTTGTGAAAGACGTCCCTGCCTATGCTCTGTTGGTGGGCAATCCGGGCAGGATCATCGGCTGGATGTGCATCTGTGGTGAACGGATTCGCTTTAACGAGGCGAACGGTTCTGGAACGTGCGGCGCTTGCCAGCGGTTGTATACAAAGAAGGAGATGGAGGTCGAGTGCCATGAATAAAGTGCCATTGCTTGATCTGAGGGCACAGTACACGGCTATACGTTCCGAAATTCGCGAGGCCATCGACCGGGTTTGCGACTCTCAGCATTTCATCCTCGGTCCTGAAGTAGCCGCGCTGGAGCGGGAAGTGGCATCTTTCTGCGGGGCACGCTACGCCATTGGTGTTTCTTCCGGAACTGATGCCTTGCTGGTCGCCCTGATGGCCATTGGAGTGGGATCCGGCAGTGAGGTAATTACTACGCCCTACTCGTTCTTCGCGACAGCGGGCGCTGTGGCGCGTCTCGGTGCCACGCCAGTTTTTGTGGACATTGAGCCCCTGACATTCAATCTCCTGTCCGAAGCTGTGGCAGCCAAAATCACCGACCGCACCAAGGCTATCATTCCGGTTCACCTATTTGGTCGCGTCGCCAATATGGATCCGATCCTCAGAGCGGTTGAGGGCCGTGGCATCACTATCATCGAAGATGCCGCCCAAGCCATTGGAGCACAGGACGCACACGGACGCCAGGCCGGCACCATCGGTGAACTGGGCTGCTTCTCGTTTTTTCCGAGCAAGAACCTGGGTGCCTTTGGAGATGGCGGGATGGTGGTGACCAATAGTTCGGAGTTAGCCGACACGGTGCGTGTCCTGAGGGTCCACGGCGGCAAGCCGAAGTATTATCACCAGCTGATCGGAGGGAATTTCCGTCTTGATGCCATCCAGGCGGCAGTGCTTCGCGTCAAGTTGAAATACCTGACGGGATGGACTCAGGCACGCCGGCAAAATGCGGCCCGCTATCGGTCTTTATTTCAGGCTGAGGTTGTGCGCGATCATGTGAAACTCCCGGAGGATGTGACCGGACATATTTACAACCAGTATGTCTCTCGATTTCGGAATCGCGACGGACTTCAGGAGTACTTGCGCGAGCACGGTGTTGAATCAGAAGTCTACTATCCGGTGCCACTACATCTTCAGGAATGTTTCGGCCCTCTTGGTTATCAGGCCAGTGATTTCCCGCACGCGGAAGCCGCGGCACACGATTCCCTGGCTCTGCCGATCTATCCGGAGCTAGCCGAAGAGCAACTGCAGCACGTTGTTCACACCGTCAAGGGTTTCTATGCGGCGTCCTGAGGAATGCCAGTGGGCCAGGTACCTGACGCTGGCGTTCAGAGATTCTGGGGCTGGGCTTGAATGTGTAAGTTTATCAGTATTGAGTTCAGCTCTAGACCTTAGTACACCATTCCATAAATCCGGTGGCTATTTGGAGTGAGTGAGTGAGCTTGCTTGCGCTTTGGTTCGGCGCAGCTTGCGGTGCCGAGCTGGAGATTGGACGATTCTGAAGCGGTTTTTCATGCCGCGTTGCGGTGCCACGTTCGATGAAAACATGGGGGCGGCTCCGCGCGGCGATCTCAAACGCCGATTTTTCGTCCAAGGGTATCGTTGGCTATTTCTTTGCAATACCAATCATAATATAGCGCCAAGCTTCCGTAACAAGTCGATCCACACCCATCCTATCGAGGCGTCCCAAGATACACCTCTGCAACGAGTTCTGGCCAAGAGTCCCGAGGAACCCGACTGTTATGTACTTCACTTCAGAAAACACGGACAAGAGGTTGTTGATCTCCTGAATCGTCATATATCGCCAATTAGTACTCCACTTAACATACCTTTCACGAAAATACTGATGAACAGGAGATGCTGTTAGATTCTCAGCAAACCACAGTTCACCGCCTTTTGTCAGCGATTTATGGATTTCGTTGATTGCCTTTGCTTGGTTCCTGAGACCATCAGACCGGCCCACCCCACCTAAGACTGACTTGAAGAACACCACATCGAATTTGCCCAAGTATGGTATGTCCAAGGCGTTAAGAGCTTCATACTTGATTGAATGAGAAACATTGAACTTTACGTGCTTTTCAATGGCTTCATCGGAAGGGCCCAGCAGATCAGTGCATAGGACGGTCGCTCCATTGAGTGCTGCCCATAACGAGAGTCCGCCATGCCTGCTGCCGATTTCAAGTGCATGAATTGATGGAAAATCGTACTTTGTATTCTTCGCCCAGTATCGTAAGGCAACCGACCAGTTTGGAATGTCCCACTCTATGATGTCAGCAAGGTCCAGATCCTTCTTCACTCGTTCTGTCCTCGTCAGTTTGTTGGTTCAGAGAAACCTATTCGCACGAGAACCGGATGGGGTAAGGAGTTCAAGCCCAGTCTCCGATTACGGATTATAGTATTCTCGCAACTCTTTTGGTGAAACGAATCTTCGATACAACATTCGCCTTCCTCGGGCTCTTGGTACTTCTTCCGCTGCTCCTGCTGATCGCACTCCTGATCAAGATGGATTCAGCCGGACCTGTTTTCTTTCTGCAGAGGCGCGTTGGGCGGGGATTACGTCCCTTTTTCATCATCAAGTTTCGCACGATGGTGCCGGACGCTCCACTGAGAGGAGGGCCAATCACGTTTGGAGAAGATACAAGGATTACCCGGATGGGCAAGTTGTTGCGGAAAACCAAGGTCGATGAACTCCCCCAGTTTCTAAACGTTCTGTTGGGCGATATGAGCTTCGTTGGGCCACGTCCCGAAGTCCCAAAGTATGTGGAATTGTATCCAGAGGATTTCAGGGAGATTCTTCAGGTGCGGCCTGGAATCACAGATCTGGCTTCGCTCAAGTATCGCGACGAAGCAGGGCTCTTGGGGTGTTCTGACGATCCTGAACGGGACTACACACAGCGCATCCTTCCGGACAAGATCCGCCTTTCCAAGGAGTATCTCCGTTGTTCCTCATTGTGGTTCGATTGCCGCGTGATCTTCAAAACCCTCATGCTGCTCGTCCGAGGGTAAATGGCGAGATGGCTCGGTGGAACTTCCCGGGTTACACTCCTCTGCTGTAGGGGCCTTTCTCGCCTGCCAGCGGCGCTAGGGGTTGATAGTTTGGCTCGGGTTGCTTGTTACTGGTGGGAACGACAGCTTCGACTTTCGATTGCCGCGCACGCAGCCGCGCAGTACTGCTGGCCTCTGATCCCCAGGAGTTCCACGCAGGCTGACTTCATCAACAACTGCTTCCTGTTTATTCCTTTGGATCTCAGTGCGGTTTCCGCGAAACTGAAAGATCGCAGGAAACCCCCGCTTCTCGCCCTGGGAGGGAATGTGGCGCGAGGCACTGTGGCGGTGCGGCGCGCTGTGATCCCGCTGCTGATTTGGATTTTCTGCGACCGTTCGAACCACGCCCGCCGTGGCCCGTCGCCGCGGCTTCTCCTTATCCAAGGAGGAGATCCTTTCGCGGCAGAAACGAGCTGAGCTAAGCTGCCCTGGCTGTCTTTCGGGGTCTTTCGGAGAAAGTCTGTTCTGTTCCTTCCTGTGCTGCAAGACGAGGCCGGGTGTCAGCCATCCCTAACCTGAAAAGTAATCCTTCAACTCTTCCTTTGACCGAGGAAGAATCTCTGCTCCCGTGCCTATTTGACCGTGACGTTGGTCGGAGGCGGCAAAGGGCTTGCAGGAAGAGCGGTCAGACTTGAGCCCAAGATGAGTTCTCCCCAGAGGTTAGGTCGTGAATAGCTTCCTGTCGCCAAGATATTGAGCCAATCAAACTGAACTGCCGAGCCATTATCTCGATCATTGTTTGCCAGGAGTAAGCCGATCTTTTGATTGAGAACCGGAGCAGTTTGAACAACGCTCCATGGCACCCCGATTTCCATGGTGTAACCCGTAGAATTGATGTTCGTGCGTGAATTGATTCCAGTTTTCGATACGAGATTGTTAATGTTGGAGATGATGGAATGGTCATTCGAGTCCATCGACGTTGATTTGTTGTTCGCCATATCGAGGTAAATCTCAGCCCCGTCGTCCGCCCATAAGCTCGTGTTGGTTGCTTCCTTTTGGCCGTCTTGAACATCGTAGGCCAAGTACAGATTGCTATCGTCCCAGAGAATAGAAACTCTGACTTGGTTGTCGCTAAGCGAGCCGCCAGAAAAGGTTGTCGAGCTGGCTTGGCCCCATACTGTTTCGTTGAGTAATCCGTCTACGTTGATGGGGACCGGCGTCTTTCGAGCCGTAACTTGCACCGCTGGTGAACTAACTGCTTTGGATACTTCATTCGAATAGCTTGATTCAACCCCAGAGCTGTAGGTTGCTGTGACACAGAAATAGGTGGTTCCGGTGCTTAGTCCGCTGACAGTGTAGGTCGTGGCATTGCCAACGTTCAAGCTGTTCGAATAACTACGGGAGCTGGATCCATAATAGAGCTTATAGCCGGTTAGACCCGAACTGGTTACCGGATCCCAGGCAAGAGTCACGTCAGCTGCCAGAATCGAACCAGTCAGTAGCCCGAAGTGCAAAAGCAGCATACAGAAAAACACCCTGATCAAGATATTGCGATGCATGAAGTTATTATTCCTCCGCTTATGACGATAGCAATTCCCCGGCGCATCACTCTGGATGCCGAAGAGAACATTTAGTACAACCTCGCTCAGTTCAGCAATTCTCTTACCAGCTCAGGGAAGGGTGACAGTCGAGATAAAAATGCGCGGTCCGCATGACTCGTCGAGAAGCTTACGATCGGCATTGGCACTTGCTTTGCGCCCTACAGTGATTTGCATGAGAGCACTTTCTTCGGCTTGTCGTCGATACTCTTGGAGGGGAAAGGCAGATTTAGCAGCGACAAATTCCATCAGAGTAGTCACAGATTTGTTACGATCGTACAGATGTGTGATCAGGACGTTGAGGGTGTAGTCTGAAGCTGTACTTTGTTGCCCGAGATACCCTTTGGGATGCCAAGAGTGTCCCTAAGGTCAGTTATTTCAGACAAAAGCAGCAAATACAAAGGCTAGACCTAATGCTTAAGTCACGAGAGTCCGAATCAGAGATGATGACAGGCGAGAAGATCTGCATGAGAGCATGAGTGTCATGAATCATACAAATGCAGGCTGCCCTGTTGAGCCCGATACGGTGTCTGCCGTCAAGTTGGCCAGGGAATTTAGATTGGTCATCGAGTGTGCACGCAGGTGTGCTCACAGCGAGGTTCGCTGCAATGAAGGCTTGCCTCTAGCCGACATCGACTGGGAGATGCTGATATCGACCGCGCGAAGGCACCGGATGATTCCCTGGGTATACCGCTGCCTGCGCGCTTGCCCTGATGAAGAAGCGATCCCAAGCAAGGTGCGAGAACAGTTTCGCCATCTAACCCAGCAAATCGCCATGAGAAGCCTCCTTCTGACCGGCGAACTCCTGAGGGTTCTCGACGTAATGAGAGTCGACGGCATTCGTGCTGTGCCCTTCAAGGGGCCGGTTTTGGGAGCACTTTGCTATGGCGATCCTTCGCTCAGGGAGTGTGACGATATCGACTTGCTGGTTCCCACCGAAGAGGTCTGGAGAGCTACAGAGTTGCTGCAAGCTCACGGCTACGATTTCTGGATACCTTCGACCAGAGGAGATCAGGAGCGCTTGCTTCGAATGGGCTGGGCCTTTGCTTTCGCTCATCGGAGAACCCGCATCCATCTGGATCTCCATTGGAAATTTACTGCTTCAGGGTTCTCATTTCCATTTGTGGTGGAAGGGCTGTGGAGCCGTCTGAAGCCCGTGCAGCTTGCAGGTAAAGAAGTTCTTTCGTTCCCACCGGAAGACGTTATCCTGCTTCATTGCGTTCATGGGGCAAAACATCAATGGGAAAGACTGGAGTGGATATATGCCTTGTCCGGCTTGGTTCGGTCCAACCCCTGCCTCCAATGGGACGAGGTCTTGATGCAGGCGCAACAACTAAGGGCCGAAAGGATGCTTCTCCTGGGGCTGGCGCTGACGAGGGGTCTGTTTGACACCGAATTGCCGAGTGGTATCCGGCAAAGGATCGAGCAGGACCAGACAATTGAGTCTTTAGTTTCGCAGGCTCAAATGCGGCTGGTCAGCGACGAGGAGGCCCCGATCCTAGAGGCCCAGCAGTATGCTTTTAACTTCAGGATGAGGGAAAGCTGGCGGGATCGTGTCCGTTACTTCTTCTATCTTTTGGGACTCAAGATGACTCCAACCGCAAAAGACCATGAGGCTATCCCCCTGCCCGCCGCTCTGTCTGGCCTGTATTACGCTGTCAGGCCCTTCCGACTCGTAGGCACTTACGGTCTTATCCCATTGATGCGATTTTTCAAGGTTCTCCGTTCTGTTTGATCCCACTCGCGTTGCGAAGAGACATCGGCGGCCTCGTTCTCTTTGATCTCCGCCTGCAGGTAGGTTGAACAGTGGACTAGGTTTACACATTGTAGAAACAAGTTTCTCCACATTATTCTAAAGTGAATATCACGCTTGCTCCGGCGAAGAAAAGGCGATATCCTGCCAGGCATGACAAAACCAAGAGTTTCCAAACCCAAAAGCATTTTGACGGTGAAAGAGTTTCGCCAGCAGTTTGGAGA
>Ga0187892_10008843_pt1 | contig 13551 bp, 12 predicted proteins | sample MA1701073metaG_FD_139345 | JGI IMG/M metagenome (GOLD analysis project Ga0187892, IMG submission 139345) | Bio-ooze microbial communities from a basaltic lava cave in the Kipuka Kanohina Cave System on the Island of Hawaii, USA - MA170107-3 metaG ...
GTCGTGGAGACGGTGGAGGCGCTGGGCCGGCGGTTCGCGCCTTAACGGCGCCTCGTGCCCCCGCGTCCTTCCCCGTCCGGCGGCGGCAGCCGCCCCGCCTGAGCGAGGAGGCGCCGGAGCAGGAACTCGATCTGCGCGTTGAGGCTCCGCAGATCGTCCTGCGCCCAGCGCTGCAGCGCGTCGTAGAGCTTCGGGTCGAGCCGCAGCAGGAACGGTTTCCGCTCGGACATAGGCTATTGATACAGGCTGCCGACGTTCACCACCGGGTTCGTGTCGCGCTCGCCGCACAGGACGACGAGCAGGTTCGAGACCATCGCCGCCTTGCGCTCGGCATCGAGCTCGACGATGTGCTGCTCGGAGAGCGCCTTGAGCGCCATCTCGACCATGCCGACCGCGCCCTCGACGATCTTCTGGCGCGCGGCGACGACGGCCGCGGCCTGCTGGCGCCGGAGCATCGCGCCGGCGATCTCCGGGGCGTACGCGAGATGGCTGATGCGCGCCTCCATCACCTGCACGCCCGCCTGCGTGAGCCGCGACTGGATCTCCGCCTTGAGCTTCTCGGCGATCTCGTCGGTGTGGCTGCGCAGCGCGACGTCCCCCTGCGCGTGCGCGTCGTACGGGTAGCGCGACGCGAGGTTGCGCAGCGCCGCCTCGCTCTGCACGTGGACGAAGTTCTCGCAGTTCTCGACGGTGAAGACGGCTTCCGCCGTGTCGACGACCTTCCAGACGACGACCGCGCCGATCTCGATCGGGTTTCCCGCGTGGTCGTTGACCTTGAGCTTCTGGCTCTCGAAGTTGTGCACGCGGAGCGACACCTTCCTCTTCGAGTAGAACGGGTTCGCCCAGCGCAGCCCCGGATCCTTCACGGTGCCGATGTAGGAGCCGAAGAACTGCAGGACCAGGCCCTCGTTGGGGTTGACGATGAAGAACCCGGCGAGGCAGACGATGTCGACGATCCCCATGAGGACCGAGGCGACGATCAGCGCCGGCATGTTCGAGACGGCGCCCGCGATGGCGCCCCCGACGCACGCGGCGCCCGCGCCGAGCAGGACCACGAGCATCGCGATGCCGTGGGGGGCGTACCGGGGCTTCTCCTGGATCATGCGCTCCTCCTTCCCGTCTGACATCACCATGATATCACTCGGATATCAGACGGTCAAGGCGGAGGGCCGTTACCGGATTCCGCGCACCTTCATCGCGATCCTGTAGAGCGACGTCTGGGCGGTCACGTAGAGGGTCGTCCCGGAGAACGTGCAGTTGGTCGGGTTCTCCGGCACCGGGATCACCGTCACCTGCCCGCCCGACTTGTCGAGCACCACGATCCCGCCCCGCGCGGCGGCGTAGAGATTGCCGCGCTCGTCGAGCGTCATCCCATCCGCCCGCACCGCCGCGAAGTCGCGCGCCTTCCCGAGCGTCCCGTCCTCCTTCACCTCGAAAGCGACGATCTTCCCGGCCCCCTCGTCGGCGACGTAGAGCGTCTTCGCGTCGCCCGAGAGCATCACGCCGTTCGGCCGCGCGAGCGTGTCCGCCACGCGCGAGACCTTCCCGTCGGGCGCGACGTAGTAGACCGCCTCCTTGTCCTGCTCGAGGTCGTCGCGCTTCCCGTAGCGCGGGTCGGTGAAGTAGCAGCCGCCCTTGTCGTCGAGCACGAGGTCGTTCGGGCTGTTCAGCTTCTTCCCGCCGAACGAATCGGCGACCGTCTCGCCGTCGCGCGAGAGCCGGCGCGCGCCCCCCTCGCACGCCCAGAGCCGCCCCTTCCTGTCGAACATCAGACCGTTCGCCTTCCCCGACTTCTCGCGGAAGACCGTCGCCGCCTTCCCGTCGAATCTCACGATGCGCTCGTTCGGGATGTCCGTGAAGAAGACGTTTCCCTCGCGGTCGGCGGCCGGCCCTTCGGTGAACTTGTATCCCGTCGCGACTTTCTCGATCGCGCCCGCGGTGAGCGCCTCCTGGCCGAGGCGCTCCGGCATGTCGGCGATGAGGAACGCGGTGACGGCCGTCGTCGCGACGCAGAGGGAGAGCTCGTGCGGGTCCACCTTGTCGACGGTGTCCGTCTCCGTGTGGTGGTAGTCGAAGTAGCGCGTGCCGTCGACCCAGAGGCCCATGCACGGGACGCCGGATGGCTTGAAGTGGCCGATGTCCGGCGCGGAGCTGCCGACGTTGATCTTGAGCCCGAGCCGGTCGGTGATCGTCCGGAGCTGCACGGTGGCGAGCTTCAGCCGGTCCGCGTCGAGCTGGTCGAGGTGCCAGCCGAACGGCTTCATGGCGCCGTTGTCCGACTCCGTCGCCGCGACGTGCTTGTGGAGCTCCGCGGCGTGATCGCGGAGGTACGTGCGCACGCCCGCCATCCCGTTCTCCTCGTTCGTCCAGAGGACGCAGCGGATCGTGCGGCGCGGGCGGAGGCCGAGCTTCCGCAGCACGTTGAGCGTCTCCATCGCGATGACGCAGCCGCCGCCGTCGTCGTGCGCCCCTTGGCCGACGTCCCACGTGTCGAGGTGCCCGCTGACGAGCACGATCTCGTCCGGGAATTCGCGCCCGCGCAGCTCGCCTACGACGTTCGCCGACGGCGCCTCCCCCGCGTCGTGCGCCTCCATGACGAGCCGCAGGACCGCCTTGCGCCCGCGCTTCACGAGCCGCTCGAGGTACTCGGCGTCCTCGATCGTGATCGCGGCGGTCGGGATCTTCGGGACGTTCGGCGCGTAGCGCATGCCGCCCGTGTGCGGCGTCTGGAGGCTGCGCGGCGTGATCGAGCGGACGAGCGCGGCGACGGCCCCCTTCTCGGCGGCCCACGAGGCGCCGTTCACCCGGTAGGCGACCGTCTCGCCGTACGTCGTGAACGCGCGGTTCCAGACCACGATCTTGCCGGCCGCGTCGCCGAGTTCGTTCCGGTCGCGCGCGACGACGACTTCCGCGGTGATCCCCTCTTTCGGCGTGGCGATGGAGCCGCCGAGCCCCAGCAGCGGCATGCGGCGTTCGAGCGGCTCGACCATCGCGAGCGACTCGTTCCCGCGCACCCACTTCGGCACGCTGACGGGCTCGCGGCGCACGTTCTCCTGGCCGTCCGCTTCGAGCGTGCGCACGCCCCACTCGATCGCGCGGTCGAGCCCGGTCGAGCCGCTGAGCCGGTGCCCGACGTCGTCGCACAGCTCGACGAGCTTCTTGTGCGCGTCGTTGCCCGCCATGACGGCGTCGAAGATGCGCTTCGCGGCGTCGCCGTCCGGCGCGGGCGCCGCGCCGCCCTGGCAGCCGGCGGCGAGGAGGAGAAGAGGGAGGAGGCGTTTCATGCGGGGGATTATAGGAGGCGAATCGCCAAGGCGCGAATCTCGAATCTCGAATGCCGGAGTCACCCGGTTGATCGAGCGCGGCCGAGATTCGTGATTCGATTCGCCCCGGCTACCCCGCGCGGCCGCGGAACGTGACCGTCGAGAGCACGTTCGACTTCGGCCAGCGGACCAGCACCGCCCCCTCGTCCATGCGCCAGTCCGCGTAGGGGACCGACGGGTTGCGGCCGTCCGAGATCGTCATCGCCTCGACCCGGCCGCAGCCGCGCACGCGCAGCGCGTCGAGCCGATCGGGCGCCCTTCCGTGGAAGACGATCTCGAGGCGCAGGAGATGCGGAGGATCGTCGAAGCATCGCACCTCGAGCAGGATCACCGAGCGGTCGTGGAGCGGCGTGATCGCGAAGCTCCGCTGCCACTCGCCCTGCCGACCCGACGGAGGAAGGTCCGTCACGGCGTAGGGATAGTCCGGATTCGCGATCGTCAGCAGCCGCTCGGCGGCGGACGCCCGGATGTCGAACCGGCGCGCCGCCTCCTCCGCGCGCTGCCGGTGGCGCGTGGTCGCGACGTGGAGCGCCACGATCCCGCCCAGACCCATCAGGGTGGCGACCGCGATGCCGAGGCCGCGACGGAGAGGCACGAGTCCGATTATCTGAAATCCGGGGAAAAAGAAAACCCCTCCGACCTCGCGGCCGGAGGGGTCCTGGGTTCGACGGGGACTACTTCTCGACCTTGTACTCGACGACGATGCTCTCCATCTTCGAGGCGCCGTCCATCGACATCTTGACGACCGTGCCCGGAACGTCGTTGTTCGTCCAGACCGTGGTGGTCGTCGTCGTGCCGCCGGCCTCGCTGACGGTTTTGGTCCAGTGGCACTTCAGCTTCTTGCCGCCGACCTCGACGTCTTCGTCGCCCTCTTCCGGCTTCGGGGCGTCCTTGGCGGGCTCGCCCTTCTTCACCTTGGCGGGGACGTCACGCTTCATGGGCTGGCCCTTGATGTCCTGACCCATCATCTTCATGTCGGTCGTGGACTCGACCACGGCCTTGTCCGCGTCGACCGAGATGAGCTTGGTGGTCGTCATCATCTCCGTCTTGTTGCCGCCGGCCTCGCTGACCATCTGGGTCTTCACCCACGTGCCGGCCTTGAACTGCGCCCAGTTCTTGTACTCCGCGTTGTCGACATCCTGCATCATCGCGCAACAGAGCGCGATCGCCACGATCTTCACCATCCGGAGCTCCTGAAAAAAGAGTTGAGAAAAGTTGTTTCGACGTGGAATGCGCGCGCGGGCGGCGGATGCGCGGTCCCGGTCATGCCCCGCCAGTTCATCAGGAGCCTTGTACGACCCGGCCCCCGGCGGGGTTCCCGAAATGCGCGCACAAAGTACCCCTCTGTATCGTCATATTAGGTAAGGGATTTCAGCGGGTTTGGTTACGGGGAGGAGAATTATATGCACAAGGTCGCAGGTACGCTAGCGTTTCTCGTCCTGGCCGCCGGGCTCGTTCCGGCCCAGGAAGCCAAGGACGACAGCCTGTCCCTGAACGGGGACGTCGAGAGCTACGACGTGAAGCTCTTCCCGAACCAGAAGAAGTCGGGAAACCTCGTCCTGGGCGCATTCCGCACCGCGGACGAGTGGGAGGCGTTCTGGAAGAAGCAGGGCGAGAAGTCGCCGAAGGTGGACTTCGAGAAGAACGTCGTTGTCTACGTCATGAACCAGGTCTACGGCGGCACGGTGGCGCTCGAGAAGCCGTGCGTCGACCGGGGGACGGCGACCTTCGCGGTCGACGCGAAGGACCGCAACTCGAAGAAGTCGTTCCGCTGCCACTACCCGTACTCGCTGCGCTCGATCGCGATGAAGGACATCCGGACGATCGAGTTCAAGGAGAAGGGCAAGGAGAAGGACGAGGCGCTCTGCAAGATCGATCCGCTGCGCCCGGAGGATCGGAAGAGCGGCGTCGAGTAGGTTTTTCCGAGAGCGGCGAAGAAGCGCGGTTGACGAATCCCGCGGCCTGCCCTAGAATCCTGGGGCAGGTACAAAGGAGATCCGTTTGCTTCCCGGCACTACGGGCGCGCCGTTCGGATCGCAGAAGCCGGCGGGCTCCTCGGGCAGCGGCGAGACCGGGCTGTTCGGCCGCGAGGAGATGGTCGCCCAGACCCCCGACTACGAGGTGGGCGTCCGAAAGCGCGCCAACTGGACGCTGGTCTACCTGCGGGGCCGCTACACCGACGCGATGGTCGAGCTGATGCGGACGCAGGTGTTCAGGGACAAGGAGCGCCACGCGCAGCACAGCTTCGCCCTGGACCTGTCGAAGCTGGCGAACATCGGCATGCCGCTGGCCCGCGAGATCTGGTTCCAGTCGCAGCAGCTGAGGACGTCGGGCGACCGCCGCTGCGTGCTGCTGAATCCGCCCGAGAAGATGCGCAGCCTTCTCACCTTGATCTCCCCGGGCGCGAAGCTGATCAGCTTCTCCGCGGAGGACGAGCTGCCGCCCGACGTGAAGAACATCGAGGCGGTGGCCCAGCGGTTGGAGCAGGAGTACGGGGACATCCGCAAGAGCTGCTCCACGAACACGCACTGGCAGTTCACCGACCGCGAGCAGTCCTGGCTGTGCCCCTACTGCGCGGAGGCGCTCGACGACGTCAAAGTGGTCTCGCGCGTGAGCATCCCCCAGCCCGTGGTGGAGAAGATCTACCGCCACATCCACCACCGCTGCGGCGCGTACAGCCCCGTCGCGCCGAAGTACCAGCCGGTCGAGGCGCTGGAGCAGAAGGTCAAGTCCGTGAACCAGGCGAAGTTCTCGGCGTCGCGCACCCACGCGGAGAAGCTCGAGTCGACGGTCAAGCAGCTGGAGCACAAGGCGCAGTTCGCGGACTCGCTGGAGGCCGGGCTCAAGGTGGCGGTCGACCGCCAGCGCCGCCTGCTGCCCGCGCACGCCCCGGAGGTGCCGGGCTGCGAGATCGCGCTGACGTACCGGCCCGCGCAGCACGTCAGCGGCGACTTCTACGACTTCATCGAGCTGCCGGACGGCCGCATCGGCCTGTCGATCGGCGACGTCGCGGGCCACGGCATCGAGGCGAGCATCCTGATGGGGATGACCAAGAAGGTCATCAACATCCGCGCGTGCGATCTCGGCGACCCGGTGGCGGCGATGCGCCAGGCGAACGCCGACATCTACAAGGAGCTCGACCGCCAGACGTTCGTGACTGCGTTCCTGGCGTTCTACGACCCGGGCACGAAGATGCTGTCGTACGCCCGCGCGGGGCACAATCCGCCGCTGCTCTTCAACGCCAAGCGCGAGCCGAAGCACCGCAAGCTCGACTCGGGCGGCCTGATGCTCGGGATGTCGCAGGGGGCGGTGTTCGACCGCGCGCTGCAGGCCGAGAACGTGCAGCTGCAGGCGGGCGACGTGCTCTTCTTCTACACGGACGGCCTGGAGGAGGCGAAGGACGACAAGCAGGAGCTGTTCGGCCTGCAGCGCGTCACGCCGGTGCTGGAGTCGGAGTCGGCGCGGCCGGCGCAGATGATCCTGGGCGGCATCTGCTTCGCGCTCGACCGCTTCTGCGGCAGCGTGCCGCAGGAGGACGACGTCACGGCGATCTGCGTGAAGATCCTGTAGTTACTTGCGCTTGTCCGCCGCGCTCTCCGTCGCCACATCCTGCAGCGGGCGCGTCCCCCGCGCGAGGAACAGGATCGCGAAGCACGTGTCCTCGACGCTGACCCACGCCAGGTCGGGCTTGTGCGTCGCGAGCAGGTGCTTCGCCCCCTCGCTGTACCACCAGTGCGCGCCGATCTTCTCGGAGCCGTGGAAGATCGCCGCGCGCTCGAGGCCGTAGAGCCAGTAGTGGTGCCACGTGGCCGGGTCCGGCGCGCCGGGGTTCCGATCGACCGCGAAGTTCGCGGCCAGCCAGTCCACGCCGCGCTTGACGGCGGCCGATTTGGGATCGCTCGACTGGAGGTACGCGCAGAGGAGCAGGCTCCCGACGCCCCCCGCCGTCATCGAGCCGTACGTCGCGCGGCCGGGATGGTGCGAGTGGTACAGCCAGCCGCCGTCATCGCACTGCTGCGACTCCCAGTACCGGCGCGCCGAGTCCGCGGTCGCCGCCGGCAGCCTGATTCCGGCGTCGTGGCACGCGCGCAGGCCGAGCATCGCGTATTGCGAATTCGAGTTGTCGCCGTCGAGAGGCGTCGCGTGAGGCCTCCGCTTCACCTCGATCGTCTTGACGACCTTCGGCTTCGTGCGCGGGCCCGCCGGCGTGTCCTTCGCCTTGGCCGCGCCCGTCGCAACGTCCTTCGGCTTGGCGGCCCCGGTCGGCGTGTCGTCCTTCAGCGCCTCGCCGTAGCTCCAGAAGCCGTGCGCGCTCTGGTTGTCGACGAGGAACTGCGCGCACTGCGCGATGCGCCACTGCCACGCGACGCGGTCGAGCTCCTCGAGGATCATCGCCTGCAGCGCGACCGGGTAGGTGCGCGAGAGGCGGCGCTCGGTCATCGCCTTGAGGAGCGCCGCGAAATGCTCGTCCGTCTCCGGCACGCCGGCGTGCACGAGCGTCCAGAGGACGAGTTCGTCCTGGAGGCCGGGGTGCATGGGATCCGCGGGGTGCGTTCGCCTCAGGTGCTCCACGCCCTTCTTGATCGCCTTGTCGATCGCCGCCTGTTCTACGGGCGGGGGCAGTTCCTTCCTCTTGTCCTGCCCGAAGGCGGCGCTAGCGAGCGCCAGCACGAGCATGATGCGTATGGCCATGGGCTCCATCCTTCATTTTACGCCGGGCGGGCGGCAGTTTCGCCCGTTCGCGAAAGATGGACGCCGGCCTGTCCGTCATGGTATTCATGGGGAGCGAGGCCGACGGGGTCGGCCGAGTCGAACCGGAGTCGGGCGATTGCCTGGGAGGGATCGATGCGGCATTACGTCTGGTTCGCGGCGGTTCTGGCGGCGGGGTGCGGCGGCGGGTCGGCCCTCGACGACGAGTATCCGACGGAGCAGCCCTCGTCGACCGACACCCAGTTCACGGTCGATCCCTCGATCTACGAGAATCCGCACACGTCGGAGCTCGGCACGAACCGCACGCGCGGCATCGCCAAGACGATCGACTGGCAGAAGACCGGCACGGAGACGGGCACGGCGTATTGCGCCGGCGCGGCGGTGGTGGACCAGGTGCTGCGCGACGACGCGGAGAACTTCTACGGCGTCCGCATCCGGCTGAAGAACACCAAGAGCGGCGCGCAGGCCTTCCAGTGGCGCATCTACTTCTTCAACATCAAGGGCGAGGCCATGCTCGGCTTCAACCACGACGAGAAGGAAGCGCCGTCGTGGAAATCGGTGCACGTCGATTCGCTCGGCTACGCGACGGTGACGGACAGCTGCCGCCTGAGGGGGGCGGTGTCGTTCAGGCTGTTCGTGCGGCAGGGCGGGAACGGCGACGGCATGCCGGACGGGTTCGGCAAGCGGCCGTAGCCTGACCAAAGACCAAAGATCGGAGATCAAAGATCAGAGGTCATCCCTCCCCCGCGGGGAGCCGGCCCGTTCGATCTCTGATCTTCGATCTTCGATCTTCCCGACAAGAGGGCGGCCTTCACGGACGGCTCCGCGAAGGATCCCCCGACGGCGTTCGCGTAGAGCCGCGCGTGGTCGGCGTCCGTCAGCCCGTACGCGCGCGTCGCCATCTCCAGCTCGCCCGAGAGCGTGACGCGGCTCACGCCGGGGTCGTCGGTGTTGAGCGTCACGCGCGCGCCCTCCCGCAGCAGGCGCGGGAACGGATGCGCGTCGAGCGACGGCACGGAGCGCGTCTGCAGATTGCTCGTCAGGCACTGCTCGAAGACGATGCCGCGGTCGATCGCCAGGCGCAGCACCGCCGGGTCGTCCACGACGCGGACGCCGTGGCCGATGCGTCGCGCGCCGAGGACGTCGATCGCCTCCGCGATGTTCGCGGCCGGGCCCGCCTCCCCCGCGTGGACGGTGACAGGCAGGCCGTGGCGGCGGGCGTGGTCGAACGCCTCGCGGTGCGGCGCGGCGGGCGCCCGCTCGTCGTTGGCGATGTCGAAGCCGACGACGCCGCGGCCGCGGTACCGCACGGCGGTGCGCACGGTCTCCAGCGACGCGGCCGGCGGCCAGTCGCGCAGGGCGCAGAGGATGAGCCCCCACCGCCGCCCCGGGTCGCCGCGGGTCAGGCCGGCGAGCGCCGCCTCCACCGACGCCTCGAGCGGGAAGCCCGGCCCCGCCTGGAGGCAGGGCGCGTAGCGCGCCTCGAAGTAGACGACGCCGTCGCGCCGCTGGTCTTCGGCCAGCTCGAACGCGGCGCGCTCCATCGCCTCCGCGCTGCGAAGCACGGGCAGGAAGACGCCGAAGCAGCGGAGGAAATCCGGAAGGCTGCGGCAGTCGGGGCCGACCGTGATGTGCTTCTCCAGCTCCTCGACCGAGCGCGCGGGGAGCGGGACGCCGGCCTTCGCCGCCAGCTCCAGGATCGTCCGCGTGCGCAGCGCGCCGTCGAGGTGGAGGTGGAGGTCGATCTTGGGGAGCGCTCGGAAGTCGATCCCGGGTTCGAGATTCGAGATTCGAGATTCGCTCAACGGTACCCCGCCAGCTCGCGGATCCGCCTCGGGATCTCCGTGTTGTCCAGCGTGCCGGAGAACCGCTCCGCGCCCGGGCCGAGCGCGTAGATCGGCACCATCGCGCCGTCGTGCCCGTGCGTGGTGTTGGGCGGATCGAGCCGGTAGTCGAGGGGGATGAACGTCACGCCGAGCCGCTTCGAGACCGTCTCGCCGATGCGCGCGGCGGGATCGTACTTGCCCTTCGTCGCCAGGTAGGCGCGCACCTCGTCGTCCGTCAGGTTGCCCACGCCGGCGCGGTCGCCGACCACCTGGCGCACGATCACTTCGGCCCCGGCCGCCGCGGGGCTCTGCCGGATGCGCCGGTCGATGTCCTCGGCGGACGATTTCACGGATGCGAAGCGCTTCGCGCGGTCCTTCACCTTCTCCGTGATCGCCATCCCGCCCGTCGCGTGATCGGCGGTGACGACCACGAGCGTGCGCCCGTCCTTCCCGGCGAAGTCGGCGGCGAGCGCACACACGGCGTCGAACTCCAGCATCTCCCTTACGCTCGAGGCGGCGTCGCTCGCGTGGCACGCCATGTCGATGCGCGCCCCCTCGACCATGAGGAAGAAGCCCCTGTCGCTCTTCGAGAGCGCCGCGAGCGCCCGGCGCGTCATGTCGACGAGCGACGGGCAGGCGGCCCCGCGGTCGAGCACGTAGGGGACGTGGTCCCTGTCGAAGAGGCCGAGCGCCTTCGCGCCGTCCCACTTCGCGAGCGCGTCCGCGTTCTTCAGGATCGCGTACCCCTGGTCCGCGAACGCGCGCTGGAGCGCCTCGTCGAAGAACTCCTCGCCGCCGCCGAGGAGGACGTCGACGCCCGCATCGAGGTACTGCTTCGCGATGTCGCGCTCCTTGCTGCGGTGCTCGACGTGGGCGGCGAAGCACGCGGGCGTGGCGTGCGTGATCTTCGACGTGGTGACGAGCGCGGTCGCCTTGCCGAGCTTCCGCGCCTGTTCGAGGATCGTCTCGAGCGGCCTGCCGTCGGGGCCGAGGCCGATCGCGAAGTTGTTCGTCTTGGCGCCGCTCGCGAGGGCGGTGGCGGCGGCCGCGGAGTCGGTCACGCAGTGATCGGCGGAGTGGCTCAGCTGGAAGCCGGTGGCGGGGAAGGCGTCGAGCGCGAGCGGCTTCTCGTGCACGATGCGCGCGAGCGTGACCTGGCTGAAGCCCATGCCGTCGCCGATGAGGAAGATGACGTTCTTCGCGTCGCGGCGGGGCGGCTTCTGCGGCGCGCCGGCGCACGCGGCCAGGAAGAAAAGCGCCAGCGCGGCGAAGGGTTTCATGGGAACCGCTCCGATTGGGGGGCGTGAGTATACCATTGACTCCCCCGGAGTCGACTGCTATAAACCGCGCGTTTCCAAAGGGAGGGAACCATGCGATTCGCCGTGCTCGCGGCCCTCGTCCTGACGCTGGCGCCCGCCGCGCAGTCCCAGGACAGGAAGATCAAGGCCGGCATCGTGTTCGACGTCGGCGGCCTCGGCGACAAGAGCTTCAACGACGCGGCCCACCGCGGCCTCATGAAGGCGAAGGACGAGCTCAAGGCCGACGCGCACTACTACGAGCCGAAGGAGCCGGCGGACCGCGAGAGCGGGCTGCGGCGGTTCGCGTCGGAGAAGTTCGACGTGATCATCGGCGTCGGCTTCATGTTCACGGACGACCTGCTGAAGCTCTCGGCCGACTTCCCGGACCTCAAGTGGGCGTGCGTGGACATGGCCGTGAAGACCGGCCGGGACGGCAAGGCGAAGGACCTGCCGAAGAACCTCGCGGGACTCAAGTTCAGGGAGGAGGAGGGCTCGTTCCTCGTCGGCGCGATCGCCGGGCTCGTGACGAAGTCCGGCAAGGTCGGCTTCGTCGGCGGCATGAACGTGCCGCTCATCCACAAGTTCGAGGCGGGCTTCGCGGCGGGCGTGAAGCACGTCAACCCGAAGTGCGACGTGCTGTCGGGCTACGCGGGCGAGACGCCCGAGGCCTTCAAGGACGCCGCCAAGGGGAAGAGCCTCGCGCTCGGCATGTACGAGCAGGGGGCGGATGTGATCTACCATGCGTCGGGCCAGACCGGCCGGGGCGTCTTCGAGGCGGCGAAGGAGAAGAAGAAGTTCGCGATCGGCGTTGACAGCGATCAGCACGACGAGGCGCCGGGCCACGTTCTCACGAGCATGATCAAGCGCGTGGACCTGGCCGTGTACGACGCGATCAAGGCGGCCCGCGACGGGAAGTTCGAGTCGGGCTACCGGGTGTTCGGCCTCAAGGAGGACGGGGTCGGATACGTCTACGAGGACAAGAACAAGGCGCTCATCGGCGAGGAGACGCACGAAAAGGTGCAGGCGATCCGGCAGGAGATCGTCGACGGGAAGATCAAGGTGCCGGAGAAGAAGTAGTCGCCAGCGATTGTCTCATTGACGATTGTCCCATTGACGATTGAGGTCGCCCGATCGTCAATCGTCAATGACTCAATCGTCAATCCGTGATAGCTTCTCCCCACATGGCCGAAGCGGCGGTCCGGATGACGGGGATCACCAAGCGCTACCCCCGCGTCGTCGCCAACCGGAACGTCACCCTCGAGGCCGCCGCGGGCGAGGTCCATGCCGTCGTCGGGGAGAACGGCGCGGGCAAGTCGACGCTCATGAAGATCCTCTACGGCCTCGTGCCGCCGGACGAGGGGACGATCGAGGTGCGGGGACGCCCGCTCGCGCACGCCAACCCGTCGCAGGCGATCGCCGCGGGCGTCGGCATGGTCTTCCAGCACTTCATGCTGCTGCCGCCGCTGACGGTCGCGGAGAACATCGTGCTTGGCATGGAGCCGCGGCGCGGCGTCTTCTTCGACCGCGAGGCCGCCGCCGCCCGCATCCGCGAGGTTTCGAAGCAGTACGGCCTGGAGGTCGACCCGCTCGCGCGCGTCGAGGAGTGCTCCGTCGGCATCCAGCAGCGCGTCGAGATCCTCAAAGTCCTCCTGCGCGGCGCGGAGGTGATCATCCTCGACGAGCCGACCGCCGTGCTCACGCCGCAGGAGGTCGACGAGCTCATCGCGGTGATCCGGCGGCTCGCGTCGCAGGGGAAGACGATCCTCCTCATCACGCACAAGCTGCGCGAGGTGATGGCGGCGAGCGACCGCGTGACCGTGATGCGCGCGGGCGGGGTGGTCGGGACGCTCGAGACGAAGGCGACGTCGCCCGGGGAGATCGCGCACCTCATGGTCGGGCGCGAGGTCGAGTCGCCGAAGCGGCCGCCCGCGCAGAAGGCGGGCGCGGCGGTGCTCGCCGTGGCGCGGCTGAGCGCGATGTCCGACCGCGGCGTCGAGGCGCTGCGCGACGTCTCGTTCGAAGTGCGCGCCGGGGAGATCGTCGGGATCGCGGGCGTCGAGGGGAACGGCCAGACGGAGCTCATCGAGTGCATCGCGGGGCTGCGGCGGCCGGCGGCGGGCACGGTCGCGATCGAGGGGCGCGACGTCACGCGGGCGTCGCCGCGCGGGCGGTTCGACGCGGGGCTCGCGCACATCGCGGAGGACCGGCACAAGCGCGCGGTGGTGCTCGACTTCACGCTCGAGGAGAACGCGGTGCTGGGGCGGCAGTGGAACTTCGCGTGGCCGGGCTGGATGCAGGTCGCGTCCGTGCGCGGCGAGATCGAGGCGATCCTCCGCACGTGCGACGTGCGGCCGCCGGACCGGGCGCTCTCCATGCGGTCGCTCTCCGGCGGCA
>Ga0187892_10008844_pt1 | contig 13551 bp, 11 predicted proteins | sample MA1701073metaG_FD_139345 | JGI IMG/M metagenome (GOLD analysis project Ga0187892, IMG submission 139345) | Bio-ooze microbial communities from a basaltic lava cave in the Kipuka Kanohina Cave System on the Island of Hawaii, USA - MA170107-3 metaG ...
CGGCTGCCGGACCGCCGGATGCGCCCTGGTGGCGGGCGAGATCTCCGAACATCCCGGGCTCATGGAACCCGGCCATTTCGACCTCGTCGGTTTCGCCGTGGGGGTGGCCGAACGGGACCGGATGCTGCCCGCCAAGGTCGAGGTGGGCGACGCCGTGGTGGGGATCGCCAGCCCGGGGCTGCGTTCCAACGGCTACTCCCTGGCCCGCGCCGTCCTCTTCGCACATGCCGGCCGGCGGGTGGACGAACCCGCCTGGCCGGGCGCGGAGCGGACACTCGGAGAAGAGCTCCTGGTCCCCAGCGTCATCTACTCCCCGGCCCTGACCCGCCTCGCCCGTTCCGGCCTCGGGGTGGCCGCCTTCGCCCACGTGACCGGCGGCGGGATCCCCGGCAACCTGGTCCGTGTCCTCCCGCCCGGGACCGGGGCCGTGGTCCGCCGTGGCCGCTGGCCCGAGCCCCGCATCTTCGGCGAGATCGCCCGGGACGGGCGTCCCCGCCACGCCGCCATCGACCGCAGCCCCACCCCCGCCGAGATCGAGGCCGCCTTCGCCGCCGCGCGTCGCGCCGGCCTCTGGCGCTTCGACCGGCGAGCCGCCTGAATCTCGTCGTACGGTACCCGACCCGATTCTCCGAGATTCGCCGACCGGGCACGGTGGCGGCCGCGGTAGGAGCGTGAACGAGCCGTTCCGTTTCCGGCTCCATCGCCGGATCCTGCGCCTCGCGGCGGCGGAGGCGATCGCGTTCGGCCTCTGGGCGGCGCTCGCCCCCGGGACCTTCTTCGATCTCTTCCGCATGGAGCCGCCGAGGTATCCGTCGGCGTGGCGGTGCCTCGGGATGGTCGTCGGGCTCTACGGCCTCGGATACGCGTACGCGGCCTCCCGGCTCGAGCGCGCGCGGCCGTGGGTCGCGATCGGGTTGATGGGGAAGGTGATCGGGCCGGTCGGGTGGATCCTCGCGGTCCGCTCGGGGGAGTGGTCGGTCCGCACCGTTTCCCTGATCCTCTTCAACGACGTCGTCTGGTGGGTCCCCTTTTCGCTGATCCTCCTCGAGGGAACGAGACTCGGCGCGCGCATCCGCCGAGCCGCCGCGCCGGCGTGCTTCGTCCTGAACACGGCCGGCGCGTTCGCGATGCTCTTCGTCCTGCGGCACGGCCTCGAGTCCGCCGCCGATCCGTCGGTCCGCGCGGCCTACATCGCCGACCATCCGTGGCTCTGGAGAGGGAGCTGGGCGATCTGGGTCGCGGCGGCGGTGAGCCTGCTCGGGTTCTACGCTTCGTGGGGCTCGCGGCGCGCCGACGCGCGAAGGGGACTCGCGGCGTTCGGCGTCGCCGCGGCCGGCCTCGCGTTCGATCTCGCCGGGCAGGGCCTGCTCATGGGCTGGTTTCCCGAGGACCTGGCCCGCCTCGATCGAGCGTGCGCCCTCCTCTCCGGCGCCGCCGCGAACGGGCTCTACACGGTCGCCGGGACGATGCTCACCCTCGGAACCGGGGACCTCCGCGGAGCGAGGAGGATCTGGACCTGGGTCGTGTGGGGAAGCGGCTACGGGCTCGCCGCCGCCGCGCTCGTCGGGAGCGTCGCCGGAATGGCGGCGGCGACCGCAGCCGTGATGATCTCGTTCTGCCCGTGGGTCTGGTTCGTCGGGCGGCGGCTCGCGTGAGGCGGATCGTCGTCGCCGGCGGCCTCGGCTTCTTCGGCTCGGCGACGGTCGAGTGCCTCCGGCGCAAGGGGGCGCACCCCGTCCGGGCGTCTCGCGGGCCCGGCGCGGAGGTCCGACTCGACGTCGAGGATCCCGACTCGATCCGCGCCGCGCTCCGCCCCGGGGACGTCGTCGTCGACGCCGCGGGTCCGTTCCAGGGCCGGACCGGCGTCCTCGCGGAAGCGGCGATCGAGATCGGGTTCGACCTCCTCGATCTCTCGGACAGCCTCGCCCACGCGCAGCGCATCCTCGACCTGCGGGCGCGGATCGATGCCTCGGAAATCCGGGTCCTCCCCTCCTGCAGCGCGATCTCCGTGATCAGCGCGGCCGCGGTCCGATGGAGCGGAGCGCGCGTGCCCGCCCGCGTGGATGCCTTCCTCGCGCCGGCGACGCGCCACACCGCCACGAGGGGGACCGGCGGGGCGCTCCTCGCCTCCGTCGGCCGACCGATCCGGGTGTGGCGAGAAGGGCGCCTCCTCGGGGCGCGCGGCTGGGGGGAGTCCCGCTTCTTCGCGCTCCCGCCTCCGATCGGGCCGTCGCGGGGCTGGCTCTTCGAGAGTGCCGACTCGATCTTCCTTCCCCGTGTCTGGCCCTCGCTCCGCTCGGTCGGGTTGTGGGTCGATACCCGAGTCCCCGGCCTCAACCGGTTCCTCTCCCTCGTCGCTCGCCGACCCACGCTTCGCCCGCTCGTCGAGAAAATGAGAGGTCTCGGACTCGCATTCTCCCGGAGACTCGGGGCACAATCCTCCGTGCTCGCCTTCGAGATCGAGGAGCCCGGTCGTTCGACGAAGCGAGCCGTCCTCGTCGCACCCCGCAGGGGCTACTTTGCCTCCGTCGTCCCCGCTGTCCTCGCCGCGCTCGCGCTCGCCCGAAACCGGTTCGAGCCGAGCGGCCTCGTCCTCCCGGATCGCCAGGTCGAGCCCGAAGCATGGATGCGCGAGCTCGACTCGCTCGGGATCCGACTCCTGCGCAGCGACGAACCGTGCGACCGGGAGAGGGTGGGCCCCGAAGGATTCGAACCTTCGACCCACGGATTATGAGTCCGCTGCTCTGACCGGCTGAGCTAGGGGCCCGCGAATACGTAAATCGTTACTTGACAGCATTTAGTGTATGTACTATCATCTTGCGCTGCTGGAACTGGAACAAAATTGGAATAAAATCCTCGCATGCGAACTCGACGTCGCATCAACACCCGCAAGCCGCGGCTCTGGAGGCGTCCCGGCAACGGCCTCTACTACATCGTCTGGACGGAGAATCGCAACTCCCGCAAGCGCTCGACCCGCACCGACAAGCGCGCCGAAGCCGAGGCCCACCTCCAGGCGTTCCTGGCGGACTACGAACTCCTTCGCCCGACTCGCCGGTTCCTCTCGCTCCACGAGGGTGTCCAGGAGTGGCTCGCCGATCGACGGCGGCCCCGCCAGAACCTCCAGCCGACGACCCTCGCGCAGTACGAGCGGTACGCGAGGCTCTTCACGGATCACTTCCCTCCCTCGCTCCGGGCGGCCGACGTGACCCCCGCGATGATCCGGGCGTATCTCAACCGGCGCGAGGAGAAGCAGGACGGGAAGAAGGTCGGCGCGATGACCCTGCGGAAGGAGCTGGTCGCGCTCTCGATGGTCTTCCGGTTCCTCCTGCGCGAGGGCCACGTCCACGGGAACCCGTGCAACGCCGTCCAGGTCCGCGCGAGGCCGAAGCGGCACCCGGCGATGACGGACGACGAGTTCGCGAGGCTGCGAGGCGCGATGGCCGCGGACCTCGAGGCGGCGGGCGACCCGGCTGGACGCGCGGACGCGCAGGAGCTGATGGACCTCGCCGACGTGCTCTGGCACTCGGGGCTCCGGTACGTCGAAGCGATCCGGCTCCGGTGGGAAGACGTCGATCTCGACAAGATCCTCTGGACGATCCGCTCGCCCGAGAACAAGGGGGGCGAGCAGACGCTCCCGTTCCATCCCGCGCTTCTCCCCCTCCTGCGCCGGCGAAGGCTCCTGGGTGCCCCCGGACCGTTTCGCGATTACTGGCCGCTCCTTCGGCTCTGGAGCGTCTTCAAGCGCCGGCACACGGAGTTCCGCGGCTGGTCCTGGCATCGCATGCGCCACGCGTTCGTGACGCGCCTCCGGAGCCGAGGACTCGACGCCGCCGCGATGGCGCTCGCCCGTCACAGTACTCCCGCCATGAGCGAGCGCTACACCCACCTCGACCTCACGACTCTACGGAAGAGCCTCGAGGCGATCTGAGCCGGGCGATCCCGGCGGACGTCCTCTCGATCCCTCGCCGAACCCATTCCTCGACGTCCTCCGACGGAATTCGCTTCCCGCGGACTCCCCGCGTGCCCGGCGCCTGCACGACGCGGAGTTCGCCCCCGCGCACCGCCCGGGACACGGAACGAGTCGAGATCGAGCAGACCCGAGCGACCTCCTCGAAGGTCAGGAGGAGGCGGTCGTGCGGTTCAGGAGCCGGACTCATGGCTCGACGCGGTGTCGAGCATGCTGCGTCGCCGGCGCGTCCCGCGCGAGGACGAACTCGCGCGGAATCCGGACGCGGAAGAGAGGGAACGGCGGCTCCCGAGAGCGAGACCGGACGCCCGCCGGCGAGATGCGGACGCAGGGAGGGAGGTTGGCCCGGCGGATCGGACGCCAGAAGAACGGGGTCGAGAGCCGCGGCACCCCTCGTCGCCGCGCGCGGCGTCTACGACAAGTGCGGCGGGGGCTCGAGGTCCCTCACGATCCGGAGGAGGATCCGCTTCGTCGGGTCGAACGCGACGTTTCGTCGCTTCCCCCCCGCAGGCCAGAGGAGTACTCCCTTCGGCTCGAAGAAGTCTCGCAGCCGCTTGACCTGCTTCCTCTTCGCCTCGTCGAAGCGCACCTGCGGAATCCCGCTCCGGGACGCGTCGTACAGGTCCCTCATCCGGTCCCACCAGTAGGGGCGGATGAGGTGCCACTTCCCGTTCACGGAGATCGGGACGTCCCGGGTTCCCTCCGTGCATCGCTCCGGCACGAGAATCGAGAAGTCGTGGTCGAGAAGGGTCTCGAGGTGCTCGGTCGAGACCTCGAGGGAGGGGAGGGGAAGCAGCACGATCTCTCCCTCCGCTGCGCCCCACCTGACCGCGGTCGGCGCGCCGACATGGAAGCCCGCGAGGTACCGGATCTCCGGGTCGCCAGCCTGCTCGACCCTGCACCGGAGCGCGTAGCCCGGGGCTTCCAGTCCGACGAAAAAGCTCTCGAAGGGACTCGGCTGGACTCCGTGACCATCTCGAGAAGGAGGGTGCGGCAGCACGCGCACCCGCACGCGGGGGTCGACCCGGGAAACGAGATCCCCGGTCCGGCTCCACCAGGCCCCCTTCCGTTCGTCCGGCTCGTGCCTCGGGACGAGGAAGAAGAGCCAGCATCCCGTGCGGAGAAGCGACTGGAGGAACGGAGCGACGTTCTCCGCGATCCCGGCGCGCACGAGGTCGTCAGGAAGCGGGCCGTACGGGAAGACGAGCACCCGCGCGCCCGGCTCGACGGCAGGGAGGACCCCGCGGCAGATCGCCTCGACGGAGGAGATTCTCGAAACCCAGGACGTGTGGCGCCTGCGCAGGGACGGGAGCATCTCCTCACCGCACAGGAGCCAGGGAAGGAGGGGGTTCGGGTGAGACTTGCGCCCAGGAGCCTCGGAACCCGTCACCATGTCCGCACGCGCGTGGAAGGGAAGGGTCGCCGAAGGCGAAGTTGCAGAGGAATCGGCCGGAGGAGAGGTGTGCTCGGGAGGGACTTCGCCTTTTCCCGATCGATCTCGGCCTCAAGACGGCGGCGCTCCTTCTCGAGCCGGAGCCGCTCGACCTCCACCCGGAGGATCGCCACCTCCAGCTTCTTGCGCTCGAGGTCCTGTCGCCGCCACTCGAGGATTCGGTCGCCGATCCGCGAGGTACTGAATCGGGATGGTTCGCTTCGTTCCGGACCCCTGACCGTCATCCAGAAGGGAGGCACGAACCGTCCGGATTCGGGGTCGCGCGCGCGCTCGCCCCGATCGTTCCGAACGACGACGACGTACCGGCCGGCCTTCAGGCCGGCCTCCTCGAGCGCCCGGTGGGGCTCACGGCGGAACGCGACCTCTCTCCCTCGTGCCAGCACCGCCGCTCCGGAGCGCGGGGAGACGACCTCGCGGTGCACCACGTAGACGTGTCGTCCGGGTTCGAGCCCGGGGAGCACGTCTGCGACGCTGCCCTCGAACGGGACGGCTTCGCGGAGGAACCGGAGCGACGTGTTTCCCGCCGCCTTTCCTGCCCGCTTTCCCGTGCGTTTTCCCGGGAGTGTTCCCACGTTCGTTTCCTCGGAGGTCCCTCCGTTTCGGGGGCCGCTTCAGGACGCGTTACCTAGGTCCGAGCTGGTGCGCGTCAAGGGAGAAGTGCGCGAGCGGCCGCCGCCACGGCAGCCGTTTGATGGTAGCGGGATACAACCCGGACGGCGCCGTCCGTGCCGCCGTGTTCGGTCGCCTCACGGCGCTCTCGACTCCCCACGTGGGCGTCACGCGCGAGGGGTGCCTCGCGGGCGACCTCCGGATGCTCGAGGGGTGGGAGGAAGAGCTTGAGGGTCTCTGGTAGGGGCTTGCGTGTCGCGAGCGTCCGGGTACCTTCGGTGACCACGGCCTTCCCCGGGCGTCCGTCGCCCGACACGCCGGACCCGGGGGAGACTGCAGGAGGGCCCCTCGATGTCGGTCGAGGATGTTGCTCGAGATGGGGGCGGCGATCCCGCCCGACGATCGCCTGCCCCGACACGACCCGTGAAGGATCGCGAGGTTCCTCCGGTCGGCCCCCTCGGGCGTGCTGCCGCTCGCCTCCGTGCAACCCCGCCCCTCGATAGACAGACCCGCCTAACGCGACGGCGGGACCCGGCTCCGGCGCCCGAACCCGCCCACTACCTGGCACTTGCGCTCTCCCGGAGACGCACTCCCAAGATGCTAGGCCGCTGCGTTCGCCCCATGCACAAAGGTCTGTCTGATTCAAGTTCCGGCCGGCCGCAGGCGGCCGGCCGGGCCTTCGGCGAGCAAGCTCGCCTCCGGCCCGCCGCTCAGCCGCGGGCCCGTTATGCAGATGAAGCGCGATGACAGAACGTAAACAGCCGCCGCAGGTCATCCGACCGGCTAGCATTCCATCTGAGGAGGCGGTCGGTACACCTACCGTCTGGCTGACGTACTCGTTTGCTCCGGAATGGTTCTCGGAAGCGCTCAACGAGGCGCGTTCTCGTGGAGCTCCAGCATCGACACGTCGCGAGATCGTTTTTGCTGTCTGCGCAGCGGAGGCGTATCTGCTCGAATGGGTTCGCGATGACGTGCTCGATCGTGATTTCAACGGATTGAGGAGGTACTTTCCATGGAATCAACGTCGGGGAATTCTCGAGCGCTGGAAGGACGTCACGAAGCGGCTTCACGCCGACGGTAGGATCAAGGCCCTCCCAGCATGGGGCGGCCGCGAGTGGCAGGATTTCGTGGAGCTTGTAAGCTATCGCGACGGCCTCGTTCATGCGAACGCGAGCCGGCCGGCGACGGCGCGATTAGCGATCGGGGAGCTGCCGTTTCCCACGATCGCGCAGTTGTTGTCAAAGCCGCCCGGGTGGGCTACGACAACACTCGTGACGCTTGTTGACTTAGTGCATCGCGCGGTCGGAACCCATGCGCCAACCTGGCTTCAGAGGCCGTAACGGCTGCCTAACATCGGCTTCCAACGGGCGGCCTTCGGCCGCCGGTGAAGCCGAGGGCTTGGCTGGTGGAATGATCAATCACGGCGCAGAGCCTGCAAACCTTCGTTTCGATGAAGCGAGAAGCTTGTCGGACAATTGTAGCGCGTTCCTCGCGAGCCTCGATAAGGTTGACGCAGACATGGCCGGCATTCTGCGCGACAATTGGGGTGCGCTGGTTGCGGTCGTCCGCGACGGGGAAAGGGATTCGAAGGCGCGCGGCGAATTCAACTCCAAGGTCGCAGCGGCGCTGGATTTGCTCCTCAAGCCGGCTGAGCCGAAGGGCGGGGCATGATGCCGAGGTACTTCCTAAAAAGGCTGACCGTCGAGGGTTTCCGCGGTGTCAACAACGAGAACGATCCGCTCGATATCGGCTTCGAGCCGAACTCCGTCAACTCCGTGTTTGCCGTCAACGGCATCGGGAAGAGTTCCGTTTTCGAAGCCCTGTGCTACGCAATCCACGGAACCATCCCGAAGCTCCAGTTACTCCAGGCGCAGGAACGGCCGCAGGACTACTACTGCAACCGCTTCCATTCAAAGCGCACCGCCTTCATTGTCCTGGAGTTCCAGCCTGACGATGACGGCGCCTCCATTTCCATCCGTGTTGACCGCGACGCGGGCGGCAACCGAACTGTCACCAGCTCGAGTGGGCATCCCGATCCAGAAGCGTTCCTTGCGACGCTAAAGGAGGCGTTCGCGCTTCTCGATTACAGGACGTTCGCGCGTTTCATCGAGGAATCTCCGCTGGAGAGAGGTCGGACGTTTTCGGCTCTGCTCGGCCTCGCCGACTACTCCGACTGCCGGCAGGCGGTCCAGGCCGCCTCCGATTCCCGTGCCCTCAATACGGACCTTGAGATCAAGGTGCTGACGACGGTAATCAGTGCCGCGCAAAAAGCTGCGCAGCAGGCTCTCGTCACCTTGAGATCGAGCTACGAGAGCGTTACGGGCAAGGCTCTTGAAGACATAGACAGGCTAGGTGAATGCGCGGACGAAGTCGCCGCCGCACTGGGTAACGTGGAACTCCTGAAAGCCCACTTCGCCGGCAAGACCCTGAGCGACATGAACTTTGACGAGATAAAGACGGCGATCAGGACGGTCGAAGGGGGAGGGAAGCGCCGGGAGCTGGAGAAGGCCATCGAGTCGATCGCCGCACTGGAAGCGCTCGCCGTTCACGATCTCGCGGCTGTAGCGACCGAGCAGGACGAAACTGCGGCGTTGATCGACGAGCGGGACATATTGCTTGCTTCGACCCGCGGCGACCTTTTCAAGCGCCTATACGAGTCCGCCAAGGATGTGATTTCGAAAGGCGCCTGGAAGGAGGACGAGAAGTGCCCGCTGTGCGGAAGCGACCTTTCGTCGTCGATAAGCGGGCACGTTCACAAGCAACTGGCCCAGTACGCGGATGCGGCAGCCAAGATCGCGAGAATCAAGGATACGTGGCAGGCATCGGCGTGGAAGAAGTGCCTTTCGGCCCATGAAGCGGCAGGGCCCCTCGCGGTTGAGCCGCAGACCCGGCAGTATTCCGTCCTGGAGGCGAAGTTTACATCGGGCGATATATCCAAAGACGACCTGGCTGCCGCTGTAACATGGACCTCCGGACTCACGGGGAAAGTCGCCCGCGCTGTAAAGGCCGCACGAGACCGGAAAGAGGCGCTTGAAAAGGAACTGCCGCAGTCGCTGGTCCAGCTCACGGAGCAGGTCGAGTATGGGCGGCAGTTCAAGGACGCCCTGAAGCTCTACCGGGACAACCAGCGGGAAGAGGCCGCGCAGCAGGCACGTTTCGATATTCGCGAGAGATGGAAGGCGTTCATCTCGAAAGCGACGACGGTCTTCGCCGAGGCCGAGGCGGCCTTGTCGAAAGCCAGAATCAACGGCATAGACGCGGAGTACAAGTCCATGTTCCGCGAGATCATGCAGGTCGGCGACGTGGTTCCCGACCTGCGGCGGGGGGATGACAGGGAAGACCTTCATGTGCAGCTCAGCGATTTTCACGGGCAGCACAGCTTATCCGCGCGTGCGCTGTTGTCGGAGAGCTACCGCAACGCGTTTGCGATCTCGGTTTTCCTCGCCGCCGCGCTGAAACATTCCGGCGCGCCGCGGTTCGTTGTCTTGGATGATGTCACGTCGAGCTTCGACGCTGGGCACCAGTATTTTCTGATGGAGCTGATACGGACGAAACTACAACAGCCGCAGAACTCTGACGGCCTGCAATTCATCATCCTGAGCCACGACGGCCTGCTGGAGAAGTATTTCGACCGGCTCGGCGGCACGACCGGATGGCATCATAACAAGCTTCAAGGATCGCCGCCTATGGGCGCCATCTTGCACCAGGCGCAGGGTGCGGATCGCCTCAGGACGAAGATCGTGTCGCTTCTATCCGCGGGCCAAGTGTCGCAGGCCGAGCCCCTCATTCGGCAGTACCTGGAGTACAAGCTCCAGCAGATCATACGCAGGGTCGATATCCGGGTGCCGATAGACTTTGCGATGAAGGACACGTCGCGGATGGTCAGCAACTGTCTCGACGCCATTACCGTTGCTGTCGAGCTCCACAAGAAAGCCGGAACGATCGTGCTTGATGCGCAGCAGGTGCGGGATATCGACACCTCGCATGTGCCTGCCATTGTCAGTAACTGGGTCAGCCACTACGAAACGGGCTCGGGAAGCAGCCTCTCGGCTCCGGTACTCGTCGGCGCGATCAGGTCCATCGACGCTCTTGCTGAATGTTTCAGGTATGACGATGCGTCGGGAGCCTCAACCGTGCGCAAGTGGTATAGCTCCCTCTCGAGTCGGTAGAAGTAGCAATCAAATGACAATCGGCCACCAGCCTAGCAACAGGAAGCAGCGGCCGGCGCGACGCCCCGGTGCTGATGCTGAGCCCTGGGCGGGCGGACGTCGGGTGATTGGCTACAAGCGCAAGGGGATGCAGATGGCGGAAATGACGTCGAGGCAATGGCTCCGGGGAGATCCGTAGCAATGTCCCAAGTGATGGCCACGGTGACTTATTCTGTGCTGGGCGAGAATCCGCTGCTGGACTCGGCCGATATCGAGCTGTCTCCCGGAGAGCCATGCCTAATAATTGGGGCTCTTCAGGGTTTCCTGTGGGTAACCCACCCGGTAGGGCCTTCTCCTGGATGAGACACAACGGCAGTGCAACCCCTGGGCCGGTACTGGCGACCGAGCACTGAGATGCGGTAAGTCCTTTTCCATCAACATGTTCTTTCCCATGAAGCCGAGGCCCTCATAGGCAGGGGGCCTCGGCGGAAGGGCGAGAACCTGCAGCGCCTACCCACACGAAACCCGGAAGACCCATAATTGGAGACAATGACAGGGCGTACCATGCGCTTGGAGGTGTTCTAGCGGGCCTTTTGCCCCTCCCTGATGGCGAGGTGGCGTGGGAATCCGTCCGCCCGCTCCTCCGCCTATTCACTGGCACATTGCAGGTCACTCGGGGAACACTGCCCGAGCGATCTGCCTACATTGGACCGGATCCGGACAGGCTGCTGCTATTCTCTCGGGTGCAAGACAACTTCCTCGCATGGGGACTTGAGCATGCCCAGAGTGTTGAGGCCCTGAATAGCTTCGGGCTTGACCGGGCCTTTCTGCGGCGCCGCCTTGGGCAACTCTCCGGTGGCGAGCGCATGCGCGTTGGGCTTGCTCTGGCATTCGCAGGCGAATACGAGGTCAAGTTAGCGGCGATGCGGGTGAGACAGACTCGATGACGAGGGTCAGGGTGAACGAGGGAGATCGCATCCTGCTACGCGACCGACCGTGGCGCGTTCGCAAGGTGACGGCCGCGGGGGAAGAGCGCTGCATCGTCGAGGTCGAGGCTCTCGACGGCGATTCTCCGGCACGGCTCTCGGCGGTCGTCCCGCCCGAGGTGGTCGAGCGGCTTTCGAGCGAGGCGGTGGCCTTCGACCTGCGTGGGCTCGACTCCTTCGCGTCGTGGTCCAGGGCGCACCTCGTCCTCGGCACCGCCCTCGTCCGGGAGACGGGACTTCTCACGGGCGCCCGGTTCGGAAGGGTAGCGCTCGAGGCGTATCAGCTCGCCCCCACGCTGCGGCTGCTGGCCAAGCCCCGGCCGGCGCTTCTCGTCGCCGACGACGTCGGCCTCGGGAAGACGATCGAGGCCGGGCTCGCCATGCTCGAGCTGATGGTCCGCGGGCGGGCCTCGCGGGTGCTGATCGTGACCCCGCCGGGGCTCATGGACCAGTGGCAACAGGAGCTGCGCGACAAGTTCGGCCTGGAGTTCACGCTGATCGAGAACGCCGCCGGACTCTCAAGGGTCCAGACGGACCTTCCGGCCGGCATGAACCCCTGGGACGCGCTCCCCCGCGTCATCACCTCGGTCGACTACCTGAAGAAGGAGACGGTCCGGAGCCGCGCGCTCCGCAAGCGCTGGGACCTCGTCATCGTGGACGAGGCCCACGCCCTGGCGGAGTCGGGCGCGCCCGACAACCCCTACCGCACGCAGCGCACGCGCCTCGGCGCCGCGCTGCGCGACGCCGCGCGCGGACTCCTCCTTCTGACGGCGACGCCGCACAACGGCTACTCGCATTCCTTCCGCTCGCTGATCGAGCTGGTCGAGCCCACGCTTGCCGCGCTCGCGGGGTCGCCCGAAGACGTTCGCCGGCGCATCGAGACGGCGCGCATCCGCCGCATGAAGGCCCAGATCCGAGGGAGACAGCCCGACGGACGCGAGGAGCCCGTTTTCCCGCCGCGGACCGTTCGCGGCATCCCGGTCACGTCCCGCAGCGAGCCCGAGAAGGATCTCCTCCGGAAGGTCGCATCCTACTGCTCCCGCACCGCCCGCGGCGCGGCCGGCACCGAGGAGGCGGAACTCGTCGGCTTCGCCATGCAGATCGTGAAGAAGCGGGCCCTGTCGAGCCGTGCGGCGCTCGCGATAACCCTCGATCACCGCCTGGAGGCGTTGCGCCACGAGGAAGCCAGGGAAGAGCCCCCGGATCGCGCCGAGCTGCGCGACCTCCAGGCGGACCTGCCCCTCGGGGAGGCGGCGGCGGAGCGGACGGCGCGGCGCATCCTCTGTTCGGCCATCCCGCGCGACGAGCATCGCCGCAAGAGCGAGATCAGGGCGCTCGACTCGATCCGGAAACTCCTCAGGAAGCTTCCTGCCAGCGACCCGAAGGTCGAGACCCTCCTCGCCGAGCTGCGCCGCGTGTGCGGGGAGGATCCGACGGAGAAGGTGATCGTCTTCACCGAGTACCGGGACACGCTGGAGGCGATCCAGACGCACATCGACGGCGACGACGACTTCGCGGGGCGGTACGTCGTCCTGCGCGGGGGCCTCACGCGCCGCCAGCGGCTAAAGCGCCAGGATGCTTTCGAGAGCCCGGAGGTCCGCCTACTGCTCGCCACGGACGCCGCGAGCGAGGGACTGAACCTCCAGCGACAGTGCCGGCGCGTGATCCACTTCGAGCTTCCCTGGAACCCCAACCGCCTCGAGCAGCGCAACGGGCGCGTGGACCGGTACGGCCAGACCCGCGAGCCAGTGATCCGCTACCTCTACTACCCCGAAAGCCCCGAGGAGAGCGTCCTCGACCAGCTCATCGCCAAGATCGAGCGGATGGCGGCGGATCGGGTGTCGACGCCCGACGTGCTCGGGCTCCTCGCCGGAGAGCGGCGCATCGAGGAGGGGCTGACGGAACTCGATCCCGAAGCTCCCGACGTCGAGAGCCGGAAGACTTCGCTGGTCCGGCTCTTCGAGGACAGGACCGCCGAGTTCGCCCGCAACGTGCAGCCGCTCCTCGCGGGGGGCGCCGATTCCGCGGCGGAGCACGCGCGGATCCTGGCGCTTCTCGATACCGCGGAGCCGCTGCTCCCGGACGACACGCGCCTGGAGGAGATCGTCCTCGCCATCCTGGGGTCGGGATCGGTCCATCCGGATCCCGCACGCGAGGGGGTCTTCCGCATCGAGGTGCCGCGCGCCTATCGGGGACCCGGCGTCGCCCCGGTCTACCCCGCGGCCACCTTTCGCCGCTCGGTCGCGGTCCGCCACCCGGCCGGCGACGTCGAATACCTCACTCCGCTGCATCCGCTGGTCCGCTCGCTCGCCTCCGACGCACGCCGCCGGTTGCTCCAGGTGTATTCTGGGGTCCGCGGCTTGAGGCCCCGGCGCCTGGCCGCCAGGA
>Ga0187892_10008845_pt1 | contig 13550 bp, 10 predicted proteins | sample MA1701073metaG_FD_139345 | JGI IMG/M metagenome (GOLD analysis project Ga0187892, IMG submission 139345) | Bio-ooze microbial communities from a basaltic lava cave in the Kipuka Kanohina Cave System on the Island of Hawaii, USA - MA170107-3 metaG ...
CTCTACCTGTCAGGGGGCTTTGGACTCTCTCGAAAAGGAGGTGAATCCCCAGGCCGCCTAGGCTACGATCGGCTGCCACCGGATTCCCCCGGTGTCCGCTCATCTCTAGCTAAATACACCTTACGTATTCCAAAGCAGACCTCAACATTCCCTGTCGGGATACGTCTTTAGGTAATAGACCGGCTTCCTCCAGAGCTCTTATTACCCGACTGGCCTTCGGATTGGCCCCGTTTTTGTCTCTCAGCAGCCCAGCGACTAGACAAAGAAAGTACAGTTTCCACAAACCCCGAAACTCGTCCTCACTTGCGGGCGGATCGACCACCAAACCTTGGACTGGGGTTCCCCGGGGGTTCTCCGCGGGGATTACGGCGACGCCTCTAGAGAGAAGGTCAGGGCTGCGCTTCAGCAGCAGGGAGTAAATCGCGGATTTTCCGGCACCCTTGGCCCCGTAAACGATGTCGGAGCACCGGAGTAAATCTTCTTCCACTGGTCGGTCTCAACGAAGTAGGCCGTCAGTTCGTCGCTTTCTGCCTCGGCGGTGCGCTCACCGAAACTCAACTCGTTCAGGACTTGCCGTTTTGTCAGCGAGTCTGCCATCGCAAATCCCTCATATCTTATATCAGCAGCGGATTCGCTGCTCAAAGGAAAGAAAACTGGCCAACCGCTGGAAGGCTTTGCCGCGGTGGGAGTGCAGGTTCTTTTCTTCGCGGGAAAGCTCGGCGAAGGTGCGGCCGAGCGGCTCGAAGAGGAAGACGGGGTCGTAGCCGAAGCCGCCAGCCCCGCGCGGCGCGTCGAGGACGGTGCCTTCGGCGGAATCGGAGACGACGGCCAGGGCGCGGCCCTGCTGCGCGAGCGCCAAGACGCAGACGAACCGCGCGCGGCGCTGCTCGGGCCGCACGGCGCCGGCGGCTCGCAACTCGTCCAGCAGTTTGGCCATGCGCTGATCGTTGGTCGCGTTGGGGCCTGCGTAGCGCGCGGAGCGGACGCCGGGCGCGCCGCCGAGCGCGTCCACGCACAGGCCGGAGTCGTCGGCGATAACCGCGTCGGCGGCCAAGCGGGAGTAGTGCAGGGCTTTGCCGGCGGCGTTTTCAGCGAAGGTGGGCGCGGATTCGTCGAACGGCGGGAGCGAAGCAAAGCCGGGCAGGAGAGCAATTTCAAGAGGCGGGCGTCCAGGCGGCGCACACTGGAGCGCCAGTTCCTGATACTCGGCGAGCTTGTTCAGGTTGGAGGAGGCGACGAGGAGTCTCATCAAGGCTTAAGAATGCCACAGAGACGCACCGTCACAGAGAGCGAACGAAAAACGCAAAGAAGCAAAGAAGCGAGGAGCGGGGAGAGAGGTAAGCCTGCCGGCGGGAAGCGGCGCTACGGAATAAGCGGACAGCCGGAAGGCCTGCCCTACTTCTTTTTGAAGGTGAGGCGGAGCAATTCCTGCTGGTGCGCGCTGAGCTGGCGGATGCCGTCGCCGGCCAGTTTGAGCAGGATGGCCAGCTCGCCGCTCTCGAACGGGCGGCCTTCGGCGGTGGCCTGTACTTCGACGAAGCGCCCAGCGCCGGTCAGGACCACGTTCATGTCCACTGCGGCGGATGAGTCTTCCTCGTAGTTCAAATCCAGCAGCGGCTCGCCGCCCGCCAGGCCGACGCTGACCGCGGCCACCGAGTCGAGCAGCGGCACGGAGCGCAGGATGCCTGCGGCCACCATGCGTTCGCAGGCCAGCGCCAGGGCCACGAAGCCGCCGGTGATGGACGCGGTGCGCGTGCCGCCGTCCGCCTGGATGACGTCGCAATCCACGATGATGGTGCGCTCGCCCAGCGCCGCGTCGTCGGTGACCGCGCGCAGCGAGCGCCCGATGAGCCGCTGAATCTCCTGCGTGCGCCCGGACTGGCGGCCGCGCGCGGCTTCCCGCGCGGTACGGCGGTCGGTGGCGCGCGGCAGCATGCCGTATTCGCTGGTCACCCAGCCTTTGCCGGAGCCCTTGCGGAAGGCAGGCACGCCGTCTTCGATGGTGGCGGTGCACACCACGCGCGTCTGGCCCACTTCGATGAGCACGCTGCCCTCGGCCGTAGGGATGAAGTCCGGCGTCAGCTTCACCGGCCGCATCTGTTCCGCTGCTCGTCCGTCGTTTCGCATTTGTAGGGGCGGGTTTATCCCGCCCCGGTGAATCCTTCCGGTCGCGGGAAAGGACGACCGGGCGGTTTCTTCTCGCGCCAAGGCGCGCCCAGCTAGCTGCGCGCAAGAGCAGGGCGGGAGCAAGCTCCCGCACTCCCCGGGGGCGGCCTAAAGCCGCGCCTACATCCGGCCGGCGCGGACCTTTTCTGGGTCCGCCGGTTCCGGCCGCATGCGCAAAACAAAATACCCGGTCAGGTCCACGTGCCCGGCCACGGTATCCGCTTCCGCGCCCTGAATCAAGATGCGCACGCGGGTGAGCTGCGGCAGGTTCGCGCCCAGCGTGCGGGTGATCGAGTCCACCGCCAGTTGTTCGCTCAGGATGCCCGAGGGCATCGAGCCGGCCAGTGTGCCGCTGAAGTCGGCTATGCCGGTTCCGTCCGGCAACAGGTAGAACTCCGACAGCGCAGCGTCGGCGGGCAGGGTCCGGTGCGCTTCCGAGGGCGGGCGCAGGATCAGGGCCTCGGTCACTTGCTTGGCGCGCACCACAGGGTCGGACGAAAGCGGCAGTTCGACTTCGACGGCGGTCACGCCATCGCGCCCGGGGTTAGCCCAGAAGATGGGTGTTTTCACCTTTACGTCCGTGGGGGTGGCGATGGGCGGGCGGGTCACTTCGCGGATGGCGCGCTGCTCTTCTCCCGGGCGGGCCAGGCGCGCCAGCCGCTCGCGCGTGCCCGGAAGTGAAAGGACGATGAACGCGGCCCACGCCGCCAGAATCGCCAGGGTGATCTTCAGGTTGCGGGGCATCAGCGCGCCTCCGCCGGCCAAGCGGTCGCGGCTTCCGCGGCGCGAAACGCGGCCACCGCGCGGGCAATAGCGTCGGCGACGGCGGGGGCCATCTGGTCGAGCAGTTTCTTGTCGGCCACCGAGACGCTGGCCACTTCGACGGCCACGGCCGGCCCGGCGACGGACCGCAGGTCGCGCAGCGGCGCGGCAGCGGGGCCGGCCGGCGAATCCGCGAGGCGTTCGCGCAGCCGCGATTGGATCATCTCCGCCAGGCGCTTGCTCGCGCTGATGTGCGGCTGTTGCGCTTCTTCCCACCGCACCAGGCTGCTGCCGGGGCCTTCCCGTTCGCCGCCGAGTGAGCGGAAGGCCAGCGGCGCGACCACTTGATAGTAAGCGCGGGCCGTTCCGGGCTGGCCCACCGAAGAAGCGTGCAGCGCGACATACACCGCGCCGCGCTGCGCATTGGCCACGGCGGCGCGCTCGTCGAAACTGGGGTTCGCGCCCGCGTCGCGGGTGAGCACCCCGCGCAGCCCCTGCCGCTCGAGCGCCGCCCGCAATTGCAGCGCCAGCGTCCAGGCTACGTCCTTTTCCAGGATGCCCCCCGCTCCGCGCGCGCCCGCGTCCGCCCCGCCATGCCCCGGGTCAATCACCACGGCCACGGGCTCCGCGGAAGGGGCAGCTTGGGGGATCGCAAGGGGAGTCACCAATTGGGGCGGCGCGGCCGGCGGCGGAGGCTGCTGCGCGCCCACCAGGGAAACGCCTGCAACCGCAGCGGCCAGCCCCGAAGCAAGTAAGAAACGTCGCACGTTGCGAGAATACCCTGCCCTCCGCGGCCCTTCAACTCGCCTTCGGTCGTTTCATTTTCGTCTTGCGCGCGACGCGCAACAAAAAAAGGGGAGGCGCATTGCGTGCCTCCCCGGGGTGATGGAGGGGGAACTGGGTGGCACAGGCTCTCAGCCTGTGCGCTCTATTCTGGACGCCCTGGCAATCGGACGCTTTGTGGCGCGGCGCTCCTGCGCGGCCGTTGGCCTAGCGGTTGGGACGCTTGGGCCGCGGCGGGACGCGGCGGTCGCGACGGTCCTCGCGGCGGTCCCGGACGTCCTCGCGCCGGTCGCGCGCGCCGCCGTCATGCCGGCGGTCGCGTACGTCTTCCCGCCGGTCGCGGCGGTCTTCGCGACGATCGCGCACATCTTCGCGCCGGTCGTGCCGGCGGCGGGCCCAGTGGCGCTGCTGCTCGGGCGTGAGCACGCCGCGAATCCTCTCGTTCTGGGCGCGCTCGATCTCGCGAATCTTGGCGCGCTTCTGCTCCGGGGTGAGCGACTCATCCTGGCGCACCGCCTGTACCTGCTCACGCGTGTTCTTGCGGATGTCCTTGAGCTGGGTCTTCTGGTCCTCGGTCAGGCCGAGGGCCTTTTCGTCGTCCGCGGTGAGCACCGGCGCTTCGTCCTGCGCCGTGCCGGAAGTGTCTTGCGCCCAGGCTGCGGGCGCGGCCCACAACAGCGCGCACAGCGCCAATACCGCCCAACCCAGTTTGTTCAAGCCTCGCATGCCTTCCTCCTGTTAGCCCCGGCAGCTCCACCACTCCCGCTTCGTCAAACCCAACCACGTGGGAAAAGTTGCGGCCGCGTTGTTCGCTGGCGTGCAAGCCGTCCCGCTTTCGGACAGCGCCCGAAAACGGCGAGCGCAGGCCGCTTGGCGGTAAAGCCCGCCCAGGGAGCAATTTCCGGGCGCCCGGACGCCAGGCTGAAACGGAGCCGGAATTGCTCCGTCTCAGGGTGTAGACATCCTACGTATTGGGTGTAGGATGGCTACATCCACCGGGAGGGGAGCGGCATGAAGGAGCGCTACCAGAACCGCATCGAGCTGCTGCAAGGCACGCTGGACCTGCTGATCCTGCAAACGCTGCAATGGGGGCCGCAGCACGGCTACGCCATCAGCCAGGCCATCCGCGCTAATTCCGGCGAAGTGCTCCAGGTGGACACGGGCTCGCTGTATCCCGCGCTGCACCGCCTGGAGCGCAAGCGCTGGATCGCTGCGGAGTGGCGCACATCGGAGAGCAACCAGCGCACCCGCGTGTACCGCCTGACGGCCACCGGCAGGAAGCAACGGCTGCACGAACGCTCGCGCTGGGAGCAGCTCACCGACGCCATCGCCGGCATCCTCCATCCCGCGGCCAGGGAGCAAGCCTAGGACAGGCATTCCTGCCTGTCCGTTTCGCAAGGAGCGACAGCAATGAAGCTTCCTTGGTGGCGACGCAAGCAGAAGGAAGACTTGGACGAAGAAGTGCGCGCGCACCTGGACGCGGCGATTCGCGAGCGCATGGAGCGCGGGGAGTCGCGCGCGCAGGCGGAAGCCGCCGCGCGCCGCGAGTTCGGCAACGTCGCCCTGGTGCAGGAAGTGACCCGCGACATGTGGGGCTGGGCCTCGCTCGACCGCCTCGCCCAGGACGTGCGCTACGGCCTGCGCCAGATGAGGCGCGCGCCGGGCTTCACCACCGTCGCCGTACTCACCCTGGCCCTGGGCATCGGCGCGAACACGGCCATCTTCAGCGTGGTGGATGCCGTGCTGCTCCGGACCCTGCCGGTCGCAGAACCGGAGCGGTTGGTGTTGTTCGAGTACCGGGCGGGGCTTCCCTTCAGAACGAGCGGCATGAGCGGCACCTCGTTCGTCTCGGATGACGTCAGCTTCCGTTCAGATTCTCTGTTTCGATTCGAAGTCTATGACCGGATGCGCCGGGCGCACGACTCCGCGCCCGAAAGTCCGCTCAGCGATCTCTTTGCTTTCGCTCCCATCAGTGAAATGAATGCAGTCGTAGGCCCCACGGCGGAGGTCATCGATGGACAAGTAGTGTCCGGGGGCTACTTTCGCGGTTTGGGCCTACAGCCCGTGCTGGGGCGGCCGCTCACCGAAGAAGATGACAGGGCAGGCGCCCAGCCCGTGGTGGTGCTCAGCTACCAGTACTGGCAGGAACGGTTCGGCGGGGACCCGGCCATCCTCGGCCAACCGCTCAAGCTGAATCAGCGGAGCTTCACCGTCGTCGGAGTCACGCCCCGCGCCTTTACCGGTACGTTGCAAGTGGATTATCGGCCTGCCGTCACGGTCCCGCTGGCGGCCGAGCCGTTGCTGCACGGCGAAGACAGCCGCCTGGGAACGGCGAACCGTCCCGGGACCTGGTGGCTGGATGTGATGGGGCGGCTCAAACCGGGTCCCACTCACGAACAGGCGCGCGCTTCCCTGGACGCCGCGTTTCAGGCCGCCGCACTGGAGGTCATGCCGCCGCCGCGCAGAGCGGACGAGCCGGCGCGACTGGATCCCAAGGATTATCCCCGCCTGCTGGCCGAGTCGGGCAGCCGTGGAATGCTGGATGAGCGCCGCATGCATGCGCCGGCCATCTATGGGCTGTTCATTGTGGTGGTGCTCGTGCTGCTCATCGCCTGCGCCAACATCGCCAACCTGCTCCTGGCGCGGGCGGCGTCCCGCAACGCGGAAATGACGGTGCGGCTGGCGATTGGCGCGGGGCGTGGACGTCTGATTCGGCAGGTGTTGACGGAGAGCTTGCTGCTGGCCGCGTTGGGCGGGGCCGCCGGTGTGCTCCTGGCCGTGTGGGGCAATAGCGCGTTAGTGGCGCTGGCCGAAGAAAACGCGCGGCTGGTGCCCGGCAACCTTGACCTCAGCGTGAGTTGGCGCGTCCTGGCTTTCACGCTGGTTGTATCCTGCCTGACGGGAGTGCTCTTTGGCCTGGCCCCCGCGTGGCGCACCAGAAGAGTGGATTTGGGCGCGGCGCTCAAGCAGGGCCGCGGTGCGGCCAACCCCGTTTCCCGCCTGAGCAAAACGCTCATCGTGGCCCAGGTGGCTCTGTCCTTGTTACTGCTGGTGGGCGCTGGGCTGTACATTCGCACGCTGCAAAATCTGCAAACCGTGGACCTGGGCTTTAACCAGGAGAACCTGCTGGTCTTTCGCCTGCGTCCGGAGAGCGCCGGGTACAGCGGCGAGCGGCTGGCGCAGTTCTACCGGCAACTCTTTGCCAGGCTGGACCACCTGCCGGGCGTGCGCTCCGCCACGTTCGGACGCGTCCCGCTCATTGCCGCAGACAACTATTACAACGGCATTTTGCTGCCCGGCGAGGTTGAGGAGACCGCTCCCCGCCGCTCCGCCGCCCGCCAGATGGTGCGGGAGAATTATTTCGCCACACTGGAAATTCCTTTCTTGAGCGGACGCAACTTCACCGCGCAGGATGATGCGCGCGCCCCTCAGGTGGCCATCGTCAACCAGGCATTTGCACGCGAGTTTCTTTTCAGCGGAGACGTGCTGGGCAAGCGCATCACCTTCTGGCGCAGCGGAAGGGCGGTTGAGATTGTCGGTGTGGTGGCGGACACAAAATACCAGAGCCAGCGACTGAAGGCCCCGCCCGTGCTCTTTACCCCCTGGCGCCAGGAAATTGCCGTGATCGGCGAGATGAACTTCACCGTGCGCGCGTTGGGTGATCCCACCGCGCTCGCCGCCGCGGTACAGCAGATCGTGCAGGAGCTGGACAGCGCCCTGCCGGTCACCGGCCTCGGGACGCAAGCCGCTCGCTCGCAGGCTACGCTGGGCCCGGAGCGCCTGTCCGCGCGGCTGCTGAGTTTCTTCGGCGGGCTGGCGCTGCTGCTGGCGGCTATCGGACTCTCGGGCATTCTGGCTTATTCCGTCTCCCAACGCACCAACGAGATCGGCATCCGCATGGCGCTGGGCGCGCAGGCCACCGACGTGCTGCGGCTGGTGATGGGCCAGGGAATGAGACTGGTCTTGCTAGGCCTGACTGTGGGCGCATCAATCGGGTACGGCCTGAAGCGCCTGGCGGAAAACCAAGTTTTCGGGCAAGGGTTCTGGCAAACACGGATGGCCGAGCAGCTTTATGGCGTGAGCTTGAATGACCCGCTCACAGTGACGGCCATGGGATTGCTGCTCATCTCCGTAGCGCTGCTCGCCTGCTGGCTCCCCGCGCGAAAGGCTTCGCAGGTGGATCCTTTGGTCGCGCTGCGGCACGAATAAAGGCAAGGCAAAGGCAAAAAGGAAAAAGGGAAAAGTGGGAGACCTAGGGCGGAAAGCACAATGAGATTTCCACTTTGGCGGCGCAGGCAGAAGGAAGAGTTGGACGAAGAGGTGCGCGGGCACCTCGACGCCGCCATCCGCGAGCGCGTCGCGCGCGGCGAATCGCCCGCGCAGGCGCGCGCCGCGGCCCGGCGCGAGTTCGGCAACGTCGGCCTGGTTCAGGAAGTGACCCGCCACACGTGGGGCTGGGGCTCGCTCGAACGCCTCACGCAGGACTTACGCTACGCGCTGCGCGGCCTGGCCGCCCGCCCCGGCTTCACCGTCGTGGCCATTGCTTCGCTGGCGCTGGGCATCGGCGCCAACGCCGCGATCTTCAGCCTGTGGAACGGCCTGCTGTTCTCCCCGCTTCCCGCTGTGCGTGCGCCGGAAGAGCTGGTGATGCTCACCAACCCCAACGAGTCCGGGAGTTGGACGGGGATGTGGGAAGGCCGCACCGACGGCCCGCGCGCTTGGCTGACCTACGGCGAATTCGAAGACTTGCGCGACCACGCGGACCTTTTCTCCGGGGTGATGGCTTCGCAAAGCCGTTTGAACCGGTGGCAGATGCGCTTCGAGGACGGCACGGAGCACACGGCCAATGGGCGGCTGGTTTCCGGCGGGTTCTTCCAGGTGCTGGGCGTTTCACCGGCCATCGGCCGGCTATTCACGGCGGCCGAGGACCGCAGCGATTCACCGGTGGCGGTGATCAGTCATGACTTTTGGCAACGCCGGTTCGGCGGCCGCCCCGACGCCGTCGGCAAGACCGTAGCCATCGGCAAGGCGGCGCTGACCATCATCGGCGTGGCGCCCGCGGGCTTCATCGGCGAAACCGCCGGTCAGCAGCCGGCCCTGTGGCTTCCCCTGCGCATGCAACCTATCCTGCTGCCCGGAAAGGACATGTTGCATGACACGCCTCCGGAAAAAGTGATGTGGCTGCATGTGTTCGGCAGGTTGAAGCCGGGGGTGACTCTGGCGCAAGGGGAAGCTCAAGCCAACGCCCTCCTGCAGGCGGGCATGCAGTCCTTCTATGGCGCTCCGGCGATCAAGGATCGGCCGGACTTCCTGGACCAGCAGATCAAGATTCACTCCGCCGCGCGCGGCGCTTCCTCCAAGCGCAACCAGCTCTCCGGTTCGCTTCAGGCGCTGCTGGCGGCGGTTGGCGTCCTGCTGCTGATAGTGTGCACGAACCTGGCGAACCTTCTGCTGGCCCGCGGCGTGGCGCGCCGCGCGGAAATCGCGCTGCGGCTCTCGCTGGGCGCCACTCGCGGCCGTCTGGTTCGCCAGCTCGCGACGGAAAGCCTGGCGCTGGCCGCCGCCGGTGGCCTTGCCGCTGTGGCCGTAGCCAGTTTTCTTCACGACCTCCTGGTGCCCATGCTCGGCGCTTCCGACCCGCGCTTTCAGATGAGCTTCGGGCTCAGCCCGTTGCTGCTGACCTTCGTCCTGGCCGTGACCTTCGCCGCGGCGTTGGTTTTCGGAGTGCTTCCGGCCTGGCGGGTCACCCGGATTGACACGGCGACCTACTTGAAGGAGCACAGTCGTGGGGCCGCGGGCTCGCAGAGTCCGCTGCGCTCCGGGCGCCTGCTGGTGAGCCTGCAATTGGCCCTTTCCTTGCCCTTGCTGGCCGGCGCCGGGCTGCTGGCGCGCACCGTTTACAACCTGCAAAACATGGACCTCGGATACCCGGCCCAACGCCTCCTGATGACCCGTGTTGCTTTGCGCGCCGCGGGCTATGAGCCCGCGCGCCGGAGCGCGTTCCTTCGCCAAGCGCTCAACCAGGTCGAGCGACTCCCCGGAGTGCAAGCAGCAAGTTTCTCCGAACTCGGCCTCTTCAGCGGGGGCGAGTCTTCCGAAACCATCGAAGTGGAAGGCTTCACGCCAAAAGGCGCCCGTGAGCGCGGCTCCGCCACGGACCGGGTAGGTCCCGGCTACTTCACCGCGCTGGGCGTTCCCATTCTGCTGGGGCGCGAAATCCTGGAACAGGATACGGGCAATGGCCCGAAAGTGGCCGTGATCAATGAAGCGTTCGCCAGGAAGTTCTTCGCCGGCCGCAACCCCCTGGGCTTGCGCATCACCACCTTGGAGGACGACGGCCGCCGGACCAACTATCAAGTGGTGGGAGTGGCGCAGGACGCGCGCATCACCAAGTTGCGGGGCGCCATCGTGCCGCGTTACTTCGTGGCAGGGAACCAGGTGCCCGCGTCGTTGACGGATCCGGCCATCGTCGTTCGCACAACGACGGAAACTCCAGGCTTTCTGGGGACCGTCCGGAAGACCATCCAGGGAATCGACCAAGGCCTGCCCATCGTCTCCACCCGGTCCATTGAAGAGCAGGTGGTTCTGTTGACGGCGCAGGAGCGCGCTACGGCGCAACTCGCCGCTGTGTTTGGCGGCGCCGCGCTGGTCATCGCCGCGATCGGCTTGTGCGGGGTGCTCTCCTACGGCATTTCCCGCCGCACAGCCGAGATCGCCATCCGTATCGCACTGGGGGCGCACCCGCGCCGGGTCATCGGCATGATTCTCGGTGAAACGGGCGAACTGGTGGGCGCGGGGATGATCCTGGGGGGAGCGCTGGCCTACGCAACGCTGCGCTGGATTGAAAAGCAGTTGTACGGCATCTCACCACAGGATCCAGTCACCCTCGCTCTGGCCACGGGGTTGTTGCTGCTGGTGGCGCTGGCCGCCGCGTATTTCCCCGCGCGCCGGGCCGCGCGACTGGATCCCAACCTGGCCCTGCGGCATGAGTGAAGTAGGACAGGCATTCTTGCCTGCCCGTGTGTAGCGCCGGGACGGGTTGGGTCCCGGCATCCGGAGTTGAACGCAGCAGTGCCGGGACGCAATTTGTCCCGGGTTACCGGAGTGAACGATGAGGTTGCCCTTGTGGCGGCGTAAACAGAAGGAAGAATTGGACGAAGAGGTGCGCGCCCACCTCGACGCCGCCATCCGCGAGCGCATGGAACGGGGCGAATCGCCCGTGCAGGCCGAAGCCGCCGCGCGGCGCGAGTTCGGCAACGCCGGCCTGGTGCAGGAGATTGCGCGGGAGATGTGGGGCTGGGGTTCGCTCGACCGCCTCACGCAGGACTTACGCTACGCCCTGCGCATGCTGCGCCGCGCCCCGGGCTTCACTGCGGTGGCCGTGCTCACCCTGGCCCTGGGCATCGGCGCGAACACCGCCATCTTCAGCGCGGTCAATGCCGTGATGTTCCGCCCGCTGCCCGTCGAGGCGCCGGATGAGCTGGTGGACGTGCACAACACCGGCGGCGGCATGTTCAATTCCTTTTCTTATCCCAACTACAAAGACCTGCGCGACCAGAACATGGTTTTCTCCGACCTGCTCGCCTATCGCTTCGCCCCGGTGGGCTTGACGCACGAAGGCGTGAGCCAGCGCGTGTGGTGCTTCATGGTGAGCGGCAACTACTTCCCCGCGTTGGGCCTGGGCGCGCGGCTGGGCCGGCTGCTCACGCCGGAGGACGACCGGGCCCAGGGCGGGCACCCCCTCGCGGTGATTAGCTACGACTCGTGGCAGAAGCGCTTCGGCGGGCGGCCGGACATCGTGGGCCAACCCATCATCGTCAACGGGCGGAGTTACTCGATCGTGGGCGTGGCCCCGGAGGGCTTCCAGGGCACTAAAGCCATTGCCGCGCCGGAGATTTGGTTCCCCCTGGCCATGCAGACGGACATCGAGCCGGGCATGAACCTGCTGGTGGCCCGCGGGGCCCCGGTCTTCTTTGTGCTGGGCCGCTTGAAGCCGGAGGTGACCCGTGCGCAGGCACAGGCCGATCTGGAAAGCATCGGAGAAGCTCTGGCCGCGGACTTCCCGGAAGAGAACAAGAACCTGAGATTTGCGCTCTCTGATCCCGGGTTCGTTGGCAGCGGGCCGTTTCGCGGCGCGTCCATCGGGTTTGCGGCGCTGTTGATGACGGTAGCGGGGCTGGTGCTGTTGCTGGCGTGCGCCAACCTGTCGAACCTGCTGCTGGCGCGGGCCAGCGAGCGGCGCGAGGAAACGGCCATTCGCCTGGCCCTGGGCGCCGGCCGCGCCCGCCTGGTGCGGCAGTTGTTCACCGAGAGCCTGCTGCTGGCGCTGCTGGGCGGGGCGGTGGGCATGTTGCCGGCGCTATGGCCTTTGCGCTTCAGCGTGCAGATGCGGCCGCCCGCGGACTTTCCTTTGGTGCTTGATGTGTACTGGGACTACCGGGTGCTGGCCTTCGGCTTCGCCGTCACCGTGCTGACCGCGGTGGCCTTCGGCCTTTTCCCCGCGCTGCAAGCCACGCGCGCCGATGTGGTCGTGGCGCTGAAGGACACGGGCACGGCCGGGCGGGGGCGCGGCTGGGTGCGTGGCGGCTTGATCACGGCGCAAGTGGCGCTGTCGCTCGTGCTGCTGACCGGCGCGGGCCTGATGGTGCGCGCGCTGGGCCAGGCGCAAACGCTGGAGCTTGGCTTCGAGCCCGCCGGCGCCATTGAAGTGGGCTTCGATCTGCGCATGCAGGGCTACGATGCGGCGCGCGGCCGCGAATTCCAGAAGCAGTTGCTCGACCAGGTGCGCGCGCTCCCCGGCGTGCAGGCCGCGGGCTTCGCCGACGTGGTGCCGGTGGACTTGCACTTCGGCGGCACGCCTGTGTTCATCGAAGGCGCCGCGGAGGAACGCGGCGCCGCGGCGCCGCGCGCGCTCTCCTGCCGCGTCAGCCCCGGTTATCTCGCCGCGCTGGGCACGCGGCTGCTCTCTGGGCGCGACTTCACCGACCAGGACACAGCGGGCGCGGGCCCGGTGGCCATCGTCAACCTGGCCTTCGCCCGCAAGTTCTGGCCCGGCCAAGACGCGGTGGGCCAGCGCTTCAGCCTGGGCGACCCGCGCGCGCCGCGGCTGATCGTCATCGGCGTGGCGCAGAACGGCAAGTACAACAGCTTGAACGCCGACTCGCCGCCCTTTGTGTATCGCGCCGCCTGGCAATCGTACTCGGGTTCCACCGGGCTGGTGGTGCGCTCGCACGTGGACGCGCACAGCCAGATGGCTGCGCTGCGCCGCGTCCTGCGCGCCATGGATCCGAACCTGCCCGCTACCCTTGCTCCCCTGGCCGACCGCCTGGGCCTGGCGCTCCTGCCCGCGCGCGTTGCCGCGACGGTGCTCGGTTCCTTTGCACTGCTGGGACTGGCGCTGGCGGCCATCGGCATCTATGGCGTGATTTCCTACGCCGTGTCGCGGCGCACGCGCGAGCTGGGCATCCGCATGGCCCTGGGCGCCGCCAAGGGCGACGTCCTAAAGCTGGTCGTGGGCCAGGGGATGCGCCCCGCGCTGCTGGGCGCGCTGGTGGGTCTGCCCGCCACCTTCGCGCTGACCCGCTTGATGACCAGCTTCCTGTTCGGCCTCAGCGCCACCGACCCGCTTACATATGTGGTCACCGGGGCGCTGCTGGCGGCCGTGGCGCTGCTGGCGTGTTTCCTGCCCGCGCTGCGCGCCACGCGGGTGGACCCCTTGGTGGCGCTGCGCCACGAGTAAGTCATGGCCCTTCGGGTCACAACGGAGGATGAAAATGGAGTCGAGCCGCGCTAAGTTGGCACTGGCTGAGCTGGCGCGAGAGGTCGAGTCACTCTGGTGC
>Ga0187892_10008846_pt1 | contig 13550 bp, 10 predicted proteins | sample MA1701073metaG_FD_139345 | JGI IMG/M metagenome (GOLD analysis project Ga0187892, IMG submission 139345) | Bio-ooze microbial communities from a basaltic lava cave in the Kipuka Kanohina Cave System on the Island of Hawaii, USA - MA170107-3 metaG ...
AGCCCATGCCTTGGCTCGTCAATCCTTGGCCGGGTGAACCACCAACCGGAGAGCCGTATGCGGGAGATCCGCTCGTACGGTTCGGAGGGAGGGGGAGCAGTCCGCTCTCCCTACCCCTATCGATTAGCTTCCTCTGCAAACAGGAGTTTTTCAGAGCTCCCCCTCGTCTAGAGGGGACTTTTCCTTGACACTCCTCTTCTTCCCGATAGAATCCACGGCATAGTAAAAAGCAGTTTCGCAGGAGTCTTCGCGAGATGCCTTCCCATCTGACTCGGCGGATGTTTCTCCAGTCGGCCAGCGCTTTGACGGCCGCCTCTGGTCTCGATCTCCAGGCAGCCACTCCCCTTCGCGAACTTAAGATCGCTCACACGACACAAACCCGCAGCGTCTGTCCCTATTGTGCGGTCGGTTGCAGCGTCATCATCCACACCTTGGGTGACAAAGCGCGCAACGTGACTCCCACTGTAGTCCACGTTGAAGGCGATCCTGACAGTCCAGTCAATCGTGGCACTCTTTGTTCCAAGGGAATTGGACTGAAAGAGTTCATCGTCAATGAGCACAGACTCACTCGGCCGCTGTATCGTGCCCCAGGAGCGGCAGAATGGACGCCGATCTCCTGGGACGACGCTTTCGAGCGCATGGCAAGGTTGATCAAGCAAACGCGCGACCGCGGCTTCGAAACCGAAGACGCTGAAGGGCGGCGGGTGAATCGGCTGACCAATGTTGGATTGATTGGCGGTTGCACCGACACGAACGAAATTAACTTTCTGCTTTCGAAGTTTCGCTTTGGCCTCGGTATTCTCTCCTACGAGAACCAGGCTCGGCTTTGACATGGCCCCACGGTGGCCAGTTTGGCCGCCACTTTCGGACGGGGTGCCATGACGAATGGTTGGACCGATGTCGCCAACACCGATGTGGTTCTGGTGATGGGCGGCAATCCCGCCGAAAATCACCCAGTCGGTTTTCGCTTCGTCATGGAAGCCAAGCGAAACCGCAAAGCAAAATTGGTCTGCATCGATCCGCGCTTCAATCGAACGGCTGCGCTCTCGGACTGTTACGTCCCCATCCGTGCTGGAAGTGACATTGCCTACCTCGGCGGCCTTATTCACTACGCGCTCAGCCGCAAGCTGCACCATGCCGATTACGTGCGGCTCCATACCAATGCGTCGTTCCTGATTCAAGAAGGTTTTGATTTCAGCGAAGGGCATTTCTCCGGCTGGGACGCGGAGAAAAAGAGTTACGACAAATCGACCTGGCAGTACGAGCTGGATTCGAAGGGTTATGCCAGAGTAGATCCCACGCTTGAGCATCCGCGCTCAGTTTTCCAGTTGATGCAGAGGCACTACGCACGCTACACCGCGGAGCAAGTGGCTGCCATTTGCGGCTGTACGGCCGAAGACTTTTCCCGCTCGGCAGAGATTATTTGCTCAACCGGCAAACCAGATCGTCGTGGCACCGTCCTTTACGCGCTTGGCTGGACGCAGCACAGCCATTCGGTTCAGCTCATCCACACCGCTGCCATGCTGCAACTGCTTCTCGGCAACATTGGCGTTCCGGGCGGCGGCGTCAACGCCCAGCGCGGCCACTCCAATATCCAGGGCGCGACCGACATGGGTGGATGGGACACCCTGCCGGGATATCTGAAAGTGCCCCAGGCACAACAGACTTCGCTCCAGGCCTTCCTGAAAGACGCAACGCCCAAACCACTGCGGCCCGACGCGATGAACTATTGGTCCAATGCACCCAAGTTCATGGTGAGCTTGCTGAAGTCTTATTACGGCGATCACGCAACTAGGGGGAACGACTTTGGCTATCACTATCTGCCCAAGATTGGTCCAGGCGATAACCACAGCTGGGGCTACCTCTTCGACAAAATGTATGCGGGACAAATGGAGGGGCTCATCTCATTCGGCATGAACCCGGTGGCCAACGGACCCAATTCCTTGAAGATGATCAAGGCTCTCAGCAAGCTGAAGTGGCTCATCGTGGCCGAGAATTTTGAGACCGAGACCGCCGCCTTTTGGAATGCACAGAAACTGGCTGCTAAGGAGTATCCATCTCTCGAGGATCCCACTCGGGTCGGGACAGAAGTGTTTTTGCTGCCAGCAGCCTGCTTTGCCGAGAAGGACGGCGCCTTCGTCAATTCCTCCCGTTGGGTGCAATGGAAGCAAGCGGCACTGGATCCGCCCGGCATGGCGAAGCGGGATCAAGAGATCCTTGCTCGGCTGTTTTTAAAACTTCGTGAGCTCTATGAAAAGGACGGAGGTGCCACGCCGGAGCCGCTGCTTGGTATGAACTGGAGCTACGCGAATCCATCCAGCCCATCCCTGGAGGAGGTGGCGAAAGAAATCAATGGCCGCGAGATCGCTAATTCACGCCAGGTCTCCAGTTTCGGCGAATTGAAGGATGACGGCTCGACTCTTTGCGGTAACTGGCTTTATTCAGGCAGCTTTACCGAAGCCGGCAACATGATGGCGCGCCGAGGTCAGGAAGACCCTACTGGACTCGGATTCTTCCCCGGTTGGAGCTGGAACTGGCCAGCCAATCGGCGCGTGCTGTACAACCGCGCTTCTGCCGACAGCCAAGGCAAGTCCTGGGATCCTGCCCGCTCGGGAATTCGGTGGGATGGAAAGAAATGGGTGGGTGACGTTCCTGACACAAAGGCCGACGCACCACCCGACAACTTCAGTGCTTTTATTATGCTGCGGGAAGGTGTCGCCAAGCTGTTTGCACCTGACTTTGTGGAAGGCCCCTTTCCCGAGCACTACGAACCCGCCGAGTCTCCGGTCGAGAATGCGTTGCATCCAAAGGTCAGCAGCAATCCTATGGCGAAGATCTTCCACAGCGACCTGGATCCGTTGGGCACCTCCAAGGAGTATCCCTACGTCGCGCTTACCTACCGCCTGACTGAGCATTTCCATTACTGGACCAAGCACGTCAAGTCAAGCTCAGCGTTGCAGCCGAGCTTTTTTGTTGAGCTGCCCGAAGAACTGGCTCGTGAGAAGGGCATTGAGAGTGGCACCCGCGTGCGTGTTCGTTCGGCGCGCGGCCATGTGGAGGGGCAGGCATTGGTCACGCGCCGGGTTCGCCCGCTGAAAGTGAATGGGCGGACGGTGTATCAGGTTGGTTTGCCTATTCATTGGGGATTCGTCGGCCGTGTGAAGGGGCCGCTGATCAATAATCTCAGCCCTTCGGTACTCGATCCGAATTCTGGCACGCCCGAGTACAAAGGCTTTTTGGTGAATGTGGAGAAGGTGTAATTCCTTAACAAGGCGGAATATCCGCGCGGATCGCAAGTGTTGAAACCTACAATTGAGACACCATGAGCCTTCCTCACACGGTCGCAAAACTGATTGATACTTCCTCCTGTATTGGTTGCAAGGCCTGCGAAGTAGCCTGCCAGGAGTGGAACGACCAGGAATTCACCCTGGGCACCGGCGGCACCTACCAAACCCTGCCTGACCTCGCGCACAATTTCTGGAACCTGATCAAGTTCAACGAAACCGAGCATAACGGACAAATGGCGTGGAACATGGCTAAGTACCAGTGCATGCACTGCGCCGATCCCGGCTGTCTGCGCGCCTGCCCGGCTCCGGGCGCCATTGTCGTGCTACCTAATGGCACGGTCGATTTCAACCACGAGAACTGCATCGGCTGCGGCTACTGCATTACAGGATGTCCATTCGATGTGCCTCGCTTGAGCCCCAAGTCATCAAAAGTTCACAAGTGCACGCTCTGCTCGGATCGTACTGCGGTCGGTCTGGAGCCGGCTTGCATCAAGGCCTGCCCAACGCATTGCTTGAGTTTCGGAAAGCGCGAAGATCTGCTCGATCAAGCTGAGCGCCGATCCGGACAACTCCGAGCCGACGGGTTTCAGCAAGCCGGCATCTACAATCCTGCGGGTGTGGGCGGGACCAACGTGATCTACGTTCTCGCGCATGCCGACCGTCCGGAGGCTTACGGATTGCCGCGTGACCCGCATATTCCCTGGACTGTCTGGCTCTGGAAAGGTCCACTTAAATGGATGGGCAATCTGATATTGCTGGGAGGTGTTCTGGGCACGTTCCTTCACTACGTGCGCTATGGACCACGGAGAGTTCATGATGATGAGGAATGACGAGCGAGTGCCACGCTTCAGCTTCCAAGAGCGCACCATTCACTGGCTGGCGGCGCTCAGTTTTCTCTACGCTGCTCTAACAGGTTTGGCACTCTGGTCTCCGCGCCTGTTCTGGCTGGCTTCGATCTTTGGAGGTGGTAACACGGTGCGCGGCTGGCATCCTTGGGGCGGCGCTATTTTCGCCATAGTTCTCGGCTTCATGTTTCGAAACTGGGCAGGACAAATGCGGCTGGATGCCGAAGACCGCGCCTGGCTGCGGCAGGCCCATCGCTATGCGACGCATGATGAAGAGGGACTGCCCGAAGCAGGCCGGTTCAATGCCGGGCAGAAGATGCTCTTCTGGACTCAGGCGATCTCGATGCTGTTTCTGTTGTTCAGTGGAGTGGTTCTGTGGTTTCCCGAAACTATGCCTCGTTCACTCCGTCTGGCCGTAATTCTGATTCACCCAATCGCCGCCATCATCTCGATCAGCGGGATCATCGTTCACATCTACATGGGCACGGCCGCAGTTCCTGAAGCTTTCCGCGGCATGATTCAAGGTTGGGTGCGGCCAGCGTGGGCCGCCTCACATCATCCGAAGTGGTATAGAGAAATCAGGAAGAGGCCATAGGATAAAAGCAGTTGTAGCGCAGACCGGCATTTTCTGCCGGCAGGAACTGAAGCGAACTGGCAAAATGTACATTCAACGAAAACTCCCAGAAAAGCCGCAGACCCGTGAACGGCGCGGGTCTGCGCTACACCTGACACCGCGAACCGACCACCTCACACCTACTTCGATCTGGCCATCAACCCCTTGAAGCGTCCCTCGACTTCAATCGCCTCCTCTTTGCGTTTCAGCTTACGCAAGGCTTCAGCATGATTGCCCAGGCTCGCAGCAAACTCCGGGTGTCCGGTTCCCAGACTCTTTTCCAGAATCGCCAACGCTCTTCGATAGAGCGATTCGGCTTCGACATAGCGCTTCTGGCCATAGCAAACTGCCGCCAGATTTGTCAGGCTTCTTGCAACCTCTGGATGTCCAGCGCCCAGCGACTTTTCGCGAATCGTAAGCGCCCGGCGGAAAAGAGGCTCAGCCTCGCGGTACTTGTTCTGGTCAAAATAGTTGCCGCCGAGACTATCCAAGCTGTTGGCTGTCTCCGGATGATCTACCCCCAAAGCCGCCTCGCGAATTTCAAGCGCCCGGCGATAGAGTGGCTCTGAATTGATTGCCTGCCCTTCCACACGGTAGAGCTCCGCCAAGTTGCTGAGCCGCGTGGCAACTTCGGGATGCCTCGGTCCGAAGGTTTTCTCACAGATTGCCAGCGATTCGCGGTACATTCGCCTGGCTTCGTTGTAGCGCTTCTGTACCTGATAGAGGGCAGCCAGATTGTTGAGACACTCGGCCACGGCTGGATGCGAGGGCCCCAGTGCTTTCTTTCGAATCACGAATGCCCGCTGGAAAGCAGCTTCGGCTTCGGCATAGCGCGCCTGCTCGTAGAAGACTGTCCCGAGGTTGTTCAGTCCGACTGCAACGTCAGGATGATTTTGGCCCTGATTCGCTTCCCAGATTGTTAAGGCCCGTAAGTACAACGGCATGGCCGCCGCGTACCTTCCACGCTTCCGATACACCCCTGCCAGATTGTTGAGATTGGTTGCGAGGCTGAGATGATGTACACCCATCAGCTGTTGCCGCAGCTCCAGGGATTGTCGCAACAGCTGTTCGCCGTCTTCATAGCGCCCCAAATCAACCAGGAGCGTTCCTAGATTGGCAAGAGCCGTGGATACTTCTGCATTGTCACGTACAGCAGTCGCCTGCAGAATCGCCGCCGACCGGTGGGTGAGTATCTCTGCCTTCGCATTACTACCTTGTTTGCAGTAGAGTGCTGCAAGATTATTCAAACATGTCGCCACATCGAAATGCGCTGGTCCAAGAGCATTCTCCACCATTGCCAAAGACTTCAGATAGAGTGGTTCGGCCTCGTTGAGGCGACCTTGTTTCGTATATAGAAGGGCCAGGTTATTGAGCATTCCAGCCGTATCCCGCTGATCGAATCCAGGCTGCTTTTCCATGGTCGCTATTGACGCTTTGTAGAAATATTCAGCGTCGGGGTACTCGCCTTGGTCGTACAGGAGATTTCCGAGATTGTGGAAACTTTTGGCCAGGCTAGAAACATCCTGACTGCCGAATTTTTCAGTTTCACTGAGTGCCTCTCGAAGTTTCTCCTCGGCTTCCGTCATTCTGCCCTGCTGCTGGAGATTGAGTCCGGCTTGGGTGAGTTCCTCCCACCGGTCCAGTGCGAGACCTGCCTGTGAGTCTAGGGACAGACTCAAGACGACCAACACGACCCGAACCAGACTGCCTTTGTCGATTCCCTTGCTTTTCATCTCTTGGCGCTCCAAACCACTGAGACCCCAGACCTGACGCTCGAAAGCAGAATCTGGGAAACTCAATGTGTGTAAACGCCACCAGACTGCTCGCCAAGAGACTGATTCCACAAGTAAGACGGGGTGATCTCACGGTGATCTCACTTCCATGCTTAAGAGGAATTGGAGTAGGAATGATGTTAGGTCTAGACTCTAGTAGGAGCCGTTTGAGGAGGATGTGAGAACCGCTCTCCGAGCGGCGATTGTTCCGTCTCGACAGACACTGACATCGCCCTGGGACAACGGCTCCACACTCAGGCCAGCTTTGAGCGGGGCGTGTGGCCAGTAACGAGGCAATTCCCAGGTAGCCGGCGCAACCCAGGTTGGCCTATACTTGATCACGTTTACTTTCCAGCAGGTTCCACTAAGCCGGTCGGAGGCAACCCATGAGCGCAGGGGCCTCAGCAAGTGGTCAGCCAGCGGAGAAAATGAATCCTTCAGATCCTCCCGAATTGGCCCTCCCGACTGAGGCTATCCGCTCGCAGCTCGAAAGAATCCTGGCCAGCCCCGGCTTTGTTCACTTAGACCGGATGATTCGCTTCCTGCGCTTCACGGTTGATCAAGTACTCAAGGGTCACACAAGCGAGTTGAAAGAGACTGTCTTGGGGATGGAAGTGTTTGACCGTCCGTCCTCTTTCGATCCTCGAACGGATACCATCGTTCGAGTGGAGGCTCGTCGGCTGCGTTCGAAACTTAAGGAGTATTATGAGACTCACGGCCAGCACGATGCGATACTCATCGAATTCCTCAAGGGGAGCTATGTGCCAACGTTCCAGAGGTGGAACGGTTTAAGCGATCGAGCGCTGGTCACCCAGTCAGAAGCCGGTCTGCAAGATGATTTGAAGCCTTCACGCCACTTGCTTTCGGTAAAGCCTTTCGGCCTGCCAAGCCTGGGAATCGCCCTGGCGCTCGCTGCGCTGCTGGGTGCAGGTGGAGCGACACTCTGGTGGCGTCTGCGCCCGACACCGGCTCAGGTGGAATGGAGACTCAGGCCGCTGACCGCCGATAGCGGATTGACAACGACTCCGGCCCTTTCAGCGGATGGCAAGCTGGCAGCGTATGCCTCAGACCGGGCGTCCAACGGTACGAATCTCGACCTTTGGGTTCAGCCGCTGACCGAAGCTGCACAACCAATCCGACTCACGCAAAATCCAGCAGACGATATGAGTCCGTCGTTTTCGCCTGACGGCGGCCAGATTGCGTTCTTTTCCAGCCGGGACGGAGGCGGAATCTACTTGATTCCTACCCTCGGGGGCGAAGAGCGTCTTCTCGTGCGTGGAGGCTCGCAGCCGCGGTTTTCTCGCGACGGCCGCTGGGTTGCTTATACCGTAGGCCACGGTTTCCTTGCCGATTCCAAAGTCTTCATTATGCCCGCCGGGGGAGGCGCACCGATACCGATTGCCACCGATATTCCATGGGCCAGTTCGCCGGTGTGGTCTCCGGATGGAAAGCGAATACTGGTGCGCGGCGCCACGAAAACGAATGACTCGGCTTCGCCGGAGTTCTGGCTGGCTTCATCCGACGGAGGCACCTCAGTGAAGACCAGGCTGACCTCCTTGCTTCGTGAGCGTGGGGTGCCGATGTCTTCCGTGGATTGGATTGGGGAACCCTGTTCTTTGGCGGAGGTCCCTCGATCTGGACAATCGGGTTCAAGAAGGGTTCTCCGGGGCCTGACACACTCCAGAAACTTGCTTCGAGTACAACACCGATGGGGACTGTTCGTGGAACAAGTTTGAAGCTTATCTTTGAGAGTCGCACCTACGCGTCTCACCTCTGGAGTCTTCCGCTGGATTTGAATTCCGGCAAGGTCCGAGGCGCCATGCAACTCTTGCCTCATGCCGGTGGGCGTCAGGGCATGCCGTCGTCTTCCTCCGAAGGCAGGCGGCTGGTGTATTTACAAAGTGGACCCAATTCCACGGAACTGCGTTTGCGCGACATGAGCTCTGGCAAAGAGAAGGCGTTGCTGCGCACTGAGTATGCTCGCCCTAAAATCTCCCCAGACGGCGCCAAAATAGCCTATTCGACCGGTCGGGGATCCCTCTTCCTGATGGACTCCTCAGGGGGAGCGGCAACAAAGCTTCTGGATTCGGGGACCAGGTCTTCTATCTATGGCTGGAGTTCCGATGGGAACGGATTGTCTATTGGGACGGCGCTCCGATCCATTTTTCGGTGTTCGAGCTGGAGACACGCCAGTCATGGGAGCTGATCTCCCACCCGACTTACGATATTCACGGCGCCGAGCTGTCGCCCGACGGCAAGTGGGTGGCGTTTCATTTGCCGGGTTTTGCCAACGAGCCTGTGAAGATTGCCCCGGTGCGCTCAGGCAAAGCTGCCCCCGAAGAGGAATGGAGCACCGTGACGGCTGCGGTCGGGGCCAACCGGCGTCCCTGGTGGTCACCGGACGGCAACCTGTTGTACTTTCTTTCCACCCGCGACGCGTACTCGTGCATTTGGGCACAGCGGCTAGACCCGGCAACGAAAAGGCCGCGTGGAGAGCCCATGCCCGTCTACCACTTTCACGAAACGCGCCGCTCGGTGAATATCACGGGGGCTGCTAGTTTTGGTCCTGCTGTTGGGGGGAGGGCTGATCGTCTTCACACTCGACGAGCAAAGTGGAAACGTCTGGCTGGCGGAACCCGGAAAATAGGGATTTCACTGTGGAGACATCAACTGACATTTCGGCAGAAACGATCCGAAGCCAACTTGACAGGATTCTGGCAAGCCCTGGGTTCGTGCACTCTGACCGCATGGCTCGCTTCCTGCGATTCGCGGTTAAACAGACACTCCAAGGTGACACCGACTCGCTCAAGGAATCCGTTCTTGGAATGGAAGTGTTTGACAGAACGGCGTCCTTCGACCCTCGCACCGACACCATTGTCCGAGTGGAGGCCCGTCGGCTGCGTTTCAAGCTCAAGGAGTATTACGAAGGCGAAGGTCGTGGAGATTCAGTCCGGATCAACTTCCCGAAGGGCAGCTATGTCCCCACGTTCTCGTTGGCGAATGGCAACCCACCCAACGCCGAGGTCGATGCACTCTCCAGTGTCTTGTCCGCCAAACGGACTTCGAAAGCACCTTCTGTTAGCCGGCGGCAGGTTCGAACCTTGATTGGGGCAGGCCTCATAATCGTGTCTGCGACCGTGGGAACGACTTTATGGCTAGCGCGCTCCTCGCCGCCGGCGCAACCCATGAAACTCACTCGCCTGACGTCCGATCTTGGTCTTACCTATCAGCCAGCACTTTCGTCCGACGGCAAGATGTTGGCCTATGCTTCAGACCGTAGCGGCGACGGCAATCTCGGCATCTGGGTAAAACAGTTGGCTGGGGGAGAACCAGTACGGCTCACACATCACGAGGCCGATGATTATGAGCCTGCTTTCTCAGCGGATGGAAGCCAGATAGCGTTCCGTTCCGATCGGGATGGCGGCGGCGTCTACATAATTCCAACCCTTGGGGGTGAGGAAAGACTCATTGTCCCCGATGGACGGCAGCCGAGATTCTCGCCAGATGACAAACAAATTGCTTGCTGGAGCGGCATGCCGGGACACATTGGTTACTCAGGGACGGCAGGAAGGGTCCTTATCGTCACCTTGGCTGAAGGAGTACGACGGGAACTACGTCCGAGGTTTGAGGTCGCGCGATACCCCACCTGGGCTCCAGATGGCAGGCACCTAATGGTGCTTGGCTTCCGCAACAAGGAAGAGGAGACCGCGCGCCGATCCGCTACCGAGAGTTCGCCACAGGATTTGCTCGACTGGTGGGTAGTTTCTTTGGACACCGGAGTGGCAGTGAGAACAGGGGCATCTAGCGTGCTGAGCCAGAAAGGCCTCTCTCGCATTGGTTCGCATGATTTTCGGCTAGGCAGTTGGATTACCAATGACGAAGGACAGCAGATCGTCTTCTCGGCTGGGGCAGGAGATGCCACCAACATCTGGTCCGTCGGGCTGTCGTACAAGGATTGGCAATTGAAGGGCGCGCCGCGCCGGCTTACCTTTGGAACAGAGTGGGAAAGCGATCCTTCCTTCGGGAGCGCCCGACGGTTTGCTTTTTCCAGCCTGACAGTGAACTACGACATCTGGTGCCTACCTGTCCAGGCGAACACCGGAAAGCTACTGGGGAAGCCTTATCCCTTGACCCGGGATGCTGCCACCGATATTCACCCATCGGTCTCAAGCGATGGCGCAAAGCTCGCGTTCAACTCTAATCGATTGGGGCAACCGGATATCTGGATGAAAGATTTGGTCACGGGCAAGGAGGCACGTGTGTCGCAGAGTCCCCGAAACGTGGGGAGAGTACTCATCAGTCCTGATGGCTCCAAACTGGTTTACGCCGCATTGGAAAATGGAGAGACGAATTTCTATCTCGTTTCCAGCATCGGCCACCCGGCCGTCAGAGTGTGTGAGAACTGCGGTGGCAACCTCTTAGGGTGGTCTCCCGATGACAATGAAGTCCTGTACTGGTCAGGCAGACTGGTTCACTTTTCACTGCTCAACCTCACCACGGGCGAAAAGACGATTATCCTGCAGCACCCGAAGCATGACCTGTATCGAGGTCAGATTTCGCCTGACGGGCGCTGGATCGCTTTTCATGTTCCCATCGAATCTGATCGTCTATCAGCATCCTTATTTGTTGCACCATTGCGAAAGGGACTCCCACCCGATGAAAAGGAATGGATGCTGGTTGCGGCTCACGGTGGTCATCCTCACTGGTCCCCGGATGGAAATCTGCTTTATTTCCTCTCAGTGAAGGATGGCTTCCTCTGTCTATGGGCACAGCCACTGAGTCCGAAGACAAAGACACCGAATGGGTTGCTGATCGACGTGCAGCACGCTCACAGTCCGCGCTGGTCGATGGGCAAACTATCGATGGGGAACACAAGAGGGTTATCTCTCGCTCGTGACAAACTCGTTTTCTCTACCGCCGAAACCGTTGGGAACATCTGGCTGGCGGAAGCGGAAAGATAGGGGCTTGTGGGAATATCAGCAGACACATCGACTGAAGCAATCCGGACACAGCTTGACAGGATTTTGGCCAGCCCCGGCTTTGTTCACTCAGACCGCATGACTCGCTTCCTGCGCTACGCGGTCGAACAAACCATTCAAGGCCAGGCGGATTCGCTCAAGGAATCCGTTCTTGGAATGGAAGTGTTTGACAGAACGGCGTCCTTCGACCCTCGCACCGACACCATTGTCCGGGTGGAAGCGCGGCGGCTGCGCTCGAAACTCAAGGAGTACTATGAGACTCACGGCCAGCACGATCCCTTGATCATCGACTTTCCCAAGGGAAGCTACGTACCAACGTTTCTCACGGGAAACGACACGGGCAACGGGAAGCTGAGAACGAGCAGATTCCGAGTTGGTCTCGTCGATGATGCGAGATCAGCGAACGAGCTGGTTTCGACAAAGCCGTTCCGAACACCAAGCCTTGGAATTACATTGGCCTTGGGCTTTGGTCTGGTCATGGCGACGGTCGGTCTCACTTTGTGGCTAACCCGAACTCCGGCGCCTATTCATTTCCCCAAGCTCACGCGCCTTACCTCAGATCTAGGTCTAACCTACCAGCCGACCGTATCTCGCGACGGCAAGTTTCTTGCGTATGCATCCGACCGAAGCGGAGAGGGAAATCTCGACATCTGGGTCAAACCGATGGCTGGCGGCGAACCCATGCGGCTCACGCGGAATCAGGCTGACGACCATGAGCCTGCTTTTTCTCCCGACGGCAGCAAAGTTGTTTTCCGCTCGGAACGGGACGGCGGGCATTTACGCCGTTTCTGTGTTCGGCGGAGAGGAGAGACTGATCGCTGCCCAAGGTCGCCAGCCTCGTTTCTCCCCGGACGGCACTCAGATCGCCTTTTGGACTGGCATTTTCTTATCTTCCGGTTATGGGCGCGCCCGCGGAGTGATTTATCTCGTTCCGTCCAGCGGAGGAACTCCGCGAGAGCTGGAACCGCGTTTTGCCGTGGCCCGCTCTCCAGTTTGGTCTCCCGATGGCAAACGCCTGCTGTTTCTCGGTTTTCCCGATACACAATCCAAGTCAGGCGGCAGGCAAGAAGACTGGTGGGTTGCGTCGTTGGATGGTAAATCGGCGGCTAGAACGGGCGCTTTGGATTTGATTGTCGATGACGGCCTTCCCTTTGCAAGCCCGGCGCCTAGCGAGTGGGTCGCCACACCAGAGGGAGAGTCCATCCTGTTCGCTCGTACTGCGGGCGAAGCGACTCATATCTGGCAAGTGGCGATCTCGCCCAAGACCTGGCGTGTAACCGGGTCACCGCGGCGGCTCACCTCGGGAACGGTAACGGAAACTCACGCCTCCTTCTCGGTGAGGGGACTCGTCTTCGCAGGGCTCGTTTCGAACACCGACATCTGGAGCTTGCCGATTGACGCCAATCACGCAAAGCCCACCGGGCCACTCCAAACGCTAGTCCAGAGTGCGGCAGAAGACATTCACCCTTCCCTCTCCAGAGATGGGAATACCCTAGCTTGGAACTCAGGACGTTCAGGTTACCCCGACATCTGGGTCAAGGATCTCCAAAGCGGAAGAGAATCGGCAATAACCGAGGGAGCAAGGGAAGAATCCAGAGTGCTCCTGACCCCGGATGCCTCAAAACTCGCTTACATGGTACGAGGAGAGAAAGGACGGTGGGACATCTATCTAGAGGAGCTGGGGAGAGGCTCCTCCGCAAAACTGCTGTGTGAGAATTGTGGAGGCTCGATGCTCGACTGGTCGCCTGACGGCACGGAACTCCTATATTGATGGGGGAATCCGATCCGTTTTTCGCTGCTTAACATCGCGTCACGAAAGAGCCAGGTTGTGCTTCAACACGCGAATTACGACCTGCATCGCGGCCAGATTTCTCCCGACGGCCAGTGGCTGGCGTTTGGTGTTCCGGTGGAGTCGCAAGGCTATAGGGTACTTGACAAAGTTCACAACATCGTGAGGACCGAGAAGTATCACAACATCGTACAGTTAGCTTGAGGATAGCGAGCAAGTAATGAACTAGAGAATTGGCTCCTTATAACTTCAGTTGAGAGGAGCC
>Ga0187892_10008847_pt1 | contig 13550 bp, 10 predicted proteins | sample MA1701073metaG_FD_139345 | JGI IMG/M metagenome (GOLD analysis project Ga0187892, IMG submission 139345) | Bio-ooze microbial communities from a basaltic lava cave in the Kipuka Kanohina Cave System on the Island of Hawaii, USA - MA170107-3 metaG ...
CAATTCTTCTGACGCCGTGGAATGACCAGGCGCCAATATTGGATTTCAAAGAACGAATGATTTTAAGACAACATATCGTTTTCAGATTTGTGGCACTGTGGCCGAAACGATGATCGAAGCCGGATTCACTATAACCTCGTTAGTCCGGGTGTCTGATCAAACTCTTGATTACAACTGCCAGTTCGGCAGGCTCGACCGGCTTGGCGACGTGCGTCTGGAAGCCAGCCCTTAAAGCGCGCACCCGGTCTTCGATTCGTCCATAGGCTGTGAGCGCCACTGCCGGGACGTAACGTCCTCGCTGCTGTTCCCATTCGCGCACGCGCCGCAACAAACTGTAGCCATCTTCGTCTGGCATACTCAGATCGGTCACTATTACTTCAGGGCGTTCCTGCGCCGTAGTAATCAGGTTGTATGCTTCGGCGGCGGAGCCTGCGGTGACCACCTCTGCGCCATACTGCTCAAGCGCCAGCTTAATCAATTCGCGCGCCTCATTCTCATCGTCAACCACCAGCACGCGCACGCCCGCGAGCATTGCGGCTTCCTCCGGGCTTGGGGCCGCAACCGGCGAACCTGCGGCTTCACCGGGCAGCGCGGCGACGGCGCGGACCGGCAACGTCACGATGAAAGTCGTGCCCTGCCCCTCGCCCGCGCTCGCGGCCTCAATGGTTCCGCCGTGCAGTTCGACCAGATATTTGACGAGCGCCAGGCCCAGGCCAAGTCCGCCATACCTTCTGGCGCTCGAGGCGTCGGCCTGTCGAAAACGGTCAAAGACATAGGGCAGGAATTCCGGGCTGATGCCTTTGCCCGTGTCGCTCACCGTGATGCGAATGTTCGGGTCTACGCGCTCCAGGCGTACTTCGACGCGGCCTCCCATCGGCGTGAATTTGACCGCGTTGGAGAGCAGGTTCCAGACCACTTGCTGCAAGCGGACGGGATCACCGGTGATCTGGCCAATTTCGGAGGGGAAGTCGGCCTGGAGTGAGATGCCTTTGGCGTTCGCCGCCGGATAGATAGTCTGAACCGCCTCATGAATCACCACGGCCAAATCCACTGGCCCGACATATAGCTTGAGCTTGCCGCTGATGATGCGGGCTGTGTCGAGCAGGTCATCAATCAGTTGCACCTGAGCCTTTCCGCTGCGTTCAATGACTTCCACCGCCTGCTTGACCTTCTGAGCGTCGAACGGGCCTTGGCGCAACAGGCTGGCGTAACCGAGGATCGCAGTCAAAGGCGAGCGCAGCTCATGCGAGACGAGGGCGAGAAATTCATCCTTGGCGCGGTTAGCGGCCTCGGAGGCTTCGCGCGCTGCCTGCTCGCTGGCGAGCACCTCTTCGCGCTCGGCTTCAGCCTGCTTGCGGTCGTGAATATCGGTTGAGGTCCCGATCCACTTGATGATCTTTCTCTGCTCGTTGCGGATGGGGACTGCGCGCGATAGAAGCCAGCGGTATTGGCCATCCTTGCGGCGCAATCGGTACTCGATCTCAAAAGGGCGCTCGGTTTTGACCGCCTCCGCCCATTGTTGCTCCGTGCGTTCGCGGTCGTCGGGATGGAGCGCCTCCCGCCAGGCGCTTCCGACGGACTGCTCCAGTGAAACGCCCAAATATTCCTGTCCCCGCTGATTGATGTAATTGGCTATCCCGTCGGGGCCGCAGGTGTACACGATCTGAGGCATTGCGTCAGCGATTTGACGGAAGCGCGCCTCACTCTCGCGCACCGCCTCCTCGACTTGTTTGCGATCGGTGATGTCCATATTTGCGGCGATTGCCCGCACGGGCCAGCCTTGATCGTCGTAGAAGATGCGGCAATGGGTGTCAATCCACCGCGCCTCGCCTGTGTCGCCGCGAATTATTCGATACTCGGCCTGCCAGCGCGAAAGCCTATGCTTCAAGGTCTCCAGGATACTCGCTTCACAGGCGGGCATGTCTTCCGGGTGAACGCGATCAACCCAATCTTCGTATGCGCCCCAGGTCCTGTCAGGAAGTAGGCCGAACATAGCGATTAATTTCTCGGACCAGACGAGCACATTGGCGCGTATATCCCAATCCAACATCCCGATGTTGACTGCTTCCAGCGCCACGTTCAACCGCTCTTCACTCAATTGCAGCGCCTCTTCAGCTCGCTTGCGATCGGTAATGTCACGGACAATGGCGTACCAGCGGCCGTCCGGAAGTATTTTTGTGCTCAGTTCCGTATGCAGGTAATGCTCATCCTTGTGTCTTAACCTCCACTCTCCCACCAGAGCCTCACCGCTCAACAATCGCTCTCTAGTCGCCTCCAACCTGGGAAGGTCTTCAGGCGGGAGCAGGTCTGAGACTCTCATCCCGAGCAACTCTTCGCGCGTGTAACCGAGCATTTCACCGGCGCTGCTGTTCACGTCCGTATAGTGCCCTTCGAGGTTGGCCACAAAAATGCCTTCCGAAGCTTGTTCAATGAGCGAACGGAACCGCTCCTCGCTCTGGCGCAGCGATTCCTCGGTCTGCTTGCGCTCCGTAATGTCAGACATCGCGCCGGATATCAGCGCAAGCTCCCCGTTCTCAATGTGAAATTTCCGGCCTCGGTCGAGGATGTAAATGTAAGCGCCGTCGGCGCGGCGGAATCTATATTCATCAATCCAGTCAGAGGAGCCATTTCGCAGGAACTGTTCAAATTGCGCCTTAACTCGATCCACGTCTTCAGGATGTATTCGGTCATACCAGTCTTCCAGATCAATCTCATATTCCGCAGCTTGAAAACCGAAAAGCGGTCTCGCCCGCTCGCTCCACCATAACCGCCCTGTCCTCGGATCAATTTCCCAGAGCACGTCCTGAGTGGCTTCGGTGATGCGCCGCAACCGCCCTTCACTCTCTTGCAAGGCTTCCTCGGCTTGCTTGCGTTCGGTGATGTCGGTGGCGATGCTACAAACGGCATATGGCCGTCCGCTGTCGTCGTGGAGCGGAAACTTCGCTGAAATGAAATGGCGTAGCCCATCGGCGGTGACGACTTGTTCCTCAAATTGAAGCGGAGCATTGGCTGCGATCACTTCCTGATCGTTGGCGCGTAAGGCGTCTGCAATCTCCCTGGCGTGTATGTCGTAATCGGTCTTGCCTTTTACCTCGGCCTCCGTCACGCCGTGCAGAACCTCATACCAGCGGTTGATGCGCAGGTAACGGCCCTCGAGATCTTTGACAAAGATGACGGCGGTGGAATTGTCGAGGATAGCGCGCATTTGCGCCTCGCTGGCGCGCAGCGCTTCCTCGGCGTGTTTGCGCGCCGTGATGTCTTGAATGTTCGCGACCGTGCGCAGCGGCTGTCCCTCGGCGCCGCGGACGACCGTCCAGTTGATCAGCGCCCAGATGATGGCTCCATCCTTCCGCACGTAACGCTTCTCGAGGCTGTATTCGTCAGACCCGTCAGTGAAGGAAGAACTCAACTTGGCGGCGCTCGCCTCGCGGTCGTCGGGGTGAGTCACTTCGTGGAGAGTAAGCTTGAGCAACTCCTGCTCGGAGTAACCGAGCATCTGACAGAGCTTGCGGTTGACCCGCAGGTAACGGCCGTCAGGCCCGACTTGCGCCATGCCGGTGGCCGACAACTCGAACAACGTGCGGAACTCTTCCTCGCGCCTGCGCAATTCCTCTTCTATCCGCCGGCGCTCGGTCACATCACGCTGCGTCGCGACGAAGTGCGTTATTTCGCCGCGCTCGTTGCGCACCGGCCCGACGCTCCATTCGAGCTGATACTCCGAGCCATCCTTACGGTAATTGATCACCTCTCCGTGAAAGACCTTGCCCGTCCTGCAATCTTTGCGCAGGCGGTCGAGCACGGAGCGGTCAGTCTTTGGAGCCTGCAGGATGCGTGGCGTTTTGCCGATCACGTCTTCGGGCGCGTAACCCGTCATCTTCGTGAAGGCTGGGTTGACGTAGACGATTTGCGGGCCAGGCGGGTCAAGTTGCGCCGTCGTAATAATCACCGATTCACTGCTCTGCTCAATCGCCGCGCTGACCAGCCGCAAACGATCTTCGGCACGCTTTTGATCGACGCTCTGCGGGCGCGAGACAGATACGCGGCCCGCGCTAACGCCGGCCCTGGCGACCTGCTGAGCTTCCTCCCCCTGATTGCGCCCGGCGGCCTCGCGCTGCAAGACGGCGAGGTCGGCTTCAATCGCGCGGTTCTTCTCGATCAGTCCGCGTTCACGCGCCATGATTTGCCGCTGCTGATCAGCCTTTTCGATAGCGTAATTCACGGCGCGAGGCAGCGTTTCTCCATTGGCGCGATCTTTTTCGAGGCAGTCGTGCGCGCCGCTTTTCATCGCTTCGACCGCCAGTTGCGCATCGCCCGCGTCAATCAACATAACCACGGCGCATGCTGGCAATCCGTCCTCGGCGGCAAGTCGCTTGAGCGATTCCAGCCCGGAGAGGTCTGGCAAGTCGTAATCGAGAATCAGACAATCCGGCGAGCGCGCACGGCACAACTCAAGCGCGCGCGTGCCACTCTCCGCTTCGATAATCGCGTAGCGGACCGCCGGATCGTGCGAAAGGACGTTACGCAAAGCGGCGCGGTCTTCCGGCGCGTCGTCTGCAATCAGCACAATTAATTGTCGTCCGTCCATCATCACTTGAGTATGACTGATTCGATGTAGGTTGAATCGTCCCTTTGCGGACAAACCGTAGTCCGGCCATGCGCCTCGCCGATAATGGGATTGCCAAGTCCCAGAAGCGCACACTGAAATGCGCGCCCACTTCAGTCCGGCGCACGCTAACTTCCAGAAATAAACAATTTAGACTTTCGGATCAGATGGCACGCAGTTTGGTTAGGTGAAAGCAAGTCTAATTGTAATCGCGTTGGGAGCGCGAGCGCGCGATGTGCTCAAACTGGTGGTGAAAGAAGCGATGACGCTGGTCGTTATTGGGATGGCGATTGGCTGGGCCGCCGCCGCCGCATTGTCACGTTTGATTGCGAGTTTCCTATTTGGCGTCGGCGCGATGGATGCGGTGACGTTCGCCGCGATTCCAATTGTGCTGGCTTCGGTCGCGCTGCTGGCGAGCTATCTGCCCGCGCGGCGCGCAATGAAAATTGGTCCGATGGTCGCATTGCGATGCGACTGAAATCGTGAGAGGAGAAATCAAAATGAAGACTCAATCTCAAATGCTTCTGTTAGTTGTGTTATCCGCTGCGATGGCCGTCGTGAGCTATGGCGCGCGGGCGTGGTGTCCGCCGCAGGATCAAGCGCCGCCCGCGCCCAAATCGGCGGCGAGCGCTCCCGAGGCCGATCTGGCCGCGATCAAGCAGACCGCGCTCGATTACATCGATGGGTATTACGAGGGCAACGCCGAGCGGATGGAGCGCGCGTTGCATCCCGACCTGGCCAAACGCATTGTTCACACCGATCCGAGATCGGGGCGCAGCCGATTGGATCAGATGAGCGCAATGTCGCTGGTGCAGGGCACGCGGGCGCGAGCCTCAAGGCCGACTCCGAAAGATCAGCGGCAGAATGACGTGACCGTACTCGATGTCTTCGGAAACACCGCCAGCGTGAAGATCGTGGCGACGGATTGGATTGATTATCTGCACGTGGCGAAATTCAACGGGCGCTGGGTGATTGTCAATGTGCTGTGGGAGTTGAAGCCCCAGCAGAAATAAGTTGTGGTGGTAGTCCGACCGTGAGGGAGGACGTGATCACGTCCTCCCTCACGGTCGGACTACCGCCACGCGCTTCGAGGAGCCGATTATGGAGACTCTGTGGCAAGACCTGCGCCTGGGCGCGCGTTCATTGTTCAAACAACCGACTTTCACGATTGTGGCGGTGGTTGCGCTGGCGCTCGGCATCGGCGCAAACACGGCGATCTTCAGCGTGGTCAACGCCGTATTGCTGCAATCGTTGCCTTACCGTGACGCCGACCGCTTGGTGACGGTGTGGGAGCACAACAAGACGCGCGGCAACGCCCAGAACGTGATCAACCTGGGAAACTTCTTTGACTGGAAGCAGCAGAACCGCGTCTTCGAGGACATGGCGACTTTCTTTGACACTACCTCCAATCTCACCAGCGGCGGCGATCCGGAAGAGATTCCATCGCAGGTGGCCACTCCCAATCTCTTCAACATCCTCGGTGTGAACCCCATCCTTGGTCGAAACTTCACCGAAGACGACAGCAAGCAGGGCGCGCCACGTGTAGTCGCGCTCAGTTTCGGTTTGTGGCAGCGGCGCTTCGGCGGCGACCCGCAGATCATCGGGCGCAAGCTGATCGTGAACGGCAATGAAGTCACAGTCGTCAGCGTGATGCCGGCGGATTTCAACTGGCACGTCAAGGCAGGCTCGATGACGCGCAAGATTGCAGAGATGTGGGCGCCGTGGCAGATCAATCCCGCGAATCTCCAGCGGCGCGGGCGTTTCGCCATGGCGGTGGCGCGGCTCAAGCCTGGCGTCACATTCGAGCAGGCGCAGGCCGAGATGAACGTCCTCGGCGGCCAGTTGGAGCGTTCCTACGATTTCAACGCTAACTGGGGCGTGAACGTCGTGCCGTTGCGGACTCAGTTCACGGGTGAGATTCGTCTGGCCCTGCTGGTGCTGCTTGGCGCGGTGGGAATGGTGCTGCTGATTGCGTGCGCGAACGTGGCGAACCTGTTGCTGGTGCGCGCTGCGGGGCGGCAAAGAGAAGTGGCTGTGCGCGCGGCATTGGGCGCGGGCCGCTGGCGCATCGTCAGGCAATTGTTGACGGAGAGTCTGCTGCTCGCTGGATTAGGTGGCTTTGCTGGGCTGGCGTTGGCGTGGTGGGGAACTGACCTGCTCGTTTCGCTCGCGCCGCCCGATTTGCTCAACCTGCCGCAGGTGCAGATCAACGCGGCGGTGCTCGGCTTCACGCTGGGAATTTCGCTGCTGACGGGCGTGATCTTCGGCCTTGTTCCCGCGTTCGAGGCCACGCGGCTGAATCTGACCGAATCGCTCAAAGAAGGTGGCAAGAACATCGGCGGCAGCACGCGCAGCCACCGGTTGAGAAACTCGCTGGTCATCGCCGAGATCGCGCTGGCGCTGGTTCTGCTTGTTTGCGCAGGGTTGCTGATCCGCAGCTTCGCGCGGCTGCAAAGCGTTGATCCGGGTTTCAACGCGAGTAACGTGTTGACAATGAAGGTTGGCTTGCCGGGGCGAAAGTACGACACTGACCAAAAACGCATCAGCTTCTTCCGGGAGGCCATCGCGCAGATGCAAGCGCTGCCCGGCGTGGAATCCGCTGGCGCGGTTAGCTTTCTGCCATTCGCCTCGCCGCACGCGGGCACGCTGGTCGAAATCGAAGGCCGTCCGAAAATGCCGCCGGGACAAGGGCTGGGCACAGGCGTGATAGTGACCGACCTGAACTACTTCCGCACGATGCAGATTCCGCTTAAACGTGGACGGCTCTACACAGATCAGGAAGCAGCGGAGATGCGACACGTCGTGGTCGTCAACGAGGCGTTCGCCCGCACGAATTTTCCTGGTGAAGACCCGCTCGGCAAGCGCGTGGTGATTTACATGAAAGACGACAACCAGCCTTGCGAGATCATCGGCATCGTCGGCGACTCGAAGCACATGAATCTGGACGCCGAGGTCAAGCCGATGTCGTACTGGCCGCATCCGGAACTGGTCTACTCTGGCATGACGTTTGTCATCCGCACGCAGGGCGAACCGACCGCCGTGGCCAATGCCGCGCGCAACGTCATCCGCACGCTCGACCCGGAGCAGCCCGTCGCCGATGTGCGCACGATGGAGAGCTTGATCGGGACTTCGGTCGCGCGGGCGCGCTTCAATACGCTGCTGCTGACAATCTTTGCAGTGGTGGCGCTGCTGCTCGCTGGCGTGGGAATTTACGGCGTGATGGCTTACTCGGTGGCGCAGCGCACGCATGAGATCGGCGTGCGGATGGCGCTTGGAGCGCGGGCGGGTGACGTGCTGAAGCTGGTTGTCAGACGGGGAATGACGCTGGCGCTCGCTGGTGTGGCTCTCGGCGTGATTGCGTCTTTCGCGTTGACGCGGCTGATGGAGACCTTGTTGTTCAACGTCAGCGCGACTGATCCGCTGACTTTTGCTGGCGTTCCGTTGTTGCTGGTGTTGGTGGCGCTGCTGGCCTGTTTAATTCCGGCGCGCCGCGCAGCGAAAGTAGATCCGATGATCGCGCTTCGGTACGAATGAGCGCGATCCGTTCCTCAGGGATCAGGCAAAGAATTGTTTGCCCGGAATGTGTTTGAAGTTGTAGTAGCGGCGGATTATCCGGAAATCTTTGTTATCGGAGATGACAGTGACACCTTGCTTTTTTGCGCTGACCGCAATCAGCACGTCGCGGATCAGGTTTTGCTTTTCGGCGGATTCGAGTTTCGGTCTTTGACGTTTGCTGTCGGCGCGGCTTTCGTCGCTCAAATACTGGTTGAGTATCTGCCCGGCCAGTAGCCAGGCTTCCAAGTCAGGTATCAACAGTCGCCCGCGCTTTTCGTAATCGGCGGCGATTCTGCGGTAAGTTTGAATCCCTGAACGTCCGCTTACTCCGATCAGCAGTTCGGCGAGAACGACCGAGGAATGCCAGCCCGGCGGAGGTAATTGCTCGATCTTCTTTTTGTAGGTGATGAAAGCGGACGTGTCGTAAAGGACGGTGGCGAATTTCATAATCCGAGTCGTTCTTTCAGGAGATCAACATCGAGCATGGAAACCATCAGCGCGTGCAATTCAGGGGAAGACAACCGCGCCAGAAATTCATCGCGCGCCGTGTCCGTCTTCAGAGATTGGTATTCCGCTTTTATGATGCGGCGCCGGAGCAGAGTCTGCCACTGTTTGTTTTTTCGCCGCGTAGCCTGCGCCAGGGCGCGTAATTCATCCAGTGTCAGTTGACTCAGGAACCTGTCCATGGCCTCGAAAGTTTCCAGCGACTGGTACCGCCGCTTGAGCGACTCAAGCCGCCTGGGAGCGACGCCTTCGTTGCGACCGTTCGTTTTACTTGTGGATGATCGTTTGACAGTCGGCATAATTCTCAAACTCCTTTTCCGGTTGCGTGAGCCGAAAGCATATCACGAAAACAGGCGATGAAAGGAATGTGATGTAATGGCATTGCTTGATGTTTATCAAGGCCGTCAGACCTGGGCCGATTTCATCGGAGGCCAATCATCGTTCGTCGAGTCGAAAGAGACGAACGCTAATCAGGCCCGGCGAAAGTCTCCAGCCGGCGTGGTCGCGCTGGAGTTGAGAGCCGCCGATTACCGGCTGGCGGTCGAATCAGGACTGGGCGCATTGCGCGCCGCGGCGCGTCACGGTGAGCTGGCGGCCAGGCTTGAACTCGGCGTCGAGAAACTGGCTGGCGGTTTGGCCGAACTCAAGGCGGATTTCAACCTGCTGTTGGGCGACCTCGCCTGGAAGTTCGAGATGCAGCGGGAGACGCTCGCGAACATCTTGCAGGAAATCCGCCTGGCCGAGTTCGAGCGCGAAGCCAGGGCTTATCGCGCGCGCGCCGAACGAGCCTACCTGAACGGCTGGTACGAAGAGGCGCTGGGCGATTTTCTGGAAGCCGAAAAACGAAACTATCCCGATTACGCCGTTCATCGCTCGATTGCGCAAATCTACTTCTATCACCTCGTCAACCTCCCACAAGCTCTGGAGTATTTCCGCAAAGCCGCCAAGTACGCGCGACCGAGCGATCAGAAACAGGCGGCGGAAGCTCACTACTTCGCCGCGATGGTCTGCGTTGTCCAACAGCAACTGGCGGAAGCCTTCGATCATTTGCGGCAAGCCACGCAACTCGATCCCGATTTGGCTGAGGCGCATTACCAGCAATCGTGCATAGCCTCATTGCTCGGCGAACGTGAGCAAGCTGCCGCTTCTCTGGCCGAAGCGATCAAAGGCGACGCGCGGTATTACGAACGCGCGAAGAGCGACGCGGCCTTCGATCAAATGCGGCAGCAGGTGCAGTCCCTGCTCGATCAATTGATGCGGCCAGTCGAAGAGAAAGTCGCCGAAGTCAGGCAGGACGCGGCGCAGTTGCAGGGTTACGTCATTGCCCGTCCAGTGGAGGAAAAGATCGCTGGCGCTTTTCATCAGGTTGAGCGGCAAATGGCCGATTCGCCCACTTACAAAACCGGGCTTCAGCTACTCGACACCCTTTCGCAGATTCAGCAGGAACTGCGCGGGCTGCGCGACCGCTATTACAAACAATACGAGATTGACCCGCGCGATTATGTGCGGTCAGTCGCCTTCAGCAATGACGGGCGATTGCTGGCTTCGGGATTTCTGCACGGCAATTTGCAGGTTTGGGAGGCAGGTTCGGGAATCAAGCTTTATTCGCACGTCGCGCATCAGGCCAGCGTCACCTCGGTCGCTTTCAGCCCGAACAATCTGTGGTTGGCTTCGGGCAGCCGCGACAACACGATCAAATTGTGGGGGGCCGACACAGGCAATGAGCTTCAAGTCTTGCGCGGACACAAAGCCGAGGTCAGCGCCGTGGCTTTCAGTCCCGACGGCCAGTGGCTGGTTTCAGGAAGTCACGACCGGACGATCAAACTCTGGCGCGTGGTCACAGGCCGCGAAGCGCAAACGCTCGAAGGGCACGCGATGCAGGTGACAGCCGCAATCTTCACGCCGGATGGACGGGCGATTGTTTCGGGAGGCTGGGACAAGACCATCAGGTTATGGAACGTCTCGACTGGATTGACGATGCGAACGTTGACCGGCCACTCGAAAGGCGTCGCTTCGCTGGCCGTCAGCCCCGACAGCCGCTGGCTGGCTTCGGGCGGCGAGGACGCAAAGGTCAAGCTCTGGGATTTGGCGACAGGACTTGAAGCTCGAACCTTCAGCGAGCACGGCAATGGCGTGACTTCGGTCGCGTTCAGCCCCGATGGCGAACTGCTGGCCGCCGGGTGCCTGGGGCGGATAGTGATTGTCTGGAAACTCTCGACCGGCGCAATCATCAAGCGGTTGAAATACGAGAACATCAGTTACAACTCGGTGGCTTTCAGCCCGCAAGGACAATGGCTGGCGCTGGGCAGCCGCGATCTACAACTCTGGCTGAAGGCGATTTTGACGGAAGAGGAATATGCCGAAGTGCGGGCCGGTGGGGGCGTGGCCTTGCAGAATGGTGATTTGGCAGAGGGGAAGCTGCTGCCGGTCTATGTGCCGATGAAAGGTTGTGAAGCTTAATCCTCGATTGACTTGTCAATGAAAAGCTCGTGTGAAACGCCGAAGAAATCGGCCAACGCTTTGATCTGCCTTTTGCTGGGCTTGCGCTTGCCGTTGATGATCTCGGAGGCTAGGCCGCGCGAGCCGAGCACAGGCATAAGGTCCTTGTGTCGCAGCCCCCGATCCTCCATCAGGAAGCGGATGACCGCGTCCGGTTTGGCTTCGGGAATTTGATAGTGTTCGTCTTCGTATCGCTCGACTAATTGCGTCAGCAGTTCGAGCAGGACGTGCTCTTCCGGCGTCAATGCTTCTTCGCCTTTGGACATCAGCCGGTCAATCATCTCGATCACGCGGTCGTACTCCGCTTCCGTCTCGATTGGCCGTGGCAGCGTCTGAGCGAGCAATTGGCCGTACTTCTGCGTGTTGAGTCTCTTTCTAACAGCCGCAGTCATTTTTCCAACCTCCTCGATCATATTCTTGGTGCGTCAGGACGAAGCGGATGAAGACCTTTTTGTGGCCGTAATAGATTTTGGTGATGAGCCGGTATTTATTGCCGCCGATGTTGAATACTGTGCAAACACCAACGGAGTCGGCGTGAGGAAAATCGCTTCTCGTCTCCGCCAGGTTATTCCAGTTTGCGCGCTTCGTGATTCTATACCAGGCTTGTAACGGCTCTTCCGCATCGGGATGCTTTTGCCAAAACTGCCGCAGTCGCTTCTTGGTAATGATTCTCATCGCGTCCCCCTGACGTTGGCGATGTTCTCATATCTGTGAACTCGGAAGCAATGGAGAAGTTTGAGGCAAAACGCCGTATAAAAAAATGTGATATTTCTTCCGGCGACATAAACTGATTCCTTGACACTTCTTTTGACGCTCTGTTATAAGAGCGCACGACATTGACAATCAGACGTGGCGATTTAAGGCGACTTGCTCCACGTAAAAAGACTGCTAAAGGGCCGCTCGGATCCAAAGAGATTTCAGGAACCCCGCGCACTCTTGCAGGCGCGGGGTTTTTCATTTCCCGCGCTGGAAGATTCCCGCCTTGTGTGCCACACGAACCGCAGCGGGACAAGATGGCATCTTGTCCCGCGCTGTGAGGAACCGCAGTGGGACAAGATGGCATCTTGTCCCACGCTGTGAGGAGACAGCGATGGCAATTACGAACGAACAAGCAGCAAACTTTTCCGGTCAACCGGCAGACCCTTTCCTGGAAACAATCGCTCTGCACGGAGGCACATCTCCCGATCCCACGACCGGCGCGATGCTCACGCCGATCTATCAAACCACGACTTACAGACAACCGGCCGTCGGCGAACACAAAGGCTACACCTACAGTCGTTCGGGCAATCCGACCGTAACTGCGTTGGAAGGCCGGCTGGCGGCGATTGAAGGCGCAGAGTTCGCCACCGCATACGTCACTGGCTTGGCGGCGACCACAGTGTTGTGCTTGGCCTTGCTCAAAGCGGGCGACCGGGTGGTTTTGTCTCAAGCGGTTTACGGCGGCACGGTGCGGCTGTTGAAACAGGTGCTCGCGCCATTCGGCGTCGAATCCGATTTCATTGACACATCGGACGCCGACGCGCTGGCCAGGGCTTTGCGCGAACCGGCGCAGTTCGTCTTCATCGAAACGCCTGCCAACCCGACCTTGAAGCTGACCGACATCGAATTGGCCGCCAAGTTAGCCAAAGAAGCTGGCGCGCTGCTCGTGGTTGACAACACGCTGCTCACGCCTGCGCTCCAGCGACCGCTCGATCTCGGCGCGGACATCATCCTGCATTCGACCACGAAATTCATTGAAGGGCACAACGCGACAGTCGGCGGCTCGCTGATCACGCGCAACGCCGAATTGCACGAAAAGCTGGCGTTCATCCGCAACGCCATCGGCGCGATCCAGGCGGCGTTCCCGGCGTGGCTGACGTTGCAGGGCGTCAAGACGTTGCCACTGCGAATGGCGCAGCATTCGGCGAATGCGCTGCGCGTCGCGCAATTCCTGGAATCACATCCGCGCGTCACTTGGATCGCGTACCCCGGCCTCGAATCGTTCCCGCAGTACGAACTGGCGCAGCGCCAGCAAACAGGGAGCGGCGCGCTGCTGGCGTTTGAAGTCGAAGGTGGCGTCGAAGCCGGAGTCCGGTTGATGAATTCAGTCAAGCTGTGCTCGCTGGCCGAAAACCTGGGCGCGGCTGAAACGCTCATCACGCATCCGGTTTCGATGACGCACGGCGACGTGCCGACGGAACAACGCGCAGCCGCTGGCATCACCGATGGGCTGGTGCGTCTCTCTGTAGGTTTGGAAAATCCTGACGATCTAATCACCGATCTCGACCAGGCTCTGAGTCGATAACAAGCGTACCGCAGGCTGTCTAGCCTGCGGGGGCTGGATTAGTGAGTCGTTCAATTACCCCCAAGCGGCTTAGTGATGAAGCCCTCCGCAGGCTAGACAGCCTGC
>Ga0187892_10008849_pt1 | contig 13549 bp, 14 predicted proteins | sample MA1701073metaG_FD_139345 | JGI IMG/M metagenome (GOLD analysis project Ga0187892, IMG submission 139345) | Bio-ooze microbial communities from a basaltic lava cave in the Kipuka Kanohina Cave System on the Island of Hawaii, USA - MA170107-3 metaG ...
CAGACCGCGCAGCGCTCTGTCCCCGACCATATCTAACCAACTAAACCGCGCAGCGCTCTGTCCCCGACCATATCTAACCAACTAAACCGCGCAGCGCTCTGTCCCCGACCATATCTAACCAACCAGACCGCGCAGCGCTCTGTCCCCGACCATATCTAACCAACCAGACCGCGCAGCGCTCTGTCCCCGACCATATCAAAACTTGCACCGATGCAAACCGACGCCGCGCTGCTCGACGAAATCGACCGCATACACGACGACGCGCCCGAACGCGCGGCGGCAATGTTGCGCGGGTTCAATCCAAGCGAACTGGAAGTCGGTCGTCTGGGCGAGCTGGCGTTCCTCTACAACCACGTCCTCGGAGAAAAATTCGGCGAATGGAACGAAGCGGCCGAGCGCATCGCGGCGCTGACCGCGCGCGAGAATCCGCCACCCGGCGTCTGGCGGCAACTGTTCGCCGCGCACTCGTTGCGCGGCGATGCGCTTGGTGCGGCTAGCGCGCGCGTGGGCCTTGCGCGGTCGACCGGCGCGCGCGACCTTGAAGCGCAATGGGCCGGCGAACTCACCGTATTGTCCTTTGCGCCGGAACCGCTCACGCGTTCAGCCGATGTGATCGCGCTGGCGAAAGCGGCCGGTGCGGCAGAACCCAACCCTCTCGACGCGGCACTTGCTGCCTGCTTCAACAATGTGACGGTGCGGCTACTGGATGCAAGTCGCGGCCAACCGCTGGCCGCCGATATGGCGCAGGCGCTGCGCGTCGGTGCCGAATCGGCGCGCCGCTTCTGGGTGCGCGCCGGCGAATGGCTGCAGCATGAACGCGCCGACTATCTGTGCGCCAAAGTCGGCGTGCGTATCGGCGACTACGACGCTGCCGTTGATGCCGCCGAGCGCGGTCTGGCCATCGTCGCCGCCAGCGGCGACGATCCCATCGAACGTGCGTTCCTGTTGCTGCCGCTGGCGGCAGCGCTCACCGGCCTTGGCGAGCACGAACGCGCGCGGACGTTGCGCGCGGAAGCCGACGCGCTTGCGCACGACTTTGATTCGGGTGTCGCTTCCGCGTACACGCAGGACGTTCGCGAATTATTCGGCGGCGCTCCCGCATGAGCGCGTTTGCACGCACCGCATTTATCGGCGGCGGCAACATGGCCGGCGCGCTGATCGGCGGTTTGCTGAAGGCGGGTGCGGATCCGGAGCAATTGCACGCGGTTGAAATCGACGCCGGACGCCGGGAACAGCTCGCGCGCGAGTTCTCGATCACGACCGCGGCGAACGCCGGCGCTGCGGTCGATTCCGCGGAGCTCATCGTGCTGGCGCTCAAGCCACAGCAGATGAAAGAGGCTTGTGCATCGCTGGCGCGGCACATCGAATCGCAGCTGGTGCTGTCGATCGCCGCCGGCATCCGCGCGCGAGACATCGCGCGTTGGCTCGGCACGAACGTGATCGTGCGCGCGATGCCCAACACACCGGCGCTGATCGGACTCGGCATCAGCGGACTGGCCGCGCTGCCAGCGGTAAACGCCGCGCAGCGTGAAGCCGCGGCAACGGTGCTGCGCTCGGTGGGAAATATCGTGTGGTTCGACGATGAATCGCAACTCGATGCGGTGACCGCAATTTCTGGTAGCGGGCCGGCGTACGTTTTCTATTTCATCGAAGCGCTGATCGCCGCGGGGCGCGAACTGGGGTTGAACGATGCGCAGGCGCGCGAACTGGCGATCGGCACCTTTACCGGAAGCGTGCAACTGGCTGCGCAGTCGAGCGAGCCGTTGCAGCTGCTGCGGGAACGGGTGACCTCGAAGGGTGGAACGACCGCGGCGGCGCTGGCCGTACTGCAGACCGCGCAGGTCCGGCAAAGTGTTAACGATGCCGTACTCGCCGCGCACTTGCGCGCCAGACAACTGGGCGATGAGTTTGGCAGGTAGCCTTCGTTCGTCGCCGATCGACAACTCAAAACTTGCGGCGGTCGAGCAGCAAGACTCCTCTCTTCAAGGTGCTAAAGTAATACTCCTTTCGCACAGGTAGTACTTCCTCGCAATGACGACCACTGTGACTTCAAAAGGGCAGGTCACGATTCCCAAGAAAGTTCGGGACCTGCTCGGCCTTGAACCGGGCTCTGGCGTTGACTTTGAACTCACCCCCTCCGGCGACGTCGTTCTGCGCCACGGCAATCACAAGGCGAAACGACCATTGCGCCGATTCGCTCGCCTGCGCGGCTCGGCAACCGTCAAAATGAGTACCGATCAAATCATGGCCCTCACTCGCGGCAAGAGCTGAGCATTGATTTTGGTGGACACCAACGTCATTCTCGACCTGGTCGGGAACGACCCCATATGGGCGGATTGGTCTCAGCAACAGTTGGAAGCCGCAAGCTTTCGGGACGTGCTCTGCATCAACGCGGTCGTCTATGCCGAGCTTTCCATCGCATTCGAAAGAATCGAAGAGCTCGAATCTGTGCTGAGAGGAGGCGAGTTTCGCCTCGAGCCCATCCCGCGGGAGGCTTTGTTCCTCGCAGGAAAGGCGTTCGCAAAGTACCGCCGACAGCAGGGATCGAAGACCGGCGTTTTTCCCGACTTTTTCATCGGAGCGCATGCAGCGGTTGCCGGGATGGCGCTGTTCACGCGAGACACGCGACGGTACGGCAGTTACTTCCCGACGGTCCAGCTGGTCGCTCCGGTGCGCGCGACATAGGCGAATCGGGTGGCGCGGCTGCTCTCAAGTGATGCCCGTCACGCTCGACCATCTGCGACGATATGCCGTCGCGCGTAGCCTTTTCACGCCGACCACGCTCAAACGGGCCATCGAGAAGTTTGGTTTCGTCCAGGCCGACCCGATCCGCGCTCCAGCGCGCGCGCAGGATCTCATGCTGCGTCACCGCGTCAAGGACTATCGCGCCGGAGACCTCGAACGTCGTTACTCGGCACTGGGCATTCAGGAAGACGTCCTCGTTAACTACGGTTTCGTGACGGCGGAAGTGCAGACCCTGATGCACCCTCGTGCGGGTGCATCACGCTGGTCGACAACGCGGAGGGCGCGGGCGGAGGCCCTATTGGCATTTGTGCGCGAACGCGGCTCGGTGCACCCTCGCGAGGTGGATGCCCGCTTCTCACACGGCTCAGTGACGAACTACTGGGGCGGATCGTCGAGCGCAACCACTCACCTGCTCGACGACATGCACTACCGCGGCCTGCTGCGTGTGGTGCGACGCGAAGGTGGCATCCGCATCTACGCCGTGCACGAGCACGCGACTGTACCCCTCGACGCGGCCGCGCGGCAGGCCCGGATCGACTCGCTCGTCGATGTGATTGTGCGCAAGTACGCCCCACTGCCGGCGTTGAGCCTGTCAAGCCTCGTGAGCCGGCTGCGCTACGCCATCCCGCAGTGGCGCCGCGACCTAAAAAGCGCGTTGATCCGTGCCAGACAGCGGCTCGCGCATGCGCGCATCGCCAGCGTCGATTGGTATTGGCCTTTCGACGAGTGTCCGGCGCCCGATGGTTCGCAGGACGTCGCTCGTTTCCTTGCGCCCTTCGATCCTGTCGTGTGGGACCGCCGTCGATTCGAGATGTTCTGGGGCTGGGCGTACCGCTTCGAGGCCTACACGCCCGCACCAAAGCGACAACTCGGCTATTACGCGCTTCCGCTGCTGTGGCGCGACCATGTCATCGGCTGGGGCAATGTCTCGGTGAAGGATGGTGTGCTTCATACTGATATTGGCTATCCAAGGTCATCTGCGCCGCAGGATCCGCTCTTCAGACGCGAGATCGACGCCGAACTCGACCGCATGCGAGCCTTTCTCGGACTCGCGTCGTAACCGTGATAAGAACAGTTGTCTTGGCGGCGATGACTTTTGTTCCCGATGCCTGAGAAACTCCCGCGCCTTTCGACAGTCGAGACTCAAACTCAGACGCCAAAGACTTCACGCTTGCAGCATCTCGCCGTACGCGACTAGACTGCGCGCGTTGCTCCGGGGTGCGCACTTGCGCTGAGACGGTCGAACCGAACCCGAGAACTTGATCCGGTTAGCACCGGCGAAAGAAGAGCTGTCCCTCCCCGCTTTCGCAGCATCGGGGCGCGACCTTCGGAGCATTGGCAAATGTGGCCGCCAAGGAGCCCCGATGAATTCGCCCGATAAACTCGCTCACCTGCTCGCGCTGACACGCGAACCGTTTCCTGCGTCGCGCAAAACCTACGTCGATGGCAGTCACGCGCAACTGCGCGTGCCGATGCGCGATGTGACGCTGACCAACGGCGAAGTCGTCACGCTGTACGACACGTCTGGACCGTACACCGATGCGGCGGTCGACATCGACGTGCGGCGCGGCTTGCCCGACGCGCGCGGAGCATGGATCGAATCGCGCGGCGACACCGAGCGCTATACGGGCCGCGCGCCGGCCGCACTTGACGACGGCGTCAAACATGAAGCACGCGACCCCGATCGCATCGAAACCTTGCGCAGCGCCGCGGTGAGTCTTCAACGCACGCCGCGCCGCGCTCGCAGCGGAGCCAACGTTTCGCAGATGCACTACGCACGGCGCGGCATCGTCACGCCCGAAATGGAGTTCGTCGCCATTCGCGAGAATCTGAAACGCGAATGGATGCGCGAATACCTGAACGATGCCGAACGTGAAACCCGGCTGCGCGGCAACCCGATGGGCGCGAGCCTTCCGCGCGGGCCGATCACACCTGAGTTCGTGCGCGACGAAGTGGCACGTGGCCGCGCGATCATTCCGGCCAACATCAATCACCCGGAACTGGAGCCGATGGCGATCGGCCGCAACTTCCGCGTGAAGATCAACGCCAATATCGGCAACTCGGCGGTCACCTCGAGTATCGAAGAAGAAGTCGAGAAACTCGTGTGGGCGATCCGCTGGGGCGCGGATAACGTGATGGATTTGTCCACCGGCAGAAACATTCACACCACACGCGACTGGATCGTCCGCAATTCCCCGGTACCCATCGGCACCGTGCCGATTTACCAGGCACTGGAAAAAGTGGGCGGCGTGGCCGAAGACCTGACGTGGGAGATCTACCGCGACACGTTGATCGAACAGGCAGAACAGGGCGTCGACTATTTCACCATCCACGCGGGCGTGCGCCTGCCCTACATCCACCTGACCGCGAAGCGCGTCACCGGAATCGTCTCGCGCGGCGGCTCGATCATGGCCAAGTGGTGCATCTCGCACCACAAGGAGAGCTTTCTCTACACGCGCTTCGAAGAGATCTGCGAAATCATGAAGGTGTACGACGTGAGCTTCTCGCTCGGCGACGGCCTGCGGCCCGGTTCGGGCGCCGACGCCAACGATGAAGCGCAGTTCGCCGAACTGCGCACCTTGGGCGAGCTGACCGACATCGCGTGGAAGCACGATGTGCAGACGATGATCGAGGGACCGGGCCACGTGCCGATGCACCTCGTGCAGGCGAACATGGACGAGCAGTTGAAGCACTGTCGCGAGGCTCCGTTCTACACACTAGGACCGCTGGTGATCGATATCGCGCCCGGCTACGACCATATCGCGAGTGCAATCGGCGCGGCGATGATCGGCTGGATGGGCACCGCGATGCTGTGCTACGTCACGCCGAAAGAGCACCTCGGCTTGCCCGACCGCGACGATGTGAAGCAGGGAATCATTGCGTACAAGATCGCCGCGCACGCGGCCGACGTGGCGAAAGGTCATCCGGGCGCGCGCGCGCGTGACGATGCGCTGTCGCGCGCGCGCTTCGAGTTCCGCTGGCTGGATCAGTTCAATCTCTCGCTCGACCCGGAAACCGCGCGCGATTTCCACGACGAGACCTTGCCGAAGGATGCGTCGAAAGTCGCACATTTCTGTTCGATGTGCGGCCCGAAGTTCTGCTCGATGAAGATCACGCAGGAAGTGCGCGAGTACGCCGAACGCGGCATGGAAGAGAAGTCGCGGGAGTTCAAGGCCGCGGGCGGCGAGATCTACATCCCGATACAGGCGCAGGCAGAGTGAACTTCGTGCTCGAACGCTGCCGTCATTGCGGCGGTGCCATGCCCGGACCGGAGTAAGGCATGCAGCCACTCGGGATCGGCATCGCCGGCGCGGGCTTGCTCGGCCGCCTGCTTGCATGGCGGCTTGCAAGCGCGGGGCACTGCGTCACCGTGTTCGATCCCGCGCAGGGACCGCAGGAACGCGGTGCCGCAGGATGGACCGCGGCGGGCCTGTTGAGTCCGATCGCAGAACTCGAATGCGCCGACGCCCGCGTGGCTGCGCTTGGCTGGCGCTCGATAACGTCATGGCGCGCGTGGACCGATGAACTCGCGCAATCCGGCTCGCCGGTGCATTTCGCCGCCAACGGCAGCCTGCTGCTCGCCCACGCGAGCGATCGGGCAGTGGCGCAGCGTGTTCTGCGCGTGCTTGCGGCCAAGGCTCCGGACGACGCGCCCGATCTGCTCGACGCCGCTGCGGCGCGCGCGATGGAACCCGCGCTCGCGCACGGCCTGTCAGCGTGGCTGTTGCCGGGGGAGGCGCACATTCATACCGTGCAGGCGATGCAGGCGCTTGCCGCAGCAGCAACAGCGCATGGAACTGAGTGGCGCTGGAATCATCGAGCGCGACAGGTCGCCGCCCGCCGCATCGACTCGTTTCGTTTCGATCATGTGTTCGACGTGCGCGGCACCGGCGCGCGGCCCGCCCTACCGGTGCGCGGCGTGCGCGGCGAAATACTGTCGCTGCACGCGCCGGGGGTCCCGCTCAATCGTCCGCTGCGACTTTTGCATGCGCGCCACCGTGTCTATCTGGTGCCGCGACCGGGCGGCGAGATCGTTGTCGGCGCCTCCGAAATTGAAAGCGAAGATCGATCGCCAATCAGCGTGCGGTCGACCGTTGAGCTGTTGTCCGCCGCCTGGAGCGTGATTCCGGAACTCGCGGAAGCGCGCGTGGTTCGCAGCGAAACCAATCTGCGTCCTGCGCTGCCCGACAACCTGCCACTCTGCCGGGGCGAACCGGGGCTGACATGCATCAACGGACTTTTCCGTCACGGCTGGCTGATCGCACCAGCGCTCGTCGAAGATGCACTCGCCGCGCTCGGCGTGAGCGCGCATCGCGCCAGGGAGAACGCATGATCGAGCTCAGTCTCAACGGCGCGGCGCACACGGTTGCAGCGGGGACCACGCTTGCCGCGCTGCTCGCAGCGCTCGGTCATGCGCAGGACAAACTCGCCACGGCGATCAACGGCGAATTCGTGCCGCGTGACTTGCGCAGCGAGCGCGTGCTGCATGCGGGCGATCGGGTGATGTGCTTCCAGGCGATCGTAGGTGGTTGACATGGACGAGCTGCGCGCGAACAAGGAAGCTTTTCAGCTCGCCGGCGTGCCGTTTTCCAGCCGCTTTCTGCTCGGCACTGCGGGGTATCCGTCACCCGAAGTATTGCGCCAGGCGATCGTCGCCGCCGGCTGCGACATCGTGACGGTGGGCTTGCGGCGCCAGCTTGCGGTAGGCAGCTCGGACAACGGGTTTATCGATGTGATTCGCGCGTGCAGCGTGCGGCTGTTGCCGAATACCGCGGGCTGCCGAAGCGCGCGCGAGGCGGTGACCCTGGCGAAGATGGCGCGCGAGCTGCTCAGCACGCACTGGTTGAAGCTCGAAGTGATCGGCGACGAACACACCTTGCAGCCCGACCCGGTGGAACTGGTCGAGGCCGCCGCGCTGCTGGTGCGCGATGGCTTCGAAGTATTTCCCTACTGCACCGACGATCTGGTGACCTGCCGCCGTTTGCTCGACGCCGGTTGCCGAGTGCTGATGCCGTGGGGCGCGCCGATCGGCTCGGGCCAAGGGCTGGTCAGTCCGTTTGCGTTGCGCACCTTGCGTGCGCGCCTGCCCAAGGTGCCGCTCGTCATCGATGCCGGTATCGGCACGCCGGCACACGCGGCGCAGGCGATGGAGCTCGGGTACGACGCGGTGTTGCTGAACTCGGCAGTGGCACAGGCGGCCGACCCCGTGAAAATGGCGCGCGCGTTCCGGCTCGCGATCGAAGGCGCGCGGCTCGGCTACGAGGCGGGATTGATCGCGCCGCAGGATATGGCGGTCGCTTCCACTCCGGTAGCGGCGCGCCCCTTCACGTTGTGAAGCGCCCTGTTATCTGGAGCGTCGCCGGCACGGATAGCGGCGGCGGTGCGGGCCTAAGCGCGGATGTGCGCGCGGCCGATGCATTCGGCGTTCACCTGTGTCCGGTCGTGGCCGCGATCACCGCGCAGAACTCGCGCGCTGTGCTTCGAGTGCAGCCGGTCGGCGCGGAAATGATCGAAGCGCAACTCGACGCACTGAGCGACGACCTTGCGCCAAGAGTCGTCAAAACCGGATTGCTGGCGAGCGTAGAAGCGATTCGCGCCGTTGCGCGCACCATCGATCGCTTGCGCTCGCGCGCGACGGTCGCTCTCGTGGTCGATCCGGTGTTGCGTGCTTCGACCGGAGCGGTGTTCGCAGACGAAGAGATCATCGCCGCGTACCGCTACGAGCTGCTGCCGCGCGCGACCGTCATTACGCCCAATCGCTCCGAGGCCTGCGAACTCGCGGCGTGTCATTCCCGCTCCCGATCGGAGTCGAGGGCAGGCTCCAGCGGGAATCCAGCAACGTTCGACGAAATCGGAAAGCAGTTGCTCGCAAGAGGTACCCGCGCCGTTTGTATCACCGGCGGCGACGCGACCGATGCGCTGGCCAATGACTGGATCGCCACGCCACACGCATCGGGCTGGCTTTCGGCTCCACGCATAGCGCAGACCAACACGCACGGCTCCGGCTGCACTTTCGCGACAGCGACCGCTGCGGCACTGGCGCTCGGATTCGTTGAAGCCGATGCGCTTGTGCTCGCCAAGATGGCAACCGCGGCCGCGATACGCGCCGCGTATTCGGCAGGCGGCGGCAGCGGACCAGTGCGCGCGCTCGCCGGCTTTGCGCGCGACGCCGCATCACTGCCGCACCTCTCGTGGGACACGGCATCGCCCACGACATGGCCAGCGCCGCGCGCCCGCGAAGCTCTTGGCTTGTACGCAATCATCGACAGCGCAGCGCGCGTCGATGCGGTGCTGGCTGCCGGCCTCCGAACGGTTCAGTTGCGTATCAAGCGCGCCGACGACGCGTCGCTGCGCGCAGAAATTTCGCGAGCGATGCGCGCCTGTCGTGACCGAGGCGCGCGGCTATTCATCAACGATCATTGGCAGGCGGCGCTCGAACTCGGTGCTCCGGGGCTGCACCTCGGCCAGGAGGATTTTCTGGCCTTGTCGCAAGAGCAGCGGCATCGACTTGCGAGCAGCGGTATCGCGCTGGGCATTAGCTCGCACAGTTTGTGGGAGCTATGCCGGGCCGCCGCGCTCGCCCCCGACTACATCGCGTGCGGACCCGTATGGCCTACGGAGACCAAGCGCATGCCCTGGCGACCACAGGGCTTGGACAATCTGGCGTGGTGGTGTGCGATGGCGGATGCGCCGGTGGTCGCGATCGGCGGCATCCTGTCAGCGGCCGAGGTCACGGCCGCCGCGCGCTGTGGCGCCGGCGGCGTGTGCGTGGTGCGGGCGCTTGGGGCCGAACCAGCAGCCAGCGTGCCGCCGCTGCAAGCCGCGCTTGAGGCCGCTCACGCGCTGCCGCCGCTGCCGGTGCCGGCGTTGCCGCGCCCTAGCCTCGAGGCGCGTGCGCGAAACGAGTCGATGTCATCCCGAGCAGGCGGAGACTCCTCGTCACTGCGCTTCCCGGAATGACACAGCCGGGTCGCGCATCAGGCGCTCAGGCGCCCGGGCCGCTACGCGATGCCGTGGGCGACGCGAGTCCCAGCGCGATCAACGTGGTGCGGTCGAGCGTGCCGGTGACGGTCAGGCCTTTCTGGCGTTGATACTCTTGCAGCGCTGCTCGAGTCTTCGCGCCGACGATGCCATCTGCCTTGCCGACGTTGTAGCCCAGCTCCTGCAGGCGAACCTGCGCGCGTGCGGTCACAGCATCGCCTGCAGCAGTTGACGCGGCGGGCGATTGAGCGCTGCCTGCTGGTGTCGCAGTCGCGTTCAGCGCGACACGCGCCGGCGCGGGTGCAGGTGCGGGTGCAAGCGCCGGCGTCGATTGCGCCGCGGCGCTGGCCGTTGTCGGATCCGTCGTCGTCTGGTCCGCTTCACTGCTGGCCATCGACTCGACTTTCCCGCCGACCGCCTTGTTGACGCGGCCGCCGAATCCGGCGACCGACGCTAGGAAACCTTCGTTGCTCTTCGAGTACGCCTCCATCGACTCGCCCGACTCGCGCGTCCAGCGGCCCGCGCCTTCCATCACGGAGCAGCCGGTGCCGGCACCGACGGTGAGAACAAGGATTGCGTAGGTTGCGACCTGCACGCGCGTGGACCTCATCGGGATGACTCCTGCTTCACGTTGTCAACGAATGGGAGATCGATACAGGCGGGAGGATGCGGTGTCCCGGCCGCCGGCGGAATACGACAAGTGGCTGATGCCGCGAATACCGTCGGGCTACATATGACGCTGACACGCCGGGGCGATCGACGTAGCGCAGCCGGTCAAACTTGCCGGCCGGGGTCTCGCAACGCCACCGCGTAGTTCCAGACCTTGGAGACGAGGACGGTGTGGTCGTTGCTCATGATTCTTTCGTGCCGAACCGCAGGTGGAGGCAGTCCAGCCATTCGTGCATGTCCATCCGGCTGTCCACGACCCCGATGATTGTGACCCGCTCGCCTTCGATGCGATATATCAGTCGCCACGGCGCGACGACGGACTCGCGGATCTCGAAATCGGCTTGATGCCCGGCTAGCTTCGGCACCCGGCGGCCCCGGCGCGGGAAGCGCCGCAGTGACCGCGCTGTCACGTCGATGCGCGGCGACACGACAAGACCTGGCTGCCGTGCACCGGCCGGATCGTGCTCGACGCGGCGGCGGTCGCCGGCGCGGTGATCTATGCGCAACTGGGCGCGGCATCAGCGCAGCGCGTAACCGGCGATCACGCCCGCAAACACGACGCCGCCGAACCAAGCGTTGTGGCGGAACGCGCGGAAACATCCGTCGCGTCTGCGATCGCGGATCAATCGGTAGTGATAGAGCGCGATCGCGCCCGCGACGACGAGCCCGACGAAAAACGGCCAGCGCAGAGCCGCCGCCGCGCCAACCGCCCCAAGCACGCCAAGATGAATGGCATAACAGAGCATCACGATCGCCACATCGGCGCGACCGAACAGGATGGCCGATGAACGAACGCCGAGACGGACGTCGTCATCGCGGTCAACCATCGCATACTCGGTGTCGTAGGCCATCACCCAGAACATATTGCCGACAAACAGCCACCAACCGGCGGGTGGCACAGCTTGCTGTGTGGCGGCGAACGCCATTGGAATTCCGAACGAAAACGCGATTCCCAGCCACGCCTGCGGCAGAGGAAAAAACCGCTTGAAGGCCGGATACGCGATCGCGACCGCCAGGCCGACCAGCGCATAGAAAAACGTCGTGGTATTCAGCGGGATTAGCAACAGGGCTGCCGCTGCCGCGAGTATCAGCGCAACGACAACGCCTTCGCCCGGACTGACGCGGCCCGCCGCGACTTCGCGATTCGCGGTGCGCTTCACGTGTCGATCGACGTCGCGATCGGCCACATCGTTCAGCGCGCAACCGGCCGACCGCATGAGGAACGTTCCAAGCACAAAAATCGCGACCATCGCAGGCTGTGGCCGGCCCTCGCTCGCGATCCAAAGCGCGGCGAGCGCCGGCCACAGCAAAAGCAGGACGCCGACCGGCTTATCCAGGCGGATCAAGCGCGCGTAGGCGCACAATCGCTGCGGCCAATCTTTCATGTTGCGGTGCCAGTTTGCGCGGCGTTGTCCCGGCCCGGTATCGTAACCATCGCGTCAAAAGAACTACCCACACTCGAAGATTCACCCGGAAGGAGAACCGCATGAAACGCAGAGTCCTGTTTGCCGTCGCAGCGGCGATCGCGATCACCGCGCTACCCGCACGCGCGCAGACCGAAATCCAGTGGTGGCATTCAATGACGGGGGCACTCGGCGACTGGATCAACGGCCTGGCCAATGGCTACAACGCGACCCAGAAAGACTTCAAGGTTGTGCCGGTTTACAAGGGCCCATACGACACATCGATGACGGCGGCAATCGCCGCGTTTCGCTCCGGCAACGCGCCGCACATCCTGCAGGTCTTCGAAGTAGGCACGGCCACGATGATGGCGGCCAAGGGCGCTGTCATTCCCGTGAGCGAGGTGATGTCCAAAGCCGGCTTGAAGTTCGATCCGAAGGTCTACATCGCGGCCGTATCGGGCTACTACACCGCGCCCAACGGCCAGATGATGTCGCTGCCGCTGAACAGCTCAACCACGGTCCTGCACTACAACAAGGACGCGTTCAAACGCGCCGGAATCGATCCCAACAAACCGCCGAAGACCTGGCCCGAACTCGTCACCGCCGCGGCAAAGCTGAAGGCGTCCGGCGAGAAATGTCCGTTCTCGACCAGCTGGATCAGCTGGACCCAGCTTGAAAGCTTCTCCACCTGGCACAACGCCGAATTCGCCACGCAACGTAACGGCTTTGGCGGAACCTCGACACGGCTCTCGTTCAACAGTCCCTTGCATGTGCGCCACATCGAGAATCTGTCCAACATGGCCAAGCAGGGTCTGTTCGTCTACAAGGGCCGCGGCAACCTGACCGATGCGACGTTCTGGACCGGTGAATGCGCAATGGTGACCGGGTCGTCGGCGATGTACGGCAACATCAAGCGCAATGCCAAGTTCGAAAGCGGCATCTCCACCCTGCCGTACTACACCGAAACCGCCGGCGCGCCGCAGAACACGATCATCGGCGGCGCCAGCCTGTGGGTGATGTCCGGCAAGAAGGCCGATGAATACAAAGGCGTGGCCGGGTTCTTCGACTATGTGTCGCGACCGGATGTGCAGGCCAAGAGTCATCAGGACACAGGTTACTTGCCGATCACGACCGCCGCGTACGAACTGACGAAAACGTCGGGCTTCTACGACAGGAATCCCGGCACCGACGTGTCCGTGCAGCAGATGATCGTGAAGACGACCGACAGGTCGCGCGGCATTCGTCTGGGCAACTTTGTGCAGATTCGCACGATCCTCGACGAGGAAATGGAAAACGTGTGGGCCGGCAAGAAAGAACCCAAGCAGGCGCTCGACGATGCAGTCAAACGCGGCAACGAGCAGCTGGAGCGGTTCGAAAAGGCAAATAAGTAACTGACATCGCCCTCCCCCGTAAGCGGGGAGGGCTGGGGTGGGGGCACCGTCTCGGGTCTCAGGTGGAAAAGCGCGCCGTCTTTCGCAGCCCCTGGCTGCCGTACGCGTTGGTGGCGCCGCAACTGGCGATCACCATCATCTTCTTTTTCTGGCCGGCGGGACAGGCGCTGTATCAAAGCGTGCTGTTGCAGGATGCCTTCGGCACCAGCGTGCAGTTTGTCGGGCTGGAAAACTTCCGTGCACTGTTCAACGACGAGGGTTACATCGCGTCGTTCCAGATCACCGCGATCTTTTCGATCCTGGTCGCTGTCTCTGGCCTGGCCGTCTCACTCGTGCTGGCGGTGTTTGCGGACCACGTGA
>Ga0187892_10008851_pt1 | contig 13544 bp, 8 predicted proteins | sample MA1701073metaG_FD_139345 | JGI IMG/M metagenome (GOLD analysis project Ga0187892, IMG submission 139345) | Bio-ooze microbial communities from a basaltic lava cave in the Kipuka Kanohina Cave System on the Island of Hawaii, USA - MA170107-3 metaG ...
GATCGCCTCGCTCTACGACCCGATGGCGCGCTTCCTCACGGCCGGTGACGTCGACGGCGACGGGAAGAAGGAGCTGGTGGTGGCGGGCAAGGACAGCGGCCTCTGGCTGCTCCGGCCCGGCGTCGACCCGAAGTCGGCCTGGCGGGCGGAGCAGATCGACGCGCAGTCGAAGGGCTTCGAGCACGCCGCGCTGCTCGCCGATCTCGACGGCGATGGCGTCGACGAGCTCTACGTCGCGAGCGACGACGACAAGGAGGTGCGCCGCTACGCGTGGGACGGCCAGCGCCTCGCCCGCGAGGTGATCCATCGGCGGAGCGCGCCGGAGCCCGTGCTCACGTGGAACCTCGCGCCGGTGCCCGTCTCCCTGGTGGAGTAAGTCAACCCAGGGACGGAGTTGACATTCGACTTTCGCCCTGCGGGGCGAATCTCAAATTTCAACTCCGTCCCCGCGTCAACTACACACGCAGCATGGCGGTCGTCGCGACCTCGATGCACTGGCCCATGTTGCGGTCGAGGTCGATCTCGGCCGGCCCGGGCCAGGGCGTCCGGTCCGACACCACGCAGATCGCGGCGGCCCGCACGCCGAACAGGTTCGCGAGCGTGAGGAGCGTCCCCGCCTCCATCTCGCAGTTCAGCACGCGGGCGGCGCGCATGTCGTGGATGCGGTCGGCGTGGCCGCGCGTCCAGTAGCCGCCCACGCTCATCGAGGCCATGCCGCCGCCCTCCGTGGCGATCGCGTTCCGCGCGTAGAAGGCGTCGAGCGACCAGGTGATCCCCGCCCGGCACGGCGCGCCGCGCTCCTTCGCCGCCGCGAGGAGCGCGCCGACCAGCGCGTGGTCCGCGACCGCCGGGTACTCGGGCACCACGTAGCTCCGGCTGGTGCCGTCGTCCCGCACCGCGCCGGTCGTCACGACGAGGTCGCCGAGCGCGAGGCTCGGGTCGAGCCCGCCGCTGTTGCCGACGCGGACGAAGGTGTGCGCGCCGAGCTTCACCAGCTCCTCGAGCACGACCGCGGTGCTCGGGCCGCCGATCCCCGTCGAGGCCGCCGTGAGCCGGCGGCCCGCGAGGCTCCCGGTCACCACGCAATACTCGCGGACCCGGCAGACCTCCTTCGCCTCGCCCCAGCCGCTCGCGATGCGCGGCACGCGCGCCGGGTCCCCGCACAGGAAGACGTGCTCGGCCACCTGCCCGGGGCGGAGCCCCGTGATGGGCTGGGCGTCGCTCATGGTTCCTCCGCTCCGGGCGGGGCAGGGTGCGGAGCGCGCCCCGGGAGCGCAACCCGAGGCCGCGGAGCCGGCCGCTTCGGGGCGCCGCTGGGAGGGGTGTGCTCGACACTTCCGGGGTCGGAGGCTAAGGCTTGGCGCCCGGCGCCCAGGACCGCGACCTATAAGCGACCTATAAGGATGGGAGAGATCCCCGTGGGGAGCCGCGGGGAGCCGAGGGTGGGGGGAAGAGGCCCGTGGCGAAGGCACTGATCCTGACGGAGAAGCCGAGCGTGGCCCGCGATATCGCGGAGGCGCTCGGCGGCTTCACCGAGCACGAGGGCTACTGGGAGAGCGACGCCTCCGTCCTCACCTTCGCGGTCGGCCACCTGTTCGAGCTGCTCGAGCCCGAGGAGCTCGACCCCAAATACAAGCGCTGGACGCTCGACGTCCTCCCCATCCTGCCCGAGCGCTTCGAGCTCAAGAAGAAGAAGGGGCACACGGACCGGGTGCGGATCATCCAGAAGCTCGCCGAGCGAAAGGACGTGGACCGCATCGTGAACGCCTGCGACGCCGGCCGCGAGGGCGAGCTGATCTTCCGCGAGGTGATCTCGTACCTGGGCGTCGAGAAGCCGGTTTCGCGGCTCTGGCTCCAGTCGATGACGACCGATGCCATCCGCGACGGCTTCGCGCGGCTCCGGCCCGGGCGCGAGCTCGAGGGCCTCGGCCAGGCGGCCGAGTGCCGCGCGCGCGCCGACTGGCTGATCGGCATGAACGCGACCCGCGCGCTCACGAAGCGCCTCAAGAGCCGGCGCGAGACGCGTGCCTGGTCGGCCGGCCGCGTCCAGACGCCGACGCTCGCACTCCTCGTCGAGCGCGAGCTCGAGGTGCTCGCGCACGTGCCCGTGTCGTACTGGCGCGTGCTCGGGACCTTCGAGCACGCGGGCAACAGTTACACCGGCACCTGGTTCGATCCGGCCTTCGCCTCGGGCGAAGACGACCACCGCAAGGACGACCGCATCTTCGACGAGGCGCGCGCCCGCGCCATCGTCGCGGCGGCGAACGGGCAGCCCGGCCTCGCCGGCGAGACGCGCAAGCCCTCGCGCGAGTCGGCGCCCCCGCTCTTCGACCTCACCTCGCTCCAGCGCGAAGGCAACCGGCGCTTCGGCTGGTCGGCGCGCCGCGTGCTCGGCGCCGCGCAGCGCTGTTACGAGGCGCACAAGGTGCTCACCTACCCGCGCACGGACTCGCGCTGCCTGCCCTCCGACTACCGCGCCACGGTGGACGAGGTGCTCCGCAAGCTCGCGGCTGCCGGCGGGGAGGACCTCGCCGACTACAAGCGCGCGGCGCGGCACCTCCTCGACACCGGCCTCGAGAACACGGGGCGCGTGTTCGACGACGCCGGCGTCTCGGACCACTTCGCGATCATCCCGACCGGCGCCCTGCCCAAGGGCGAGCTCCGCGGCGACGACCGCCGCGTCTACGACCTCGTCGTGCGCCGCTTCCTCGGCGCCTTCCACCCGCCCGCGGTGTGGGAGCGGGTCGAGCGCACCACCGAGGTGGCGGGTGAGCGCTTCCGCACGCGCACGCGCGCCCTGATGGAGCCGGGCTGGCGCGCGGTGCTCGCCGACGGAGAGGAGGAGGACGCGGCGCCGCTCGCGCCCCTCCGCGCCGGCGCGAACGAGGTCGAGGGCGTCTCCGTCCGCACCGAGGACGTGCACGCCGAGTCCGAGGAGACGCGGCCGCCGGCGCGCATCACCGAGGCGCGGCTCCTCTCGCTGATGGAGAACGCCGGCAGGAACATCGAGGACGAGGACCTCGCGCGCGTGATGCACGACAAGGGGCTCGGGACGCCCGCCACGCGCGCCGAGATCATCGAGAACCTGATCGCGAAGGGATACGTGCTGCGCGTCGGCAAGGCGCTCCGGCCGACCGTGAAGGGCATCCGGCTGATCGACACGCTGCGGCGCATCCACGTGGACCGGCTCGCGTCCGCCGCGCTCACCGGCGAGATCGAGCAGCACCTGACGCAGGTGGAGAGCGGCGGCCGGACCGCGGCGGACTTCATGGGCGAGATGGCGGACTACGCGCGCGAGATCGTCGAGCGCGCCCGCGGCTTCGAGTACGAGGAGCTCTACGCCGGCGAGCCCGTGCTCGGCGCCTGTCCGGCCTGCGGGCGCCCCGTGCGCGAGTACGCCTGGTTCTATCGCTGTGAGCCACTGCCTGGCGTGGCCGAGGCGCGGCGCCAGGCGAAGGACGAGGCGGAGGTGAGCGCGATCGCGGACTGTCCGCTCCGCATCTGGAAGGACACTTCGGGCCGCTACGTCGACCGCGCCACCGTCGCCGCGCTGCTGCGCGACGGGAAGAGCGGGCTCGTCGAGGGCTTCGTCGCGCGCGGCGGCCGCACCTACAAGGGCCACCTCGAGATCGACCACGACGAGTGGCGCGTGCGGGTCGTGTCCGAGGGCTGGAGCGAGGAGGCCGCGAACGAGACCCCCGAGTACGAGGTGAACGCGACTCCGCTCGGCGCGTGCCCGGCGAGCGAGGAGTGCGAGGTGGTCGAGACGTCGACGCACTTCGCGTGCACCACGCGCCTCGCGAGCGACGAGCAGCAGGCCGCCTTCCGCGAGGCGCGCCGGCTCGCCCGCGAGAAGGGTGCCGAGGCGCCGCCGAAGCCCGAGCCGCCCGACCATCCGGGCTTCTTGCTGCCGCGGACGGTCTGCAAGCGCGAGATCACCCGCGACGAGGCGCTCGTCTATCTGCGCGACGGACGGACCGAGCTGCTGCCCGACTTCACCTCACGCTTCGGCCGCCCCTTCTCGGCGACGCTCGTCTTGAAGGAGAATGGGCGCCACGGCTTCGAGTTCCCGCCGCGCAGCGACGGCGCCGCGCGCGGTCGTCCCGGTGGTCCGCGCGGCCGCGCCGCTCCGGCCGAAGCCCCCGCGCCGCGCAAGGTCGTGAGGCGGCGCAAGGCCGGCGGCCGGCGCCGCGCCGCTGCGCGGGAGGGCGCCGGCAAGCGCACGCGCCGCAGCGCCCGCCCTCGGCGCGCCGAGTAGCCCGGCCGACCAGCCGCCGGGACGCCGCTCCGAGCCCGCCGCGCCGCCCCGCGTTCCGCGCGGCGCGATGACGCGCTCCCCCTCGGGTATGACGCGCCGCGTGCCCGTCCGCACTGCGTTTTTTCGTTGAGTCTCGCCCTCCCTTCGGCTTATAGATGCACCCGCAGGGGAAAGCGACGGGCAGCGCGCGTGCGGTGATGGGCGGCGCGGTGTGGCAGGGAGGGGCCGATGGGCAGGGCGATCAGGGCTCGCTGGACCGGTGTGCTGCTGCTGGCGATGGCGAGCCTCGCCCTCTCGGGGCCCGCGCGCGCGATCGAGTTCTGGGACGAGCGCGTCCAGATCCACGGCTTCTACGAGACCCGCATGTCGTTCGGCTGGGAGGACTTCAGCAGCTCCAACCGCATCGACATGTACGGCTGGCTCCACGTGCTGAACGTGGAGACCGAGGTCGAGATCGCCCCCGACGGCTGGGGACCCTTCGACATGATCGCGGCCTTCGCGCGCGTCGAGGTGAAGTACGACTGCGTGTGGAACCACGCCTGCGGCGTGTTCCCGAGCGTGGACACCTTCGGAAACAACCCGGGCAACCTGCCGGAACGCGTCCAGACGGGCAACCGCCCCGCGCTCGCCGGATCGCAGGTCACCTTCGACACCCGGCCCTTCTGGTTCGCGGATCGCTCGCGCCTGAACGGCGGCCTCTTCGCGGAAGTGGCCGCCGGGCAGCGCGCGTCCAAGTCCTTCGCGTACGGCTCGACGAACGTCGGCCTCTATGGCGCGAGCGGAGGCCCGGACACGCAGCTCGGCCGGTTCCAGGACATCCGCAACGAGCGAATCTCCGCGATGCGGCCCGACGGCACCACCCAGGACCCGATCTTCTACGACGGCAACTGGACGAACCCGGCCACGATGCTCCCGGGCGACGACGACGCCGGGAACTACCTCTTCAACCGCACCTCGCACTGCCGGGTCGGGAACTGGGAGCAGAAGGCTGCGAACCGGAACGGGTACAGCAACCGCGAGCTGATCTGGGCGATCGACGACTGCAAGGTCGAGCCGACCGGCTTCACGCGGCGCGTGGCGAACCCGTTCCGCGACGAGACCTACGGCACGGACCCGACCTTCGGCGGCGACGTGAACCCCGTGCTGCTCTCCATCAACCGCGATCCCACGAGCCCTGGCTTCAACCAGACGCTCGACCCGAACGGGAACGGCATCCCCGACGCGACCGCGCTGCCGCTCCGGCCCGGCGCCGAGCGCAACATCAACGATACGTCGGCGAAGAAGTGGGAGTCCCAGGGCATCTTCGTCCCCAACCTCAAGACGCGGCGCGAGCTCAAGTCCGACAACTTCGACGACCCCCAGCAGAACTTCACGCTGAACGAGCTGCAGTGGAACCGCGGCGCGAGCCAGGAGACCTGGAAGGAGCTCCGCGAGCTCTACCTCGAGTTCGAGGCGTTCGAGAGCCAGCTCTGGGTGCGCGGCGGCATGCAGACGATCGTGTGGGGCAAGACCGAGCTGTTCCGGAACCAGGACCAGTGGAACCCGGTGGACATTGCGATCGGCCCGCTGGCCTCGCTCGAGGAGGCGCGCATCGCGCTCTGGGCGCTACGCGGCATCTGGTCCTTCTACGAGGTCGGGCCGCTCGAGGACGTGCGCCTCGAGCTGGTGGGTCTCTTCGACGAGTTCGAGCCGACGGACATCGGCCGCTGCGGCGAGCCCTTCGTGCCGCGGCTCGCGTGCACCAAGTCCTATGGCCTCTGGGTCCACGGCGAGAACGGCACCGGCGTCGCCGGCGAGGTGCGGCCGCCGGATCCCTGGAATGATTCAGAGGGCTGGGAGGTCGGCGCGCGGGTCGAGTTCCGCTACGACCGCTTCAGCTTCGCGGTCACGGACTACTACGGTTACCAGGACACGCCCTACGTCTCGGTGCTCTTCAACTACGACCGCAACGTCGATCCGTTGAGCGGACGGCCGCGCCACACGAACACCACCGACCCATGCCCGACGGGCCAAGAGCCCGCTTGTCTCGTGCCCAACCACGCGCCGCTCCAGCAGGGCGAGTCGGGCGACGTGGTCGAGATCCACAGCATCAACCAGTCGCTGTTCGCCTGGATCTGCGCCGGCACGGTGGGCGTCGCACCGGTCATCGACGCCGCGGCCTGCGCCTTCACGCTCTTCAACACGAACAATAATTTCGGCCTCGGGCCCGGCGCCCAGATCTTCAGCTCCATCTTGGCGGGCAGCCAGAACCAAGGCATGGCGCGCTACCAGGCCTTCATCGGCGACTTCCCGCCTCCCACGTCGGGCGTCGTCGTCGAGGAAGAGCTCTTTGCGGTCTTCGGCCCGGGCGGGACGAACACGCTGTTCCCGGGCCCCGTCAGCGGCTCCCCGCTCGTCCCGACCGTGACCGACGCCGGCGATACCGACGCGGGCGTCGCGGTGCCCGGCGGGCTCGACTCACGGCTGACCCCGCAGCAGGAGGCCCTGCTCGGCTGCGGTGAGTTCTACTTCACGGACTGCGACGGGGCCGTCGCGCCGGGGCCGGACGGCGTGCTGGGTACCCCCGACGACACGCAGATCGGCGGCATCGACCTCGCGAACACCGACGCCAGCGTGCTGCTCCAGTCCTTCCCCTGGTTCGAGGGCACCAAGTTCAACCCGTACTGGGACACCACGGACACGAGCCTGCCGCAGCCGGGCACGGTGGACGCCGCGTTCAACGACGGACCGGGCGGCGGCGTCGATGCGCCCGACTCGAAGCCCGGCGAGGTCGAGACGGGTCCGGCCGGCTCGCGCTTCGAGAACGGCACGGCGTACATCCTGCCCGGCGCGCACTACGACCCCGCTGCGTTCACGGCCGTGCTCGCGAACGCCGCGGCGAACGGGATCAGCGTGGACCAGTGGGTCCTCGACAACCTCGGCGGCTACGACCCCGCGGTGGACGGCTCGACCGGCTGCGCCACCGCCGCCGGCTGCCGCGCGCATCCCTTCACGGGCCAGCTCTTCTCGAGCGAGATGGCGATCGTGTCCTGGGACCTGCTGATGCTGACCGTGGCCCTCGGCGCGACCGACAACGCCCAGAGCCTCTCCACGCTCGACCGCACCCAGCCCCTCGCGATGGGCCGTTGCTCCTTCCGGCAGCCGCAGTACTGCGCCTTCGTGTCGGGCCTGGCGGCGCAGGCGCGCAACACCCGCAACGACATCCGCGCCGGCGGCAACGGCCGCTTCGGGCGGCGCAACTTCGTGTGGGCGTCGGTCGGCGACGTCGCGCTCAAGTACGAGAAGCGCAACATCATCGGCTTCTCGATGGACTTCGCGGAGGACACCACGAAGTCGAGCTGGGGCGTCGAGTTCACCTACGTGGACGACACCTTCGCAGCGGACAACGGGTCCATGTCCGGGCTCACCGATCTGGACGAGTACAACCTCACCGTCTCCGTGGACCGGCCCACCTTCATCAACTTCCTGAACGCCAACCGCACCTTCTTCATCAACAGCCAGCTCTTCGTCAGCCACCTGCAGGGCTACAGCAAGGACGTCCTGCGCGACGGGCCGTGGACGACGCTGATCCTGGTCAACGCCAACACCGGCTACTTCCAGGACCGCTTCCTGGTCGGCTCGGCCGCGGTATACGACTTCACCTCGCAGTCGATGGCCTTCCTGCCCTCGGTGCAGTACCGCTTCACCGAGAACTTCTCGGTCACGATCGGTGCGGCGGTGCTCGCGGGCAAGTGGAAGGGCGGCCGCGACATGGGCGTGAACCAGTTCTCCGCCACCTCGGACACGAACCTGAACGACACGATCTACGTGGAGAACGGCATCTCGCCGGCGCGCGACCTCGACAACTTCTTCCTGCGCCTGCGATACACCTTCTGAGCCGCGCTCAGCGCCCCTTCTGCAGGTCGTCCGTCGAGGTGAGCTTCCGGATCTCGCCGGGCTCGAGCGGGAGCGAGCGCACGTCGTACGACTCGCGCCGCCAACCACTCCCGCCCCCCGGCACGAAGTAGAACGCCGCGGCGACGGGGTCGAACACGTTCGCGGGCTCGCCGCTCGGCCAGGTCGGATAGCGGGCCGCGTCGCCGCTGAAGCGGTGCACCAGGATCCCCACGTCGATCAGCGTGCCGTTCTTCTTGTGCGTCATGAAGTAGAGCGGCTGCTGGGTCTGCCAGTCGAGCCAGAGCGTCACGCCGGCCACGCCCTCGATCTCCTTCCGCGCCCAGCCGCGGAGCACCACCGCCCAGCGCACGTCCCAGCGGTCGCTGGCGACGGAGAGGCCCCAGGGTCCATAGTTGCGGTCCTCGAAGTCGGGCCAGCCCTGCTGGCTCCCGTTCAGCGGGGCCAGCACCTCGCGCTCGCCCACCACCTTCCAGACGTAGGCGTTCGGGCGCAGCGCGAGCCCGACGAAGCCGCGGCGGATGTCCTCGGTGGCGGCGATCGCCTTCGCGGCGTTGAGCGGGATCAGCCCGATGTCCGGCGCGTACTCGTTGCCGCCGCGGTTGAAGTGGACGAAGCCGGCGTCGTTCTGGCCGGTCACGCGGTAGCGGGGCGTGTAGATGCCGTCGACCCAGGCGCTCGCCGCGCGGCGTGCCTTCCGGAGCTCCGGGATGTAGACGAAGGTCTCGTCCGGCCGCGACCAGTCGGTCTCCGCATCGCGCGGGCGGATCTGGCGCCAGGCGAGGTTGCGCGCGTCGAAGGGCTCGAGGAAGCGGCCGCCCGCCACCCACGTGGTCCGGGTGGACTCCGGCACGCGGTAGTCGCTCGCGGCGAGGTCGGCGCGGTGGCCGGTCCGGACCAGGAAGAAGTCCCCGAGATAGGTCTGGGGCGTGCCGAGGCGGGGATCGGGGAGATCCACCAGCTTGAAGCGCCCGATCGGGCCCGCCCCGCGGTAGCGCTGCTCGAAGTTCCAGGTCCAGCGCAGGCCCGCGTCGGGAGCGGCGGGGTCGATCGCCTCGGGGGCGAAGGGGAGCCCCGCCACGTAGTCGAGGAGGTTCCCGTGCTCGTCGAGCCGGGCCTGGTCCCCGAAGCTCCGGCTGGCCTCGGCGTAGAAGGGCGCGGTCGGATAGCGGCGGTGGCACCAGCCCACCTCGAGCCGCATGCCCTCGTGGAAGAACACCTCGCGTTGGGCCCACACCTCGGGGGGGAAGAGGCTGCTCACGGCGAGGAGGTTCTCGTAGCGGACCACCTGCCCGGGCTCGACGAGGGGCCCGGCCGAGTCGGTCTCGGGCGCGGCCCCGGGCGCGGCGTTCCGCGCCGGGCAGCGCCCCTCGGGCGGCGGGGCCGCGGCGGCGAGCGCGGGGCCCAGGAGCAGCGCCGCGAAGGCGAGCCAGGACAGGGTGGGCCGCATGCGGGATCGCCTCCTCGAGCGTCGAGGGATGGTAGGGGCCGCCGGCACCTTGCACCCGCAGCGGGCGGGCCCCAGCCTCTGGGCGTGAATCGGCGCTCGATCGGCCTCGCGCTCGCGCTCGGCATCACGCTCAGCGTGATCGCGGTCGGGCTCGGCGTCGGCTGGCAGCTCCTCGTGGTGGCCATCCAACCCGTCACGCGCGGGCTCACCCCCGCCTCCTGGGCCCTGATCGTGCTGGGCTCGCTCCTCTCGCTCCTGATCCTGGTGGGGCTCCTGCTGCTCTGCATCTGGCTGGTGCGGGAGATCCGCTTCAACCAGCGCCAGCAGGCCTTCCTCGACGCCGTGACGCACGAGATGAAGACGCCGCTCGCGGCGCTGCGCCTCTACCTCGAGACGCTGGGGCGTCACGACGTCGCCTCCGAGCGGCGCCGGGTCTTCCTCGCGCGCATGGGGGAGGACGTCGAGCGCCTCGAGCGCACCGTCGGGCAGGTGCTCGCCGCGGCGCGCGCCGAGGGGCGCGCGCGCCCCGCACCGTCGGAGCCCACCGACCTCACCGCGCTCCTCCGCGGCCTCGCGGAGGAGATCCGCCGCGGGCACGGGCTTCCCGAGGAGGCAATCCGGATCGACCGCGTGCGCCCGCTGCCCGCGCAGGGCGACGCCACGGAGCTCGGCCTCGTGTTCCGGAACCTGCTCGAGAACGCGGTCAAGTACTCGGAGCCGCCGATCGAGGTGCGCGTGCTCCTCACGGAGGGCGAGGACGGCCGCGTCCGCGCCGAGATCGCGGACCGCGGCATCGGCATCGAGCCGCGCGAGCTCCGGAAGATCTTCCAGCGCTTCTACCGCGTCGGGCGCGACGTGCAGCGCCAGGCGGCGGGCCTCGGCCTTGGCCTCTTCATCGTGCGGAGCCTGGTGCGCCGGAACGGGGGCCGCGTCGAGGCGCTCTCCGAGGGGTCGGGCCGGGGCAGCCGCTTCGTGGTGACGCTGCGCGCCCCGGCCGCCGCCGAGGCGGACGCGGTCGCGCCCGCGGGCCTCGCAGGCGACGCGGGGTCGAGCGGCTGATGCCCCGCGTGCTGGTCGTCGAGGACGAGGCCCACCTCGCCGAGGGCCTCGCTTTCAACCTCGAGGCGGAGGGCTACGACGTGGAGGTGGAGGGCGACGGGCGCGCGGCCGCCGAGCGCGTGCAGGCGCCGCCGCCGCTCGATCTCGTGATCCTCGACCTGATGCTGCCCGGCCTCAGCGGCTTCGAGGTCGCGCGCCGCACGCGCGCCTCGGGCAACTACGTGCCGATCCTGATCCTCACCGCGAAGGACCACCCCGCCGACGTCGTGCGCGGCATCGAGGAGGGCGCCGACGACTACCTGACGAAGCCCTTCAAGCTCGACGAGCTCCTCGTGCGCGCGCGGGCGCTCCTCCGGCGCCGGCGCTGGGACGGCGCGAGCGGCGACGAGGCCCCGCGCGAGGAGCGCTTCGGGAGCAACATCGCGCACTTCGACCGGCTCGAGCTCGAGACGCCGCACACCGTGGTGCGGCTCACGCCGCGCGAGGCAGGGCTCCTCCGCGCGCTGATCGACCGCGAGGGCGACGCGGTCGGCCGCGGCGAGCTGCTCGAGACGGTGTGGGGCCTCAAGCCCGACACGAAGACGCGCGTGGTGGACAGCTTCGTGGTGCGGCTCCGCCGCTACGTCGAGCCGGATCCGGCCCACCCGAGGCACATCGTCTCGGTGCGCGGCCACGGCTACCGCTTCGTGCGGTAAGCTCCGCGCGATGGCGGGGGGGCTCCGACTCGAGGTGCTGCCGGATCTCGGCGGGCCGTCGCTGCTGCTGGCGTTCGAGGGCTGGAACGACGCGGGCGAGGCCGCCTCGGGCGCGGTGCGCTACCTCGCCGACGCGCTCGCGGGCGCGCCGCTCGGGACGATCGACCCCGAGCCCTTCTACGACTTCACGGTGCAGCGCCCCACGGTGCGTCTCGACGCCGCGGGCGTGCGCCGCATCGAGTGGCCTGACTACGCGTTCCGCTACGCGGTGGTGCCCGGGCGCTGCGAGCTCGTGACCGGAGTCGGCGCCGAGCCGCACCTCGCCTGGCGGAACTTCTGCGACGAGGTCGTCGAGCTTGGGCGCCGCGTGCGCGCGCGGCGCGTGGTGCTGCTCGGGGCGTTCCTGGCCGACGTGCTCTACTCGCGTCCGGTGCGGGTCACGGGCTTCGCGAGCGACGGGCTCCTGCCGCCCGAGCTCGGCATCCAGGGCACGGGCTACGAGGGGCCGACGGGGATCGTGGGCGTGCTCGCGAGCCGGCTCCTCGAGGAGGGCTTCCTGACGGCGAGCCTCTGGGCGGGCCTGCCCCATTACATCGGCGTCTCGCCGAACCCGCGCGGCACCCTCGCGCTCGTGCAGAAGACCTGCCAGCTGCTCGACCTGCCGATCGACCAGCAGCCGCTCGAGCGCGACGCTGCCGAGTTCGAGGCGCGCGTCTCGCAGCTCGTCGCCTCGGACCCGGCGCTCGCCGAGTACGTGCGCGAGCTCAAGAAGCGCGAGTTCGCACAATAGCGGGGACGTTCTTCAAAACGTCAAAACGGTCAACGGAAACATGTCCCGCGTTTTGACGTTTTGAAGAACGTCCCCGACCTCACCGACCTCAGAGCTCGATCGACTCCTCGATGAGCATCGCCGGGATCCCGTCCTCGACGGGGAAGAGCACGCGGCCGTCCTCGCGCACGAGCGCCTCGCCGAGCTCGCGCTCCACCTTCGCCCCGCCGCGGTTCCGGAGCGAGCCCTCTCGGACGCGCGTGTTCACGCCAGAGAGCTCCGCCGCCGTCGCTTGCCGCACCGCGCGCTTCGTCTCCGGGTCGACCAGGATCGCCACGAGCTCGGGGTCCAGGCTCATCTCGCTCTCTCCTAACGCAGCATGCTCGAGGAGTAGTCGAGGATGCGGCGCGCCACGATCAGCAGGTTGATCTGCTGCGTGCCCTCGTAGATATCGTTGATCTTCGCGTCGCGCATCCACTTCTCGACCAGCAGCTGCTTGCCGTAGCCGCGCGGACCGAGCCACTCCACGGCCTTCTGCGTGATCTTCGTGACGGCGAGGCCCGCCTTCGCCTTCGCCATCGACGCCTCCAGGTTGTTGGGCCGGCCGCGGGTCATCATCGAGGCCGCCCGCCAGGTGAGGAGCCGCGCCGCCTGGAGCTCGGCCTCCATCTGGATCACGTCGCGCTCGAGCGCGGTCTGCTCGGTCGGCGCGGCGTCGTAGCGCACCACGACGCCCTCGCGCGCGAGCTCCTCCTTGAGGCAGTCGAGCGCGGCGCGGCCGACGCCGACCGCCATCGCGGCCACGATCGGCCGGCTCGCGTCGAAGGTCGCCATCGCGCCCTTGAAGCCCTTGTCGCCGCCGCCCGAAGCTCGCTTCACCTCGGCGCTGCCGAGCAGGTTCGCCTTCGGGATGCGGCAGCTCTCGAAGCGCAGCGTCGCGGTGTCGGAAGCGCGGATCCCGAGCTTCTTCTCGAGCCCGACGAGCGTCATGCCGGGCGTGCCTGCCGGCACCACGAAGGCCTTGATGCCGCCGCGCCCGGCGCTCTTGTCCACCGTCGCCCACACCACCACGAAGCCGCCCTCAGCGGTGGACGCGCCCTCGCCGCCGGTGCAGAAGATCTTCGTGCCGTCGAGCACCCACTCCTCACCGTCGAGCCGCGCCGTCGTCTGGATCGCCGCCGAGTCGGAGCCCGCGCCCGGCTCGGTGATCGCCATCGCGCCCCAGGCCGGCGGGCCGTCGCCCTGGAACACGGAGAGGAAGCGCTGCTTCTGCTCCTTCGTGCCGGCTGCGGCCACCGCGGAGCCGCCGAGCCCCGCGAAGGGCATGCGCAGGTAGAGGCCCGCGTCGCCCCAGCAGAGCTCCTCGGCCTGCATGCAGACCTGCACCATGCCGTCGCCCGGCCCCGCGACGAGCGGGCC
>Ga0187892_10008852_pt1 | contig 13544 bp, 11 predicted proteins | sample MA1701073metaG_FD_139345 | JGI IMG/M metagenome (GOLD analysis project Ga0187892, IMG submission 139345) | Bio-ooze microbial communities from a basaltic lava cave in the Kipuka Kanohina Cave System on the Island of Hawaii, USA - MA170107-3 metaG ...
AAGGTGGGCTTTCGTGCAGGCCAGTTCGGCGGCGCAGGCCAGTTCGGCGGGCGGCGGGAGGCGGCAACCGTGCCGGCGCCAGAGCCGGCGCCCCGTCAGGGGCGGCCGGCACGACGAATCGGCGCCCGAAGGGCGCCTTGATTCGTTGGAACAACAGAAGCGGCCGGCCCAGAGGGCCGGCCATTCCATGCCCTTCACCTGAGCGGCCGAAGGCCGCTCAGGCCTGTTGAATCTTGATCTCGATGTCGACGCCCGCCGGCAGGTCCAGCCGCTGCAGCGAATCGACCGTCTTGGGCGAGGGCTCGAGGATGTCGAGCAGGCGCTTGTGGATGCGCATCTCGAAGTGCTCGCGGGAGTCCTTGTCCTTGTGGGGGCTGCGGATCACCGTCCACCGGTGCGTCTCGGTCGGCAGCGGCACCGGGCCCCGCACCTTGGCCTGGGTGCGCACGACCGTCTCGACGATCTTCTTGGTGGACTGATCGACGATCTCGTGGTCGTAGGCCTTGAGCCGGATGCGGATCTTCTGAGCCATCGCTCGCTTTCGCTCGCTACCTCGGAGGGCCTTCGGCCCACTGCTTAATCAGGTCCGGCGAACCATGGCGGCCCTGCGGGGCCACCGGTTCGCCGTCTATTTCAGGATCTTGACGACCCGGCCGGCGCCGACGGTGCGGCCGCCTTCCCGGATGGCGAAACGGAGGCCCTCGTCCATGGCGATGGGCTGGATCAGCTCGACGGTCATGGCCGTGTTGTCCCCCGGCATGATCATCTCGGTGCCCTCGGGGAGGGTGATCTGGCCGGTGACGTCGGTGGTGCGGAAGTAGAACTGCGGCCGGTAGTTGTGGAAGAAGGGAGTGTGGCGCCCGCCCTCCTCCTTCTTCAGCACGTAGACCTGGGCCTCGAACTGGGTGTGGGGCGTGATCGAGCCGGGCTTGACGACCACCTGGCCGCGCTCCACGTCCTCCTTCTTGGTGCCCCGGAGGAGGATGCCGATGTTGTCGCCCGCCTCTCCCCGGTCGAGGAGCTTGCGGAACATCTCGACGCCGGTGCAGACGGTGGTCTGGTTCGGGCGCAGGCCGACGATCTCCACCTGGTCCTGCACCTTGATGACGCCCTGCTCCACCTTGCCGGTGACGACGGTGCCGCGGCCGGTGATGGAGAACACGTCCTCGATGGGCATGAGGAACGGCTTGTCGATCTCACGCAGCGGCTCGGGGATGTACGAGTCGACCGCGTCCATGAGCTCGGTGACCTTGGGGGTCCACTCGGCGTCGCCTTCGAGGGCCTTGAGCGCCGACACCCGCACGATGGGGGTGTCGTCGCCGGGGTAGTCGTTGTCGGTGAGCAGCTCGCGGACTTCCAACTCGACGAGGTCGAGGAGCTCCTCGTCGTCCATCATGTCCGCCTTGTTGAGCGCCACCACGATGTAGGGCACGCCCACCTGGCGAGCGAGCAGCACGTGCTCACGGGTCTGGGGCATGGGGCCGTCGGGGGCAGACACCACGAGGATGGCCCCGTCCACCTGGGCGGCGCCGGTGATCATGTTCTTGATGTAGTCGGCGTGGCCGGGCATGTCGACGTGGGCGTAGTGCCGCTTGCCGGTCTCGTACTCGACGTGGGCGATCTGGATGGTGATGCCGCGGGCCTTCTCCTCGGGCGCCTTGTCGATCTGGTCGAAGGCGGTGAAGGCGACGCTCGGGTTCTGGTCGTGGAGGACCTTGGTGATGGCGGCGGTCAGCGTGGTCTTGCCATGGTCGATGTGGCCCATGGTGCCGACGTTGATGTGAGGCTTGGTGCGCTCGAACTTCTGCTTGGCCATGAAGGTGTCCCCTGCTCCTCGATCCGCTGTATTCCCGAACGACTGGCGGCTCCGCTGACTACTCGCCCCGAACCCGGGCGACGATCTCGCGGGAGATCGACTCGGGAACTTCTTGGTAGGAGTGGAACTGCATCGTGTACGTCGCGCGACCCTGGGTACGCGACCGTAGGTCGGTAGCGTAGCCGAACATCTGCGCCAGCGGAACTTGAGCCCGGATCACCTGGCTCGCCCCCCGCTGCTCCATTCCCTCCACCCGGCCGCGCCGGGAGGACAGGTCGCCGATCACGTCGCCCATGTAGTCGTCGGGGGTGACGACTTCAACGCCCATGATCGGCTCGAGCAGCAGGGGCTTGGCCATCCGGGACGCCTTCTTGAACGCCATCGAGCCGGCGATGCGGAACGCGATCTCCGACGAGTCGACGTCGTGGTACGAGCCGTGCACGAGCGTGGCCCGCACGTCGACCATCTGGTAGCCGGCCAGGACGCCGCTGTTCATGGCCTCCTGGATGCCGGCGTCGACGGCGGGGATGTACTCGCGCGGGATCGCCCCGCCCACGATCTTGTCGACGAACTCGTACCCGCCGCCGGGGCCGGTGGGCTCCAGGTCGATGACGACGTGGCCGTACTGGCCGCGCCCGCCCGACTGGCGGACGTAGCGCTCCTCCACGCCCTTGACCGGGACCGAGATGGTCTCCCGGTAGGCGACCTGGGGCTTGCCGACATGGGCGTCGACCTTGAACTCCCGCAACATGCGGTCGACCAGCACCTCCAGGTGCAGCTCGCCCATGCCGGCGATGATCGTCTGGCCCGTTTCCTCGTCGGTGTGGCGCTGGAAGGTGGGGTCCTCGTCCGACAGCCGCATCAGGGCGTCGGCCAGCTTCTCCTGGTCGGCCTTCGTCTTGGGCTCGATGGCGACGTGGATGACGGGCTCGGGGAACTCGAGCGACTCCAGGATGATCGGGGTGTTGGGGTCGCACAGGGTGTCGCCGGTGGAGGTCTGCTTGAGGCCGACGGCGGCGACGATGTCGCCGGTGAACACCGCGTCCTTGTCCTCCCGGTGGTTGGCGTGCATCTGCAGGATGCGGCCCACCCGCTCCTTGCGGTCCCGGGTCGAGTTGAGGACGGCCTGGCCCTTCTTGAGCGAGCCCGAGTAGACGCGGAAGTAGGTGAGCTTGCCCACGTGGGGGTCGCTCATGATCTTGAAGGCGAGGGCGGCGAAGGGGGCCCGGTCGTCGGCGGGACGGTCGAGCTCCTCGATGCCCTTGATGTCCAGGCCGGTGACCGGCGGCAGGTCGAGCGGGGACGGCAGGAAGTCGACGATGGCGTCGAGCAACGGCTGCACGCCCTTGTTGCGGAAGGCGGAGCCGACGAGCACCGGGACGATCTGGTTGGCGATGGTGGCGTGGCGGACGGAGCGGCGCAGGTCGTCGGCGGTGATGGGCTGGTCCTCGATGTACTTCTCCATGAGGGCGTCGTCGTGGTGGGAGAGGACGTCGATGAGGTTGTGCCGCCACTGCTCCGCCTCCCCGACCAGGTCGGCGGGGATCTCGCCCACGTGCCAGGACTCGCCCTTGCCGGTGGCGTCGTCCCACACCAGGCCCTTCATGCCGATGAGGTCGACCATGCCGACGAAGTTGCCCTCGGACCCGATGGGGAGCTGGAGGACGGCCGGCACGGCGTCGAGGCGGTCGCGGATCTGGTCGACCGCCCGGAAGAAGTCGGCCCCGATGCGGTCGAACTTGTTGATGAAGCAGATGCGGGGGACCTTGTACTTGTTGGCCTGCCGCCACACCGTCTCGGTCTGGGGCTCCACGCCCGCGACCGCGTCGAACACCGCGACCGCGCCGTCGAGGACCCGGAGGGAACGCTCGACCTCGACGGTGAAGTCGACGTGGCCGGGCGTGTCGATGATGTTGACCCAGGTGTCCTTCCAGCGGCAGGTGGTGGCGGCGGAGGTGATGGTGATGCCGCGCTCCTGCTCCTGGATCATCCAGTCCATGACCGCCCCGCCCTCGTGGACCTCCCCCATCTTGTAGGTCTTGCCCGTGTAGTAGAGGATGCGCTCCGTCGTGGTGGTCTTGCCCGCGTCGATGTGGGCCATGATCCCGATGTTGCGGGTGCGGGCCAGGGGGAACTCTCGGATTACAGGGGCTTCTGCCATGGTGCGTCTCTCTGGAATCGGGCGGCTCGCGGTACGCGGGCGCGTCAAGGTTTTCGTAAAGAACGTCTCGTCGCCGAGTGCCCGGGAGGTCGGCCTGGTGGCCGGTCCCCCGGGCCCACTACCACCTGTAGTGGGCGAACGCCTTGTTGGACTCAGCCATCTTGTGGGTGTCCTCCCGGCGCTTGACGGCGGAGCCGGTCGCGTTCATGGCGTCGATGAGTTCGCCGGCGAGGCGCTCGGCCATGCTGCGCTCCCGCCGCTGGCGGCTGTAGCCGATCAGCCAGCGGATGGCGAGTGTGGTGGCCCGGCGGGGCTTGACCTCGACCGGCACCTGGTAGGTGGCGCCGCCGACGCGGCGGCTCTTGACCTCCAACTGCGGCTTGACGTTCTCGACCGCCCGCTTCAGGGCGGTGAGCGGCTCCTGGCCGGTCTTCTCCTGGACGATGTTGAGGGCGCGGTAGACGGTCCGCTCGGCCAGCGCCCGCTTGCCCCGCTGCAAGATCTTGTTCACGACCTGGGTGACGAGGACCGACCGGTAGATCGGGTCGGGCATGAGGTCGCGACGCGGCGGGGGTCCCTTCCGGGGCATCGGACTAGCTCTCCTTCTTGGCGCCGTAGCGGCTGCGCGCCTGCTTGCGGTCGCGGACGCCGGAAGCGTCGAGCACGCCCCGGATGATCTTGTAGCGAACCCCGGGCAGGTCCTTCACCCGGCCGCCGCGGACGAGCACGATCGAGTGCTCCTGGAGGTTGTGCCCCACCCCGGGGATGTAGGCGGTGACCTCCTGGCCGGTGGTCAGCCGCACCCGGGCCACCTTGCGCAGCGCCGAGTTGGGCTTCTTGGGGGTGTGGGTGTAGACGCGCGTGCAGACGCCGCGCCGCTGGGGCGCGCCCCGCAGCGCCGGGGTCTTGGTCTTGGTGATCTTCGACTCGCGGCCCTTACGGACCAACTGCGCGATGGTGGGCATGCTTCCTGTTTCGATCTCAGGGGTGCGCGCGACCGCGCACCGCCGAGCGAAAGCTTACCGCGGCCCGGGTCGCCGCCCGGACAGCGGCGGACGACGGCGGGTGAAGCGTCAGCCGGCCTGCTCGCGGCGGAGCCGGCGCAGCTCGTCGAGCGCGGCGAGGTCCTTGGGGCGGCCGGCGGCCTCCTTGGATTCGATGAGGTCGTCGAGGGCGATGACCAGGACGGGCGCGCCCGCCAGCGAGGTGCGGATCGCGGGTGGGGCGATGGTCCGGAAGCCGCCGGGGCCGTCGATGAAGAACATGACGTCGAACCGCCCGGCGCGGGTGCTGAAGAACCACGTCCGGCGGCGGGCCAGCGTCTGGGAGGCCTGCAGGTCGAGGTCGGCGGCCTCGGGCGGGGCGCCGCCGGCCCCGAGGTTGGCGCGGCGGGCATCGGCGTAGACCTGGGCGTCGAGGGCGAGGAGGGCCGCGGCGAGGCGATCGAGGTTCTCGGCGCTGTCGTCGGCGAGTATGTCGGCGTCCGCCGTGGTCCCGCTGTAGCCGTGGAAGATGGCGGCCACGCCGCCGACGAGCACGTGCTCGACCCCGTGCTCGGCGAGGACCCGGAGGATCTCGGTCACGTCGAGCGGTCGGAGCGCCGCCGTCCACGGGTGCACTGGCGAGCTTGGCTAGTAGGGGCGCCGGTTGGCGCGTGCCTCGATGGCGAACTGGCTGAGGTTCTTCAGCTCGACGAGCCGGGCCTCGAAGTCGAGGTCGCCGGCGCCAGCCGGGGCGGCCGCGCCGTCGTCCGGCTCCAGCCGCATCCGCAGTTCGAGCCCGCAGGCGCGCACGATGCGCAGGAGCAGGTCGAGGGTGGGCTCGAGCTGGCCCCGCTCGATGCGGGCGACGGTGGACGCCGCCACCCCGGCGCGCGCCGCCACCTCCCGCTGGGACAGGCCGCCGCGCCGGCGGGCCTCACGGCAGAGCGCCCACGCCGGGGACATGGCGCAAGCGTATCCGCCAGCGCGAGTCAGTCGGCTCAGTTGGCGGCAGCGGCTCGGGCGGCTTCGGCCAGGTCGGCGCGGCCGAGGGTGTCGTAGAGCGCGGCCGCGTCCTCCAAGATCGCTTCCGCGGAGGGCGACCCGGTGGCGGCAAGGGCGCGGCCCAGACCGAGGAGGGCGTTGGCCTCGCCCCGGCGGTCGCCGATCTCCCGGTGGATGGGCAGGGCCTGGCCGTAGAGGTCGGCCGCCTCGCGGTAGCGGCCCTGCATGCGGGCGGCGTCGCCCAGGGACCGCAGGGCGTTGGCCTCGCCCCGGCGGTCGCCGATCTCCCGGTGGATGGGCAGGGCCTGGCCGTAGAGGTCGGCCGCCTCGCGGTAGCGGTCCTGCATGCGGGCAGCGTGGCCCAGGGCCACGAGGACGGCCGCCCGCGCCGGCGAGGCGCCGGCGTGCTGGTCGAGTTCGGCGAGGAGGTCGCGCAGGAGGGCCTCCCGCTCGCCCCGCTCCTCGGGCGTCGTCGACCAGTCGAGGCCGTCGGCCGCGGCGTCGGCGGTCGACACGTCGTCACCCTCTTCGGGCCGGAACCGGAACACGCCCGAGCGGCCCGACCACAGGTCGACGGCCCGGCGGGCAAAGGCCTGGACGGCGAAGTCGGGCGCCCACACGACCACGGGGACCGGCACGGTGCGCCACAGGTAGTCCCGGTTGAGGTTCAGCTCCCACGCCACCGCCGGGTCCTCGGCCAGCGGCGCGGCCCGTTCCAGGCCGGTGACGAAGATGGCGGCGGGCGACTCGGCCGCCGCCTTCTCCAGCGCCTCTACCAGGCTCTCCTCCCCGACTTCGACCGCGGTGATCGTGAGATCGCGCAGGTCCTCTTGCGCCGCCTTCATCAGGCGGTCCCGGAGGCCGGCGTGGTTGACGACGGCAACCGCGAACCGGAACCCGCCGCTGCGGCGCACGAGCCGCTCCAGGGCCGCCAGCTCGAGCAGGTTCTCGGGGTCCCGCACCGCCTCGTCCGCTCCCGGCCGCCACCGGTCCCACAACGAGGACATAGCCGGGGCGGTCACAGGCTCCCAGCGCCCCTGACGGCGCGGCCCGCGAACGATGAGAAGCCCCGGCTGCTCACTCGCCCGTGTGCAGGAAGCCGTCTCCTGGCCGGTTTCCTGCACAAACCCCCAACCCCCGTGATCCTCCTCATAAGGCGATCTCGTGGAGCAGCGGGTTCAGGCCGTACCAGTAGCCGTCCAGCCCGGCCTCGTAGGCGAAGACGTAGTGGTTGCGCAGGAGGTCGAAGAAGCGGGGTTCCTCGGCCGCCTCGTGGGTGGCGGCCACTTGCCGGAGGACCTCCTTGTCGGCAGGGAACAGCCCCCGGGCCAGGTCGAAGGCGGCGCGGGGCACGTAGCGCTCGACCGTCGCACGGCTCACCGGGAGGTCGTCGACCCGGTCGAGCAGCTCCGTGAGCAGGACGAACAACTCCCGCAGAAGCCCGCCCGATAGGCGAACCAGGCGGAGCAGCAGCTCGCGGTCCTCGAACAGCGCGGCGGCGCACGCCGCCGGGTCGCCGGGCCCGCCGCCGGCAGCCAGGGCCCGGCGGCCGACCACCTCGACCAGCGCCTCGACGCCCGCGCCGACCGGCGCCCCCGAGCGGTCGGCCACGGTGACGAGCGGGACGGTGGCGATGGCGGCGCCGTACTGGGCCCGCAGCCGGCCCTGGGCCCGGCTGTAGGCCAGGTCGATCGGGATGGTCATGAGCACGCTGCAGTTGAAGGCCCGGAGGGTCGACGAGTTGTCGAGGAACAGTTGCTCGTGGTTGGTGTGGCGGTCGTCGACCAGCTTCTTCGGCATCTTGTCGAGGTCGTCGACGATGAGGAGCAGATCCTCGTAGCCCTGGGTCTTCAGGTACCGGCGGGCCTCCGGAAGCAGCTCGGTGTTGACCAGGTCGAGAACGGTCGGCAGCTGGCCGCGCAGCAAGGTTCGAAACTGATCTCGCTCGGACGGAAAGTCCTTGCGGGTGAAACTGAACCGAACAGGATCTATCCCGACCTCCATGCTCTCGACGCTCACGCCACGCATGCGAGCCAGGATCGACTGAAAGAACCCGCGATACCAATTGGCCACCAGGCGCATACCCTCTGCCCGGAGATCGCTCGCCAGCTGGCGTACGACCTGAAGCATGAGGTCCTCGACTTGGAGGTCGTCGAGGTCGAGCCACATCTGGGCGTTGAGCCTCGATACGAACACCTTGCGCCCCGCCGCTCCCGACTGGAGTGCGCGGCGCACCCTATTCAGCTCTGTCGTCTTGCCGGAGCCTCGGTGGCCGGTCAGAAGACGGGTGACCGGGTATCCCGAGGATGCGCTACGGATCAACGAACCGACCAACCGCGACTTGACGTCGTCACCCGGCAGTAGCCGCTGCTGCCAGTCGACGTAGAGGTCGTCTTCGTCGGCCTCCAGCGGGCGGAGGGGATCGATCTGCCGGTAGAGCGCGGCGATATCGATCATGGGAGGCAGCGTACCGCCGCCTCCCATGATCGCCGGTGGTGGGCCCTAGCTGGCGGCGCCCTCGGGGTCGCCGGCGCCGCCGAAATAGCTGGCCTCATAGCCGGGCTCGGCCCCGCCCTCGCCCTCGCCGTTGCCGCCCGAGTCGCCGCCCAGGTTGGCCAGCCAGGCGGCCAAGTCCTGGTCCTGGTCGGACGAGTAGTACTGCAGCGGCTCGTAGTCGGGCGCCTGGACGTCGAGGTCCCGGTAGCGGGTCATGCCCGTGCCGGCGGGGATCAGCTTGCCGATGATGATGTTCTCCTTGAGGCCCAGGAGCTGGTCGCGCTTGCCCTCGATGGCGGCCTCGGTCAGCACCCGGGTGGTCTCCTGGAACGACGCCGCCGACAACCACGAGTCGGTGGCCAACGACGCCTTGGTGATGCCCATCAGCTCGGGGCGGCCCTCGGCGGGCACCTTGCCCTCCTGGACCAGCAGGCGGTTGACCTCCTCGAAGGTCCGGGCGTCGACCCGCTCGCCCGGCAGGAACTCGGAGTCCCCGGCCTCGGCGATGGAGCGGCGCTTGAGCATCTGGCGCACGATCAGCTCGATGTGCTTGTCGTGGATCGACACCCCCTGCTCCCGGTACACCTGCTGCACCTGGTCGACCAGGTACTGCTGGGTCTCCCGGATGCCCTTGATCTCCAGCAGCTCCTTGGGGTCCTTGGGCCCCTCGACCAGGGCGTCGCCGGCGGCCACGTCCTGGCCGTCGCGCACCAGCATGCGGGACAGGTCCCGCGGGCTGATGGGGTAGGCGTCCTCCGAACCGTCGTCGCCCACGATGGTGATGGTGCGGCCCTTGACCTCGTCGTCGACCATCCGGACCAGGCCCGACGTGCGAGCCAGGACGGCCTTGCCCTTGGGGGTGCGGGCCTCGAACAGCTCGACCACACGGGGGAGGCCGTGGGTGATGTCGGTCTCGGCGATGCCGCCGGTGTGGAACGTCCGCATGGTCAACTGGGTGCCGGGCTCGCCGATGGACTGGGCGGCGATGACCCCGACCGCCTCGCCCAGCTCGATGAGCTTGCCGGTGGCCATGGAGCGGCCGTAGCAGAGCGCGCACACGCCGTGAGCGGCGTCGCAGTTGAGCACCGAACGCACCCGCACCCGGGTGACGTTGGGGTCCTCCCGCAGCAGGCGCACCTCGGCCTCGCCCACCTCCGTGCCCGCCGCCAGCACGTCGCCGGTGGAGAGGGTGACGGACTCGGCCAGGGCCCGGCCGAACAGCCGGGTCTCCAGGTTGTAGCGGCGGCCGGCTTCGTCGGGCTTGACGTTCTCCAGCCAGATGCCGCGGGGCGTGCCGCAGTCGATCTCGCGGATGATCAGCTCCTGGGCAACGTCGACGAGCCGGCGGGTGAGGTAGCCGGAGTCGGCGGTGCGCAGGGCGGTGTCGGCCAGGCCCTTGCGGGCGCCGTGGGTGGAGATGAAGTACTCCAGCACCGACAGCCCTTCCCGGAAGTTGGACTTGATGGGGCGGGGGATGATCTCGCCCCGCGGGTTGGCCACCAGGCCGCGCATGCCGGCGATCTGGGTCACCTGCATGACGTTGCCTCGGGCGCCGGAGCCGACCATCATGTCGATGGGGTTGAACGAGATGGCGCCAAGGGTCTTCTCCATGGCGCGCCGGACCTCCTGGGTGGCGTTGGTCCAGATCTCGACTTCCTTCTGGCGACGCTCGTCGTCGGTGATGATGCCCCGGCGGAACTGGCTCTCGACCTTCTCCGCTTCTTTCTCGGTGCGGTCGAGGATGGTGGTCTTCTCCAACGGCGTCTTGACGTCGTCCATCGAGATCGTGAGCCCCGACCGCGACGCGAACCGGAACCCGAGATCCTTGATGGCGTCCAGGGACTCGGCCACCACCGACTTGGGGTACTCGTCCACCAGCTTCTCCACGATGTCGGTGACCGTCTTCTTCTTCACCGACTGGTTGATGTGCCCGTAGTTCCGGCAATAGTCGGGCGGCAGGGCCGACTCCAGGAACAGCCGCCCGGGCGTGGTGTCCCGGTACTGGGGCTTGCCCTCGCCGTCGACCTCACCGGTCTGGACCCCGATGGTGGCGTGCAGGGACAGGTCGCCGCTGTCGTAGGCCTGCTCCACCTCCCACGCGTGGCGGAACTTGCGGCCCTCGCCCTTGGCCCCGTCGACCTGCTCGGTGAGGTAGTAGATGCCGATGACCATGTCCTGGCTGGGCACGGTCAGCGGCCGCCCGTGGGCCGGCGACAGCACGTTGTTGGCCGACAGCATGAGGATGCGGGCCTCGGCCTGGGCCTCGGCCGACAGCGGCAGGTGGACGGCCATCTGGTCGCCGTCGAAGTCGGCGTTGAAGGCGGCGCACACCAGGGGGTGGATCTGGATGGCCTTGCCCTCGACCAGGATGGGCTCGAAGGCCTGGATGCCCAGGCGGTGCAGCGTGGGGGCCCGGTTCAGGAAGACGGGGTGCTCCTTGATGACGTCCTCCAGCACGTCCCACACCTGGGGGCGGCGGCGTTCCACCATCCGCTTGGCCGACTTGATGTTCTGGGCCAGCTCGGTGTCGACGAGCCGCTTCATGACGAAGGGCTTGAACAGCTCCAGGGCCATCAGCTTGGGCAGCCCGCACTGGTGCAGCTTGAGGGTGGGGCCGGCGACAATGACCGAGCGGCCCGAGTAGTCGACCCGCTTGCCCAGCAGGTTCTGGCGGAACCGGCCCTGCTTGCCCTTGAGCATGTCGGACAGGGACTTGAGGGGGCGGTTGCCGGGGCCGGTGACGGGGCGGCCTCGTCGGCCGTTGTCGAACAGGGCGTCGACCGCCTCCTGGAGCATCCGCTTCTCGTTGTTGACGATGATCTCGGGCGCGCCCAGGTCGAGCAGCCGCTTGAGGCGGTTGTTGCGGTTGATGACGCGGCGGTACAGGTCGTTGAGGTCGGAGGTGGCGAAGCGGCCGCCGTCGAGCTGCACCATGGGGCGCAGGTCGGGAGGGATGACGGGGACGGCGTCGAGGATCATGGCGGAGGGGTCGTTGACCCTCCGGTCGGCGTTCTCGTCGCGACGGTTGAAGGCGGAGACGATCTTCAGCCGCTTGATGGCCTTCTGCTTGCGCTGGGCGGACAGGGGGCGGCGGCCGTCGGTGGCGTCGATCGCCTCCCGCAGCTTGACCTCCTCGGAGTCGAAGTCGATCTCGGAGATCAGCTGGGCGATGGCGTCGGCGCCCATGCCGCCGCGGAAGTAGTCGCCGTAGCGGTCGCGCAGCTGCCGCCACACGACCTCGTCCTCGATGATCTTGCGGGCGTACAGGTCGCGGAACTCGTCGAAGGCGCGCCGGGCCAAGTCGAGCTCGGCCTGGGCCCGCTCGCGGATCTGGGCGACTTCCTTGTCCGCGCCGCGCTGGAGGGCCTTGAGCTCGGAGTCCTTGGCCCCCTGCTCCTCCCGCTCGGCCACCTCGGCCTCCAGGTCCTTGAACCGGCGGTCGATGTCGAGGTCGCGGCTGCGCTCGATCTCGGCCAGCTCCTCCTGCAGCTCGGCCTCCAACCCGGGCAGGTCGGTGTGGCGCTTCTCCTCGTCCACGAACGTGACCAGGTTGGCGGCGAAGTAGATGACCTTCTCGAGCTGCTTGGCCTTCAGCTCCTCACGGGGCTCGGTGCCCATGAGCAGGTACGCGAGCCAGCTCCGGGTGCCCCGCAAGTACCAGATGTGGACCACCGGCGCGGCCAGCTCGATGTGGCCCATGCGCTCCCGGCGGACCTTGGAGCGGGTGACCTCGACGCCGCACCGCTCGCAGATGATGCCCTTGAACCGGACGCGCTTGTACTTGCCGCAGTAGCACTCCCAGTCCTTGGTGGGACCGAAGATCTTCTCGCAGAACAGCCCGTCCTTCTCGGGCTTGAGCGTCCGGTAGTTGATCGTCTCGGGTTTCTTGACCTCGCCGTTGGACCACGTGCGGATCGAGTCGGCAGTGGCGAGCGCAATACGAAGCTGATCGAAGTTGTTGACGTCGAGCACTTACACCTTCTCTTTCTCTGCCTGAACGTCGAGGTGGTGTGTCGCCTGGGAGGAGGGCGGGACGGCCAAGTCCCAGGCGTTGGGGCCGGGCGGGGTCATGGCCAACGCCTGGGAGCTTGGCCGTCCCGACCGACCACCTAGAAGACTCCCCTCTCGGCGCGCCGGCGCTCGTCTTCCTCATCCGACCCGCGCTCGGGCCGGCTCAAGTCGATTCCCAACTCCTCGGCGGTGCGGAAGACGTCCTCGTCCAGCTCCCGCATCTCGATCTCCTCACCAGTGGTGGACAACACCTCAACGTTGAGGCACAGGCTCTGCATTTCCTTGATGAGCACCTTGAAGCTCTCGGGGATGCCCGGCTCGGGGATGTTCTCGCCCTTGACGATCGCCTCGTAGACCTTCACCCGGCCCAGCACGTCGTCGGACTTGATGGTCAGCAGCTCCTGGAGGGCGTAGGCGGAGCCGTAGGCCTCGAGCGCCCACACCTCCATCTCGCCGAACCGCTGGCCGCCGAACTGCGCCTTCCCGCCCAGCGGCTGCTGGGTGATCATCGAGTACGGGCCGGTCGAGCGGGCGTGGATCTTGTCGTCAACCAGGTGGAGCAGCTTCAGGATGTAGACGTAGCCCACGGTGATGGGCTGGTCGTAGGGCTCGCCGGTGCGGCCGTTGTAGAGCGTGGTCTTGCCGTCGGGCTGGATGAGGCGCTCCCCATCGGGGCCCTCGGGGTGGATCTGCTCCAGGAGGGCCTTGATCGTCGGGTTGCGGCCCGACTCGTCGACCTCGTCCCAGTGCGCCCCGTCGAACACCGGCGAGGCGATCCACACCGCCGGGTTGGTGACAGGGCGGGTCTTGTTGACGGTGGCGTCCTGCGCCGGCCCGGCGTGCTGCGCCCCCGGCCAGCCCCAGCGGGCGGCGTAGCCCAGGTGGGCCTCCAGCACCTGGCCGACGTTCATCCGGCTGGGCACGCCGAGGGGGTTGAGGATGATGTCGACGGGGGTGCCGTCGGCCAGGTGGGGCATGTCCTCGACCGGGAGGATCTTGGAGATGACGCCCTTGTTGCCGTGGCGGCCGGCCAGCTTGTCGCCCTCGGAGATCTTGCGCTTCTGGGCGACGTACA
>Ga0187892_10008853_pt1 | contig 13543 bp, 26 predicted proteins | sample MA1701073metaG_FD_139345 | JGI IMG/M metagenome (GOLD analysis project Ga0187892, IMG submission 139345) | Bio-ooze microbial communities from a basaltic lava cave in the Kipuka Kanohina Cave System on the Island of Hawaii, USA - MA170107-3 metaG ...
AGCTTGCGACCGGACTTCATGTGACGCATGACGTGGATCCTTGGAGCGATGTGGGCGGCACTGGGTGTGTGCCGCTGCGGCGGGGCTTCCGCCGCGGAAACGGCGCGGGTGGGTTCCCGCGCTCGCCGTGGACGCCGCGCGCATCACGCGCGGCACCCGTGTCTCGTCAGCCCGTCTGCATGCCGTGGGTGAGACCCGCCGGCGGCCAGTTCTCGAGCTTCATGCCGAGCGAAAGGCCGCGCTGCGCGAGCACTTCCTTGATCTCGGTCAGCGACTTCTTGCCGAGGTTCGGCGTCTTGAGCAGCTCGACCTCGGTCTTCTGAATCAGGTCGCCGATGTAGTAGATGCTCTCGGCCTTGAGGCAGTTCGCCGAGCGGACCGTCAACTCGAGGTCGTCGATCGGACGCAGCAGGACCGGATCGACGCCGCCCGCGACCGGCTTCGCGCCCGCGGTCTCGCGCTTGGTGAAGTCACCGAACACGGAAAGCTGATCGGCGAGGATGTCGGCGGCCTTGCGGACCGCATCCTCGGCCTCGACCGTGCCGTTGGTCTCGATGTCGAGCACGAGCTTGTCGAGGTCGGTGCGCTGTTCGACGCGGGCCGAATCGACTTCGTAGGCGACCTTGCGGACCGGGCAGAACGACGCGTCGAGCTGCAGGCGGCCGATCGGACGCGACTCCTCGTCCGGACGGCGCCGCGCCGTCGCGGGCTGGTAGCCGATGCCGCGCACGATGCGAAGGCGCATGTTGAGCGCCGCGTCCTTCGTGAGGTGGCAGATCACGTGCTCGGGGTTCACGATCTCGACGTTGTGGTCGACGAGGATGTCGGCCGCCGTGACGATGCCCGGACCCTTTTTGTTGAGGGTGACCGTGGTCTCGTCGACGTTGTGCAGACGGATCGCGACGTCCTTGAGGTTCAGCAGGACTTCGATCACGTCCTCCTGCAGGCCCTCGAGCGTGGTGTACTCGTGGAGCACACCGTCGATCTCGACTTCGGTGATCGCCGCACCGGGGATCGACGACAGCAGCACGCGACGCAGCGCATTGCCGAGCGTGTGGCCGAAGCCGCGCTCGAGCGGCTCCACCACGACCTTCGCGCGGTTGGAACCGGTCTTCTCGGACGAGATGCCGCGGGGGCGCAGCACGCTGTTGGAAGTTACTGCCATGAGGATGCAGCCCTCGAAAATTACTTGGAGTAGAGCTCGACGATCAGGTTTTCGTTGATGTCGGACGGCAGATCGGAGCGCTCGGGCGCAACCTTGAGCGTGCCCGTGAACTGTTTCGCGTCGACTTCGACCCAACCCGGGGCGAGGTCCATCTGCTGCGACAGCGTCAGCGCTTCCTGGATGCGGAGCTGCTTGCGCGCGCGCTCGGTGATCGCGACCTCGTCGCCCGCCTTGACCTGGTAGGACGGCAGGTTGACCTTCTTGCCGTTGACCATCACCGACTTGTGCGCGACGAGCTGGCGCGCCTGGGAGCGCGTCACCGCGAAGCCCATGCGGTACACGATGTTGTCGAGACGCTGCTCGAGGATGCGGAGCAGATTCTCGCCGGTGTTGCCCTTCTGACCCGCAGCCTTGGTGTAGACGTTGCGGAACTGTCGCTCGAGCAGCCCGTAGATGCGCTTCACCTTCTGCTTCTCGCGCAGCTGGACGGCGTAGTCCGAAAGACGACCCTTCTTGGTCGCCGCACCGTGCTGGCCGGGCTTCTGCTCGAGCTTGCACTTCGAGTCGAGCGCGCGCGCCGGGCTCTTCAGCGAAAGATCGGCGCCTTCGCGGCGCGCGAGCTTGCAGGTGGGGCCGAGATAACGTGCCATGGTTCTACGCGCTCCTTACACGCGACGCCGCTTGGGCGGACGGCAGCCGTTGTGCGGGATCGGCGTCACGTCGATGATGTTGGTGATCTTGTAGCCGATCGCGTTCAGCGAACGGACCGCCGATTCGCGACCCGGGCCCGGACCCTTGATGCGAACCTCGAGCGTCTTGAGACCGTATTCCTGCGCCGCGCGGCCGGCGCGCTCGGCGGCGACCTGCGCTGCGAACGGCGTCGACTTGCGCGAACCGCGAAAACCGGCGCCGCCGGAGGTCGCCCACGACAACGCGTTGCCCTGTCGATCGGTGATCGTCACGACGGTGTTGTTGAAGGACGCCTGGACGTGCGCGATGCCGTCGGTGACGACGCGCTTGGCCTTCTTCTTGGCCTTCGGCGCGGTGGACGCTGCTGCTGCGGGCTTGTTCATGTTGATCTCTTACCCAATTCGTTAGCGCTTGATCGCCTTGCGCGGGCCCTTGCGGGTGCGGGCGTTCGTACGCGTGCGCTGGCCACGCAGCGGGAGCCCCCGGCGATGGCGCAAGCCGCGATAGCAACCGAGGTCCATCAGGCGCTTCACGCTGATGGCCACCTCGCGGCGGAGGTCGCCCTCGACCGCGTACTTCGCGACCTCGTGACGGATCTTGTCGACCTCGGCCTCGGTCAGGTCGCGGATCTTCGTCGCCGGATCGACACCGGCGTCGACGCAGACCTGCTTCGACCGATTTCGGCCGATCCCGTAGATGCTCTGCAAACCGACCCAGGCGTGTTTCTGGACCGGCAAATTGACACCCGCAATGCGCGCCATGGGTATCGGTTCTCCAAATAGGTAATCAGCGCAGTGAACGCGAAAGTATAACCAGTAAATCGTGCAATGAGTAGCCCCGGGCGGTCCGAAGGCCACCCGGGTCTTTCCATGCTGTCCCGGCGCCGCGCGTAGCGCGGCACCGGAGCGGAACGGGCTCGACCGCTCCGCTCAGGGTCAGCCGCGGACCACTCCGCCGCGGCCGTAGCCCTTCAGGTTCGCCTTCTTGAGCAGGCTTTCGTACTGATGCGACATCAGGTGCGCCTGGATCTGCGCAATGAAGTCCATCACCACGACGACGACGATGAGCAGCGACGTGCCGCCGAAATAAAACGGCACGTTCCAGCCCATCCGCATGAACTCGGGCATCAGGCAGACGGCCACGAGGTAGAGCGCGCCGACGCCGGTGAGGCGCGTGATGACGCCATCGATGTAATCGGCGGTCGCATTGCCCGGCCGGATGCCCGGGATCAGTGCGCCCGACTTCTTGAGGTTGTCCGCGGTCTCTTTCGAGTTGAAGACCAGCGCCGTGTAGAAGAACGCGAAGAAGACGATCAAGGCGGCGTAGAGCAGCAGGTACAGCGGCTCGCCGGGCGCCAGCGCGTTCGCGAGCGCCTGCAGCCAGCGCACCTCGCCCGCCGAGAGGCTCATCCACGACAGGGCCGTCGCCGGGAACATGATGATCGACGACGCGAAGATCGCCGGGATCACGCCGGACATGTTGAGCTTTAGCGGCAGGTGCGAGCTCTGGTTCTGGTACGCACGCGCGCCGCCCTGGCGTCTCGCGTAGTTGACCGTGATCCTCCGCTGACCCCGCTCGACGAACACGACGAATGCGGTCACGACGAGCACGATCACGAGGATTCCCAGCACGACGAGCGCGTTGAGGTCGCCCGTGCGCGCGAGCTCGAGCGTCGACGCGATCGCTCCGGGCAGCCCGGCGACGATGCCCGCGAAGATCAGGAGCGAGATACCGTTGCCGACGCCACGCTCGGTGATCTGCTCACCGAGCCACATGAGGAACATCGTCCCCGCCGTCAGCCCGACGACCGCGCTGAAGACGAACGCTGGGCCGGGGTTGACGACGACCGCGGCCCCGCCGCTCCCGGCCTGCGACTGCAACGCAATCGCGATGCTCGCGGCTTGGAATACGGCGAGGAACACGGTGCCGATTCGCGTGTACTGCGTCAGCTTGCGCCGGCCCGACTCGCCTTCCTTGCGGAGTGCCATCAGGCTCGGCATCACCTGCGCCATCAGCTGGATGATGATCGACGCGGAGATGTACGGCACGACGTTGAGCGCGAAGATCGACATGCGCTCGAGCGCGCCGCCCGAGAACATGTTGAACATGTCGACGATCGTGCCACGCTGCTGCTCCATGAGCTGCAGCATCGCTTCGGGATTCACGCCCGGTACCGGGATGAACGTCCCGAAGCGGAACACGATCAGCGCGCCGACGACAAACAACAGGCGCTGCTTGAGCTCCGTGAGCTTGCCGGCGCCGACGAGGGACTTGAGCTGGCTCGGCGTGTTCGCCACGCGTTACTCCACCGAGCCGCCGGCGCCGACGATCGCTTCCTTCGCGCCCGCCGTCAGGGCGACGCCCTTCACGACGTACTTTCGGGAAACCTCGCCTTTCTTGATCAGCTTCGCTCGCTTAGCGGTCGCCGGAACGAGCTTCGCCGCGCGCAGTGCGTCGAAGTCGACCGTCGTGTTCGCGAGGCGCTCGAGCTGATACAGCCCGACCTCGGCGACGTCCTTCGCGATCTTCGAGCGGAAGCCGACCTTGGGCAGGCGGCGTTGCAGCGGCATCTGACCGCCTTCGAAGCCGGGCTTGACCTTGCCCTTGCCGGTGCGGGCGTACTGGCCCTTGTGGCCGCGGCCCGCGGTCTTGCCGAGGCCTGAGCCGATACCGCGACCGACGCGCGTCCGTTCGCGGCGCGCACCCGGGGCAGGCTTGATCGTATTGAGACGCATGGTGATTGTCCTTCGAATCCGGGGCTTACTGCTCGACGCGGACCAGGTACGAGACCTTGTTGATGAGGCCGCGTACCGACGGGCTATCCTTGAGCTCGCGCACGTCGTTGAGCTTGTTGAGGCCGAGCGCCTTCACGCTCAGGCGGTGCTTCGCCGGGCAGTTGTTCGGGCTCTTGACGAGCCGGACCTTGACGGTCGCGTTCGCGTTCTTAGCCATTGCCGAGCAGCTCCTCGACCTTCTTGCCGCGTTTCGCCGCGATCTGCTGCGGCGACGCCATGGCCTTCAGACCCTTGATCGTCGCGCGCACGAGGTTGATCGGGTTGCGCGAACCGACCGCTTTCGCGAGCACGTTCTTGACGCCGACCACCTCGAACACGGCGCGCATCGCGCCACCGGCGATCACGCCGGTACCTTCCGAGGCCGGCTGCATGTAGACGCGCGCCGCACCGTGGTTCGCCTTGACCGGGTAGTACAGCGTGCCGTTGTTGAGCTTGACCTTGAGCATGCTCTTGCGCGCCCGCTCCATCGCCTTCGAGATCGCGACCGGCACTTCGCGTGCCTTGCCGTAACCGAGGCCGACGCGGCCGTCGCCGTCGCCCACGACCGTCAGCGCCGTGAAGCTGAACTGCCGGCCACCCTTGACGACCTTCGCCACGCGATTGACGGCGATCAGCTTCTCGAGCATGCCGTCGCTGTTTTCGCGATCGTTCTGTTGAGCCATGAGGATTCTCGTCTGCTTGCGGCTTGGCCGCTTGGAGTTGTGGGTGGATCAGGAAGACTGCAAGTGCCGTCTTCGGATCGCGGGCCCGGTCAGAACTTCAGACCAGCCTCGCGCGCCGCATCGGCCAACGCCTTGATGCGGCCGTGGTACAGGAACCCCGAACGGTCGAACGCAACCTTCTCGACGCCGGCCGCGAGCGCCTTCTGCGCGATCGCCTTGCCGACTGCCGCAGCGGCCGTCTTGTTCGACGTCGCCTTGAGATCACCCTTGATCACGTCCTGCGTGGTCGACGCCGACGCGAGTACCTTGTCGCCGGTCGCCGAGGTGACCTGCGCGTAGAGGTGCTGGTTCGAGCGGTGCACGGTCAGGCGCGGCACGTCGAGCTCGCGAATGTGCATGCGGGTGCGCTTCGCGCGACGCAGACGCTTGATGTTCTTTTCCATCGTTCTTCTCCAGGAAGCCGGAACGGCCTTAGGCCTTCTTGGCTTCCTTCAAGGTGATCTTCTCGCCCGAGTACCGCACGCCCTTGCCCTTGTAGGGCTCCGGTGGACGGAACGCACGGATCTTCGCCGCGACTTCGCCGACGCGCTGCTTGTCCGCGCCGGTGATCATGATCTCGGTCTGCGTCGGCGTCGCGAGCGTGATGCCCTCCGGCGCATGGAACACGACCGGGTGCGAGAAGCCGAGCGTGAGGTTCAGGTCCTTGCCCTGCATCGCGGCGCGGTAGCCGACGCCGACGAGCTCGAGCTTGCGCGAGTAGCCTTCGCTCACGCCCTTCACCATGTTCGCGACCAGAGCGCGAATCGTGCCGGCCATCTTCGTGTCGGTCGCCTTCGTCTCGACGACGACTTCCGAGCCCTTGACGGCGACGTCGACGCCTTCCGGCTTCGTGACCTTGAGGGTGCCCTTCGGACCCTTGACCTGCAGCACCTCGGCGCTGACGGTGCACTCGACCCCCTTGGGGAGCGCGACCGGTTTCTTGGCAACGCGGGACATCGGAATCTCCTTACGCGACGGTGCAGATGACTTCGCCGCCCAGACCCTTCGCGCGTGCCTGCGCGTCGGTCATGATGCCGGCGGACGTCGAGACGATCGAGATACCGAGGCCCGCGAGGACCTTCGGGATCGCGTCCTTGCCGCGGTACTGGCGCAGACCGGGCTTCGATACGCGATCGAGGCGGTCGATCGCGGGGCGGCCCTCGTAGTACTTCAGCGCGATCTCGATCTCTTTCTTCGCGTCGCCCGAGTCGCGTACCGCGACGTCGATGATGTAGCCCTCGTCCTTCAGGAGCTTCGCGATCGCGAGCTTCACCTTGGACGCCGGCATGCGAACGGTCTGCTTCCCGGCCGCCTGGCCGTTCTTGATGCGGACGAACATATCCGCGATTGGATCAGTCATGCTCATGTTGTGCTCTCTAGCATCGATATCCGGGCGCGCACGATTGCGCGCCTAGGTGTTGTTCCGAGCCTTACCAGCTCGCCTTGCGAAGACCCGGGACGTCGCCGCGCATGGTCGCCTCGCGCAGCTTGTTGCGACCGAGACCGAACTTGCGATAGACGCCACGCGAACGGCCCGACAACTCGCAACGGTTGCGCTGGCGCACCGGGCTCGCGTCGCGCGGGAGCTTCTGCAGCGCGGTCTGCGCGGCCATCCGCTCATCGTACGAGAGCTTCTGGTTGACGACCTTCGCCTTGAGTTCCGCGCGTTTCGCGGCGTACTTCTTGACGAGCTTCGTCCGCTTCTTGTCGCGGTTGACCATCGAGGTCTTTGCCATTGTCTTCGCTCTGATCGTTTAGTTGCGGAACGGAAAGTTGAAGCCCTCGAGCAGGGCCTTCGCTTCCGCATCCGTCTTCGCCGACGTGGTGATCGCAATGTCCATGCCGCGCAGCGCGTCGACCTGGTCGAAGTTGATCTCCGGGAAGATGATCTGTTCCTTGATCCCGAAGTTGAAGTTGCCGCGGCCGTCGAAGGCGCGACCGCTCACGCCGCGAAAGTCGCGCACGCGCGGCAACGCGATGTTCACAAGCCGGTCGAGGAACTCGTACATCTTCGTCCGACGCAACGTGACCTTCGCGCCGATCGGCCAGCCGTCGCGGATCTTGAACGTCGCGATCGATTTCTTCGCGAGCGTCGTGATCGGCTTCTGGCCCGCGATCTTCGCCATGTCGTCGACGGCGTTCTCGAGGATCTTCTTGTTCCCGACCGCTTCGCCCACGCCCATGTTGAGCGTGATCTTTTCGATCTTCGGGACCTGCATCGGGTTCGTGTAGCCGAAGCGCTCCATCAGCTTCGGAACGACCTTTTCTTTGTAGTGCTTTTCGAGCCGGGTCATGGCATCAGCCTCACGCGTCAACCGCTTCGCCGGTCGAGCGGAACACGCGCACCTTGCGCCCGTCCTCGAGCGTCTTGAAGCCGACGCGCTCGCCCTTGTTCGAAGCCGTGTTGAACAGCATCACGTTGGAAATATGGATCGGAGCCTCACGCTCGACGATGCCGCCCGGCTGGTTGGCCTGCGGGTTCGGCTTCGTGTGGCGCTTGACGAGGTTGACGTTCTGCACGACGACCTTGTCGTCGAGCACACGGATGACCTCGCCCTTCTGACCCTTGTACTTGCCGGTGATCACGACGACCTGATCACCCTTGCGGATACGTTTCATCTCTTCGCCCTCGTCACAGCACTTCGGGTGCCAGCGACACGATCTTCATGAAGCGCTCGGAGCGCAGCTCGCGCGTGACCGGCCCGAAAATGCGGGTTCCGATCGGTTCGAGCTTGTTGTTCAGCAGCACGGCAGCGTTGCCGTCGAAGCGGATCAGGGAACCATCCGCGCGACGCACGCCCTTGCGGGTGCGCACCACGACGGCGTCGTAGACCTCGCCCTTCTTGACCTTGCCGCGCGGGATTGCGTCCTTGATCGACACCTTGATGACGTCGCCGATCTGCGCGTAGCGCCGTTTCGAACCGCCGAGCACCTTTATGCACATCAGTTCTTTCGCGCCGCTGTTGTCCGCCGCGGCGAGTCGAGTCTGCATCTGGATCATGGGTATGTCCTCCGTTCGACTCGATCAGGCCTGGCCGCGCGAGACGACTTCGACCACTTTCCAGTTCTTCGTCTTGGAAAGCGGCGCGATCTCGACGATGCGGACCATGTCGCCTTCCTTGCACGTGCCCGACTCGTCGTGCGCATGCACCTTGGTCGAGCGGCGGATGTACTTCGCATAGAGCGGGTGCTTGACCTGGCGCTCGAGCAGTACGGTCACCGTCTTCTGCATCTTGTTGCTGACCACCCTGCCTTCCAGGGTGCGCGGCTGCTTCTGATTGTTGTCGTTCATTGACGTTGACCTTCTCTTACTGCGGCTTCTGGCCGAGCAGCGTCTTGACGCGGGCGATCTCGCGACGGACGCGCCCGAACTCGTGCGTCTTCGTGAGCTGGCCCGTGCCACGAGCCATGCGCAGGTTGAATTGCTCCTTGCGGAGCTCGGCCAGATGCTCGTTGAGCTCGGCCGGCGACTTGCCACGGAGTTCTTTGATATCCATCACAGCACCGTACGTTCGACGAACGCCGTCTTGACCGAGAGCTTTGCCGCGGCGAGGCGGAACGCCTCGCGCGCCGTCGCTTCCGGCACGCCTTCGATTTCGTAGAGCATCCGGCCGGGCTGAACCAGCGCGACCCAGAACTCGACGCTGCCCTTACCGGCGCCCATGCGGACCTCGATCGGCTTCTTCGTGATCGGCTTGTCCGGAAACACGCGGATGTGCAGCTTGCCGCCGCGCTTGACGTAGCGGCTGACGCAGCGACGCGCCGCCTCGATCTGGCGCGCAGTCAGCTGGCCGTGCTCGACCGATTTCAGGCCGAACTCGCCGAAACTGACCTTGTTCGCGACGGTCGCCAGCCCGCGGTTACGGCCCTTGAACTGCTTGCGGAACTTGGTACGGGAAGGTTGCAGCATGACTTACGCTCCCGCCTTGGCCGGCGCGCGCTCGCGCTTGCCTTCTGCCGCCTGCTCGGCCTGGGCCGCGTGCAGGTCGAAGACTTCGCCCTTGTAGATCCAGACCTTGACGCCGATGATCCCGTACGTCGTCTTCGCCTCGGCGAAGCCGTAGTCGACGTCCGCGCGCAACGTGTGAAGCGGCACGCGACCCTCGCGATACCACTCCGAACGCGCGATCTCGGCGCCGTTCAGGCGGCCCGCGACATTGACCTTGATGCCGAGCGCGCCGAGGCGCATCGCGTTGCCGACGGCGCGCTTCATCGCGCGGCGGAACATGATGCGACGCTCGAGCTGCTGCGTGATCGACTCGGCGACGAGCTGCGCATCGAGCTCCGGCTTGCGGACCTCCGAAACGTTGATGTGCGTCGGAACGCCCATCACGTCGGAGACTTCCTTGCGCAGCTTCTCGATGTCCTCGCCCTTCTTGCCGATCACGACGCCCGGACGCGCGGTGTGGATCGTGACGCGTGCGGTCTTCGCCGGACGCTCGATCTGGATGCGCGAGATGCCCGCCTGCGCGAGCTTCTCCTTGAGCAGCTCACGAACGCGAAGGTCGGCGGCGAGATACGTCGCGTAGTCCTTCTTGTTCGCGTACCACTTCGAGTTCCAGTCCTTGGCGATGCCGAGGCGGATACCGGTGGGATGAACTTTGTGACCCATCGTGTGTGCCCTTTACTTGCCGGTACCGACGACCACGGTAATGTGGCTCGTCCGCTTCAGGATGCGATTGCCACGACCCTTCGCGCGGGCATGGAAACGCTTGATGCGCATGCCCTCGTCGACATAGATCGTCTTGACCTTCAGCTCGTCGACGTCGGCGCCGAGATTGTTCTCGGCGTTCGCGACGGCCGAGAGCAGGACCTTTTTCACCAGCGTCGCGGCTTTCTTCGTGCTGAACTCGAGCACGTCGCGCGCGCGGCCGACCGGCAGCCCGCGGACCTGATCGGCCACGAGTCGCGCCTTCTGGGGCGAGATGCGCGCGGCGCGCAGAATGGCTTTGGCTTCCATCGGCTTAACCCTTCTTCGCCGGCTCGGCGGCCTTCTTGTCGCCCGAGTGGCCTTTGAACGTGCGCGTCACCGCGAACTCGCCGAGCTTGTGCCCGACCATGTTCTCGTTGACGAGCACCGGCACATGCTGGCGACCGTTGTGGACGGCGATCGTGAGCCCGACCATGTCGGGCACGATCATCGAGCGACGCGACCAGGTCTTGATCGGCTTCTTCGAGTTCGAGGCAGCTGCAGTCTCGACCTTCTTGATGAGATGCAGGTCGACGAACGGACCTTTCTTCAATGAACGAGCCATCTTCTTCTACCTGCTCTCTCAGCTGCGGCGATCGCGCACGATGAACTTCTGCGTGCGCTTGTTGTTTCGGGTCTTGAGACCCTTGGCCTGCTGGCCCCACGGGGACACCGGGTGCGGATTGCCCTGGCCCGCGCGAGCCTCGCCACCGCCGTGCGGATGGTCGACCGGGTTCATCGCCGCGCCGCGAACGGTCGGGCGCACGCCGCGCCAGCGCATCGCACCGGCCTTGCCGATCTTGCGCAGGTTGTGCTCGTCATTGCCGACCTCGCCGATCGTCGCGCGGCACTCCGCCGCGACCTTGCGCATCTCGCCGGAGCGGAGGCGCAGCGTCGCGTAACCGCCGTCGCGAGCGACGAGCTGAGCGGATGACCCGGCCGCACGCGCGAGCTGCGCGCCCTTGCCCGGACGCATCTCGATGCAGTGCACCGTCGAGCCGATCGGGACGTTGCGCAGCGGCAGCGTGTTGCCGACCTTGATCGGCGCGTCGCGACCCGCCATCAGCTGGTCGCCGACCTTCACGCCCTTCGGCGCGATGATGTAGCGACGCTCGCCGTCGACGTAGCACAGCAGCGCGATGTGCGCGGTGCGGTTCGGGTCGTACTCGATCCGCTCGATGCGCGCCGGAATGCCTTCCTTGTCGCGCTTGAAATCGATCAGGCGATAGTGCTGCTTGTGGCCGCCGCCGACGTGACGCGTCGTGATCCGACCGTAGTGGTTGCGGCCACCGGTCTTGTTCTGACGCTCGAGCAGCGGCCGGTACGGCTCACCCTTGTGCAGGTCCGGCGTGGCCGGACGCACCATGGCGCGGCGGCCAGGCGAGGTCGGCTTGAATGTGATCAGTGCCATTGTTCTTTACCTCAGGCCTTCGCCACCAGGTCGATCGACTGCCCTTCGCTCAGGCGCACGTACGCCTTGCGCCAGTTGCCACGGACGCCTTGGCGACCCTTGAATCCCTTGGTCTTGCCCTTGACGTTGAGCACCGTGACGCGCTCGACCTTGACGTTGAACATCTTCTCGACCGCCGCCTTGACGTCGGCCTTCGTCGCGTCCTGCGTCACTTCGAACACGTACTGGTTCGAGAGCTCGGACAGGCGCGCACTCTTCTCGGAAACGTGCGGTGCCTTCAGCACCTGCGTGATGCGTTCGTGCTTCATGCCAGCCACTCCTCGACCTTCTTGACCGAGTCGACCGTCATGACGACGTGCTCGGCATGAATCAGCGTCACCGGGTCGAGCGCCGCGACGTCGACGATCGCCACGTGACGCATGTTGCGCGCCGCGAGGAACAGCTCGTCGCTGCCGTTCTCTGTCACGACCAGCGTGCGGCCGAGATTCATATCGGTCAGCTTCTTCGCAAGGACCTTGGTCTTCGCCTCGCCGACCGCGAACTCGTTGACGACCTTGAGACGGTCCTGGCGCACGAGCTCCGACAGGATCGAAGCGATCGCGCCGCGGAACATCTTGCGGTTGACCTTCTGCGAGAAGTCGCGCGGCTTCGCCGCGAACGTCACGCCGCCGCCGACGAAAATCGGGGCGCGGTAGTCGCCGTGACGAGCGCCACCGCCCTTCTGCTTCTTGAACTTCTTGGTCGCGCCCTTGACCTCGGAGCGCGTCTTCTGCGCCTTGGTGCCGGCACGGCCCGCGGCGCGGAACGCGTTGACGACCTGATGAACGAGGTCCTCGCGGAATTCCTTGCCGAACACACCGTCGTCGACCGACAGCGGCTTCTTGGTATCGATGATGGTCAGTTCCACGACGAGCTCCTTACGCCTTCGCCGCCGGACGGACCACCACGTCGCCACCGTTCGCGCCGGGCACCGAGCCCTTGATCGCGATCAGGTTGCGCTCGGTGTCGATCTGTACGACTTCGAGATTCATGATCGACTGCCGCACGTCGCCCATGTGGCCCGACATCTTCTTGCCGGGGAACACGCGGCCGGGCGTCTGGCGCTGACCGATCGAGCCCGGCGAACGATGCGACAGCGAGTTGCCGTGCGACGCGTCGCCCATCGTGAAGTTGTGGCGCTTGATCGTGCCCTGGAAGCCCTTGCCCTTCGTGATGCCGGCAACGTCGACCTTCTGGCCGACCTTGAAGACCTCGTCGGCCTTCAACTCACCGCCCACGGCGTACTTCGCGACTTCCTTCGCGTCGACGCGGAATTCGAAGAGGCCGCGACCCGCCTCGACCTTCGCCTTCGCGTAGTGACCCGCGAGCGGCTTCGTCACGAGCGCTGCGCGCTTCGTGCCGACCGCGACCTGCACCGCGTCGTAGCCGTCGGTTTCCGACGTCTTGACCTGCGTAATGCGGTTCGGCGTCGCCTCGATCAGCGTCACCGGCACCGACGCGCCGTCCGCGGTGAAGACCCGCGTCATCCCGGCCTTGCGGCCAACCAATCCGATGCTCATGGCTCTAAGCCCTTCGCCCTAATTCTCTGAACTCAGTACAGCTTGATCTGCACGTCGACGCCGGCCGCGAGATCGAGCTTCATCAGCGCGTCCACGGTCTTGTCGTTCGGATCGACGATGTCGAGCACGCGCTTGTGCGTGCGCGTCTCGTACTGATCGCGTGCATCCTTGTCGACGTGCGGGGAGACCAGCACGGTGTAGCGCTCGATCTTCGTCGGAAGCGGGATCGGGCCGCGCACCTGCGCGCCGGTCCGCTTCGCGGTTTCGACGATCTCGCTGGCCGAACGGTCGATCAAGCGATGATCGAATGCCTTCAGCCGGATACGAATCTTCTGGTCTGCCATTGCTGCTTTTCCTATTCGGGATGCAAGGCGCGCACACCCTGCATCGCTCGTTGGTTACGTGTGGATTACTCGAGCACCTTCGCGACGACGCCGGCGCCGACGGTGCGGCCACCCTCGCGGATCGCAAAACGCAGCCCGTCTTCCATCGCGATCGGCGCGATCAGCGACACCACCATCTTCACGTTGTC
>Ga0187892_10008856_pt1 | contig 13538 bp, 14 predicted proteins | sample MA1701073metaG_FD_139345 | JGI IMG/M metagenome (GOLD analysis project Ga0187892, IMG submission 139345) | Bio-ooze microbial communities from a basaltic lava cave in the Kipuka Kanohina Cave System on the Island of Hawaii, USA - MA170107-3 metaG ...
GCCCCTTGTCCCCTCGACTCCCCGCCCACGTAGCCCATAAATGAAAATGCCCGCGAGTTGTTGTTCTCGCGGGCATTCTGGCACGCCTTCAGTTTTTACACAGACTGTTTCGGGCGCCTTTTTCATTTGGGGCAGGGGCGCACGGCGTAGATCCCGATCGAGTACGCCTCGTTGCCGCTCGCGGCCTTCTGCGCGCCCCAGTTGAACGCGAAGTGCTTCGCGCCGCGGTACTCTGGAAAATCGGCGAGAAGCGCCTGCCGGGCGGCGGCCTCGACGGCGTTCAGGTCATCCGGGCCGACGTAGGAATAGGACTGTGCCGGCGCCTTCCCCATCGGCAGCTCGACCTGCCTCGCATTCGGCAGGTAGCCGCGGCCAAACAGTAGGAGCTGGCTGGGCAGGTAAGGAGGGTGTTCCGCCGAGATGGTGCGCGACGGCGGACTGCATGGATACGCGTTGCGATACACCCGGATGCCGGGCTTCGCGCCATCGACCCTGGCCGGGCGCGGCACTGCGACGGCCTCGATCTGGCCGGGCTTCAAAAGCCCTTCGCAAGCGGAAGTCCTTTTCCTGGTCAGCGAAATGGCCCGGATATCCCCGAACTCGAGCTTCAGCTCGCCGCTCGCGCCCCCGGCCTCGAACTTGAGCTGAACCTCGCCGATGTCTTCTGACTGGATGTTCGCCAGGCCGCCGGCCGAAAGCCATTCCGCGATCGGCTTGCTGCCGCGCCTCCAGATCAGGCTCTTCGGAGCATGCGGCCTGCCCTTGCCATCGACCAGCCGGCTGAGGGGAGCTTCGACCGGCCCTTTGGGACCCAGGTAGCGGATGCGCGTCCCGATCAGGATCAGGGAGCCGGCGCCTTCGCACTCGATGCGGTCGATCGCGATTCGCCAGTTCCTGCCGGATGCGACGGCCGACGCATCGGCGCCGGGTGCGTGCCCGAGCAGCAGGATCGGCACCAGCAAGCCCGCCGCCCGCTTCATTTCGCGGCGGGCTCGTCCTTCTTCTTCACGTCCTTTTTCTTCACGTCCTTTTTCGCTACGTCCTTCTTCTTCGGTTCGTCCTTCTTGACCGGCGGCTTCTTCGCCGGCTCCGGAGCGCCGGTGACCGCCAGCGCGACCTCCCTCGAGCCTTCGCACGGAATCTTTCCCGAGCCTTTGACCGTTACGCGGAAGTTCCCGCCCTTCTTGTAGGCGTGGCGCACGCTGCGGGTGGTGGCGACGCCGAAGTCGAGCTGCCGCGGGCGGCTGCCGTCGCCGAGATCGAGCGTGGCGCCGCAGTCCCGGAGCCCGGTGGCTGCACGGCTCACGCCGACGACGATCTCGACCTCGGGCGGCTTGCCGGCGGCGAACGCCGCCGGGTTCGGCTTCACGGCGAGATTCTCGAAGCGCGGCGCGGCCGCGGCGGTGAACGACCAGGCGGCCAGCAGGAGCGCAGCACGGTTCCATCTCATGGCGCCTCCCTCTCGAACAGCGCGATGCTTTCCACATGCGCCGTGTGCGGGAACATATTAACCACTCCCGCAGAGGCAAGGCGATAGCCCTTGGCGTGCACCAGCACGCCGGCGTCCCGCGCAAGCGTAGCCGGATCGCATGATACGTAGGCGATCCCCTTCGGCCAGCCCGCGGGGAGCGACTTGATCAGCTCGACCGCCCCTTCGCGCGGGGGATCGAGCAGGATCTTGTCGAACGGGCCGTAGGGATCCAGGTTCGGCTGGAACAGATTCATGACTTCGAACTGCGCCACGATGCCGTTGGCGGCGGCGTTCTGGCGCGCGCGCTCCACCAGCCCGCGGCTGCCTTCGAAGCCGACGACCGACGCCCCTTTGACGGCCAGCGGCAGCGAGAAATTGCCCAGGCCGCAGAACAGATCCGCTACGCGCTCGCCCGGCTGAGGGTCGAGCAGGCGCACGGCGCGCGACACCAGGACGCGGTTCATCGCGAAGTTCACCTGGGTGAACTCGGTCGGGCGGAACTGGATGCGCACGCCGAACTCGGGCAGCTCGTAGTGGAGCTCGCTCTGCGCCGGGTGGAACGGATGCGCGCTTTCGGGCCCGCCCGGCTGAAGCCAGACGTGGACGCCATGGGCTTCAGCGAATTTCTTCAAATGCGTTTCATCTTCGGGCTCCAACGGCAGCAAATGTCGGAACACGAGAGCGGTCGCGTTGTCGCCGACCGCCACCTCGATCTGCGGGCAGCGCTCGCGCACCGAGAGCTTTTCCACCAGGGCTTTCATTTCCGGGATCAGCGCCGAGATCTTCTCCGGCAGGACGTGGCACTCGCGCATGTCGGCGACATGGGTGGAGCGCCGCTCGCGCAAGCCGACCATCACGCCGCCGCGGCTCGGCACGCGGCGCACCGAGAGCCGCGCGCGGTGGCGGTATCCCCACTCCGGCCCGTAGACGATGGGCAGCAGCGCTTCGGGCTTCACGCTTCCGATCCGCTCCAGGCAGTCTTCCAGCCAGCGCTGCTTGGCGGCCATCTGCGTGCGCTCGTCGGCGTGCTGGGTGGCGCAGCCGCCGCAGACGCCGAAGTGCGGGCAGCGCGGCTCGCGCCGGCCCGGGGACGCTTCGAGGATCGCGCTCGCGCGCCCGAGGTCGAACTTGCGCTTGTTGCGGAAGACGCGCACCGCGGCGCGTTCGGCGGGCAGCGCCCCCTCCACGAACACCACCTTGCCCTCCGGGTTGCGCGCGACGCCGCGCCCTTCGGCGTCGAGCGCGTCGATGCTGAGGATCAGGTCTTCCAGAGCGACAGGAACTCCCGCCAGTAGGGTTTGCCGGTCGCCTCGAGCGAAGCGCGCAGCAGCTGGCACTCGCTTTCGTGCTGGGCTTGCGTGAGGAGCCCGCGCTGGCGCTGGAATCTCAGGTAAAGCAGGTAGGTGTTCACGCAATCGCCCTCGCAATAGTCGCGGATCTTCTTGATTTCGCCCTTCAGGTAGGCGGCCCAGACCGCGGGGCCGCCGATCCCGAGCTTTCCGGGCAGGCCGGCGAGCTGGGCGACCTGGTCGAGCGGCGCGCTGTTGCGCGGCTGGTACATCGCCAGCACGTCCATGAGGTCGACGTGGCGCGAGTGGTACCGGTTGACGTAGTTGTTGTACTTGAAGTCGGGGTCGTCGGCGCCCTGGTCCCAGAACTTGCCGGCGCATCCGCCGCACAGCAGGGTGCGGTAGTTCAGCACCGGCAGGTCGAAGCTGCTGCCGTTCCAGGAGATGAGCTGCGGCGTGTATTTCTCGATGCCGTCGAAGAACTTCTGGAGGGTCGCCGCCTCGTCGCGCTCGGGCTCGCCGATCGAGAACACCTGCACGCCGCTGCCTTCGCGCAGCACGCAGCCGATGGTCACGATGCGGTGCAGGTGGGGGGCCAGGAAATCGTTGCCGGTCTGCACGCGCCGCTTCTGCAGCGCGACCTCGGCGACGTCCTGGTCGGGAAGGTCCTCCGGCAGGTCGTGCAGGCGCCTGATGCCGGCGACGTCGGGCACGGTCTCGATGTCAAAGGCGAGGATCGGGGTCAATCCGGGAATACTCCGGTCGTCAGATAGCGGTCGCCGCGATCGCACACCACCGTCACGATCACCGCGTTCTTCAGCTCCTTCGCCACTCTCAGGGCGACATGCACCGCCCCGCCCGAGGAGATGCCGGCGAAGATGCCCTCCTCGCGCGCCAGGCGCCGCGTCATGTCCTCGGCCTCGGCCTGGCTGACGGATTCGAGGCGGTCGACGCGCTTCCGGTCGTAGATCTTCGGCAGGTAGGCCTCGGGCCACTTGCGGATGCCGGGGATCTGCGAGCCCTCGGCGGGCTGGCAGCCGATGATCTGGATCTTCGGGTTCTTCTGCTTGAAGAAGCGCGAGCAGCCCATGATTGTGCCGGTGGTGCCCATGCTCGAGACGAAGTGCGTGATCCGGCCGTCGGTGTCGCGCCAGATCTCGGGGCCGGTGGTCTCGAAGTGCACCAGCGGATTGTCCGGGTTGGCGAACTGGTCGAGCATGGTGCCCTTCTTCTCGCGCACCATGCGCTCGGCGAGGTCGCGCGCCGCCTCCATGCCGCCCTGCCGCGAGGTGAGGATGATCTCGGCGCCGTACGCGCGCATCGTCTGGCGCCGCTCGGCCGACAGGTGCTCGGGCATGATCAGCACCAGGCGGTAGCCGCGGATCGCGGCCGCCATGGCGAGCGCGATGCCGGTATTGCCCGAGGTCGGCTCGATCAGCGTGTCGCCGGGCCTGATGCGGCCGCGCGCCTCGGCGTGCCGGATCATCGAGATCGCGGGCCGGTCCTTCACCGAGCCGGCGGGGTTGTTGCCTTCCAGCTTGGCGAGAAGAATGTTCCTGTCCGAGCCCGCCAGGCGCTGCAGCCGCACCAGCGGCGTGTTGCCGATGAAGTCCTCGACGGTCTTTTTCACTTCTTCTGCAGCTCCGCGACGTACGCCGCCACGCCCTGCTCGACGTTCCTGAACTCGCCGGCGTAGCCCGCGGCGCGCAGCCGCGACAGGTCGGCCTCGGTGAAGCTCTGGTACCTGCCCGCCAGCGCCGGCGGGAACGGGATGTACTCGATCAGGCGCCTCGCCACGAGATCGGGCAGCATGGCGCTGGTGCCGTGCACCGCGTTCACCACCGCCGCCGCCAGCCGGTTGAAGGTCTGCGCGCTTCCGGTGCCGCAGTTGAAGATCCCGGAAACGTCGCGCCGCTCGAGAAACCACAGGTTGACTGCGACGACGTCGTCGACGTGCACGAAGTCGCGGCGCTGCTCGCCGTCGCGGTAGCCGTCGGACCCGACGAACAGCTTGACCCGGCCCTCGCTCAGCAGCTGCTGGTAGGCGTGGCAGGCGACCGAGGCCATGCGGCCCTTGTGCGCCTCGTTCGGCCCGTAGACGTTGAAATAGCGCAGCCCGACGACCTGCGCACTGCTCTCAGGAAGGCGGCGGCGCACCATTTGATCAAAAAGAAATTTGGAATAACCGTAGATGTTGAGCGGCCGCTCGCAGCGCCGCTCCTCGCGGAACTCGGGCCCGGCGCCGTACACCGCGGCCGACGAGGCGTAGATCAGCGGCACCTCCTCCTCCTGGCACCACTCCAGCAGGCGCTTCGAATAGCCGTAGTTGTTGTCGAGCATGTAGCGCCCGTCGGTTTCCATGGTGTCGGAGCAGGCGCCCTGATGGAACACCGCCTCGACCGCGCCCTCGTAGCGCTCGAGGCCGGCGATGAGCTCGGCCTGGTCGACATAGTCCGCGATGTCGCAGCCGGCGAGGTTGCGGAACTTGTCGGCGTGCGCGAGGTTGTCCACCGCGATCACCTCGCCGATGCCGCGGCGGTTCAGCCCCTCGACCAGTCTCGAGCCGATGAAGCCCGCGGCGCCGGTGACTATGGTGTACATGAATCAGGAAGAAAACAGCTCATCGTGTGTCACTGCTGCGGTACCGAGCTTGCCCACCACGATGCCGGCGGCGCGGTTGGCGACGCGCATCGCGGCCTCGAGGCTCGCGCCCGCGGCGAGCATCACCGCGAGCGTCGCGACCACCGTGTCGCCGGCGCCGGTGACGTCGAAGACCTCGCGCGCCTCGGCTTTCACGTTCAGGATTCTCCTTCCTGAAAACAGGGTCATGCCGTCGCCGCCGCGGGTAAGGAGCAGCGCCTCCAGCCCGAGCCTCTCGCGCAGCGCCTGCGCGCGGGTCTTGAGGTCCTTTTCGCTCTTCCACGAGCCCACCACCTCGCGCAGCTCGGCGAGGTTGGGCGTGATGACGCTCGCGCCCCTGTAGCGCGACCAGTCGTCGCCCTTGGGATCGACCAGCACGCGCTTGCCGGCGCGGCGGGCGCTGCGGATCATCTCGGCGATGTGCGCGAGCCCGCCCTTGCCGTAGTCGGAAAGCACCACCACGTCGAAATCGGCGAGCGCGCCCTTGAACTCCTCGAGCTTGGAGGCGAGCACCTCGCGCGACGGCGGGCGCTCGAAGTCGATGCGCAGGAGCTGCTGGCGCCTGCCGATCACCCGCAGCTTCTGCGTGGTGCTCAGGCCGCGGTCGTACTGCAGGCTCGCCCTGACGCCCTTCTTCTTCAGCAGCTTCTCGAGCGCCCGGCCGGGCTCGTCGCGCCCGACCACCGACAGCAGCCGCGTGCGCGCGCCGAGCTCCTTGCAGTTCCAGGCCACGTTGGCCGCCCCGCCGAGCCTTTGATCTTCATTTGAAATCAAAACTACGGGCACGGGCGCCTCCGGGGATATGCGCGACACCTCGCCGAACCAGTAGCGGTCGAGCATGATGTCGCCGACCACCAGCACGCGCGCCCTGGAGGTATCTATGTCTTCCTCCCGATCGGGTAATACTCGAGGCCGAGGCTCTTGAGCACCGCGGGATCGTAGAGGTTGCGGCCGTCGAAGATCGCCGGGGTCTTCAGCCTTGCCTTGATCGCGGCGAAGTCCGGGCTGCGGAACTCCTGCCACTCGGTGACGATCGCGAGCGCGTCCGCGCCCTCGAGCGCGGCCATCGCAGATTCCACAATTTCAACATTCTTCACGAAAAGACGTCTCGCTTCGCGGCCTGCCGCAGGATCGTACCCCCGCACCGAGGCGCCGGCCTCCACCAGGTCGGCGATCAGGGTGCGGCTCGGCGCCTCGCGCATGTCGTCGGTATTCGCCTTGAAGGCGAGGCCCCAGACCGCCACGGTTTTTCCTCGAAGATCTTTTCCGAACTTCATTTTTATTTTCTCGGAAAGAACATGCTTCTGCGCGTCGTTCACCTGCGCGACCGCCCCCAGCACCCGCAGCGGCCTGCCCGCCTCGGCGGCGCTCTTCTGCAGCGCCTTGACGTCCTTCGGCAGGCACGAGCCGCCGAAGCCCGCGCCGGGGTACAGGAACTGGTAGCCGATGCGCGGGTCGGAGCCGATGCCGCGGCGCACCTGTTCGATGTCGGCGCCGAGCGCCTCGGCGAGGTTGGCGAGCTCGTTCATGAACGAGATGCGGGTGGCGAGCATCGCGTTCGCCGCGTACTTGGTCAGCTCGGCCGAGCGCACGCTCATCACCATCACGCGCTCGTGGTTGCGCTGGAACGGCGCGTAGAGCTGGCGCAGCAGCGCGACGGCGCGGGCATCGTCGGCGCCGATGATCACGCGGTCGGGGCGCATGAAATCCTCCACCGCCGCCCCTTCCTTCAGGAACTCCGGGTTCGACACCACCGAAAACTCGAGGTCGGTGTGCTTTTTCACGGCTTCCCTGATCTTGTCGGCAGTCCCGACCGGCACGGTCGACTTGGTGGCGATGACCTTCCAGGACTTCATGTGCCTGCCGATCGCCTGAGCCGCGGTGAGCACGTGCTGCAGGTCGGCCGCGCCGTCTGCGCCCGGCGGCGTGTTGACCGCGATCAGCTGCAGCTCGCCGTGCACCACGCTCGCCGCCACGTCGGTGGAGAACTTCAGCCTCCCAGCCTCGCGGTTGCGGCGCACGATCGGCTCCAGCCCGGGCTCGAAAATGGGTATCTGGCCGGCGTTGAGCGCGGCGACCTTCTCCGCATTCACGTCGAGACAGAACACGTTGTTGCCTGCGTCCGCGAGGCACGCTCCCGTGACCAGGCCGACGTATCCGGTTCCTATTACGGTGACGTTCATCGCCTAGGGAAGGTCTGAAGAAGCCCCCGACTGAAGCACTCGGGGGTGACGTTCCCCCGCGAAGGCGGGGGCCCATGTACTGAAAAGAAAAAATTGGGTCCCCGCCTTCGCGGGAACGACCATTTGCCGCTTCTTCAGAGGTTTCCTCCTGTGAGTCATGGTGTGAGATCAAACTCCTCCGTGCGGCGCGGCGGGTAGGTCTCCCAGCCGCCGCACGCCGGGCAGTGCCAGTGGAACTGGCGCGCCTTGAAGCCGCAGCTCTCGCAGCGGTAGCGCGCGAGGCGCCGGGTGTGGCCGTGCACCAGGTTCCTCACCAGCTCGAGGTCGCGGCGCTTGTCGGGCGCGCCGGCGGCGATGATCTGCGCCTCGAGCAGGCGATCGAGGCCGAGCAGCGTCGGGTTGCGCTTGAGCTCGTCGCGCACCATGGCGTAGGCCTGCTCGGGCCCCTTCGCCTCCAGCGTCTGCTGGAACACCGTGTCGAGCAGGTCGAGCGACGGATAGCGCTCGAGGTAGCCCGCGAGGAGGCGCAGCCCCTCCTCGGCGCGGCCGGCGTCGCGGTAGGCCTCGACCAGGCGCTGCGCGACCAGCGCGAGGTAGGCGGGGTTCTGCGATTCGACCCTTTTCCAGTGCTCGATCGCGCGCTCGGGCTCGCTCGCGTTCTTCTCAAGGTCGCCCCACAGCAGGCTCGCGCGCACGCATTTGCGGTTGGCCTCGAGCGCCGCATCCAGGTGCCGGCGCGCGGCGTCGGGACGCGATTGCGCGGCCTGCGACGCGGCCAGCTCGCAGAAATACTGCGCCAGCGCGCGCGGGTCGGTCTCGACCTGCTTGGTCATCTCGATGGCGCGCGGCCAGTCCTTCTCCTGCTCGTAGATCTCGAGCAGGAAGCGCCGCGCCGTGATCCCCTGGGCGGTCTTTTCGAGCCTCGAAAACACCTCCTCCGCGCGGTCGAGGATTCCCGCCTTGAGGTAGTCCTGGCCGAGCTCCATCTGCGCCTGCAGCTTCTGCTCGGCGCCGAGGTCGGCGCGCTCGAGCAGGTTCTGGTGCATGCGGATCGCGCGGTCGTACTCGCCGCGGCGGCGGAACAGGCTCCCCAGCGCGAAGTGCAGCTCGACCGTCTCGGGGTCGACCTTGACCACCTCGATGAACGCCTCGATCGCCTTGTCGGGCTGCTCGTTCAGCAGGAAGTTGAGGCCCCTGAAATACGAGCGCGGCAGGGCGCGCGATTCCGACACGATCTGCTTGATGTCGATGCGCGCCGCGATCCAGCCCAGGCCGAAGAACAGCGGGAAGCCGAGCAGCCACCAGTATTCGAACTCCATGGCTAGGCGGGGGGCGGCGCGGGTTCGATCGGGGGCGCCTGCTTCCTCAGGACCGAGAGCTCGCGGCGCTGGCGCAGGACGGTCGCCAGCAGCGCGGCCACGCCGAACAGCGCGCCGAACGCGAAGAACGCAGCCAGCCACAGCACCAGGGGCGCGGGCGCGGCGAAGTCGAAGTAGAAGCGCAGCGTCACCGGATCGGCGTTCTTGGCGGCGAACGCCAACAGCAGCAGGAATACCGCGAGCCAGACTGCCCAGGTGAGGATTCTCACCTAACGAACTGGCTGGGAGGCGCGCTCCTGCGGCTTCGCGGACGGGTGCGGCGTGGCCGAGTCGACGCGCTCGCGCAGCTCCTTGCCGGCCTTGAAGTGCGGCACGTACTTCTCGGGCACCTGCACCTTTTCCCCCGACTTCGGGTTGCGCCCGGTGCGCGGCGGGCGGTAGTTGAGCCCGAAGCTGCCGAAGCCGCGGATCTCGATGCGATGCCCCCCGAGCAGGCTCTGGGTCATCGCGTCGAGGATCATCTTGACCGCGTACTCGGCGTCCTTCGCGACCAGCTGCGGATAGCGCTGGGCGAGGCGCGCGATCAGTTCCGACTTGGTCATGGCGACCATTCTCCCCTTGCCCCGCTTATTGCTGCGGGTTCGAATCCTTCTTGTCGAGCTTGGCGCGCAGCAGCGCGCCCAGGTTCGTCGCGCCGGCGCTCGCCGCCGCCTGCTCGGTGCGCAGCTGCTTCATCGCGTCGGTCTCCTCGGCCAGGTCCTTCGCCTTCACCGACAGGTTGATCGAGCGGTTCTTGCGGTCGACGTTGATGATCATCGCCTGCACCGTGTCGCCCTCCTTCAGATGCTTGGAGAGGTCGTCGACGCGCTCGCGCGCGAACTCGGAGGCGCGCAGGTAGCCCTCGGCGCCGCCGATGTCGACCACCGCGCCCTTGGCGTCGACCGACTTCACCGTGCCGCTCACCACGCTGTTCTTCTCGTGGCTGGCGATGAAGTTGGTGAACGGATCGCCCTCGAGCTGCTTGATGCCGAGCGAGATGCGCTCGCGCTCGATGTCGATCGACAGCACCACCGCCTCGACCTCCTCGCCCTTCTTGAAGCTCTTCACCGCCTCCTCGCCGGGCGCCGACCACGACAGGTCGGAGAGGTGCACCAGCCCGTCGATGCCGCCGGGCAGGCCGACGAACACGCCGAAATCGGTGATCGACTTGATCTGGCCCTTCACCTTGTCGCTCTTCTTGTACTCGCGCGCGAAGTCTTCCCACGGGTTCGGCATGCACTGCTTCATTCCGAGCGAGATGCGGCGGCGCTCCTCGTCGATCTCGAGGATCATCACCTCGACCTCATCGCCGACCTGCACCACCTTCGAGGGATGCACGTTCTTGTTGGTCCAGTCCATCTCGGAGACGTGCACCAGGCCCTCGATGCCCGACTCGACTTCCACGAACGCGCCGTAGTCGGTGAGATTCGTGACCTTGCCGAACAACCGGGTGCCCTGGGGATAGCGCCGCGCGATCCCGACCCACGGATCCTCGCCGAGCTGCTTGAGGCCGAGCGACACGCGGTTCTTCTCCGAGTCGAACTTGAGGACCTTCGCGGTCACCTCGTCGCCGACGTTGAGCACTTCCGAGGGATGCTTCACGCGCCGCCAGGCCAGGTCGGTAATATGCAGCAGGCCGTCGATGCCGCCGAGATCCACGAACGCGCCGTAATCGGTGATGTTCTTCACCACGCCCTTGACGGTGGCGCCCTCCTGCAGCGAGGCGAGCAGCTGCTCGCGCTCGGCGCCCGCGGTCTCCTCGAGCACCGCGCGGCGCGACACGACCACGTTGTTCCTCTTGCGGTCGAGCTTGATGACCTTGAACTCCATCTCCTTGCCTTCGTACGGCGTGGTGTCCTTGACCGGCCGAAGGTCGACCAGGGACCCGGGAAGGAATGCGCGAATGCCCTTCGCCATGACCGTCAGGCCGCCCTTCACCTTGCCGGTGATCACGCCCTTGATCTTCTCGCCGGTCTCGAGCGCCTTCTCGAGCTCGAGCCAGGCCGCCATGCGCTTCGCCTTATCGCGCGACAGGCGCGTCGCGCCATAGCCGTCCTCGAGCGCCTCGATCGAGACGCTGACGAAATCGCCGGGCTTGACGTCGACCTGCCCGGCGTCGTTGCGGAATTCGTCCACCGCGATGATGCTTTCCGACTTGAGCCCCGCGTTCACCACCACGAAGTTCTCGTCGACGCTGATCACCTCGGCGGTGATCACCTCGCCGACGCGCATCTCCTTGCGGTTCAGGCTCTCTTCGAACAGTGCGGCGAAGGACTCGCCGGCGCGACTCTGGGACGGCTGCGGCTTGGGTGCCGCGGGGGAAACACTGGCCATGTATACGAAAAACCTTTTCAAACCGCAGCCTTGCGGCTGCGGGCTAAGTTGCGAACCGGGCGCGGCCGCCAGGCCCGCCCGCCCATAGCTTCAGAATCCGGTCGACTACCGCTTCGATCGAAAGTGCCGAAGAATCGAGCACTTGCGAATCCGGCGCCGGGACCAGCGGCGCCACCGGGCGGTTCGCGTCGCGCGTATCGCGCTCGGCGAGGTCCCGCGAAAGGGCGCCCAGATTAGCAGCGATTCCTTTTTCTATCAACTGCTTATATCTGCGCTCGGCCCTGACCTGCGGGCTGGCTGTCAAGAAGATTTTGAGGGTCGCATCAGGGAACACCACGGTGCCCATGTCGCGCCCGTCGGCGACCAGGCCCGGCGGCTGTCTGAACGCGCGCTGCCGCTTGAGCAGCGCTTGCCGGACCGCCGGCATGCGCGCGACCTCGGAGGCCCGGTTGCCGATCTCCTCGTGCCGGATCTGAGCGCTAACGTCCTGGTCTTCAAGAAGAATTTCATCCTCCTGGAACACGACGTCCATGCCCTCGGAGGCCGTGGCAATCGCGCGCTCGTCCGTCAGCCCCTGCCGGAACGCGAGCAGCGCCACCAGCCGGTACAGCGCGCCGCTTTCGAGGTAGTGGAAGCCGATCGCCTGCGCTACGCGCTTCGCGATCGTGCCCTTGCCCGAGGCTGAAGGGCCGTCAATCGCGATGACGGGAACGCTCATGCGTCAAACGAAATCAGGGACAGACCACGTTTTTCCGACCTGCATAGGGTGATTGCCAAAACGTGGTTTGTCCCTGATTTGAGCTTCACGAAGCGATGGTCCTGAATACGTTGAAGTATTCCGGGTAGGTCTTGGCGACGCATTTCGGGTCGTTGATGCGCACCGGCGCGCCGCCGAGCGCAACGAGCGAGAAGCTCATCGCCATGCGATGATCGTCGTAGGTATCGATTGCCACCCCGGGCTTGAGCTTCCCTGGCGAGATCTTGAGGTAGTCCTTGCCCTCCTCCACGTCGGCGCCGAGCTTGCGCAACTCCTTCGCCATCGCCGCGAGGCGGTCGGTCTCCTTCACGCGCCAGCTCGCGACGTTGCGGATCGTGCTCGGCCCGTCGGCGAACAGCGCGAGCACCGCGGCGGTCATCGCGGCGTCGGGAATATGGTTCAGGTCCATGTCGATGGGCTTCAGCTTTCCCGATCCCGACGCTTCGAGCCATCCGTCTCCTGCCTTCACCGCGGCACCCATCTTCTCCAGCACATCGGTGAAACGCACATCGCCCTGGATGCTGTCGCGGCCCACCCCCTCGACGCGCACCGGCCCGCCGCCGAGCGCGCCGGCGGCGAGGAAGTACGACGCCGAGGACGCATCGCCCTCGACGTAGATTTTCCCGGGGGAGCGGTATTTCGCAGCGGGAACGCTGAAATACCGCCAGCCTGTGCGCTCGACGCTCACGCCGAAGCGCCGCATGACGTTGAGCGTGATCTCGACATAAGGCTTGGAGATGAGCTCGCCCAGCACCTCGATGCGCGCGGGCTTGCCCGAAAGCGGCAATGCCATGAGCAGCGCGGTGAGGAACTGCGACGAGACGTCGCCGCGGACGCGGAGGTTCGAAGAAGAAATTTTCCCCGGGAGGATCGTCAGGGGCGGAAACCCCTCCTTGCCCGCGTAGTCGATGCGCGCGCCGATGCCGCGCAGCGCGTCGACCAGGTCGCCGATCGGCCGCTCGTGCATGCGCGGCACGCCCGAGAGCCGGTACTCGCCGCCGGAAAGCGCGAGCGCCGCGGTGAGCGGCCGGAACGCGGTGCCGGCGTTGCCGAGAAACAGCTCCGCCTTCTTTACCGGGAACGGTCCGGCCACGCCTTTGACAGAGGAGTCCCGGAAGTGAACGCCGAGCTTCGCCAAGGCATCCTGCATGACGCGCGTATCGTCGGCGTCGAGCAGGCCGGTGACCTCGGTGTCGCCGGAGGCGAGCGCCGCGAGCAAAAGGACGCGGTTGGAGATGCTCTTCGAGCCGGGAAGCCGCACCGTGCCCGCGGCGCGGCGCGCGGACTTCAGCTCGATTGAATCCATTTGTTGCGCGCGTCGCGCGCGGCAGCGAAGAGTTTCTCCAGCTCGGCGGGGCTGTCGAGCAGCGCCTTTACCTGGCCAAGTTTTCTTTCATATCTTGAAAGTTCCTCGAGCAGCCGGTCGCGGTTGGCGACGCAGATGTCGCGCCACATCTCCGGGTGGCTGGAGGCGATGCGGGTGAAGTCGCGGAAGCCGCCCGCGGC
>Ga0187892_10008857_pt1 | contig 13535 bp, 11 predicted proteins | sample MA1701073metaG_FD_139345 | JGI IMG/M metagenome (GOLD analysis project Ga0187892, IMG submission 139345) | Bio-ooze microbial communities from a basaltic lava cave in the Kipuka Kanohina Cave System on the Island of Hawaii, USA - MA170107-3 metaG ...
AGCCCACGAGGGCCTTCTTGCGGGACCTCGAGAAGGTCGTCCTCGAGTGGGTCGATCGGGATCTCCACGACGTCGCGATGGAGCGATTCCGCGCGGCCGGTCGAAAACTCAGCCTCGTCGATTGCGTGAGCCTCGAGCTCGCCCGCCGTCGCTCGATCGGCAACTACATCGGCTTCGACCCCGACTTCGACCGAGCCGGCCTGCGAAGGTACGGCCCGGGGGGGAGAGACGGTTCGTAGCGATCGCCGCCCCGAGAATCGCATGAGACAAGGGCGAATCCTCGCCGGAGCGGTCGTGGTGGCGCTGGGGGCCCTCGTCACGTCGGCGCTCTTGTCGAGCGAGAAGGCGGGCCGAACGGCGGCGGTCGAATCGGTCGAGATCGCGGATCGCGAGGCCGCGGTCTTGGAGCCGCCGGCGACTCCCGATACGGGGGGCGACGTCCCTCCTCGAAAGCCCATCGACGTCGAAGCGCCCGTGGAGCGCGGACCGCTCGAACCCTCCGGCGCCGTCGCCGAGGGCGACGTCCCGTCTGGTCGGCTGCAGGTTCGCGTCGTCGATCCGTGGAACCGTCCCGTTCCCGGCGCCGAGATCGGGTTCGCACGGGCCGACGGGTCGGGAAGAAAGCTCCGGCTTCGAGGGGACATCTTGGCTTACCAACTCCCGCTCGGCGTGGCGTACCGGGTCGAGGCGAGCGCGAACCCCCTCCTCTTCGAGGCGGTTTCCCAGGAACCGGTCTTCGTCGAGTCGGGCGAGATCACGTTGCAGCTCCCGGCGAAGGGAACGAGACTCTCGGGACGAGTGGTCGCCGCGGAGTCGGGGGAGCCGCTCGACGGCGCGGGCCTGATCGCGATGGTCGTCGGCGAGGAGGACACCTACGCCCTGACCCGGGAGATCCTCCCGGAGGGCGCCTTCGACTTCCTGATGACGGCCGGCCAGGTGGAGCTGCGGACGTCGGCCGCGGGGAGGGAACCGGAGGTCGCGAGCCTCCTCCTCGTGGCGGGGGACTGGATCTCGAACCTCGAGATCCGTCTGTCTCGAGCGGCCACCTACGCCCTGGCGGGGCGCGTCGTGGACGAAACAGGGCGCCCGGTGGGGGGCGCGGAAGTGGTGTCCGCCTCCCTCTCGACCTCGGAGCGGGGCGGGAACACCGTGGAGATCCTCGACGACGCCCGCGAGACCGCGACGGATCGCGAGGGGCGATTTCGGGTCGACGGCCTCTCGCACGGGGATCAACTCGTGCGCGTCGCGGCGGTGGGCTTCGAGCCGACGGAGCGCTTCGCGACGACCCTCCAGCCCGGCGAGAACGAGGTCGAGGTCGTCCTCGCGCGCGCGGGCCGGATTCGCGTGCGCGCCTTCGCGTTCGGGGGTCCTCCGGTCGCGGCCGGCACGATCCGGGTCCGGCAGGGAAAGGAGGACGTCCTCCGTCTGGTCCTCGCGCCCGGCGGTGGCGCGCGCGTCGACCGCGTGAAGAGCCGGGCGAAGGTCTTCGGAATCCCGATCCGACCGTCCGACTTCCCCGAGAAGCACCCCGAGTTCACCCGAGCCACCCGGGAGGATGGGTGGATCACCGTCGAGGGCGTCGCCCCCGGCTCCCACGAGGTCTTCGTCGAGGCGGGCCCTCTCGAGGGGCGAGGCTCGGTCTTCGTCGTCGCGGGCGAGACGGCGACGGCGGAGGTCGCGGTCTCGCCGAAGCGGTGAGCGAGTCGCGACCCACGTGGGTCGCAACGCGCGGAAGGGAGGATCATCCCTTCTCGACGAGGCCGTAGATGGACGCGAGGTCGGCCCGGTAGAGGGCCACGCGGCCGCCGGTGAGGCCGGCGAGGAACGGCTCCGTCTCGCCGTACCGGAAGCGGTGGCCCATGTAGTAGGCGTCGAACACCCACCGCCTCTCCTCCTCCGTGAGGGCGGCGATCATGTCCTTCGCCGCGGAGGCGACGGAGTCCGTCGCCTTCTGGGTGTTGCTCGAGGTCCCGACGAGGCCCTCGCGGTCCTCGGTATCCGCGAGCAGTTGGAAGCGGAGCTGGCCGCCGGGGGCGAGGTGGGCGAAGGCGCTCTCGACGTTCGCGGCGATCACCTCGCGGGGGCAGTGGATGAAGACCGCGATGGCGAGGGCGAGCCGGTACTCCCGATCCCGGGCGGGCTCGGGGACGCCGAGGCCGTCTCCGCGGAAGAATCGGAATCCCTCCATGCCGTCGCATCGCCGGCGCGCGGCATCGACCATCCCCTGGGAGATGTCGAACCCCGTGTAGCTCCGGACGTGCGGCCGCAGGAACGGCGCCAGCCTGCCCGAGCCGCAGCCGATCTCGAGGACGTCGGCCTCCCGGATCCACGTTGCGTTCAGGTCCATCAGGAAGAGCTCGAGCTCCGTGCGCGCGTGTCGCTCCCACGCGACGGGGTCGTTCCAACCCGGGTGGGAGGCGACGAAGAGATCGCGCGAGGGGAGGCTCGCGCGCGCCTCCCAGTTCCGCCGGAGGAGCTCGGCCCACTCGCGCGCCGAGCGCTCGGACGTGCCCGGATCGCTCAAGCTACTCCCGAGGCCAGCGCAACACTCGCGCTCCGTCCGACGTCTCGTATGCGACGACGGCGCCCGTCCGCTCGCTCCAGGCGATCACGGGGAACCGGGCCTGGTCCTCGCCGGAGAGGAGCAGGGCCCGTTCGGCGCCGGGCGCGAGGCCGTACACCCGATGACGGCTCTCGCCGGACTCGTCCCAGACCGCGAAGACGCCGCCCGCAGCGTCCATCGCGACGTTGGGGTGGCCCTTTCGCGTCTCCGGCTCTCCCGCGAGCCCGATCTCCTTGCCGGTGGGGAGCTGGAGCCACGCGGCCCGCTCCCCCTCGCGGCCGTCCATCCACGCCACGGCGAGCTTCTTTCCGTCGGGGCTCACGGCCACCGATGGGGCGTCCATGGGTCAGCCGGGGACGCGCGCCTCCCCCTCGTGGACGGGGAGCGCGCGCGCGAAGGTCTTGCCACGGTCGCGGGAGCGCACGACGTACACCGGATGATCCTGGCCGACCTTGTTCCGGAAGCCGATCACGGGATTGCCCTCGCCGTCGAGGGCGATCGAGGGCGTGCAGCAAGGACAGACCGTCTCGTCGGGGACGTAGGCGAGGAGGTTCGGGAGAGCCTTCGCCCCCGATTCGACCACCTTCGCGTACGCGATCAGCTGCCCTTTGCCCGGCGCCAACCGGTGGTCCAGCCAGACGAGGTGGACCTCGCCGTCCTCCCCGACGGCCATCCAGTGCATCCCCTCCTTCGCGCTCGACTGCGCGTCGCGCGTGTCCGCGGCCCCGGTCCGGTCGTTCACCCGAAGCGGCGCGCCGAAGGTCTCGCCGCCGTCCTCCGAGACGACGAGGTAGACGTCGCCCCGCGGATGCTTCTGGCCCGGCTCCCACCCTCCGATCTGCTGGACGGCGGAGAGGTAGACGCGACCGCTCCCGTCGACGCCGACGCGCGGGCCTCGCTGACTTCCGCCCGTCGCCTTGCCCCCCACGTCGAGGGCCTTGCGCGCAGGAGAGAAGGTCTTGCCGCCGTCCTTCGAGCGGGTGACGTAGATGTCGCGAGCCCCCTTCGACCCCCCGACGAACGCGGCATAGACCGTCCCCTCGCCGTCGATCGCGAGATGCGGCTGGATCGGGTGGAGATCGGGAGCCAGGTCGGATCCGGGCCCGCTCGAGGCGACGAGAATCGAGAGGATCGTCGGGAGGTTCATGTCAGATTCCCCATCCACCGCTCAGGTGGAGGTTCGCTCCGTTCACGTAGCGCGCCTCCTCCGAGAGGAGGAACCGCGTGGCGGAGACGGCGTCGGAGAGCTCGCCGACGTATCCCGCCGGAATCGCCTTCACCATCTTCTCGAGCTCGCCCGCGGGCGCGCTCCCCGACGCGATGAAGCCGGGGGAGATCGCGTTCACGGTGATCCCGTGCGGCGCGAGGAGCTTCGCGAGGGTCCGCGCGAGGATCAGCACTCCCGCCTTCGCGATGTAGTGCGCGGTGCCCTGCGGCTGCGCGACCATCCGGTCCGCCGTCGCCATCGAGAACGCCACGATCCGCCCCCACTTCCGCTCCATCATCTCCGGGGCGACGAGGCGCGCGAGATAAAAGAGGGAGTGGAGGTTGTCGTCGAACATCGAGCGCCACCCCTCGATCGATTCCTCGAGCAGGGGGATGCGGTGATACGGGCCGGCGCCGTGGACGAGGGCGTCGATCGGTCCCAGCTCGCTCCGGACCGTGCGAACGAGCCCTGCGCACGCCGGCGGATCCGAGACGTCGCAGCGCTCCGCGAGCGCGCGGGCGCCCTTCCCCTCGATCTCCGCCTTCGCCGCCGCCGCCTCCTCGGCGCTCCTGCGGTAGCAGATCGCGACGGACCATCCGTCCTCGGCGAGCCGGACCGCGAGCGCGCGACCGATTCCCTTCGCTCCTCCGGTGATGAGCGCGACGCGGTTCGTCATCCACCGTCTCCTTCCCCCGGCCGCCAGGCCGCGAGCCCTCGCTCCTCGGGCGTGCCGGGGATCGTATTGTCCAGGATCAATGCAAGGAGCGCGCCCACCGCCATCCCCGTCTTGCCGAGGGTGTTCGCGACGTCGGCGAGCCAGGCGGGTGTGAGGGCGAGAGGGTGGGCCTCGAAGTATTCGGGGAGGGAGAGCCCCATGAAAAAGGAGAAGCCGAGGATGAAGAGGTTGCGCGCGGAGTTGAGATCGACGAACTGGAGGTTCGAGAGGCCGACGGCGGCGATCATGCCGAACATCGTGCAGTACATCCCGCCGACGATCGGCTTCGGGATCGTACCGAAGAAGGCGCCGAACTTCCCGAAGATCGCGAGCACGATCATGAGCCCCGCGCCCGCCTGGACGACGCGGCGGCTGCCGACGCGCGTGAGGCCGATCGCGCCGATGTTCTCGCTGTAGGAGGTCGTGCCGTTTCCGGTCCCGAAGATCCCCGCGACGAGGCAGCCGATCCCCTCCATCCCGATTCCGCGGTTCACCGTCTTCTCCGTCGGGATCGGGGCGCCGGAGAGGCGCGCGCACGCGTAGTAGTCTCCGACCGACTCGACGATCGAGGCGAGGTACCCCGCGAGCATTCCGACCGCCGTCGAGAGGGCGAAGACGGGTGCGCCCCACTGGAAGGGGAGGGGCAGCTGGACCCACTGCGCATTCCGCACGCTCTCGAGGGAGACGCGCGAGGGATGCCCGGGGCCGAGCACCCCCGCTCCGGAGAGCGCCGCCGCGACCCCCCAAGCGCCGAGGATCCCGAGCAGGACCGGAAACATCTCGAAGGCGCGGTGCCGCCGCCGCAGGTACTGGCTGAAGAGGAGGATGAGGAGGATCGTGAGCCCGCCGATCGCCCAGTCCTCCCCGGCCACGGGGGCGCCGAACCGGAAGAGGGCGAGGCCGATGAGGGCGATCGTCGGCGCGATCGTGATCGGGCCGACGAACCGCAGGAGCTTCCCCACGAGCCCCGTATAGCCGAGGAGGATCTCGAAGAAGGCGCCGGCGATCACCGCCCCCTGGACGTGGCGCATGCGCACCTCCCACCCCGCGTCCCGCAGCGCCGCCATCCCGCAGATCGCGATCGCGGGGGCGAGGAAGGAGAAGGTCCCGCCCTGGACGATCGGGAGACGGTTGCCGAAGGTCGTCTGGAGCAGCGTCGTGATGCCGCTCACGAAGAACATCGTCCCGACGAGCCGGCCGAGGTCGGCAGGGTCTGTGATCCCGAAGTGCTGCGCGAGGAGGAGCGGGATCGCGACCGTCGACCCGAACATCGTAAGGTAGTGCTGGAATCCGAGGAGGAGGGACTCCCGGAGCGGGGGAATGTCGTCGACGCCGTAGAGGAGCCGCGTCTTCACGGCTTCCTCCCGGTCGGGCCGGGCGCGACGCGCCTCCGCTCCTCCTCGGCCTCGCGGAGGAGGTCCGGCCACGGCCCCACGTCGAACGCGCGCAGCGGGAATCGATCGCGACAGGCGAGGACGGCGTCGAGGTCGGGGATCGGATCTCGACCCGCCGCGCGCGCGTGGCGCGCCCGCGCGAGCCGCGCCTGCGCCGAGAGGAAGAGGAGGCGGTTCTGGCAGCCGGCGAAGTCGCAGGCGCGCTCGAGGTCGGCGAGCGCCTCGTCGAGCCACTCCCCTCGCTCCGCGCGGCGACCCCCCTCGAGGAGGATCTCGGCGCGGGTGAGGTAGACCTCGTAGTTCTCGATTCCCTTCTCCCGGGCGCTTTCCGCGAGGGCCTTGGCTCTCTCGAGCAGCTCGTCGCCGCCGCCCGCGCGGGCCTCGGCGAGGACCGTGCGTGCGAGCAACAGTTCCGCCGCCGGCAGACCCGGCACGATCTCGAGGGCGCGCTCGAGGCTCTCGCGCGCCTCGCCGAACTCGCCGCGCTCGAGCCTCGCCTCCGCCGCGGCGAGGAGGACCTCGTAGAAGCCGCGGCGGATCGCGAGGGCGTGCGCGTAGCTCTCGAACGGGTCCTTCCCGGCGAGACGCAGCGCGTCTCCGCGCAGCTTCCACACCTCCTCGACCTCGGGGTCCTCGGCGAGGATCGCGTCGCACTCCGCGACGCACCCCTCGTAGTTATCCTCGGCGAGCCGGGCGACGGCGCCCGTGTATCGGACCTGCCAGCGGGGGAGGTTCTCGTCGAGGGCGCGGGCCTCCTCGAACGCGATCGCCGCCTGCTCGAGGCGCCGTCGCGCCGCCTCGAGATCCTCGGCGACGCCGGAACGCGCGAGGTGGCGGCGCGCCGCGGTCTGCTCGCGGAGGTGGAGCGCGAGGTAGATGCGCCCCAGCTCGAAGTGGGCGCCCGCGAGCTGCCCGACACCGGGGATCGCGCGCTCCATCTCCTCGAGCGCCTCCTCGAGGCGCTCGCGGCGGAAGAGCGCCATGCCGCGATAGAAGCGCGCCCACGCGGCATCGGGACGTTCCTGCAAGAACGACCCGAGCCGGTCGATGATGCGGTCGAGGGCGGGGTAGATGCGGGGCACGTTGCGCGTCACGCGATAGCGATCCGCGTCCCAGAGGGCGATCTCGCGCGCGACCTCGATGCCGATCGTCGCGAAGGGGTCGGGCTCGTCCGGGGGCTCGACCTTGGGCGTCGAGGCGCGCGTCGCGACGAGCTTGCGGAACCACGCCTCCGTCTCTGAGGGGACGGCCGTGCCGTCGAGGAAGCGATCGAGCTCCTCGACGAGGGCCGCCATCGAGGCGTAGCGGTCGCCGCGGCGCTTGCGCATGCACTTGAGCGCGATCGCCTCGAGGGGGCGCGGGATCTCGGGGCGGATCGCGCGCGGGAAGGGCGGGTCGTCGTGGAGGACGCGGTGGAGGACGTCGACGACGTTCTCTCCCTCGAAGGGGTAGCGCCCGACGATCTTGAAGTAGAGGGTCGCGCCGAGCGAGTAGACGTCCGCCCGGGCGTCGACGGCGTGGGACTCGCCGCGAGCCTGCTCGGGCGACATGAAGGCGGGGGTGCCGAGGACCTGCCCCTCGAGGCTGAGGGACGAGTGGGCGGAGTCGAAGAGGTCGCGGGCGAGCCCGAAGTCGGTGAGGAAGGGGCGTCCCGCGCGGTCGAGGAGGATGTTCTGCGGCTTGATGTCGCGGTGGACGATCCCGTTCTCGTGCGCGTGGGCGAGCGCCGCGGCGACGTCGCGCACCGTGCGGACGAGATGGGGGAGGTCCGGCTTCGCGTCGGCGAGGTTCCCGCCGTCGAGGTACTCCATCGCGATGTAGGGCCTCCCCTCGAACTCGTCCATCTCGAAGACTTTGACGACGGAGGGGCTGCGCAGCCGCGCCGTGAAGCGCGCCTCGCGGCGGAACCGCTCGAACGTCGAGGCGTGCCCGTCGCCGAGGAACTTGAGCGCGACGGGACGATCGAGGACGCGGTCGCGCGCGAGCCAGACGACGCCGACGCCGCCGCGGCCGATCTCGCGCTCGAGGACGTACTTGTCGGGGGCGCGAATTTCCTCCCTCCCGCGGAGCCCCTCCGGGCCGAAGAGGTCGTCGCGGATCGCTCGCTCGGCCAGGTCGCGCGGTCCCGTCACGACGAGAGCGCGGAGTGTAGACTCCCCCCATGTTCCCGACAACGACCTGGACGACGATCCGGCGTGCGGGAGAGAGCGACGGGGAAGCGCTCGAGACGTTCGCGTCGTCGTACCGCGAGCCGGTCCTCCGGTTCCTGCGCCGGCGCGGGTTCGCGCACGCCGACGCGGAGGATCTCTGCCAGGAGGTCTTCGTCCGCGTGCTGCGCGGCCGGGTCCTCGCCCGAGCGGACGCGGAGCGGGGGCGATTCCGGAGCCTCCTCCTCGCGGTCGTCACGCACGTCGTCCAGGATCATCGCCGGCGCCGCCGCGAGCCGCCGGCAGGCGACCTCGATCCCGCCGTCCCGGCCGCCGAGTTCGATCGGGAGTGGGTCCTCGACCTCGTCGAGAAAGGGTTCGAGAGGCTCCGCAAGGAGGAGTCTCCCTACTACGGCGTCCTGCGCGCGCACCTCGAGGGGGTCTCCCAGGATCGGAACCGCCTCTGGATCGCGCGCGGGAAGCTTCTCGCGCGGATCCGGCACGAGGTGGCGCTCACCTGCTCCTCTCCGGGCGACCTCGAGGAGGAGCTTGCCCACCTGTCCCCCTATCTCCGCCCGCGCGGGGGAACCCGAGAGGAGCCGTAGCCCTCATCGAGGCGGCCCGATGTAGATGAAGGGGGCCCAGAAGAAGGGGTGCGCTGAGTCGAGCCGTCCCGAGACTCCCGCCACGCCGCGCTCCCCCTCGCCGACGACCCGCGCCCGCCGCACGGCCAGCTTCGCCTCGCGCAGCGCGCTCGGCCACGGCCGTCCGCCCTCCAACGCCCCTCGATAGAACCCCTCCATCGTCCGCGCCGCCGCCGCGTCCGACACCTGCCACAGGCTCGCCACGACGGCACGCGCCCCCGCGTACAGGAAGGACCGCGCCAGCGACTCGACTCCCTCCCCCGCCGTCACCTCCCCCTGCGCCGTCGCGCACGCGGAGAGCACGACCAGCTCCGCGTCGAGGTCGAGCTCCAGCACGTCGGCGATCGCGAGGAACCCGTCCTCCCCCTCCCGGTGGGAGAGCGCGATCCCCGTGCGCTGCGGTTCCTCGCCGTCCACGTAGCCGTGGGCCGCGAGATGGACGATCGAGTACTCCCGAAGGTCCACCGGGAGGCGATGCAAGGTGGCCCTCTCCCCCAGGTGGAGCGCGAAGCGCCGGCCCGAGAGGGAGAGGCTTCGAGGGATCGAGGTGGATTCCAGCACGCGACGGAGCTGCAGCTCGGTCGGATCGAGGAGGAGGCGAGCGAGCGCGAGCGCCTCGTCGCGGGTGCGAGGAAGGCGCGAGAACGAGACGTCCTCCGGCACCGAACGGGCCGCCCCTCTCGGGACGGGGGCGATCGCGTCGGCCACCGAGGCCGGATCCCCCGCGCCGGGCTCGGAGGGATAGACCGGGTCGGCGAGCACGAGGACCTTTCCCTCGCTGGGACGTTCCCCGAGCGATGCGATCTCGGCGAGCACGGGGGAGGACGGAGCGTAGCAGACCTCGAAGCGATCGAGGACGAATCGCGCCTCCTCGAGGGACCGGGCAGGTCCCGGGCCCTTCGCGTCCACGACGAGCGCCTCGAACGGCAGCGTCGCGAGGGAAGGCGTCGGGGCCAGCACGAGACGGTCCACCCCCGCGCCCCCCCCCTCCAACACCGGAGCGAGCAGTCGCTCGTAGAGGCGCTCGCCCGATCGGAGGAGGTCGTCGGGGCGCCGGTCAGGATGCTTCACGGCGGAGAGGAACCTCTCGACCGCCTCCCCGATCTCCCCGCGATCGCCGAGGTCGAAAAAGGAGAGCCCCCCGTCCGCGACGAGGTAGGCGTGGAGGCGGGTTTGCCCTTCGGCGTATTCGATGAGCGCCGCCCCCCGACCGAGGAGGGGACGCAGGACCTCGGGTCCGATCCCGAGAGAGAGATCGAGCGCCGCGTCCCTCGGAGAGACCTCCCGAAGTTCCGCGCTCAGATCCTCCGCTCGCGTGAGAAGAAGGCGCGCCTCCTCTCGCAACGTATCCACTTCCCCGGCCGGCCGGCCCTCGCGGATCGCCTTCGAGATCCGCTCCAGGACGCCTTCGCGCCGCGCGAGGGCTTCCCCCCGGTGCCGGCGTAGGTCGATCGCGTCCGCGAAACGCCCACCCGAGCGATGCTCGGCGATCCCTTCGAGGAGCGCCCGGCCCTTCCACCGGCCCGCCGCGGCGAAACCCTCGGCCCGGGCCCGCTGGGCGGAGGAGACTCCCTCGGCCTGGGCGATCTCGAGTGCCGCGAGGTCCTGGGCGATCTCGCCCCACCGGGTGAATCGCGAGCGCAGGCCGGCCCTCTCGGCGATCTCGAGCGAGCGCGAGGAAGGCCGCTCGAGGAGGGGGAGGGCTTGCGCGAGCGCTTGCCGGGCCCCGGCGGCCTCGCCTTCCGCGAGGGCCGAGCGCGCGAGGGTCGCGAGGGGGTAGAGGAGCCCTTCCTCGACACTCAGATCCTCCAAAGAGGCGATGGCCTGCGTCGCCTGCTCCCGCGCCTTCGGAAGGTCCCCGAGAGAAAGGTGGACGTTTCCGAGGTTTCCGAGGGTCCTCGCCTCTCCCCCGCGGTCGCCCAATTCCCGGAAGAGGGCAAGCACCTGCTCGAAGTGGTCCCGTGCCTTCGGATAGTCCTCGAGGGAGTAGAAGACGATGCCGAGGTTCGCGAGGGCCCTCGCCTCCCCCTTGCGGTCGCCCAGTTCCCGGGAGAGGGCGAGCCACCTCTCGTAATGCTCGCGAGCCCTCGGGTAGTCCCCGAGGGAATGGAACACGATGCCGAGATTCCCGATCGCCGTCGCCTCCCCCTTGCGATTGCCCAATTCTCGGTGGATGGTGAGAACCTGCTCGAGGAGCTCGCGCGCCTTCGGGTAGTCCCCGAAGGAGTGGAAGACCATGCCGAGGCCCACGAGTGCCCAGGCCTCATCTTCGCGGTCGCCCAGTTCCTGGGCGATGGCGAGGTGCTTCTGTTGGTGCTCGCGCGCCTTCAAGTGGTCTCCCAGGGAGGAGTAGACGAGGCCGATGTTCCCGAGGGCCTTCGCCTCCCCCGCGCGGTCGCCCAGTTCTCGGGCGAGGGCGAGCCACGCTTCGTAGTGCTCCCGAGCCCTCGGGTAGTCCCCGAGGGAATGGAAAACGATGCCGAGGGTCCCGAGGGCCTTCGCCTCCCCCGCGCGGTCGCCCAGTTCCCGGAAAAGCGCGAGGACCTGCTCCAGGCGCTCCCGGGCCTTCGGGTAGTCCCCGAGAGAGCGGTCGACGTTGCCGAGGCTCCCCAGAGCCGCGGCCTCTGCCTCCCGGTCGCCCGACTCCCGCGCGAGGGAGAGCGAAGCCTCATACGCGACCTTCGCCTCGGCGAACTGCGAGCGAGAGTACTTCCCGTACCCTTCCTGGAACCGATGACGAGCCGCCGCTTTCTTGTCCCCCCGTGCGAGGGCGCGATCCGCGGCCTTCGCGCGAAACTCGATCGCGGCGTCGAGGAGCGTCGCCCCCGCGGGACGGGGTGCCTCCCCGGCGGCGACGGACAGCGAGAACTCGCCCGCGCCTTCGCCCGCCGCAGCGACGACGAGCCGGTAGCGCACGCCGGCCTTCGCCTCGAGGACGACCCGGGCGTTCGTCTCGACACCTCCGTTATCGTCCTCGGCGACCTTCGCGCTCGCCGCGGTCTCTATCCGTATCACCGCATCGAAGTCGAAGGACTCGACCGAGACGGTGACGAGGCGGTCCTCCTCCACGGCGAAGTCGTAGGCCCGAGCCGCGCCGGCACCCTCTAGGACCGCGGCCAGAGTGTCGCCGACCTCGATGCGATCCGGCAACCCCACATGGATCATCGCGTAGGCGATCGGCTCCGCAAGAAACCAGGATTTCCTCATGGAGGGCTCCTTTCCCCGATTATGAGAGAATCCTCGCGCCGGAGCGAAAAAGACTGAGACGATCGCGCTTCGGCCGCGAAGAGAGGGTGGAGGCCTTCCCATGAACGTGAATCTCCTCGTCGGTACGGTGAAGGGCGGATTCCTCTTCCGGTCGGACGCGAAGAGAGGTCGATGGTCGCTCGAGGGCCCGCTCTTCAAGGGGTGGAAGGTGACGGCCTCCGGGCGCGATCTCGGAGGGGGCTACTTCGTCGCGACGGCGAGCGAGGTGTACGGGGTCGCGGTGCAGAGGAGCCGCGATCTGCGCGAGTGGCGCCAGGTGGAGAAGGGGCCGCGCTGGACGGAGGAGAGCGGATTCAAGATGAACCAGATCTGGACGTTCGCCCGGACGACGGACCGGCTCTACGCGGGCGTGGACGAGGCGGGGCTCTTCGAGAGCGGCGACGGGGGAGAATCGTGGACCCTCGTCGAGGGGTTGAGCGGGCACTCGACGCGCAAGGTCTGGTTCCCGGGCTTCGGCGGCCTCTGCGCGCACGTCGTCCTCTCCGATCCGAAGGATCCGAAGAGGCTCTGGTGCGGGATCTCCGCCGTGGGCGTCTTCCGCTCCGAGGACGGCGGAAAGAGCTGGGCGCCGAAGAACCGCGGCGTCACCCAGGTCATCGAGGACAAGGCCGAGAAGGAGATCGGGTTCTGCGTCCACGGCCTCGTCCAGGATCCGAACGACGCGGACACGATCTGGCGGCAGGATCACCGGGGGATGTACCGCACGCGCGACGGAGGAGACGGCTGGGAGAAGATCGAGAACGGGCTCCCGTCCGGGTTCGGGTTCCCGATCGCGCTCGCCGCGAAGACGCGCTCGCTCTTCTGCGTCCCCCTCGAGTCCGACGAGTACCGGATGCCGGTCGAGGGGAAGATGCGCGTCTTCCGCAGCCGCGACGGGGGGGGCTCGTGGCAGCCGCTCTCGAAGGGCCTCCCGCAGGAGCACGCCTACATGGGAGTGCTCCGCGGGTCGATGGCCGTCGACGACCTCGATCCGTGCGGGGTCTACTTCGGGACGACCTCGGGAACGGTCTTCGCGAGCGCGGACGGCGGCGACTCCTGGGCGGCGCTTCCCGGGACCTTCCCGCGCATCCTCTCCGTCGAGGCGTTCGTCGAGAGCTGACCTTGGCGCGGGTCCGCGTCGAGATCCCGAGCGTCCTCGCGCAGGTCGTCGAGGGGAGACGTTCCGTCGAGGTCGAGGGGGCGACCCTCTCGGAAGCGATCGCCGCTCTCGTCCGCCTCCACCCGGCCCTCGGAATCCACCTCTTCGACGAGTCGGGCCGCTTCCGCCAGCACGTCCTCTGCTTCCACAACCGCACGAGCACCCGCTGGATGGAGCACCTCGACGTCCCCGTCGCCGACGGCGACACGATCACCATCCTCCAGGCCGTCTCCGGCGGCTGATGGGAGACTACTTTCCAACCATACCCGGCCTGGATGGTCGGAACTCGCCGCCGTCCCCTTTCCATCCTTACCCGGCTTGAATGGTCAAAGCTCGACCCATCGACGACCCCCCTTCCGCGATCGGTCGCCGAGCACTCTTCGTCGGGTGCGCGCCCGCCACCGTGTGTGCTCGGTGTCGAGGCGCGAGTTCCGACCATCCAGGCCGGGTATAGATGGAA
>Ga0187892_10008859_pt1 | contig 13533 bp, 7 predicted proteins | sample MA1701073metaG_FD_139345 | JGI IMG/M metagenome (GOLD analysis project Ga0187892, IMG submission 139345) | Bio-ooze microbial communities from a basaltic lava cave in the Kipuka Kanohina Cave System on the Island of Hawaii, USA - MA170107-3 metaG ...
GCCCGAGGCCGCGTCCCCGTGCGACAGGGGCGGGCGGCGGTGCAGCACGCGCCCGAGCGTTCCCTCGAAGGGGGCGGACTCGCCCTTGTGGAGGTAGACGGCCTCGACGCCGGCGACCGGCACGCTCGGCTTGCGGAGCCACCCGGAGAAGGGGGCTGGCTCGCCCGCCCGCAGGGGCGCGACGTGCCACGCGAGGACTCCCTCCGGCCGGCCCCCCGTCGAGCAGGAGGGGGCGAGGAGGAGGGCGAGGGTCGCGAGCGCGGTGGGAAGGGGGCGGCGGATCGTCATCGTCCGGGAGGGGTCCGCCCTCCGGCGTAGAGCATGCTATCCGACGCCACGCGGGCTTGCGGGGTCGACCTGGGCCCGCCCCGGCGGGTACCTTGGAAGCGCCGCCCCCTCCGACGGAGCCGGCCCATTCCCGAGCGCACTCCCTATCAGAAGGGGATCGTCCGCCGCTACTACGAGCACCGCGGCGACATCGCGGTCCAGAAGCTGAGCGAGATCGTCTCGACCCTCTACACGGAGACGAGCGAGAGGAAGATCGCGACCGCCTGGAAGGCGGCCGAGCGCCACCTCTTGGCGGCGGGAGCGCACCGCGAGGAGGTGAAGGGGGTCGTGGAGCGGCGCGACCTCGCCGCGCTCGCGAAGATCGTCTCCGAGCGGTTCTGACCGCTCGACCGCGCGGCGATCAACGAGGCAGGCGAAGCGTCAGCCCCTGCCGCGGGTCCACGCGCCGGGCCCCCGAGACCGTGCGCTCCCCATCAATCTCGACTTCGAGCTCGAGCCAGCCGGCGCGGACGGAGGGGAGGGTGCACGGAGCGCCCTCGATGCGCGCGCCGGGCGGGTCCGGAATCGGATCGGACGCGTAGATGCCGGTCGTCGGGATCTCGGTGAACGCGTCCCAGGCCTCGTGCATCCGGTCGCGGATGCGCAGCGTCGCCCCGTGAATCGGTCGACCCCCGGAGTCGAGGAGGGTCACCTCGAGGTCGCCTGCGGGGGGCTCGGCGAGCTCGCCGACGTCCTTCGTCTCTCCCGCGCGAAGGTCGACGGCGATGCCTCCCCACTCCCGGCGGCCCGAGAGGTGATGGAACAGGATCGCCGGCCCCGGAGGGAGGTGGGAGATCTCGAATCGGCCCTCCTCCTTGGGCTCGAGCCGAGCCGGTATTCGGCACACGACCCCCCAGCCCGCCGAGCCGGGCGCGGGGAGGAGGAGGAGCCTCGGGCCCGCGACCCCGTGATGGGAGAAGCCGAGATCGCCGCGGAATCGCGTCATCGTCCCCCGCAGGGTCGCCTCGAGCGGCGGAACCTCGATCTCGAGCGACTCTCCCGCCGCGACCTCGATCTCGCGGAAGAGCGCGTGATCGAGCGAGCCCCGCCTCGCGCCGATGTGGATCTGGAAGAGTCCCGTGCCGGAGAGGCGCAGCACTCGGACGTCGTCCGACGGCGCCTCGACGGAGGCCCAGGGTTCGCGGGCCGAGGGCGCTCCGAAGGACGACATGGCGAGGGCCCCGACGGGCCCACCGGGAGGCGTGCGTCGGGTCGCCCCCGCGCTCCACTCGTCGACGGCGGGATCGCCCGGGAGGTGCTCGAAGAGGCGCCGACGGTCCTCCGGAACGGGCGGAAGCGGGGGGACTCGGATCGCGACGCGAGGCCGACGGTCCTCGGAGAGATCGACCTCGCGGCGCTCGCCCGCCCTCACGGCGAAGGTCGCCCCGCCGATCATCGATCCGTCCGCCGCCTGGAGGCTGACGTCATATCGTCCGGCGGCGAGGCGGAACTCGTCCGCCGCGCCGGCCGCCTTCCGGAACGCGACGAGAACCTCCCGGCCCGCGGGCTTCACCCGGAGCGTCGCGTCGGGGGGGACTCCTCGGAACGTGACGCGCGCGTCCGCCGGAGCGAGCGCGACCTCGTTCCGGCCGGGGCGCAGCCGAAGCATCGCCGGCTCGTGGTTCGCCGCGTAGACGTGGACGAGGTAGATCGCCTCCGGATCGCCGAGGACGTCCAGGCGGCCCTTCTCGTCCGTCCTCCGGCGATCGAGGAGGATCCACTGCGCGGGGCGGAAGGACTGTGGCGAGTCCAGCGAGACGTCGACGGAGGCACCCGAGATCGGACCGTCCCTGCCGCGGACGACGAGCTCGTACGGCACGGCGTTCTCGAAGGAGAATACGAGCGCACGGCCTCGGATCGCGCCGCTCACGACTCTCGAGAGGTGACCCGGCGCGCTCGCACGGAGAGACCGGTAGCCCGATCCGGGCGCAGGAGGACTGTCTGTGGCGGCCTTCTCCGTGCAGGGCCGCCACTCGCCCGAGTGAAACCAGGAGAGTTCGACCTGCTCGCGGGGGACTCCTCCCACCCGCACGGTCGACCGGGACCCCTCCTCGACACGGACCTCGAACCCCTCCGAGGGCTCGACGAACACCGTCTGCGACTGGAGCCAGTCCCCCGTTTCCGGCGCCCGCTCGACGACCCAGCACTCGCCGCCGGGCCTCTCGACCCTCAATCGGTCGAGCCAGGGATCGTCCGACGCGATCTCGAATCGCCCTTCGCCATCGGTCCACGCCGACTCGCTCGCAGCGAACGCGCGCGCGCTGACGAATCGGCCGTAGAGCGCGATCGGAAGCCCCGGGGCGGGAGTTCCGTCCGGCCAGAGGATTCGCCCTCGCCAGTGTCGGGTCGGCGGCTCGAAGGGTTCGGGCTCGATCTCCTCGACGAGGAGTGCCGGCCGGTCCGAGACGTCGGCGGTCGGCGCGCGGACCGCGAGCCGGCGAACCGGCCGCGCGGCATCGATCTCGATCTCCTTCGAAAAGATGCGCCGCTTGCCGCCGAGGGTCAATGTGACCTCGAGGTGGGCCGGGGCGGGATCGAAGTCGTCGAGGACGAAGGTCCCCTCCGAGAGGGGCCAGCCGGTGATCGACCGCAGTCCGGAGCGGAGGCCGACCCATCCCTCCCTCGCCGGGCGCGTCGTCCCGTCGGCCTCGAGGATCTCGACCGTGCCCGTCAGAACGAAGTTTCGCTCGAGCGCCACCTCGCCGAGATCGCAAGTCCCCGCCGACACGGCGGGGACCGGAAGCGATCGACGCCGCAGCGAAGAGCCCGGAACGATGTGGCACTCGAGAGCGGAGTCGGCGCTCACGTCCTCGAAGCGCACGCGACCCTCGGAGCCGCTCCTCGACGCGGCGAGGAGGTGCACCGCGCCTCCCCAGCTCGTACCCCGGGAATGGAGGGAGACGCTCGCCCCCTCCACGGGCGCACCGCCCTCGCCCATGATCCGCAGGCTGACCTCGCCGTGGTGCGTTCCGGGCCGTTCCCACGACAGGTGCTCGACGACGCGGAGGGCGGGCTCCGTTCCCGGGTCTTGGGCGAGGTCCTGGACGAGGTCCTGGGCGAGGAGGAAGAGGAGCGCGGGAAGCATCCTGAACCGGATCGGGACTCCGCGGTGCAACATAGGGTGGAAGCCATGCCCGCGGAAGACGTCGCGATCGAATCGCTCCTCGCGGACGACCGGTTCGTCCGGACTCTCGCACGACGCATCGTGCGGGACGCGGCGAGCGCGGAAGACGTCGTCCAGGAGACCTACCTCGAGGCGCTCCGGCGCCGACCTTCGGCCGCGGTCTCCCTTCGGGGTTGGGCGGGCGCGGTGATCCGCCACCTCGCTTCGAACCTCCGCCGCTCCCAGGCGAGGCGGGAGCGGCGCGAGCGGCGCGCCGCGCGGCCGGAAGGACAGGCTCCCGAGACGCTCCTCCTCGAGCGGGAGGAGACGCGCCGGCGACTGGTCGACGCGGTGCTCGCGCTGCGGGCGCCTCGCTCGACCGTGCTGATCCTCCGCTACTTCGAGGATCTCCCGCCGCGGGCGATCGCGCGGCGGCTCGGGATGCCCGTCGAGACCGTCCGAACTCACCTCAAGAGGGGGCTCGCCGAGCTGCGCGTGCGATTCGTGACGGAGCGCCGCGAGGACGGCACGTCGATGATCGCGGCCCTGCCGCTCCTCCTCCCGCGCCCGCCCCTCGCGAGCGCCGCGATCGGAGTCGCCGCCATGACCACCGCCACGAAGATCGCTCTGTCGGGAACCGCCGTCGTCGCGGCGCTGATCGCCTCGCTCGCCCTTCGAGGGCGAGGGGACCGGACCGACTCTCCCGAGCCCGCGCACGAGAGCCCGGAGGCGACCGTCGCCGTGCGTGCCCCGGCTCCGCCTGCGGTGCCCGAGGAGCCCCAGGGGAGAGTGTCGCTCGTCGCGGCCGAGCAGCGAGGGGAGCCCGAGAACACACCCGTCGCTCGGCCCCCGGGTGTGTTGCGGGGGATCGTCCTCGACCCGGACGGCCGACCGGTCGAGGGCGCCGCGATCCGAGGCGCCCCGCGCGGGGTGAACCGCGGATTCTTCAAGGAGTCCTACCTGCTTGCAGGTCTCGTGAGGGGCGAGACCTGGACGGCGAGGCGCGACGTGCGTCCCGACGGCAGCTTCGAGTCGGCGTCGGGACCCGATGGCACGTTCGAGGTCGTGGGACTCCCCCCCGACGACGCCTTCGACGTCGCGGCCTGGGTGGGGGCTCTGGGCCTGGTCGTCGTGGAGGGGGTTCCCGTGCGTGCGGAGTGGGCGGATCCGATCATGCTGCGCTTCTCGCCCGCCATCGTCCTCCATGGCGAGGTGACGGACCGAGAGGAGGTCCCGCTCACCGACGCCGCGATCGGTGTGATGGGGTCGCACGACGGGACGACCTACTCTTCCTGGCCGTTCTCGTTCCGCGTCGGCGAGGACGGGACATGGCGGACGCCGCCGCTCGCGCGCAAGAGCTTCCACGTCATGGCGAGGGCCGCGGGGTATCGGAGGGGGGATCGTCTCGTCTCGTGGGACCGAAGGACCGACCGTGCGCTGCGCGTCGACTTCCGGCTCGAGCCGGCGCCGATCCTGCGCGGAACGGTCGTTCGACCCGATGGATCCGCCGCCCGCCTCGCCGAGACCCTCGGGGGGCTCGACCGCTCGCCGGAAGCCCTCGCCCTCGTCGCCTCCGAGATGGAACCGGCGTCGGAATCGAACTTCCTCGAGTTCCACACCCGCCGCGGCGCCGTCGACGCGGACCGGGATCGCTGGGAGGTGGAGACGGAGTACGGCGTCCCGCGGCTCGTCTCGCTCTGGTGCGCGACGACCCTCCTCGGGGTCGCCTCCCCCTCGGCGGGCGAGGAGACGGAGATCGTCGTCGATCTCGGCCGATTGACGCGTGGCGCCTCGCGCCGGCCGGTCGTCGTCACCGTTCGGGATCGGGACGGCCGACCCGTGGTCGGCGCGCAGGGGCTCATTCGTCCGGCGGTCGACGACGCGAGAGCGATCGAAGCGCGCTTCCGGCCGACCGTCTTCCTCGAGGGAAAGGAGGGGACGTTGAGCGCGGGCGGCGTCGAGCCGGGAGCCTACGAGCTCCGGATCTGGGCGGAGGGGTTCGTGCCGCGGCGATTCCCGATCGAGGTCGAGAGCGGAATCGGGCTCGCCCCGTTCGCCGTCGGGCTTTCTCCTGCGAGCCATCGGATCCAGGTCGCCGTCCGGACCTCCGCGGGCGAGCCGGTCGCCGGGGCGCGCATCCACGTGCTGGACGGCGGCGGCCTTCCCGTGGATCTCTCCCCCGCGCCGACCACGAACCTCGAGGGGCAAGTCGAGGTGGAGGGATTGGGGGAAGGCCGCTACGACCTTCTCACCGCGCACGGGAGCTTCGCGGCGGTCGGCCGACGAGTGTGGCTTCCGTCCGCCTCGAGTGAAGTCCCCCTGACGCTTGGCGACGGGGAGGACATCCGCATCGAGGCTCGTGGAACGTTGGGACCCTTCTCGTTCCGGATCGAGGACTCCGGGGGGGTTGCGGTGCACGAAGACGCGTGCGTCGACGGGAGGCACTACGAGGGGAAAACCTTCCGCCTCGCGCCGGGGTCGTACCAGGTCACCGTGCGGTGCCCCGGATTCGAGCCCGGCCGCGCGACCTTCGACGCGGAGCGAGGAGCCCGCGTCCTCGTCCCCTTGACCCCTTCCGCCCGCTGAAGGCCCGCTGAAGGGCGAAGTGGCGCGTGAGCCGAGAGGCGCGCTATGCTCGCCCCTGCGGCTCGAGAGGGGTCCTCGGACCCCGGAGGTGCATCGATGCGCGTTTCCGCGAAGGCTGTGGCGCTCGCGGTTCTCCTCGCGGGCGGCTCGGCTCGGGCGACGGATTACTGGGTCAGCGCCGTCTTCGGGAACAATGCGACGGGAGACGGCTCGCTCGCGAATCCTTGGGCGACGATCGCCCACGCGCTCGCGCAAGGGCCCGTCTTCGGCGACGTGGTCCACGTCTACTGCGGCCTCTACGACGCGTCGCACGGAGAGACGTTCCCGATCTCGATCCCCGCGGGCGTGACGCTGAAGGGGGAGGAAGGGGCGCACGTGACGATCCTCGACGCCGGCGGCGCCGACGACGTCGTGGACCTCGCCTCCGACGTGACGCTCACCGGCTTCACGATCCGCAACTCGTCGAACGGGTGGTGGGACGCGGGCGTCGCGGACTGGAGCCCCGGGTCGAACCTCGTGATCGACGGGTGCATCTTCCGCGACAACCAGCGAGGCCTCCATCTCTGGACCGGCCACTCGAACGTCCTCGTGCGCAACTGCGTCTTCGTGAACAACGCGAACGACGCGTTCTCCTGCTTCGGCTCGACGGGCGTCACCGTCCTCAACTGCTCCTTCCGCGGGAACCTGAAGGGGATGATCTTCGACGGCTCGACGGCGACGGTCCGCAACACGGTCGTCACGAACTCGGGCGTCGCGGGGATCCAGAACTCGATCAACGTTCCTTCGACGATCACGCTCGATCACAACTGCGTCTTCGCGAACGCGATCAACTACGATCCGCCGACGCTCCTGCCGGGGCCGGGATCGATCTCCGCGGACCCGAAGTGGGCGAACGCGCTCCAGGGCGACCTCCACGTCTGGCCGACGAGCCCCTGCATCGACGCGGGGATCGGAGATCCGCTCCTCGCGGCGGTGGACCTCGACGGCGATCCGCGGGTCGAGGGGGGCGCCGTCGACATCGGCGCGGACGAGCGCCCCTGGCCGGACCTGATCCTCGCGAACCTCCCCCTGATCGGGGCGAGCGCGCTCTTCGACGTGTTCGGCAACCCGTCGAGCCCCTGGGGACTCTTCGCGGCGCCGCTCCCCTCGGCGGGGGGCATCCCGACGCCGTGGGGGACGCTGCACCTCGACCCGAGCACCTTGAGCCACCTCGTGAGCGGCGGCACGAACGCCGAGGGCGGGAGCCTCCTCTCGTTCTCCGTTCCCCCCGCTCCGTCCCTCGTGGGCCAGACCGTCTACCTCCAGACGATCGGGGTCGGGACCTCCGGCCTCGCGCTCTCTCGACTTCGACTCGCGCCCGTGCACTGACGGGCCGCGCGAGGAATCCATCGTGCGGGTCGCGGTCTCCTCCGACCGGGAGGACTCTCACGCGGCCGAACGCGGGTAACTCTCAAGAGGGGAGGACGAGATATCCTCCCGCCCGTGCCCCGAACCCGAGATCCCGTGCCGAGGGCCCGCGGCAAGATCCGCCCGGCAGACCCGTTCGATCTGATCCGCTGGATCGCGCGCTCCCAGACCGATCCGCGGAAGGCGCTCGCGGAGCTGGTCCAGAACTCGCTCGAGGCGGGGGCTCGGAGCGTTCTCGTGCGACGATTCCGCCGGGGACGACTGCGATGCGTCTCCGTGAGGGACGACGGGTCTGGAGTCTTTCCGGACCTCGATCGCGGCGCCGCCCTCGAGAAGATCGCGACGAACATAGGGCACTCCTACAAGCTCGGGGTCTCCGCCGCGGAGAGGCGCGAGCTGATGATCCTCGGGAAGTACGGGATCGGGATCCTCGGCTTCTGGTGCATCGGTCGCGTCTTCGAGATGCGCTCGCGGGTGAGCGGATCCCCGGTCGAGGCCTTGCGCATGCGGGAGGACTCCGACCGGTACGAGGTTTTCGCTCCGGGCGGACACCTCCCGATCGGAGACACGTGGACGGAGGTCGTCGTCGCCGACGTCCATCCGGCGGCCTGGAAGGCGCTGGTCGGGCGGCGCGCCGCGAACTACCTCGCCGCCGAGCTGCGCGGCCAAATCCTCGGGCGGGAGGTACGGGTCGAAGTTCGAGACGACTCGGCTCGGGGCAAGGCCGAGAAAACGATCCTCGTCGAGCCGGTTCCCTTCCGCGGCGAGCGCCTCGCCGTTCCCGAGCGGGTGCCGGTTCCGGACCGCACCCCGATCCGGATCGACCTCTACTACGTGGGGAAAGAAGAGGGTCCGGGGAAGGTGCACCTCGAGTCGGGAGGGGCGGTCGTGTGCGAGGACCTCGCCGCCCTCGAGGGATTCGACTTCGCGCGGCCGCCCTGGAATACGGGGCGCCTCGAGGGAGTCGTCGAATTCCCCGATTTCGACGTGGCACCGGGATCACGCCGCGGCGTCGTGCCGAACGAGGCGGCGCAGGCCTTCGCCGAGGCGCTCCTCTCCGTCGAGGCCGAGATCGCCTCGGCCCTCGCCGCGTTCGAGTCGAGGCGGGAGGAGAAGAGGGAGCAGGAGGTGCTCCGCGAGCTGAAGCGGGTCTTCCGCGAGTTGCCGCGCCTCCTCCCGCACTACGATCTCTTCCCGATCCTGGGCACGAACGCCGCACCTGCCTCTCGCGAGTTACGCCGCGGAGAGGAGGTGGGAGGGGCTTTCGCGCTCGACGCCGCATCGAGCGACGGCGAGCCGGAAGAGCCCCCGGCCCTCGAAAGCGAACCGGCTCTCTACCCGCCGGGGCCGCTCGCCACCGTCGTCATCTCTCCGCGGAGGCCCCGTGTCGATCCAGGAGCCCAGCGCGCGTTGCGCGCGCGGGCCTTGGACGGGGACGGTCGGTCCGTCGAGGGTGCGGTCGTCTATCTCTGGCGCGTCGAGTCGGGAGAGGGGTCCGTCGGTCCTGCGGAAGCGGAGGACATCGTGTTCGAAGCCGGGCCGACGCCCGGTCGCGCGCGCGTCGGGGTCGAAGCGGTGCAAGGCGAACGACGGGCGACGTCTTCCGTCGACGTCGTCGTCGCGGAGACGGTCCCCGGCAGCCGCGACGCCGGGATTCCGCCGCTCGAGCTCGTGAGCGAACCGCTCGAGCCGTGGCGATCGCGGCTTTTCGGGAACCGCTGGGAGGTGAACCGCGGCCACCCCGACTACCGCGCCACCGCGGGGGAACCGAAGCGACGCCTGCGCTACCTCGTGCTCCTCCTTGCGAAGGAGATCGCGCTCCGCAACGCGGGGGACCCGGGCGCCGGCCGCGCCCTTGAGCAGATGGTGGAGGTCCTGGCCCACGTCGACGGCAAGTACTGAATCCCGACCGTGGAGGAGATCACCGGGGCGCAAGGCACCGGGGAAGGCGAAAGCCTACTGGATCTCGATCGTTCCCGCGGCGAGGTCGAGCGTGGCGAGGCTGCCCATCCCGTCGATCCGCGCGATTCCGAGGGTGATCACCGTGCCCGAGGATCCGGCCGGCAGCGTGACCGGGAGGGGCGGCATCGCGAAGTTCCCCTCGGGAGACGCATACGCCCCCAGTCCGAGCACGATCGGCGAGAAGACGAACGGCGACGGCCCCGGCCCGTCGAAGTCGAATCCCACGATGCCGATGACGCCGATCTCGCCCGGAGGGCCTCCGACGGCGAGGCGCATCGAGACCGACGATCCGGCCGCCGGGCGCTTCGGGAAGATCGTCAAGTCGTCGTGGTACTCGTTGACGTCGAGCTGTCCCCGGGCCCCGAGGACGATCACGCCGGGGTAGTACCCGAGCACCATCGCGGGATGCGGCGGGCCCGAGCCCAGGTCGAGCTCGTGGAGGACGGCGAGCGTCCCGCTCGACGAGGCGGTGTACATCTTCGTCCCGTGGATCTCGATGTCGTTGAGCGCGTTGTTGCCGATCGGGACCATGACATCGAGCGGGGTGGGGTTGACGGGCCACTGGCTCGAGTCCGCCGTCATCTGGACGATCCAGGTCGGGCCCGAGGGACCGCCGGGATTGCCGCTCCCGAACGTGCAGGTGTAGATCGTCTGGGAGTCCTCGCTCAGGGTGATGCCCGAGATCGTCGTCGATCCGGTGATCGTCGAGGTGGACGCCGAGTTCACGAGCGTCGACGTCGTCGTCTCGGGATCGAGGTGAAAGATCTGGCCGAGCACGGTGATCCCCACGTAGAGGTTGTTCCCGATCGGATCGTAGGCGAGCGCGCTCGCCGAGCCCGAGGGGGCGATCGGAATCGTGAAGAGGAGGGTCGAGGTGCCGCTCGGGATGTCGAGCTTGTAGACGAAGTCCTCCGACGTGACGAAGAGGTTCCCGTCGTCGTCGAAGACCATGTCCGGGATCGAGACGTCCGCGGGAGGCGGAAGGGTCGCGACGAGGGTCGAGGAGACGACGCTGGTGCCGCTCAGCGTGAGCTCGGTGATGTCCGTCGGCGTCGGGCAGACGCTCCCCCCGGGACTGTGCCCGCCGATGTAGACCTTGGAATGATCGTAGGGGTTGATCGCGATGGAGTTCGCCTCCACGCACAGGAGCCCGCCGTTCACGAGGGTGGAGGTCATCGCGACGTTGTCGACGATGACGACGGCGCCGGGCAGCCCGGTGCTCGTGAAGTGGCTGACGATCAGGCCGTCGGGAGGCGTCTGCGCCGTCGCAACGGGGGATCCCCATCCGAGCATTCCGAGGAGTCCAAGGGCCGTGGCGAGAGCGGCTCGGCGAGCGTTCACTGGAACCTCCAGTTCTTCGAGGGGCTTCTCGGAACCCGATACGGGCCAGGATCGACCCGCAGACGGCGGGGGTCAAGGGATTCCTCCGATCCGGCACCGCGCGGAGTCCCCGTCGCGAGGGAATCTTTCGGATAGCACGACGAGTACGCGATTCCCCGGGTCGGCCCGGGGGGAGGCAGGTCGTGATGTCCGTGAGGATTGCCGGTCATCGTCGGTGCTATCACCTGTCGGGCAAGCGATTGGCGGAGTTCTTCCTCGCGACGCCGCGAGAGGAGCGAAGAGAGGGGCGAACCCCGCTACGACTCCTCGACCTGACGGGTTCGAAGCGAGTCTCGTACCTCCAGGTGCGGTACTTCCACTCGGGAGAGGGGGCGCGCCGGCACGTACTTCGCGCGCTCTAGTCTCCGATCTCGTCCGGGCTAGAATGCAGGTACCGGACGAAATCGAGGAGCGCGGATGCGAAGACGTCGTCTCGCCGTTGTCGCGGCAGCCCTCGTCGGCCTCGCCGCGGCGACCGGTCCGGCCGCGGCCCAGGCCTGCGGGCCCCTGACGTTCGGATTCTCGACGACGGGAGCGGGCTGCGATCCCTTCGGGCCGGGTCCCGTCCCGGCGCTCTCGTCCACCCTCTTCCTGCTTCCGGGCAATCCGAACTGCCCGGTTCGGATCCAGCTGAACTCGAACGTCGTCCTCTTCCCGATCCCGATCGCGACCCTGGTGCTGGGCCTCTCGAGCCCCGGCGTTCCCCTCGTCGGGTACCCGGGCTGCACGCTCTGGACGAGCCCGGACTTCTTCCTCCCCATGGGGCCGGACGCGGGAGGACCGACGCTGCACGCGGTCCTCATCGTCGCTCCGCCGGATCCTTCGCTGATCGGAGCGTCGATCTTCGCTCAGGCGGCGCTCCCCGTCCCCGGCGTCGGGGTCCGCATCTCGAACGGGATCCGCATCGACATCACGTGAGAGTACGGCACCCGCCACGTTTTTCCCGCGGGAAAAACGTGGCGGGTGCCGTACTCTCAAGCGAGCGGGAGGGAGCGGCGGCGCTCGCCGCTCGCGTCGAAGATCGCGTTCCCGATCGCCGGCGCGACGGCCACGATCGGCGTCTCTCCGGCGCCCGCGGAAGGGAGGTCCTTCCGGTCGAGGAGCACGGTCTCGAGGATGGGGACGTCCCGGAAGCGCGGCACGCGGTACTGCGAGAAGCGGGGGTTCAGGACGCGGCCGTCCCGGAACCGGATCGACTCCGTCAGCGCGCCGCCGATCCCCATGATCACGGCGCCGTCGACCTGATTCTCGAGGTTGTCGGGGTGGACGATCGCGCCGCACTCGAACGCGGTGACGACGCGCGCGATCCGGACGTCGCGCGCGTCGACGGCGACCTCGGCGCAGGAGGCGACGTACCCTCCCTTGTCGAAGCCGCACGCGATGCCGGCGCCGCGCCCGCGGGCCCTCCCGCCGCCCGGCCATCCGAACCGCTCCGCCGCCGCCTCGAGGACCGCCCGCAGGCGCGGGTCCTCGAGATTGAGGAGCCGGAACGCGAGAGGATCCATCCCGATCGCCCGCGCCATCTCGTCGATCTGCGTCTCGCGCGCGAAGTGGTTCGCCGTCGCGGCGAGCGAACGGTAAGAGCCCTGGCGCAGGGGCGAGGCCGTCGGGTGGAACTCGACGTGATGGTGGGGGACCTCGTAGAGCGTCTCGATGCCCGCCCCACCCGAGTTGTAGTTGTGGAACTCCCAGGCGGTGATCCTCCCCTCCCGATCGACGCCGCTCCGCACGTCGATCACGCCCGCGGGGCGGAAGTAGGCCCAGGTGAACTCCTCCTCCCGCGTCCAGAACACGCCGACCGGTTTCTTCGCCTCCCTCGCGAGCCGCGCCGCCTCGATCGCCGCCTCCCCGGTGTGCTTGCCGCCGTAGCCGGATCCGGTGTCGGGAACGAGGACGCGCACCTTCTCTTCCGGGACGCGAAACGCCTGCGCGAGCTCCTCGCGCACGCCGAACGGCCGCTGCGACCCGGTCCACACCGTGAGCCGCCCGTCCTCCCACTCCGCGACCGCCGCGCGCGGCTCGAGCGGCGCGTGCGCGATGGTCGCGATGGTGTAGGTTCGCTCGAACGTCTCCGCCGCCGCGGCGAGCCCCTCCTCGATCGATCCGCGGATCGAGGGCCCGCGCCCGCGGCCCCCGCGGCTCTCCGCCGGGTTCTCGCGGAGGTAGGAGAAGAGTTCCTCGTGCGAGGGCTGCGGCTTCTCCTTCCACTCGGCTCGGATCGTCGCGAGGGCCCGCTCCGCGTCCTCGGGGCTGGGCGCGGCGACGCCGACGAACTCGCCGTCGACGACGACGGTGACGCCCGGCATCGCGCGGGCCGCGGAGGCGTCCACGTCGGCGAGGACCGCGCCGAAAGAGGCCGGACGCAGCACCTTCCCATGGAGCATCCCGGGCCGGCGCACGTCCGAGGCGTACCGGTGCCGTCCGGTGACGATCGCCTCGCCGTTCACCTTGGGGACGGATCGACCCATCACCTTCCACGCCGCCGTGGGGGTGGTCTCCGCCTCGGCGTCGATCGTGTGGACGAGACGCTCTCCCTTCGTGAGGTCGCCGAACGCCGAGGCCCGCCCCGATGCCGCGTGCACCACGCGGCCTTCCCCGAGCGAGACCGCCGCGCGAGCGACTCCCCAGGCGCCGGCCGCCTTCTCGCACAGGATCTCGCGCGCCGCCGCTGCAGCGCGCCGCAGCTGCAGCGACATCGAGGGCGTCGTGCGGCTCCCGAAGGTGCCGCGGTCGTAGGGGACGAGATCGGTGTCCGCCATCACCAAGGC
>Ga0187892_10008860_pt1 | contig 13528 bp, 1 predicted proteins | sample MA1701073metaG_FD_139345 | JGI IMG/M metagenome (GOLD analysis project Ga0187892, IMG submission 139345) | Bio-ooze microbial communities from a basaltic lava cave in the Kipuka Kanohina Cave System on the Island of Hawaii, USA - MA170107-3 metaG ...
GATGTTGGCGGCGGCTACTCCGACACAGGCCTTGCCGACGAAGCGCTTATATGGATGGTCGAGAAGGCAAGGCTGACAGGTCTTGAGATAGACGATGAATATCTGGCTCAGGTCGCAAAGCCAAATTACACGGCGCCTCTGCACGAGTCACGCAAGTTCCCCTACAGCATCATTCCTGCATATTGGCGACCGATTGGTGCCGGAATTCCGCCCGAGTTGGCGGTATATCCAGGTGGCCCGTCGAACGAGCTTCTCGGCAAGGCGACCGTGCTGAGATATAACAGCATTCCAGCCTACCGACCTAAGAACCTAGTCGAGTACTTCGAAGGGCAAGGCTAGGTGGTCGAGATCCTTATCACGCAGGAGCACTACGTGGTAAATCGTGAAATGAGCTTGTTTCTGGTAGTATTTTCGGCTATGGCCATTCTGGCAGCCGGCCAGAGTAAGTAATCACAAACAAGATATCCTCGATGTCCTCGTTCTTGAACCGGTCACGCACCTCTTCTATGTTGGGCAGCGCTAGCTCCCAGTTACCGAACGGCTCCTTGTCGCCGGTGATCGCCAGCCAGCTCGAAGCATTACCTCTGCGGGTGCTGGCAACCCCTTCGACCGAGACCGCTCTGCCGCCGACCCAACTCGTGCTGTCTTCTTGGTTGAAGAGGAGGTTCAACGGAAGCTCGAACAGCTTTCCATTGGCCCGCGCGACATAGACGGCTAGGTGCTCGATCCTCAAGCTGCCGGGTTCGAGGTGACGCGCGAAGTCCTCCTTGCGAGTTTGGAACCGCGCTACCATCGGCTTGGCGTTCCGATCGGGATTGTGGAGGTCGTACCAGCAATCGGCAAACTCCTGGCGGAAGCTGAAGGGTCTCTCGGCGTTCAACCTGCGAGGTAGCCTCTGCACGACCTCTTGCCGGTAGTCGAAGCTATTCAAAGCTGTGTAGTCGATGGTAATGAGCACGTCGGCGATCGTGTCGTAATCGAAGGGGTTGGCCGCTTTGGGCATCCTGAGGTCCCAGACAGTGTCCACCCCGACACCCTCGAACGGCGCAAGCATGTCCGACTGCGCATCGAGCTCGAATAAGCCGGTCGCGTCCAGCGGTGAGGTCAGGGCGACCATGTCCGGACCGTGCTGGACCCTGACAGTCTGGAAGATGTCGCCGCCGATCACGACGCGTGAGATACGGCTCGCTGTCAGAGTGGCTTTGATACCCGCTTGCGGTGGGATTAGAGCGATAACAGAGGCTTTCACACGCCGGATTAGTCTCAGGTAGTGGCCGGGAAAGTCGCGGTCGAAGAGTTGCATGGGCGTCGCGAAGGTCAGCACGCCGGATTCGCGAAAGCGCTGGAATTCCCCCGGCATCAGTTGGGCCAGCGAGAGCGTCTTTTGCAGCTGAAGCTTCCTCTTGTTGGTCTCGAACGCATACTGGTCCAGCTGGTAAATGTCTTGGAGGAGTCGCGCAGATCCGGTCAGTCCGCGCCGGTTAGGTCCGGTTCCATTACCGCTTCCGCCGAACGTTTCCTCCGAAGCGGACTGCCAGTAGTCGGCGAGGATGAAAGGCGGCGTCGTCTCTTGTCGTTCAAAAGCGAGCTGGGACTCGGCGAGCTTCGCCATCGCGGTGGCCTGCTGTAAGAAGTAACGATAAACGCCTTCTAGGACCTCGATCATCCAATCGTATAGCTCGACATTCGTGAACTTGGTCGAAAGGAAGTCCACCGTCCGCTCCTCGTTCTGCGTCTGAAGCTCGGCGATGGCGCGCTCCTGCCCGACGACGCGAACGTGGTCCTGGGCTATGCGCGTTTGCTGTGCGCCGATGGCGATGTCTTGGGCGGCGAGCTCTCGCTGGAACTGCCATTCCTGACGGCGGCGCTCGTAGCTCGCTATCGTGGAAAGAATAGAGGCGGTTGTCGAGGTCGCGCCGGCACCCGCTGAGAGGGCGGCCGCGATAGCCGACGCCCGGCCTGAGACGTTCGCACCCGCAGTAGCTGCTGCGACGATGTTCGCAATCGCCGCGCCGCCATACAGCACTACCGTCACCCACATGAGGATCAGGGCCGCGCGCTCGGTCCCGCTGATGTCAGCGTCAAGCAGGCTGGCGAAATGGTTGAGCTGGAGCTCTGCCCGCTCTTGCTGGAGTTCGGCTAAACCGACGCCATCCTCGGCTTCCTTGAGCCGTAGGTCCTGTAGCTTGATGCCCGCCCGCGCCAGCTGCAGGTCTTGACGCGCATTCAGAATGTTATAAGCTTCCGCGTCGCGCTGCTGAAGCGCAGACAGCATGTTGCTCTCTACCTGCTGCGCCAGTTGGACGAGGTTCTTAGCGCGGTCGATGAGCACGGCGTAGCGATACGGCGTTGGCCTCCGTGAGCCGACTCCCGGCAGGACAAGCTGGCCTCCGGCACCAATGGACGGCATTCCTGTCGACGTATCAGTAGGAGCGGCATAGTCTTCAAGTTCGCGCTGGATGCCGGCGATATTCCGACAGGTGCGGATCTTGTGGAGGTTGAGATCTGCGTGCAGCCGCAGCGCCCGCAGGACGGGGTTCGGCGGGATGCAGGCATCCAGGATGAGCGCCGGGATATGGGTCGGCGGCTTCTTCGCGACTGGCCCTTTGTCGAGCTCCAGGGTGAAGCCGTCCCCGATCCAGGGAGACAGATCGGTCCGGCTTGCCAGGTCAACGTAGGGAATTCGCTCCAAGCGGGGGTCTCGACCCACCGTGCCCGGTTGCACGCCTGGCAGCGGTAGTGTCGCGGGAGTCGGTGGCAGCACGGTCAAGCCGTCTATCAGCGCGGGCGAAGAGCTTGAAGGCCAAGGCATTTCACCTTCTCCGTAGAGCCAGGGCAGGCTTTCGCCCTCGAGCTCTGCAATCGGCTTCCCGGTCAGGCCCACGATCGCTGTATCGAAGACGTGGCCGGCCGAGGCTGCGAAATTGAGTGATGCCTCAGGGACGCCTGGGATCGCCATCACAGCTAGGCTGGCTGCCTGGAGGCGCTCTTCGCCCTGCGCAAGCGCCCGATGCAGAGGAAGCGGCGGCTCTGACTGAAGTGCCGCCTCGATCTCTTGTTGGACGCTCGCCATCCTCTCCTCTACAGGAGCAGTGCCGCTCATAATCGCACTTATCTTCGCGACAACTGATTCGAGGGTGGCAGCGGTAGTTAGGTTGCTCAGCTGAGGGATGATGCTGTCCTTCCAAAGCTTGCTCAGCTGCGGTGTCGTTTCTTCAATCCAGAACTCTTCCCCGTACTCGGTCTTCAGGCGGCCGATCAGGTCGCTGCAACCGTTTAGCTGCTGTTTGAGACCGGAGTCGTCTAGCAACTCGAGGGCGGTGTAGTAAAGAGTGCGTGCCAGCGGCACTGACTCAGCAGTGTCGCGCGTGAACTCAGCATCCGCGTAGCTCAGTAAGCAGCGAATCTCCGCCAGCAATGTGAAGCGCGTGTAGACCCCGGCTCGCGCCCGCGCGATCGCATGGGGATCAAGGGGGTCGCGTAGCCAATTCCAGTCTTCACCTCGCTTGTAGCCTGTCTCCAGCGACTCTTCCGCCACGAGGCCGTAGAACACCTTTCTCGCACCGAGCGGGGCGCTGTAGTCGTAGACTGTGCTGAACCAGTCGAGCGCCTCCGTGTAGTAGCCGCTGCGGTTAAGTTGAAGCGCTATGTGGACCGGTACGAAGAACCACGCCTCGTCGAAGTAGGTCAGAAGCGGCGCAGGGGCAGCTTTGTTGGCCTGGTATGCGTTTCGGATCCTTATCGCTAACTTCGCGGGATCGACATCGTCGCCGCGCGGCGCGATCTCGAAAGGCCCGCCGTATAGAGGAACGATGTCGCTCAGGGCAGCCGTAGTTACGAAAGGGGGAAGATCGCGAGCGTACGTCTTCCTGATGTGGAACTGGCACACCCAATCGGAATAGCTATCGGGCTCTGTAAAAGTGGGAAAGGCGAAATGGTCCGGCAAGGAAATGTTATTAGTGCCAGAGAAGCGATACGAGATCTGTTCCGCGGCCGCGTGGCTGTCCGACTGAAACAAAGAGTCGTGGCTGGGTTTGAGGCCCGTGAAGTGGTCGGCCTGGCCCAGTGCGTCGACCAACCAGGACAATAGCAACGATATGATGTGGTTCTTCCTTGTGTCGCGCTGTCTTATGAGTACCATGTTTGTCCCTGAATCGGCGAAGGTGGGCAGGCCGGCCGAGTAACCGATCATAACCGCGATAGCCATGGCCGCCTTGGACCAGGCCACGAAATCCGAGGCGGTGAAACCACTTGTCGAAGGCGACTTCAGGCCGTTGGTAGACATGATCCAAGGAACGGCAAGACTCTCGCTTAGGCCAATCACGCCCGCGACGCCACCGCTCTCATGGAAGGTGGGAAAGCCAGCGACGATAGCCTTTCCGTCAGTGGTCGTCCCCATCGTATTCCGGGCGTAATCGTTCGCGGCCCTCATCCACCTTGCAGCTTCAGCGGGCGTGAAATCGTTCGAAAACTTGCTCTTCACGCCTAGATCATCTTCCAGAGATGCGTCTCGAAATTCCGCGAAATAGACTGTCTCGCTCGTCGATTTGAAATCGGCGTTCGACCAGTCGTTGCCAGACTGGCTTAGGCTTCTCACGTGCTCGGAGTCGTCAAGGAGCTTGATGTAGACTTGCGGCGGCGTACTGGTCGGTGTCTGGTAGAGCTTTGCCTCCTTCAGGTCCGTCGCCTTATTCGGCAGCTCCAGCTCGGTAGGTTCACTTGCCCAGTTGCCGTTCTCGATATCGTACTTCGTGTAGACCAGCTTCTTCTGACCGTCTTTATCGATGCGAGCGAATAGATAGATCGAGTGATTCGCGGCCGAGATCGCGTACTCGACCGCACCCACCATGCTAATCACGCCAGCTAGGCCGGGTATGCGATTCCAGAAGGACTGGCTTTGCGCTGAAGTGCTCACGCCATCCCGTGTGCACCAGTAGGCATTGCCGGACGACGGGCTGTGCGCGAAGAGGAAGAGGAGTTTCGAGTTTGTCCTTCGTCGCTCCGCAGCGACGGTGGCGCCAAGGCTCAAGGAGCAGACATCGCGGAAATACTCAGCATATTTCTGGGCCGCCAAGCGTGCCCTTTCCGGCGTGACCTGGCCCCCGGTTCGCAGGTCCTTTACCAGCTGCCTGAATGCCGGCGTCTGCTGACGCCTCAGGTTAGGAATGGCAATATTCTCCGGGTAGATGTAGACGAACATCGCGGCGCGCCAGGCGCCATAAGAGCCCATCCAAAGCCAATCGTCGTCAAAGGTCGCCTTGGCGTCCGCTCTCAGATCGAGGTTGGGATGGGTGTCGCGCAGCTGGCCGGTACGGATTGAAAAGATGAGGTTGCGCAGAGTCTCGATTGCCTGAGACGTCCGCGTCGTCCGGGCGCAGCCGCTATCGCGCATCTCGATTAGCAGCCGATCGCCTAAAATCTTCGCCCTCTGCTGCAAACCGCCGCTGATATTAGGGAAGGCGAGGATCAGTGCGTCGCGGAGAGCAGGCAGCGTCGACTCCTCGGTAGCGCCGACGGCCTGACGCAATGCCTCCTCCACCGCCTTCTCTTGGTCGAGCCGTGCTTGGAGCTTGTCCTCCCAGTCCAGAAGGACATCGAACGTCGCTCGCCAAGGGGGTAGCTGCGGCCGCGGTGGCGGAGGGAAGACGCTCGTGTCAACGGGCGGGATACGGAAGTGGTCAGGCGTCAGCACCACAGTGCCGCGCTCCTCCTCCCGCCAAAGGGCGGCGTTCCGCTGCTTCCTTACCGCAATGAGAATGGAGTACACATCTGCCCACTCCTCGGCGAGGGCCGGCTGGCTCTGGCTAATGAGTCTGCCAAGTCGGACCAAGCAAGCAAATGCCTCACTCGTCAGGCTTAGCTGGGCGAGTCGCGAAACGATGCCTGCGCCCGCAGCCCGTAGTTCATCGAGCTGCAGGAGCTCGTTCAGGCTCACGCCTAGCGTCGATGCGAGTATCGCTTCCAGTCCGGCACGTGCCGTCGCGGCGCCTTCACGCGCTTGCCTGAGGTTCGCCAGCTGCGTCGCGAGGAACCGAGACCGGCCGCGCCAAAGGAGCCAGGCAGGCTTTGTGCTGAAGGGCTCTTTAATATGGAGCGGGCCTATGAGGTCCGGGTCGATGATCGGCGACCGCGTGCGGGCACGTAGGGCCTGCCGCCATTCCGTTCGCACCTGAGTTGTGGCGCGCCAGCGGGGCAGCCGCGCCTTCAGCGCGCTCCAGTAAGTGACGCCCGTAGTGGCGTTGTCCTCTTCATTCTTCCACTGCGGGTAGAGGGCTCGCCTCTTCTGGGCAGTGGAGAGGATCGCGTACCCCTCGTCGTATTCGGCCGCGGTTGGCTTCCGGGCACTATCCGTCTGACTCTCCTTAGCGCGGATGGCCATCATGCGTTTGAAGGCGTCAGCCTGCAGGAATAGGGTGGAGCTAATGTCTTGCTCAGCGCTCGCTGAGATGCTTCGGTCGGAGTTATTCAGGTCGTTAAGGGTCTCGTCCAGGTCCAGCGGTAAAGGGTCGCCGAGGGCTGCCTCGAGCATTTCCAAGAAGCCGCCCGTCGCGTCGCCTTCGCGAATGTTCTCAAGGTTGGCGCGAAGCTTCTTCAGTTCATCCTGGCGGGCATCGTATAGCTCGAGCGCTCGTTTGCCGGCGGCGGAGTCAGGCAGATCGTTGGTTTGAAGCAGCTCAGGGTCGATCAAGGGGACGTTTCCGGCGGTTACAGGCGGCCAGTCGCCTTCGACCGGCTCCCGAATGGAGATCCAGAATTCATTCATGCCGAAGTCGATGCCGTTGGCCTCTTCTTCAGCGCGCCAGGCCTCGAACAGTAGACGCTTACGCGATTGGACGAGGATGGAGAGGGCTTCGCGCTGCTCTGAGGCCGTAACCTCTTGGCTGCGGGCGTCGGCGAGCCAGGCGGCGGTCTTCTTCCAGATCGCGATCAGTCGGTTGAAGGCTTCGATCGAGAGGCCCAGCTGCTCCTCGGCTACCTGGACCGCCTTGTCGACCTCCCGGCCATTCGAGAGGTCCTCGTGAAGATTGAGGAGGCTTTCCTTCGGCGCGTTGGCTGGCCATCTGGCGCGCCTGGTGGGCGAACCGCTTCGATAGGTATAGGACCAGTTGGCGTACATCGCGCTCAGCATGGCGTCGAGGTCCAATATTTCGAACGTGGTGGTCGTTGTACCGGTGGTCCGAGTGACGCTGGCTCTCGGTATGGCCTCGAGGTCACGGAACTGCTCGTCCACCCACTCCCGCCGGTGGAGCCAGAGAGCGAAAGCATCGTCGGCCCCAACAGGCGTGCGGAAATCATCTGGGCCGATAACATCTGGGTCGATGATCGGCTGCCCGCCGGGCAGGGTGTCGTCCGGCCAGTCTTGGGCTTCCCATAGGGAACGCAGGTGTTCCCGCCGCCAGGCGAGTACGTTAGGGGTGGGTCGTTGCGCCAACGGATCCTTGCGGGTATTGGCTAGGCCGAATAGCTTCTCCAATTTGTCCTCGAGCGAATCGACGGCCGTGCTATCGAGATCGACCAAGAGGTCCTGCAGATGGTCTTGCGGTATGGCGAGACGCTCAGCAAGCTGCCTCTTCGCCTCGTCAGGTGCACGCTGGACCAGCCGCAATTCGGCATACGTCGCGCCGAGCTGTACAAGCAGTCGCTGGTAAGCGCTGCGCAGGTACTCCCTTTCCCGGCTTTGTAGCTCCGCCTGCGTTGTAGCGGATATCTGCTGGCCCTTGAGGTAGCTGCGCAGCACCTCTATGCAGATACGCACCTGGCGCACCTCCGCCTCGACCGAATCGCAGGCTTTTGGCAGCGTGCCGAATTTTTGATGAAAGTTTCGTTCTAAGAAGACGTAGTTGACCTGACCGCCGGCATCATGGACGTGGTCTTTGATGTATTTGATAAGGTCCGCAAGGTACGACAGTGGGCTTACGGCGGACTCGCAGTCCTTGCAGGAGCAGCTTGGCGCAAACCTTTTCCCCCACATGTCTTTGACGCGAGAAGATAGCTTCTTCTCTGTACCGTATGCCATGGCCACGGCGGTGTCGGCAATGACGTTCTCGATGAACGTCTTCTGTGCCCCTGCCTGGACGTGAAGCCGCGCTGCCTTCAGGTCGCCCATCGTGCCGCGCATCTCGCGCACGAACTGAGTCCGGTCGGACAGCGCGATGGCCCCTATGTCCGCAAAGCCCTTCCGGACGATGGCTTCGCGCACCTCCCGGTCCGGCGAGAGCAAGCTCAATTGGGCGTGCGCCTCCAGGTCTCGCACGGCCGGACGGTCCACCGAATCCGGCAGGCCTTCGAGGTGAGCGATGCCACCGCTCATCCGGATATCGCCAAGGCTGCGAATGTTCTGCGACTCCAGGAAGGTGAGCAGGCTCCGCGTGCTGCCTGATCGGGGAGACCTCGCGACAAGCGCCAGCGGCTTACGCTGGTCTTTCAGCATCTCCAACCGCTCAAGAGCCGCCGGGAGTTCTTCTTTAATTGACGCTGGCACCAATTTGGTCTCGATCGCTGACATCAGTATGGAGCGTAGCTCTCCACTCTCGCGGTCGAGGATCTTCTCCAGGTTCGACGGCAGCTCTTGCCGGATCAGGCCATAAAATACAGCCGTAGGCAGGTCGGCCTCGAGGGCTAGCTTCGTGGCCTGTACGAGGACGGAGAGGGGCGCTGGTTCGACGGCCGCCCGCGCTGCCATCCTGTCTATTTCTCTTTCGTTCAGGTCTTGAAGGCTGCGTCCCTCCACCTGAGGCGCGAGCTTCAAGACCAGCGTCTCGTACTCCGACAGCTCAGGCTGGGACACCGAGGCCGTGTCAATTTCTAGGTGGACTTCGTGCGGCTCGTCTAGCCTCCAGACCGCGGCGTCCGGATTGACCACGGACAGCTCAGTGAGGTCTTCGCGCCAGACCTTGAACACGAGCTCGACTCGACGTCGGCCGAAGCGGCGCCTCAACTCCTCGTCGTCGAGCTCGATATGGAAGGCGCCCGCGGTATCGGTGAGCACCGCGCTAAGCGCGCGCGGGTCTGGAAGGTTCTGAGCTCGGGCTACAGCCTCAACCCATAGACCAGCCAGGCTTGCGCCGGCCTCACCTGCAGATAAACGTCCGCTGATGTTCGCCATCTCGTAATGCTCCGATCACTGCTCCTGCGTTTGGCCGCTATTTGATCTTGTCTGAGCTGAAGGCAGCAATCTTCTCGAGCGTTCTTGCCACTTTTGCCTTCAGCCAGCTTGCCGGCGGTGCTTTGCTGCTGTTGAGGAGCTGATAGCCTCCCTTCTGGGCGGAGTCCAAGGCATTTTCATGGAACACAGCTTCAGCTCCTTTATTGGACAATGCGCTGCTCTGCTCGCTAATGATTCGCGGTTCAAGGTGTGGATTCGCCTTCGCCACATCATGGCCCTTGCTAATCCGTTGCCAGAGGATCTTCAGAGGCGAACCTTGGCCGCTGGCCCGGCCGACGTAGAGGATCGCGCCTTTTAAGTCCTGGAAGACATAGACGATATAGGTCTTGGCGGTCTTGACGACGGCGCCGCCCGCCTGCGCGGCGCCCGCCACTATCGTCCCCAGCGCGACCGAGCTAACGGCCGCCTTGCCATACCTGTAACCGGCATTACCAAAGGCCTGGTTGGCTTCCTCAGTCTTCCCTTTGCTGAGGAAATTGAAGCCCTCGCCCGCGAAAGTGTTAGATACGTCGCCTTCGATCAACGCTGACTCTAGCACATTCCAGCTGCTGGCACCGGATGGCGTCCGGTCATAGCTGCCGAGGTCCGTCGAAATGCTCGGCAGCTCGGCCCCGAGGTTATCGGCCAGCGTGCTGACGCTCGCCGGCCAAGGACCTAAGGGCCCCAAGGGACCTAGGATGTGGTCCTTGAGGGCGCTGAGCCGGTCTTCGCCTACGGCGGCTCCAACGCCTTTGAGGAACTCCATCCGGGCATTGTGTAGCTGCTCCTCTGTAATGGGGTTCCTCGGCTTCGGCTCTTCCTGCGCGACCTCCTCCTGTCGGCCATCAGGGTCAAATAGACCGAGGGGATCGCCATGCACGTATGCGTAGACGTTCGAGGTGTCTTTTGATTCAGCCGGGTCGCAGCTGAGCCAGCGTGAGAGCCAGGGCGCGTAGTAGCGGGCGCCGTGGTAGTAGAGCCCGCTCGCCTCGTCCCGTTCCTTTCCCGTGAAACGGTATCGCTTGCGGGCGAAGCTGCCGAAGCTGGTCTCGCCGTAGGGGTAGTACTCCTCGCGGTTGATGGAGGCTCGGCTTGATGCAGTCGTCCCACCGACGGTGACACTGCTGCTGCCGAGGTGATCGCCGAGGTGGTAGCGGACCGGCATCCCCGGCGCGCCGTCGTCGGGGAAAGCGTCGCCTATACGCGCCTCCGCGATCCGGCGCTGGTCGTCCATCACGTGCAGGGTGTTATTCTCCTGCTCCACAGCGTAGCTCCCGTTGCTCCGACTAAGGAGTAGGTGGTGCTCGAAGACGCCATCTACGTACACGGTGACCTCCACCGCTGCACCGTTCTGCTTCCGCGTGAGCTTTTTCACGCGCTGGCCGCTCCCGTCGTAGAGGTAATGAACGTGGACGCTGGGCTCGCTCGCCGCTGTCTGTACTCGAAACGCCTTCAGGCGGTCGGCGTAGTCCCATTCGAAGTGACGTGAGCTATCTTCCTCCGTAAGGTTGCCAGTTTCGTCATAGGCATAGCTCCTCGAGGCCCCGGTGTCAGTCGCGGACGCGAGGCGGTTCGTACCGGGCGTAGATGCAAAGACACGGTTGAAGGCGCCTGGAGTCGACTGATGATGGAGGCTGGTCAGGTTGCCGGTGGCATCGTAGACGTACGTCTGGTCGTAGCGGCGCGTCCTCGTGACATCGCTGCCCCTCGGCGTATCGGCCCAGGGCGGGTCGGACGGCAGCGGATTGAACTCGCGTCCGCTGGCTGTCAGGAGGCGATAGAGCGGGTCATACGTGAAGCTGCGGTCTAGCCGGTTAGGGCGGGAGGGCAGGCCACTCCCAGGAGCGCGGTCTTCGATCGCGAGGACATTGCCCGCGAGGTCGTACTGGTAGGTAATGTCCTGCAGCAGGCCACCCTCCCGAACGTAGGTAAGCGGATCGGGCTTGCTGTAGCGTTCCGTCCGCAGGCGGACGAGACTGAAGGTGTCATCATAGGCGTACCGTGTCATCAGGTCGTTGCCGTAGGCGATCAGGACGCGTTGGCCTTTAGCGTTGTAGGCAATGCGTTCGACGTAGATGTCACCGTCTAACTGGACACTCTCCAGAGCTCCGCCGCGGTTATAGACGGGTCGCAGCAACTTCCTCGAAGGAGCTACAGGTGGCGCGGACTGGCCTGAGTCTTCCGGGTAAAGCATAGTCTTGAGCCGGTTCAAAGCGTCGTAAGTTAGCGATGTTGAGTACACCTTACTGTCGAGCAAGGAATCTGTGGGGTCAGCCAGCGCAACCGTGGCAGGCGTTTGCCAGTCGACGCGGAAAGCGGCGACGGCCCAACCGTTCGTCTCGGCAGTATCGAAGACCTTCAGGATCTCGCTGTCCGCGATTACGCGTCGCTGCCGCTCGAGCGGGTTGCCCTTGAAGTCGTAGCTCACAAAGGTGACGAGCCCGGCCTCGTCGTAATGCTGGTAAAGCTTGCCCAACAGGTTGGCCGTTTCGGCGTCCGTGCGGGAAAGGCCGGCTGCCGCGCTGTAGCCGTAGACGAGCCGCTCGCGCAGTGTCAACGTTTGGTCGCGGCCGTCCTTCGCCCAAAGATGGGTGACGCGGGTGGTGGCATCGTAGGCCTGCAGGGCGAGGGCGCCTTTGCTGTCGCGCTGTTCGATAAGGTTGCCCGCCGCGTCTAGCACGCTGCATCGCGTGCCCGCGTCGATGCTCATGACCCTCAGTGGGCGGCCCGCGAGATCGTAGACATACTCAAAAGCGGTCCGCCCGAGTGCGTCCGTCAGAGCAAGCAGGTTGCCTTGAATATCATAAGTAGACACGGTCTGATACTCCTCTAAGGGCGGAAGAGGGGCCGCAGCCTGGGCTCGCTTGGCGCGATTGCGCTCGACGGTAACGACTGTCCGTCCGAGAGCGTCGACCTGAGCGCTGGCCGGTGTATCCCAGTGATGTTCGTAGCCTCGGGCGTCTGGGTGCTCCACAAGGGTGCGACCGCCGTTGTCGTTGGCATCGTAAGTGAATGCTTCCCAAGGGGTTGGCTCGAAGTCCTCCGGCTCCGCGAGGTCCACCGGCACGCCATAGACGGCTCGCTGCTCGGAGCGATTAGGGTTAAGCGTGCGGACGACCCGGCCGCGAGCGTCGTAGATAAGGGTGGTCTTCAGTCTGCGTTGGGACTCTGTAGCGGGCGCGAACTCCCAGCCCTCCGCAAAAAAGGGCTCGTATTTCTCCACCTTCCGGCCCTTGTTGTCGTAGATCTGCCAGCCGCTGACGACGACGTTGGGGCGATCGGCATCGACGTTTCTGAGGCCGGCCACTTCGATGCTCAGACTATCCGCCGGCCTTTCAGGTAGCACCCCATCTCCTCCGCCGAAGACCGCGTCACCGAACCTTTCCTCTTCGCCCTGCGTACGGGTCTGCAGCAGGCGTCCGAAGCCGTCAAAGTATTCGCGCGTCTCGAGCGTCTCGTCGCGCTGAGGGAGCGATACGTCAAGCTCGCGGTCGTGATGCCGGCGCCGGATGCTCCGGGTGAAAACCGGCCGGGGTTGCGTTGGGTCCTCTGCCTTGCTTCTCTCGAAGGCGCGAAGGTCGTAGTCGATTATCGTGGAGGCCCGTTCGCGGTCGCCCTCATCCTTCGCCGGGTTGCCCCGGAGCCAAATCTCTTTCAGAAGCCCCGAGGCAGAGAAGACGAACTCCGTACAGTTGCCATTCGGATCGATCGCGACCTTCGGCTGAAGGACGCGATAATCGTACTCCGCCAGCATCGTCAGGGCGTTGGCGGGCGCAGACAAAGCCGGCTCAACTATCTGGCTGACCTCGACTGGCAACAGTCTGTACGCGTCGTAAGCGACCTTCGTCTGGTTCCCCAGCGGATCGATCTGCTCAGTGACGAGGCCTCGTTCCCAACCGTCAGGATCGCTGTGAAACCCGTAACTGGTCCGCTGAACGGCAGTGAAATAGCCGCGCGCGTACTCCCCGCTGCCATCGGCGAAACCGTAGCCCAACGGCGTGATCGCCAGGCCGGGCCGCGTCGGGTTTGAATGCACTCCGGTCGGGTAAAACTGGCTGAAGCCTTCGGGGAATTCCGCGGGCCAGTCCGGCAAGCCTGCGGTCGCTAGGTAGGGTGGCTTGAGACCTGAGTCGACGAGTGCGTCAGGCTCAGGGTAGGCAGCCGCTAAGGCGGCTTCCGATAGTACGAGGCTCTCCGACCTGACGAGAGCCCCATAGTTGCCGACCTGACCAAAGCCGAGGCCGGTCTGAGCGTCACCATCGTAGAAGTTGAGCGTCTGGGTGACGATCCGAAGAGCGGCGTGTCCCTCGGCTATGTCCCTGACCTCGAATACCGTCCGTGAGGCGTCATTACTGCTCGTGCTCGCGTCCGTCTTGTTCGTGA
>Ga0187892_10008861_pt1 | contig 13526 bp, 13 predicted proteins | sample MA1701073metaG_FD_139345 | JGI IMG/M metagenome (GOLD analysis project Ga0187892, IMG submission 139345) | Bio-ooze microbial communities from a basaltic lava cave in the Kipuka Kanohina Cave System on the Island of Hawaii, USA - MA170107-3 metaG ...
ACCGGCTTCGTGGCGATGAGGTACGGAGAAATCGCACCGCCGACAATCGTAATCGCGAGGCCGGTCAGCGCGAAGAACAGCGCGCTGCCGCCGGCGCAGGTCAGGCCGAGCGCGAGCGAGCGCCCGACGCTCTCGCGCCCCGGCCCCACCGAGGTCACGTAGTAGGAGATGTAGCCGGGGAACAGGGCGAAGGCGCATGGCGCGAAGAAGGCGCCGACGCCAGCGACGAAGCCGAAGGCCGCCAGCGTGAGGGGCGCATCGAACTCCACCCAGCGAAGCCCCACGAGGGCGCCCTGGTTCCAGGCCACCCAGCCGATGAGGCCGAGCACCACGAGCCCCCCGAGCGCGGCCAGAAGCGTCCCGGCGGAGGCCGACGGCCGGCGCGGCCCGGCCCCCGCGGTCGGCGCGCGCTCAGGTTCCGTGTAGCGCGATGCCCGCCTCATGACTCAGCCCCCAGCAGCGTTCCGGGCGGCTTCGAGCCGCTCGAGCAGCGCCGCCTCCTTCGGGACGCCTCGGAACGCGAGCCGCCCATTGATGACGACCGCCGGCGTCGCCATCACGCCGTGCCGGGGGCCGACCTCGGAGTGCTCGGCGAGGTTCCACTCCCGGATCTCGAGGTCCGGGAACCGGTCCTTCGCCGCCTCGACCGCCTTGAAGACCAATCGCCTGGCCTCCTCACACTTGGTTCACCCCGGGGGGTGAGGATCTCGACGGTCAGGCTCGCGTGGCTCATCAGCCAACCAGGAATCCGGCATCGGCGACGGCCGCACGGATGTCGGCGTCGTCGACCTGGGCCGGATCGAAGGTCACGGTGATCTCTCTGCGCTCCGGGTCACCGTGGACGCGCGTGACGCCTCCGCGCCGGGTCAGCGTCTCGCGGATCTTCTCCACGCAGCCCTCGCACTTGATCGTCGGCACCTTCAGCGCGACGGTTCGCATCGGTCCACCACTCCTTCTTGTCATCGCCCAACCTCTTCCTTCAGCGGGACCTCGAGGCGACGCCCCTGTCGCACGACGCGCACCGCGAGCTCCCACGGGCCTTCCATCGTGAACAACACCTCGCCCCGATACACGCCCGGCGTGCCGTCGGCACGAAGCGGCGCGGCGACGCTCATGCCGTCCGCCATTCGCCCGGTGAGGGTCACGCGCGCGTCGGTGACCGGCGTTCCCGTCGAATCGACCAGGCGGACCGCGTAGGCGGTCTTCCGGTCCTTCACGGGCGCTTCCGGCACGCTGCTCACCTCGATGCGGACGCCGTCGACCTCGGTCGTCAGGCTGGCTGCCGCCGTCGGCCCGGTGACCGACGCAGCGATCGCCCCGACGAGCGCCCCGACGGCGATGCTCTTCACTTCTTGTCGTCCTTCACCGCGATCGACTTCGCCACCTTCTCGCCCTTGTCTTCGACGTACGTGATCGCCACGAACCGCCGGCTGGTCGCGAGGAGGAAGCGATGCGTGTCGCCCTCGGTGATCAGCGTGCCCTTCACGACCTTGATCGTGACCGGGCCGGATGCGGTGCCTTTCGGCTCCAGGACCAGGTGCCCCTCGCAACCGCCGGGCCTCGGGTCGCACGCCGTCAGCTTCGCGCTGGTGACAGTTCCCTCGATCGTCTGTTGCGCGATGGCGCTGGACGTGCCGGCGACCACTGCGATCAGCATTCCGACTGCGATCAGTGAACGGCGCATCTGGTGTGGTCCTCCTTTGCGAGCCGAGTCAACGCGTGAATTTCGCTCACTGGCTCGGTCCCGCGGCGGCCGTCTCTGACCGGAACAGTCTGATCGCGGCGGCGGCGGCCGCGAGCTCGACGGCGCCGCAGATCGCCAGCGCGGCGCTGAATCCCAGTCGAAGCGCCTCGCCGAAGAGGAGGCTGCCGAGTCCCGAGCCGAGGAAGATCGTGAAGACGTTGATCCCCATGGCCTGGCCGATGCGCTTTCCGCCGAGACCCGTCGCGATGCCGGCCAGCATCGGCTGGGTCATGTCGTAGCCGAGCGACAGGACCGTCACCGCCAGGGCGGCCACCACGAGCGGCGTGTCGAAGATCAGCATGCCGGCGCCGAGGGCGTTGATCCCGAGGCCGGCCGGGATCAGCCACCGTCGCCCCCACCGGTCAGCCGTGCGCCCGATGATCGGACCGAACAAAAACCCCGGCACGCCGTAGCCGAGGAGGGCGAGGCCGATCCCGACCTCGCCCAGGCCGTGGTGACGCGCGAAGTAGAGGCCGAGCCACGTGTACACGCCGGTGGCGAACATGCTGTTCACGAGGACATAGCCGTACGTTCGAAGAGCTCGAGGCGTCCTCAGCAACCTGTCGTAGCCGGTGAAGATCTCTCGGGACGACGAGAGCGGCCCTGCCGCCGAACCGCCGAGCAACGAACGGTAGGGGAGCAAGAGCACCAGCACGCCAGCCGCGGTTCCAGAGACGCCGATGAACAGCATCCGCCAGCCGATGAAGGGCTCGAGCACCACGCCGAGGGTCGAGCCGAAGGCCACGCCTCCGGCGATCGCGCCGAACAACCACCCGAGCGGCCGGCCGCGCTGCTCGTAGGGGAACAGCGCACCCATCAGGGCCAGGGCGAGCGGCACGACGCCACTGGCGCCGAGCCCCGTCACGAGCCGCCACACGGTCAGCTGCGAGGCCGACTGCGCGGTCGCCGTGAGGGTCGTCAGGATCACGAACGCCGCCAGTGAGGCAAGCATGATGCGCCGGCGCCCGAACCGGTCCGATAACACGTTATAGAAGAGCGCGGCGACGCCGTACGGAATCATATAGGCCGGGATGATCAGACCGATCGTCTGCGGAGAGACCTCGAACGTGAGCGACAGGCGAGGGATGAGCGGCCCGATCATGTTGGCCTGGAAGAAGATCAGGAACGCCGCCGCGGCCAGGAGCCGGACGAGGCGCTCTCGCCGGGCGTCGTCCACCGTCGCGGACGCGTCGTCGACCGCGGGTGGCGTCCTAGCTTCCAGGTACAAGCCGCCCGTCCTTGATGTGCACGACCGTGTCGGCCATCCGGGCCAGCGCTTCGGCGTGCGTCACGACCACCACGGTGCGGTCGCGCGCGATGTCCTTGAGCAGCTCGTAGATCAGCTGGCCGGTCTTCGAGTCGAGGTTGCCCGTCGGCTCGTCGGCGAGCACCAGCGGCGGATCGTTGGCCAGGGCCCGCGCGATGGCTACGCGCTGCTGCTCGCCGCCCGAGAGTTCGCGCGGGCGGTGATCGAGCCGCTTGCCGAGCCCGACGCGTTCGAGCACCGCCCGCGCCCGCGCGCGCCGCTCAGGGGCCGCCACCCCGTTGAACTCCATCGGCAGCATGACATTCTCGAGGGCCGTGAGGTTCGGGATCAGGTTGAAGGCCTGGAACACGAAGCCCACCGTCTGGCGGCGAAACCGCGTCAGCGCGGCGTCCGGAACGCTGTTCAGGTCCTGCCCGGCGACACGGACCTCGCCCGCGTTCGGTCGGTCCATCGCGCCGATCACGTGCAGCAGCGAGGACTTGCCGCTCCCGCTCGCCCCGACGACCGCCACCATCCCCTTCTCCGCCACCTCGAGGTCGATCCCGTCGAGCGCCCGGATCGCCTCCTGGCCCTTGCGGTAGAGCTTCGTGACGCCGCGAAGCACGATGAGCGCGCCCTTCCCCCTACTCATTTCGGATGGCCTCCAGCGGCGAGAGACGAACGATCTGCCGCACGCTCCACAGGCTGCCCGCGACGGCGACCGCGAGACAGACACCGGCAAGGACGCCGACGGTCGCGGGCCCGAGGCCCGTCGAGAGGTCGAGGCTCTCGAGGAGCGTGTCCTTGTAGTGCGGCGGCAGGAATGGCGCGATCCCGAGGCCGAACGCCTTGCGCGTAATCGGACCGCCGGCGACGCCGAAGAGCGCGGTCCCGACCACGGCGCCCACCGCGCACAGCGCGACCGCTTCCGTGAGGAACCCCAACACGATGCCGGCATTCGGGGCGCCCAGGGCCTTGAGCGTCCCGATCTCCCAGGACCGCTCGCGGACGATCAAGAGCATGACGAAGAACACGACGATCACCATCAACGCGGCGGCGAGCAGCGTGGCACTCCTCGTCAGCCGCACCACCGCGCGGGTCGTGAACTGCTCGAAGTCGGCCGCAGCGGTCGGGGCGATGACGTCGGCGACGTCGCCGACCAGCGCCCGCAGCGTCTGCTCGACGGCCGGCAGGTGCTCGGACGAGTCGGCGGTGACGAAGAGCCAGGAGATCGTGTCCGGCACGCCATAGATCGAGCGGAAGGTGTCGAGCGGGATGAAGAGCTGCAGGTCGCCGAAGACGTAGCCGCTCGCGTAGATGCCGACGACCCGGATCGTCCGCGCGGGACGGTCCAGCGCGAAGATCGCGGCATGCGTCCGCCGGAGGTCGAGCGTCAGGGTCGCCCGGTCCAGGTTCTCCGGCGTGATGCCGGCCCAGCGCGCGAACCCCTGGCCGATCACGCCGACGTCCTTGCCGCGGTCCTCCGGCCCGAGGGCGCGGCCGGCGATGATCCGGGGGCTGCCGGCTTCGCCATGCGATTCGAGGCGCTTCGTGTCCCCGGGCTCGAGGCCCACGATCATGGCGAAGTTGTGGCCCTCGGTCGGCGTCATCGCGAGGAGGTACGGCTCGACCCGGCGGACGTGCTCGATCGATCTCACCTTCTCGAGGACACCGGCGGGCAGGACCTCCGAGCTGCCGATCATGTTCACGTGGCCCATGGAGCCGCGGGCGCGGAGCTGGAGCGTGTTGTCGACCGTCCGCTTGAGCAACTCGGTCTGGCGCTCGACGGCCCCCCCGATCCCCTGCATCACCAGCAGCAGGAAGAACGGACATCCGATCAGGAGGGCGACGACAGCGAGCCGGAGGGGGCTCCGGAAGAGGTTTCTCACTCCGAACTTCGCCATGCCCATCAGGCGGTCCTCATCGCCTCGACGGGGCTCAGCCGGACCCCGCGGATGACGGGATAGAGGCTTCCGAGCGCGGCGAAGACGACCGAGCCGCCGCCGATGAACGCGAGGACGCGTCCGTCGAATACCACGGGCACCCCGAGGGCCCCGCGGAGCACCTGCGCGAAGACGGCCGCCACCACGACCGCGCCGAGTCCCCCGAGCCCGCTCAGGGTGGCCGCCTCGGCGAGGAACTGAATCACGACCTCACGGTTCGAGGCGCCGATGGCCTTGAGCGTCCCGATCTCGCGAACCCGCTCGCGCGTCGAGAGCACCATGACGAAGACGACGAGGACCGCGCCGATCGCGAAGAGCAAGACCGATCCATACGCGCTCGCCACCGCCAGGCTGCCGAGCGTGGTCCGGGCCGTCGAGACGGCTTCCGGTGTCGTGACGACGTCCACCTCCGGGAACTTCGTCCGGTCCCTGAGGTCTTGAACCACGCGCTCGACATTCGCGACCGAGTCGACCGTGACGAAGATCTTCGTGAGCTTCTTGCCCGGCCTGAACACCTCGCGGAATGCCTCGAGCGGGACGAACACGTGGTTGTCGCCGAAGTCGTTCGCCGTGGTGTACACGCCGATGACCTCGAAGGCCTGGCCGCCGAGGGTGAGCCGCTGGCCCGACGGGCGACCGGCACCATACTCCGTCATGCCGAGCCGCTGCCGCGCGTAGAGGCGCCCGACAACGGCGACGCGAGCCTGCGCATCTTCCGGCCGCAAGACGCGGCCCGCGATGATGCGGGCGTTCTCATAGTCCACCTCGCCGATCGCCCGCATCGCGGCACCCGGCGGCGTGCCGATGACCATGGCATAGGCATTGGGCCGCGTGGGATCGATCTGTGGCGTGTACACGTACTGCTCGACCTTCGCCAGATGGCGCGCATTCGGAATGCGCCGGAGACGCTCCACGGTGTCGGTCGAGAAGTCGTGCTCGCCGACGGGCTTGTCGCCGCCGAAGCCGCCGGTGCCGAACGCCCCGGCCTCACGCAACTCGACCAGCGTGCGGACGCGCGCGTCGAGGCGGGCGATCTGATCGCGGCTCGCCAGCGCGGCCTGCACCATGAGCGCGAGCAGCCCGGTGACCAGCGCCAGGAGCACGACGACGACGCCGGCGCGCACGCGGCTCCGGAACGGGTTGCGGAGCCCACGAACGGCGGCGCCGGTCACACCGTTCCTCGCTCGGCTCGAATCATCGACTGCCGCCCGGCCACGTCACGAGCGGCATGTTCGCGACGACCCCGGGCCGCTCGATCGCGATCTCGCCCGCCTGCTCGGCCGCCTTGACCTCGTTCGCCGACTTGAGCACGCGCGCCGCCCGCTCGTTCTTCCACTTGACCAGGTGAATGGCCCGGAGCGGGCGATAGCCCTCGCTCCCCGGCGGGCTGTCGAAGACGTCCGGCTGGTATTTGAAGGGCCCGCCGCCCCGCACACCGTTCGTGAACACCCAGACGGTGGCCACCAGGCCCGGCGGCGCCTGGGCAAGGGCCGGCACGACCAGCACCGGCGACTTCATCATGTCGGTCAGCAGCTCAGCGACCTGCCGGTCCGAGACTTCGGTGTGCTGGAACAAGATCTCCCGCCCGTCGAGGTACGCCCTGACGCTCGGGACCGCCGGCTTGAGGGCATACGCGACCGCGTACCCGGTGAACAGGGATGCGACGATGACGGCGACCCACACCCACTTCTTCATCTCACGTCTCCTTGAGCGCCCGGTCGGTGCGCCGGGCCACTTCCTGCTCTCTGGGCGATATCAGCCTTCCGCGGACTGTCGTCCATCCCGCCCGAGCCAGACGACCTCCCGCCTTCATCCCCTTCCACGCGAGAAGGGCCACCATCGACGTTGGTCAGCACGGTGTCAGGCTCGGCGGGCGACGTCGTTCGTCGTTCATGGTGCGTCTCACTTCTCTCCGACTGCTGTGTATTGCTCACCCCGCCGCGCCGACGGCGCGGCGGCTCGCCCTACCACGTGGCCGATCCGGGTGATCGCGTCCTCGACGGTCGCACGCCCGCGATGACCGTTCCGCATCGTGACCATGACCTGCTTGCTGGCGGGATCGCCGTCCACCGCGACAACGAGTGGCAGCTTCGCCAGCTCTTCGCGAATCTTCGTCACGCACCCCATGCAGTGGATGCTCGGCACCGTGAGCGTCACCTGCTCGAGCGTCGGCGCCGGGCGCTTCCGCTGGGGGATGAGCCGTCCCCAGAACGAGTTCAGGAGCACCGTGGTCACGCTCGCCGCCATCGCGACCATCGCCCAGACCGGCATGACGAGCCCGGTGGTCGCGAGCGGTACACCGATCCCGTTGAAGGAGAAGGCGAGCGTCAGGTTCTGGACCGTCTTGCCGTACGTCCGGCGCGCGACGTGGTAGGCGTCCACCGCCGCCGTCAGCCGCTCGCCGACGAGCACGACATCAGCGGACTCGATGGCGATGTCGGTGCCGGCGCCGATCGCGATACCCACGTCGGCCTGCATGAGCGCGGGTGCGTCGTTGATCCCGTCGCCCACCATCGCCACACGCTTGCCCGAACGCTGCAGGTCCCGCACGCGCTCCGCCTTCTCGTGGGGAAGCACCGGGGCGAGGACCTCGCGGATGCCAACCTGGTCGGCCACCGCGCGCGCCGTGCGCTCGTTGTCGCCGGTGATCATGATCGGCGCGATCCCGACGGCCCGGAAGCGCGCGATCGCCTCCGCCGCGTCGGGCTTCACCGTGTCGGCCAGCGCAATGAAGCCGCCAGCCCGTCCGTCGGTGGCGACAAGGATCACCGTCTGCGCTCGCTCTTCGCGGTTGGCCACGGGTCCCGCAAGCCCGGTTCTGATACCTGATTCTTCGAGGAAGCGCAGCGTGCCGACCAGGGCCGGCTGGCCGGCGACTCGAGCGCGCACGCCCTTGCCCGCGACAGCCGCGAAGTCCTCGACGGGCTCGAGCGCGAGGCCCTTCGTCTGCGCCGCCTTCACGACGGCCTGGCCCAGCGGATGCTCCGACACCTGCTCGGCGGACGCGGCCAGCGCCAGGAGGCTGTCTGCCGTGAAGCCGTGAGCGGGCACGACCTCCACGACGCGCGGCTCGCCGTGCGTGATCGTGCCGGTCTTGTCCATGACGACGACCGACACGTCCTTGAAGGCCTGGAACGACGCGGCGCTCCGCATGAGGATGCCCTGGCGCGCCGCCTCGCCGCCCCCGCGGATCATCGCCAACGGCGTCGCCATGCCGAGCGCGCACGGGTAGCCCATGACCAGCACGGCCAGCGCGGCCAGGACGCCCCGCTCCCACTCCGGCGCCCCCCAGATGAGCTGCGCACCGAGGGTCCAGAAGACGAAGGCGAGCACCGCCACGGTGAGAACGCTGGGCACGAAGACTTTGAGGATGCGGTCGAGCAGCAGCAGGATCCCGGGCTTCAGCGCCCGCGCCTCCTGGATGTGGCGGGCCACCTGCTCGAGGAAGCTCTCCGCGCCGACGCGCGTCACGCGGACCAGCAGCGTCCCGGACCGGTTCACCGAGCCGCCGATGACCTCGTGCCCTGGCAACTTCTCGCGCGGCAGCGGCTCGCCCGTCACCAGGCTCTCATTCACGGCTGACGCGCCTTCCACCACGATGCCATCCACGGGCACCTGCTCGCCCGGCCGGACGCGGACGAGATCGTCCTTCCGAACCTCGGCGATCGGGATCTCGGTCTCGACGCCCTCGCGCACCACGCGCGCGGTCGGCGGCCGGAGCGACAGCAGCTTCTTCACGGCCTGTGAGGCCCGCGTGCGGACGAGCAGCGAGGTGAAGCCGCCGAGGATGTGGTAGGCGGCGACGAACACGGACACGCCGAAGAACTCGTAGCTCCGGAAGATCGGATTGAAGAGGCCGATCACGCCGCCGACGATCCCGCCGAACGCGGAGATCTCCATCAGCACGTGCTGGTTTAGGATGTGGCGGCGGACGGACGCCCACGCCATCTTGAGAATGTAGAGGCCCGGCCCGAACACGATGATGACGGCGAGGGCCGCCATGAACCAGTGGGCCAGCGGATGGTGGCGGCCGACCCACATGAGCAGCATCACCATGAAGCCGATCCACGCCGCGGCGCCGGCGATGCTCAGGCGGTCCCGCTCGCGCGCGAGCTCGGCCTCCTCCTCCTCGAACGTGCGGACCTTGCTCGGGTCCCGCACGGTGTAGCCAAGGCTCCGGAGCGTGTCGGTGAGGGCCGTGGCCGAGACGCGGCTCGGGTCGTAGGCGATCAAGGCCTCTTCGTGGGCGAGGCTCACGTTGACCTCCGCCACGCCGGCGGTCCGGCCGAGCCCCTTCTTGATCGTCTCCACGCAGAAGGAGCACGCCATCCCGCCGATCTTGACCTGTAGCTTCTCGAGCGCCATGCCTACGCCTCGCGTCTCCGCCCGCGACCCGCGGGCGCTTCGATGTGGGGTCAGACGGGTGCGCTGGTGCGTGGCTGCCGCCTCCACGCCGAGAGGCTCCGCCGGATCCGCTCGCGGATCTCCACGAGGTCCTTCAGCTTGCGGTCCAGCTGGTCGGCCTTGTCACGCAGGAGCTGGTGGACGTGCGTGCACGGCGGCCGCCCGCCCCGGCGGATCGCGATGATGTCCTTGATCTCCGCGAGGGTGAGCCCGAGCCCGGTCGCCTGCCTGATGAAACGAAGCGTGTCGACGGCGTCCTCCCCGTAGACCCGATAGCGGTTGGCGGCGCGCGTCGCCGCCGGCAAGATCCCTTTCCGTTCGTAGAAGCGGATGGCCTTCGCCGTGACGCCCGCTTGCTGGGCCAGCTCGCCGATCTTCAGACCGCCCGTCATGTCACCCGACAGCCTAAACATTTCCCCATAGGGGAAGGTCAAGCCTTGTTTTCGGCCGCGTACGCAGCCTCCAGGCTGAAGTACAGACTCAAACGCCAAACAGGACATACCTGGCGCCCCGCCCTCGGCCGGTCAGGCGCAGGAGCCCGAGCCGCACCAGGCCGCCCAGCGCCCGTCGCGCGACCTCCCGAGACACACGGAACCGCGCGATGAACTCGCGGCGCTGAAGCTCGCCACGCTCAGCCGCGACGCGCAGCGCCTCGTGCTGGAGCCAGCTGAGCTCCGCTGCCGCGTCCGTTCGCCCGTCGGGCTCTTCGGCTTGGCTCTCCGCAGGGGAGCGGTGGGGCGTCCGCAGGTCGAGATCCTCGGGCGTGATCCACTCGCCGCGGGCGAAGATCACCGCCTGCTCGAGGACGGCCTCCAGCTCTCTCACGTTGCCGCGCCATGCGTGCTGCCTCAGCAGCCGCAGCGCGTCTCGCGTGGCGCCGCGGACGCCGAGCCGGTACCGCCCATCGAGCTGCGCGAGCACGTGTTCGACGAGAGGGGGAATGTCCTCCGGCCGATCGCGCAGCGGTGGCACGTCGAGCACCCCGCGATGCAGACGGTAATAGAGGTCCTCGCGAAAGCTCCCCCGCTCGACGGCAACGTCGAGTTCCCGATGCGTCGCCGCGATGAGCCGGACGTCAACGTGCTTCGTCTCGGTGGACCCGACAGGACGGACTTCGCGGCTCTGGAGAAACCGCAGGAGCATCACCTGGGCGTCCAGCGGGAGGTCGCCGACCTCGTCCAGGAAGACCGTCCCGCCGTCGGCGACGACCAGGAGCCCGGGCTTCTTCACGACCGCGCCCGTGAACGCGCCGCGCTCGTGCCCGAAGAGCTCGCTGAGGAGGAGCTCGCGGTTCAGCGCGCCGGCGTTGACGGCTTCGAAGCGGCGATCCCGCCGTGCGCCGAGCTGCCAGATCGCGCGGGCGACGAGTTCCTTGCCGGTGCCCGTCTCGCCCTGGATGAGCACGGGGACATCAAACAGAGCGACGCGTCCGATCCGCTCGAAGAGCGCCCGCATCGCCGGGCTCCGTCCGATCATCCCGTGAAAGTCGAGCCGCCCGCTCGACCGCATCCGCGCCAGCCTCCGATCCTCGCCGGCGCGGACAGAACAGCGCCCAGCCGGACGAGCGCGATCTCGTCTGGGCTGGGCGCTGGGCGCTACGACAGGGACATCGGGCCGCTGGCCGCTATGCCCTGGACCAAGTACCTGGCGTCATACCGTTCGGAACGCTTCTCGGTCAATGTCCACTCTTTCTGACGTGCACGTTCACATACGCTTCTGTTCCGCTCGCCACGCCTGCCAGAAACGAACGAGCGAATCCAACTCGTGAAGCTCCGCGAACGGGACCACCCAGCGGCGGTTACACCGGTCGCAATGCACCTCGATCCCGGTTCTGTTCGCTCTCAGGACCAGCGCCCTGCACACGCAGTGGAGCTTCTCCGGTTCCTTGCCCGCGGCCATCGTCGGCTCTCCCCCGGGGCTGAACGCAGAAGCGCCCAGCCCACGGCGTGTCCGTGGTTGCTGGGCGCTGGGCGCTCGAGCCGCGAGGGAATCGGGCCCGGGATCGCTGATCCGGCCGCTGGCCGCTTGGAGTGAACTCCTCTCAGGCTGATCTTGGCGATTCGATCAGTCCGTCATGGTCTCCTCCTCGTTCTCTGCCGCGAGTACTTCGTCGATGGCCCGCATTCTAGCCAACCGCCGGCCCGCGCATCGTCGCAGTTCACGAGCCGTTCGACTCGCAGCTCTCGATCGCACCGCGATCCAGCCACCTGCCGGCCCAGCCACGCCGCCTGGTCGCCGCGGTTGACCGCGGCGAGACACCGGCTCTTGGTGCCTCCGAAGCAGCCTCTCCCCGTCATCGTCCCGATCGCGCCGGCCCTAGCCACGCCGTTCCACCGGCCGGGCTGAATCTACGAAGAGAAGTACGACGGCTGGCGGATCGTCACGTACAAGGACGGCCAGCACGTCCGGCTCGTGAGCCGCCACGGCAACGACCACGAGCCCGCTTCCAGGAATTCGCCGCCTCGATCGCTGCGTTGTCGGCGCCCACCCTGATCTTCGACGGCGAGGTGTGCCACTTCGACGCCGAGCTGGTCCCTCGGTTCCACCTGCTGAGCGACGCCCCGCCCGACGAGCTCGCCACGCCACCGATCTTCATGGCGTTCGACTGCCTCCGCGTCCGCGGCCACGATCTACGCGACCACCCAGCTCTCCGACCGGCGCAGGGCACTCGAGAAGGAGGTCGGCGGCGAGTTCCTGTACGCGGCACGCAGGCTCGACCGAAACGGCCTGGAGGCCTCCGCCACCGTGAAGGCGTGCGGGTACGAGGGACTCGAATGACGAGCGCCCGCCCTACCGGCCGGGCACTTGGCTCAAGGTGAAGGTGCGGCGCGAAGGACGCTCCCGCATCGGCGGGATCAGCCTCGAGGAGAGCCCCTTCGTCGGCGTTCTCGTCGGCGCGCGCCGGGGCCGGCATCTACTCTACCGCGGCGTCGTCGAGTATGGCTTGCGCGGGCACCCGGTCGAGGCGCTCTTGGTCGCCTGCACGGCCACCGGCGCTTCCCGCAGGCTCGACACGGACGCCCCGCGCGCGTCATCGCCGTGGGGCAAGGCGCCGGCTGTTCGAGCCGGAAGGCGTGCCGGCTCGGCACGGCGAATCGAGTTAGTATCGACCCGCCGGGGGAGGTAACCATGCCGCGCTACTGGATCGTAATCTGCCCCGAGCCCCATGTACGCGGGGGCGTGTGGTCCCGCTGGTTTCAAGAGAACTGCGTGGCGATCGGGTGGCCGCCGAGCGGATACAGCCTTGAGGGCCCGACCGACAGTCAGGGTTGGGCCTGGGTGCGCAACTGCTTGGCCGAGATGAAGCCCAGAGACCTGGTGATGCCGTTCCTCCTTCGGTGGCGAATCGGGCAGGTCGGTGCGATACGCGCACTCCGTGTGAGAGACGACGAGTGGGCGCCCACCGTGCGGGAGGGCGAGTACGCTCTGAACCCGGACGAGCCTGAGCTCGGACGACGCGTCGAAGTCGAGTGGCAGGCCGAGGCAATGCCACCGGCCGGAAAGGTTGCGGCAGTCCCCGTCGACAAACGCGGCCAAAGGCCTCTCGCGCGCCACACAGTGGAGGAGGTCTCCGAGGAGCAATTCCTCGACCTCGTGCAGGTCCTCGGCAACCATCAGGACTGGGTGGACCTCGGCGCGGCGGCCACGCCGCCACCGCCGGTCCCGACGCTTCCAGAAGAGCGCGGGTTGTCCCTGCTCGAGCGGGATCTGCAGCCCGTCGGCACGCTTTCGGGCCTCGCCGGAGTTGAGCCGGGCATTGGGCTTGCCCGACTGCTCCTGGACCTTAAGCTGCTCGGCACGGTGGTCCCAGTAACTGATCTCCTTGGTGAGCCGGTCCTTCACCGCCGCTTCCGTCCGGGCGATCAAATCGACCTTGCGCGCGCGGACCTCCGCCAGGTGCTCCGGCACGACGTGCGCAACGGCATGGCCCTGCGCCTTCTGCTCCAGCTCGCGGCTGATCCAAGTGCACTCGGGGCGGGCGAGGATCGTCTCGACGTCGGGCTCCCCGGCCGCGAGCGGCCGGTAGTCGAGATAGGGCGCGTACTGCAGGTGCCGCGCCTGGCCGGCCGCATCGAGCTCCACGTAGAGCATGCGCTTGGAGACAACCCGCCGCTCCCCCGAGCGGGTGAGGTTCGCGTCCTGGATGCCATGCTCCAGGTAGAAGACCACACGCGGCTCAGTGCCAAAG
>Ga0187892_10008862_pt1 | contig 13524 bp, 10 predicted proteins | sample MA1701073metaG_FD_139345 | JGI IMG/M metagenome (GOLD analysis project Ga0187892, IMG submission 139345) | Bio-ooze microbial communities from a basaltic lava cave in the Kipuka Kanohina Cave System on the Island of Hawaii, USA - MA170107-3 metaG ...
GAGATGACATACCGCTTCGAAATCGAGCTCCTCCGTGACGGCAATCCACTGGCGCGCCTGCCGATCGAACCCGATTGGTCGAGGGCATTCGACTGTCTTCACTTCCAGGGCGCACGGGCAGGTCGTTTGCCGGCGTTGGCTGCGCCGCAGACACCGGCCGATCTGCGGATCGCGCCGGTTTGGGCGACGGAAGCCGGCGAGCCCTACATCGACTCCGTTCAGCTGACGACGGACTGTATCGACGGCGAAATCGGCAGCCGAGTACCGCGCACCTACTTCGCGTCGTTGGCGCGCGCCGCATCGACGACCTTGTTGAACCGCGGTGTGCTGAAATCAGAGGATTCAATCGACTATCGCGTTACCGCGACCCCGGCGGCCGAGCAGCGGCGAACAGTTCCCCAGGCCGCGTCGTTCGACGTCGAAGAAGTTGCTCAAGAGCTGATGCTCGCGCCGCGTTCGCTGCGCGATGCGCTCGCCGGTGCAACCGTCACGGACGTCGAGCTCGATGGCGGTGACATGCCACTGCTGGTCGCCCCTTCGGTGCTCGAAGATGCGCGCGCTCAAGCGCGTGCCGCCGGCGACATCGAAACCGGCGGCATCCTCGTCGGCCACCTCTACCGGGATACGGAGACGCCGGAGATCTTTGCCGAGATCACCGCCCAGATCCCGGCGGTGCACACCGCTTCCGAGCAGACGAAACTGACATTCACCGCCGAGACCTGGGCGGCCGCCAGCGCTGCCGTGAAGCTGCGTCGCCGCAACGAGCAGTGGCTCGGTTTCTGGCACTCGCACCCGGACTGGTGTCGGCTACGCGGTTGCCCACCGGAACGCCGCGTCGAGTGCTCGGGCGCGCTGCCATTCCTCAGCTCCGAAGACGTCCACCTGTTCGGGACGTGCTTCGGGTACGCCCACAACGTCACGTTTCTCATGAGTGACCACACCGCTCACGGCTGGACTTGCGCGATGTACGGCTGGCGGCGCGGCGTTGTCGTCCGTCGCGAGTTCCACACTCTCCAGCTTCAGACTGAACAAGCATCGGAGTAGCAATGACAAAGAAAGCGAATCTGGATCCCACCTTGTTGCGGGCACTGGTGGACACCGGTAGTAACGCAGCGCCGCTCGAAGCCAAGCTGGAGCTTCTGCACAGCATGCGCGGCGCCTCGGCGGAAACCGACCGCGATCTCGATCGACACTTGCTGAGCGTCGTCGAACGCGTCCGCCACGACGCGCTCGAGTTGCGCAGCGTTCATGAGCAACTAGGGCGAACCTTGGAGCAGATCCTCGCGCCGCCGTGGTACCTGGCGACCTTTTGCAAGCTGATCCCGGGCGATCCGGCGCAGCATGCATTGGTCGTCCACAACGGTGTGCAGCGCGTCGTCGGTTTTGCGGAGGGAGTCGATCCGCTGGCGCTGGCAGCGGGGGACACGATCTTCCTCACACACCAACTCAACAGCATTACCCGCAAGGCCGACGGGATTTCGCGCAGCGGCGAAATGGCGACGTACGAGCGCCCCGCCGGCGATGGCCGTTGCGTATTGCGCTGCCGTGACGAGGAGATCGTAGCCGACATGGCGGCCCCACTGCGGCACACTGCATTGCAGCGCGGCGACCTCGTGCGCTGGGAACGCGGCGCCCGGATGGTATTGGAGAAGATCGAGAGCAGCGCCGGCAAGCGCCATTTCCTGGAAGACACGCCACTGGTCGCACGTGAAAGCGTCGGCGGCCAGGATGAAAGCCTCGATCTGCTGCTCTCGATATTGACCGCGACGCTGCTCGACCCTGCATCGGCCGCGCTGTACCGGCTGGGGACACGCAACAGCGTCCTGATGATCGGCGCCCCGGGCTGCGGCAAGACACTCATGGCGCGCGTCGTTGCCGCGGAGATCGCCCGCATCAGCGGCAAGCGCTGCCGCTTCGCCGTGGTCAAGCCGGCGGAGTGGGAGTCGCCGTGGGTCGGCGAAACCGAACAAAATATCCGGAACTGCTTCAGCGCCCTGCGCGAGGCTACGGCCGACGGATTCTGCATTATCTTCCTCGACGAGATCGAGAGCATCGGACGTACCCGCGGCCATGCCGTCGGCTTTCATTCCGACAAATCCCTCGCTGCCCTGCTCGCCGAGCTCGATGGCTTCGGTGGGCGCGACGGCATCGCCGTGATAGCCGCGTCCAACCGCAAGGACCTGATCGACCCGGCGCTGTTGTCGCGGTTGTCCGACTTCGAGATCCAGGTAAGGCGGCCGACGATGGATGCGGCGCGAGCCATCTTCGCCATTCATCTGGCTGAGGACCTGCCCTATTCACCGAACGGCGCCGCCGCGGCCAGAACGCGCGACGAGCTGATCGATGCGGCAGTGTCGCGCTGGTATGCGCCCAACGCCGACAATCATCTTTGCACCGTGCGCTTTCGCGACGCCAAGGAACGGCGCATCGAAGCGCGCGAGCTTGCCAGCGGCAGAACCTTCGAGCAGGTCTGCCGCTCCGCCCGTTGGAGTGCCTTTCGACGGCACGCCGCCGGCGGCCCACCCGGATTGCAAGTGACGGACATCGAGGACGCCATCAGCGACACCTTCGCGCGACTGGCTTCGACACTGACGCGCGAGAACCTGCGCGCCCACCTCGACGACGTGCCTCAGGACGTCGACGTCGTCGCCGTGCAGCCGATCGCCCGAAAAGTCGCCCGGCCGCGGCAATTCTTGTCGGAGACCTCTCCCCTTGATCCCCTCTCCGCGGCGGAGAGGGGAAAACTCAATTCCCCCCTTCCCGTCCGCGGGAAGGGGGGCCAGGGGGGTTAGGTCCATGAAAGTACCTACGCTTTGCGGCGCCGACATCGAGCTCGGCAACTTCGTTCTGCACCCTGACGGTCTCGACGGCACCGCTCCGATCGCTTCTCTCGCCGTGCTGCGTGAGATGCCCGACGCCGTCTGGGCCCAGCCCACGCAGCTCCGAGATCAATCCTCACAGTGGCAAGCGCAGGATTGGGGTCGGCGATTTCTGAACAGCAATGGAGGCTGTACCTACATCGACCTCGATCATCTCGAGCTCTGTCTGCCGGAAGTCCGCAGCGCGCGCGATCACGTTGCCGCCTGGCACGCCATGCTGCGCATCACGCGCACAGCTCTCGACGCAGCCAACCGACTGATGCCGGCACACAATGTGATTCAGCTCCTCGCGAACAACAGCGATGGCAAGGGCCACTCGTACGGCAGCCACCTCAACTTCCTCATCAGCGCACAAACTTTCGCCAACCTCTTTCAGCGCAAGATGCATCACTTGCTTTGCCTCGCCGCTTTTCAGGCTTCCAGCATCGTCTTCACCGGCCAGGGGAAAGTCGGCGCCGAGAATGGCGCCCCCGATACCGCTTTTCAGATCGCGCAACGCGCCGACTTCTTCGCAACCCTGACCGGCCCGCAGACCACGTACGACCGACCGCTCGTCAATAGTCGCGACGAACCGCTGTGCGGCAGCTTGGGCGGCGAGAGCAACGGCGCCGGCCTCAGACGTCTGCACTGCATCTTCTACGATAATACGCTCAATCACGTCGCGACGTTTCTCAAAGTCGGAAGCATGCAGATTTTTCTCGCCATGCTGGAAGCGGAGCAGATCGACATTCGACTCATTCTCGACGATCCGATCGAAGCCGTACGCACTTGGAGCCATGACCCCGGCCTGCGCAGCAAAGCTCGGTTGGCGTCGGGCGGCGAGTTGACCGCCGTAGAGCTGCAGCTCCGCATCCTGGAGAACGCGCGCAGCTTCGTCGCCGCCGGCGGTTGCAGCGGTCTCGTTCCCGACGCCGAAGAGATCGTCGACCTGTGGGAGGAAACCCTGCATCAGCTCGCCGACGGTGAGGTCGCCAAGCTTGCTCGACGGCTCGACTGGGTGCTCAAGCTCAGCATCTTGCACCAGGCGATGATGCGCCGGCCGGACCTCACGTGGTCCTCCCCGGGCATCAAACAACTCGACGACCTCTACAGCAGCCTGGACGCAACACAGGGCCTGTACTGGCTCCACGAACGCTTGGGTGGCGTCGATCGTATCGTCACGGAGGAACGCATCGAACACTTCGTCCACCAGCCACCCAACGACACGCGCGCCTGGACGCGCGCCATGCTGCTGCGTGCCGCGCCGTCAGGCTCCATCGAGAGCATCGACTGGGACGCCTTGCGGTTCCGCGTGCTCGACGTCGATCACTGGCCGCAACAGTGGACGGTGCACCTCGACAACCCGCTCGGCTTCACCGAAGCGGACATAGGTGACGTGTTCGAGGACAGCCACGACCTCAACGAGATTTTGGATCGACTGACCTCTCCCCTTGATCCCCTCTCCGCGGCGGAGAGGGGAAAACTCACTTCCCCCCTTCCCGTCCGCGGGAAGGGGGGCCAGGGGGGTTAGGTCAAAAAGGAAAGGAGGTGACCAATGGATCGCAAGTTCAGACCCACCGAGCTCGCGCCAGCGACACCCGGGGGCACGACAGTGCCCGAGGGCGAAGAGCTCGCCGAAGTCGCCAAGCGTTTGCTCGCCGAGAGCAGCGCGCTCGTCGATCGCATCCTCTCGGGCGACAGCCGGGCGTTCAACCGGTCGAATCAGCAGCCGGGAGCACAGTGATCATGCGCAACCGCTTCTTCGGCATCGAGACGGAGTACGGCGTCGGCAGCGACGCCGTACTCAGCCAGGAGGCGCGTGCGCTTTGCGTCGAAGCGCTGCTCGAACGGGCGCGCCAGAGCGTACCGCACCTGAACGACCAGTTCTCAAACGGAATCTTCCTGCGCACGGGAGGGCGTTTCTACCTCGACGTCGGACCTACACCCGAGATGACGACGCCCGAGTGTGACAATCCGTGGGACTTGGTGCGGTACGTTCTCGCCGGCGAGCGCATTCTGGAAAGGCTGGCGCAGGAATGCTCGGCGGCCGGCAACCCCTGCTTCGTTTTTCGCTGCCAGGTGGACTACAGCGGCGCGACGACGACGTGGGGTTGTCATGAGTCCTACATGTACGGAGGCCCGCACGAGTCGCTCGCGGACGACATCATTCCGCATCTCGTGTCGCGCATCGTCTTCACCGGCGCCGGCGGTTTCGACAATCAAAGCGCCGGCATTGAGTTTCTCGTCTCACCGCGCGTCGCTCATCTGACCCAGGCGGTGTCCGACTCCTCGACCAGCGACCGCGGCATCTTCCACACGAAGAACGAGCCGCTAGCGGCCGGTGAGTACAACCGCCTGCATTTGTTGTGCGGCGAGAGCCTGTGCTCCGAGCTGGCGACGTGGCTCAAGGTCGGGACGACGGCGCTGGTCGTCGCATTGATCGACGGCGGCGTGCGTCCCGGCGACGCCATCGAGTTGGACGATCCTCTCGCCGCCATGCGCCGTTTCGCGCGGGACCCCTCCTGTACCGCCAGCGTGCGCATGGCCACCGGGCGCATGATCACTGCGGTCGGCATCCAACGTCACTACCTCGCGCAGGTGGAGGCGCACGCGAGCCGCTCCTGGATGCCGCCGTGGACGGGGAAAGTCTGCCGGCGCTGGCGTGCCGTCCTGGATGCGTTGGAGCACGGACCGGCGGCGGTGATCGGTTGTGTCGATTGGGCTTTGAAACTGGCCGTGTACCGCAGTCATCTGCACCGGCGCGGAGTGGATTGGGAGTCGCTGGCGGCCCTCAACCGTGGTGCCGACCAGCTGGTGCGGCGTGATGGACTTCGAACGATCGCCGAACGCGTCCGCGCCGCGACGCTGCGAGCGGCGTCACCGACTCCTCCGGTAGAGCTCACCTTCGCGTTCCCGTCGCGTGGCATGCCACCGACAACGGACAGCGACCTCGACCGCATGCTGGTCGTGCGCGAGGAGCTCTTCGAGCTCGACACGCGTTTCGGGCGGCTGGGCAAGGAAAGCCTGTTCGCTCAGCTCGAAGAGCAGGGCCTGCTGCGGCACCACGTACCTGGCGTCGACAACATCGAGCACGCGGTCAGCCATCCGCCGGCGAACGGGCGGGCACGTGTTCGCGGCGAAGTGATCACGCAACTGACGGGCGACCAACCCCCCGCAGGCGGCCGTGGCACGAAGGACGTCGTCGCCGATTGGCAGGGAATCTGGGATCTCGAGCAGCGTCGCTACATCGACCTCAGCGATCCATTCGCCACCTCCGACGAATGGAAGCCGATGAAAACGAGACACACTCTGTTCACCGAGGCTGGCCGGCGGCTGACCGACCCGCTGGCCGAGGTGCTGGGTAGGCGGCAAAGACGCCGCCCGCCGTAGCTCCCTGGTCCAGCAGGCTGCCCGTCCGAATTTCCACATTGGGCAACCGTCGCGCGTGTGATAGTCGTGAACACGCAACCGCCAGGCGGAGGGTTCGTATGAAGGCTCTGCTCTTCGCTCTCGTTCTTCTCTTGGTCTCCGGTTCGGCTCGGGCACAGTGTGTTGGCGATTGCGATGTCAGTAACAACGTCACCGTCGACGAGGTCGTCGTCATGGTGAACGTCGCTCTGGGGTTGGGTTCGGTAGGATCTTGCACGCCTGGCGATCCCGATGAGAGCGGAACGATCACCGTCGACGAGATTCTCACCGCCGTTTCCAATGCGCTTGCGGGCTGCAGCGAGGGCGTACGCCTGACGGGAATCTGCCTGCGGCCGACGAGCTCGGGGCTCGGGGCATGTGATCCGCGCACCGCGATCACGGTGTCGCGCTGCGAGGATCTGGGTCTCTGTCTCAGCGACCCGATGCAGCGCACGTTCCTGGGCGCGACCGAGACGCGCGCCGGCGGTTCGTGGGACGTGGTCGTCAGCGCATCGCTGATCGCCTCGGCGACGCTGCACTTCGAAGCGGCGATCACCAACGGTGTCATCTATCGCACGATCGATTTCGGGCCGGCCGGCGCAGGCGGCGGCACGGGCAGCGCCGACGTCGTCATCAGCCCGGTGTCCGAAGCGGGAGTGCGGGTCATCAACGGAAGCGGACTCGAAAGCTTCGACAGCTTCGGCGTCGATGCCGTTCTACAGGCCGTCGAAAGCGTCACGGCGGAGATCGACTTCAGCAATCTGAGCGTACGGCAGGCGGTGGACATGGCGACGCAGGTGGCTTTCGGCAGCGAACGAGTCGACGAGGAGATCGCCTCGGTCATCCGTACGAACGGCCGATTGATGCCGGGGCCCACGATCTCCGACGAGATCGAGCCGGTCGGCGACACCGACATCTACAGCTTTGTCCTTCCCCAAGCTGCGCAGACGGTTTTGCAGGTTAACAATCTGCAGGAGACGATTCAGCCGTGTGTGGTCGTGAGCCGCTCGCTCGACGGCGAACCCGTCCCCGGCGGTAGCGGCTGCGCGACCTTCAGCCTTCTCTTCGAGCTCGCGCTGCCGGCGGGAACATATTACGTCCACATCTCCGATCGCTTCGGCGACAACGTCGGACCGTACACGGTGCAGCTGCAGGTGTTCTGATTCGGAGGGCAAGGGCTAAGGCTCGGGCCCGGGCTGGGGTGGAGCCGCAACCTTCGTTTTGACGTGGCAGACGAAATCGAGGTGAATGAATGAGAACAGCGGCAGCAGTTGTCGTCGCGCTGGTTGCGGCGCTCCATATCTATTTCCTCGTCCTCGAAATGTTTCTGTGGCAAACGCCATTCGGCATGAAAACGTTTGGCACCACTTCCGAGGTCGCTGCGTCTTCGGCCGTTCTCGCGGCGAATCAAGGGCTCTACAACGGCTTTCTCGCCGCCGGCCTGCTGTGGGCGTTGACTGCGTACGGAGTGATCGGCGGGCGGGCCGTTCTCACGTTCTTTCTGCTGTGCGTGATCGTCGCCGGTATCTACGGCGGCGCGACGGCCAATGCGCGCATTCTGTTCGTGCAAGCCGTCCCGGCGCTGTTGGCGTTGGCGTTGGTGTGGCGCGCACAGCGGTAACGCGTGCCTCGTCCCAGCTTCAGCATTCTGCCTCGCCGCCTCGCCGCTCGAGAGCGTAGAAACACCCCTTGAACTGAATCGAGGTTGTTTTGTAGGAAACTAGCGAGCGTGGGGAAACGCGGCGCAGCCGCGCGACTAGGACAGCTCGATGGGATTTCGAGGATGCGATTCACCACAGCGCAGGTCGAAGATTTCGCCGAGGCCTTGAGCTCGGGCGACACTTGCACGTTCACCAACACGACGACCCATAGCGCGCTGCAGCGCCTGACCTGGAACGTCGGGAACCTATTGTCGGGAGCAGAGATGACACTGATGTTCCCGGCTGCCGTTGTCTCCAATGCGCGCTCCGGATCGACGATTGCCTTCGATGCAAATGCCAGCGCCATCGGCGGCATCCGGGCCGCGGCAGGTCAAGCCACTCAGCGTACTGGTGCCGTGAATGGGCGGACGCTTGATTGGGAAGGGCTAGGGCTTGGGCTTGGGTCGAGTGCGGAGCCTTTGAAGAGGAGTTAGCTCCACCCGAGTCTCAGCCCTAGCCCTTCCTAGTCCGACGGCATCTCTCCCGTAAGCACCTCGATCGCGACTTCCTTTTGCAACGCACGGCGTTTCAACGGGTCTTTGCTAGTGTCGTGGTACTGGTGGCACAGAACGCACTCGGCACCAGCCGAACGTCCCGCGTCGGCACGGTGACATTTCTCGCACACCTCGCGCCTCGGCAGGTTGACATCGGCAGTGTCGGCACTCTGCTTCAAGTCGCCGTGACATTCGGCGCACTTCATCTTTTCGTGTGCGCGATGGGCGAACTCGCCATGCGGGATCCAGCGCGACGGTATCGCAGTCGTCGCAATCGACACCGCCGCGGGATTGCCGGCGGCGTCACCCTGCTCGTGACAGAGAAAGCAGTTCTTGTTGTTGCCGTACAGCGAAGCACCAGCCGGAGCCGCACGTAAGGGTTGATAGAGCGCCGCCTCGATCGCGCCGACCCAAAGGTCCTGGAACTCCGCCCACGTGTCCGACTCCGAATCGACGGCCAGTCGCGGCACACGCCCCGGCAGTCGCACCTGATCCGACTCGAAGATGGTCTTGGCGCGCTCGACGCCCAGAGCCAGGACGTCGTGTACCAGACTCACATGGATCGCCTGGGGCTGCGTATGCGGCGCTTCGATCTCGCTGAACGGCGACGGCAATTCTCGCTCTTCGTCCTCGCCCTCGCGCTTGGTCCTCCTCGTAACATTCTGAGTATGGCACTTGCGGCAATAGATCATCCGCGGCGGCGCGCCGATGTTTTCATTCTTGTCTTCGCCGACTTCGTCGCCACCGGCCGGCCACACCGAAGCCTCCTCACCGGCGCGCGACGCGTAGCGCTCGAACGCCGCCGTCGTCATGTATCGCCCGTCTTCCTTCGGCTGATGGCAGTTCGCGCATTCCAGCGGCTTGGAGATTTCCGCCGACGTCAGATGGAGCTTGTGGTTGAACCGCAGTCTCGTAGGGTCCGTCGCCCCCTCGCGCCGCGGTGAGAGCTCCGGGTGATCCGCAAAGCTGCCGATGTTGGCGGCGATCGCCGCGCCTCCCGGGCGACGGCTGACGAGCTCGCCGTGGCAGTCGACGCACGCACCGGACGCTACCTGCGTCAACGGCCGGTCCTCGCGGTGCTCGATGTGACAGCTGCTACAACGCGGCGTGTGATCTTCGTGCTCGCTGTGGACGCGCACCGCATGGCACTGCAGGCAGCGAGCGTCCTGCACGACCTGGAACGAGTCGTGACAATTTTCGCAGCGATCGCTGAACGTCGCATGAACCGATGAAACCGGACGCGGCATGTACTGCCGCGGGCCGAGGAGAGTGCTCGCGAAGAACCAAGAGCCGATGGCGACCGCCACCGCGACCAGGACGGCCCACGGGTAATAGCGACGGAATACGTCACCACGTGGGGCATGGCGAAACTGCAACCGCTTGGCGAGGTCCTTGCTGGAGCGAGCCACTAATCCCCCCGAACCCCGAACCCCGTACCCCGTACCCCAGTCATTCAAAACCCCGTGTAACGCAGTGCAAAGAAAATGTGGAACAAGACGAGCGCGAACAACGCGATGGAAACCGGCGCGTGCAACCAAAGCCAGCCGTGCAGGATGGAGTGCAAGCGCTCCTGCACTGCCAGCTGCCGCGCCTCCTCACAGAGATCGCGGAGACGACCGAGCCCAGTCGACCACTCGTCCGGAGCAGCACGCGTGAAGTCGCCCAGTTCCGGTGCCGTCGTGCCGCGCCCACCGAGAAGGTAGGGACGAATCTCTTCGAGATAAAGCTTCTTCAGCTCACCCGCTCGGCTCGTCGGCTTGGCGGCCGGAGCTTCGCGCGGCCGCAACCGGTCGCGCTTCCAGTGCTTCACCTGTTCCTTCTCGGCTTCGAGCCAGGCCCGTTCGTCCACTGCCTCCGTAACCTCACCGGCAATCGCGGCAACTGTCTCGTAGGCATCGGTAGCGAGTTGCACGCGCACATTGGGGATCTGCGAGTGCACCGTTTCCAACGGCACTTGTCGCGCCATCGCCGCAGGTACCCACTGCTGTAACAGCAACCCGATGAGGCCGCTGACGATCACGACGTAGAACAATGCCATCAGCAAAGTGGTCAGCGTCCCGCCGAGGGCAAGCGATGAATGAAACCAGATGCACGGCACCGCCATGACGCTCAGCCAGATGTGTGCCTGCATCCAGGCCTGGGCGCTGCCGACGCGCCACGTCCGCCGGCGCTTGCGCAGTGAGAGCAGGCCGGCAGCGATCATGAACCCTGTGCCGACGATGCCGAAGGTGAGACCGAGCGCGCTGCCACCCGACGGCGGTCGCGCGGAGTCGGCGATGTGGTAGGCGTACACACCGGTAGCCGCGGCCGCGAAGACAGCTGTCGACACCGCCCAACGGCGATGGTCGGAGTTGATCAGCACGGTGAGCTTTCTGTTTCTAAGGAAGGGCTGGGGCTAGGGCGAGGGTCGAGTGGCTGATCCATTAGAAAGATCCGGCTCCACCCTCGCCCGAGCCCGAGCCCCAGCCCCTCCCGATCCCGGTCTTATCCATCAGCGCAAATCCTCCGGCGCAAGAAACGCCGCCGGGTTGACGCGGATCGCCGCGTCGTGCGGGCAGGCATAGACGCAATTGGGACCGTCGTAGCCGGCGCACAGATCGCAAACGACGGCGCGCATCGTTTTGGTGCACAAGTCGATCGGGGAATCGACAGCTTCAGGCGCAAGGACCTTGGAGTCGTCGAGCAGGTTCACCATGTTGATGTTGCCGAATGGACACTGCTTGGCGCAGGTCTGGCAGCCGATGCACCAGTCCTCGATGCGGATTTCGAGAGAGGCATCGCGTCGGATCGAACCGACAGGACAACCGATCATGCACTTGGGATCGGTGCACGAGCGGCACGCCATGGTGACCAGATATTTGCCGAACCGTGGCCCGTCGCGCGTGAAGCGCGTCACTCCGTCGTGTGCGTCGGCGCAAGCACGGACGCATTCGTCACAACGGGTGCAGCGGTCGAGATCGATGAGTAACACGTTCTGCGAGTTGTAGAGGTCCAAGCGCAACAGATCGTCGGTTACGGCGGCTTGCGGCTGAACGTGAGGAACCGCGGTCGCGCGCAACGATCGCGCCGCGGCCGTAAGATTGGAGAACAGCCTCTCGTTGCCGAGCGCCAGGCGCTTGAGCTGCTTGCGATCGACCTTGATGATCTCGAAGTTATCCAACCCGCAAGCGGTCGCGCGGCGGAGTGGCGGTGCATCGATCGAAGTCGGGTCGGGATCGGCGTAGTCGACCTCGAACGTATAGTCGGCAATGGTGACGCGATCGCCCTGCACCAGCAACGCCTCTGAAATCGGCTCTCCGTTGAGCAGCGTCAGGCTTTCCGTCGGGCCCTGCAGCAGAAACAGCTCGTCGCCACGCAACTCGATGCGACAATGATTGCGGCCGACGTCGCGCCGTTCGCGTGGAAAGACGATCGTGCTCCCCGCATTGCGCCCGAACGTCACCTCTTCGCCGATCCGCGTGACGCCGAACTGTTGCGAATGCGAAGGACAGCTCAGCGCCAGCGGCCGCGTCGCGTCATCCTGCGACACCAGTCCTTCGAAGCCGAAAACCGAGCCTCGCCCGAGGTAGGCAAGCACCAACTCTCCCTCCGGCCGGTTCTTCGTCAGGCGGATGTTGCCGGCGCGCACGAGATAGAGCGCGTCAGCGACGTCGCCTTCGGAATAGACGACGCCTTTGCGGATTGCCGGCGCTTCAGGCGTCAACAACTCGCAAGCGCCGGCAAGCTCGGTCATCTGTTGCTCATCGAGGTCGTCGAACATCGAAGTAACCGCTAGCTGAGTACGCACGGCGTTGGCGTGATAGGCCTTCGTCAAGCCCTCACCGAAGTCACCGTATTGCCGAACACTGTCGACGAGCGAGCGCAGCATCTCGAGGACGACGCAATCCTGCTCCGCCCGTACGGTAGCTTCGCGCGGATAGAAGTTGATGCAGGCATCGATGCCGAAGAAGTCACCGGGCTTCAGATGTTGGCGCAGTGGGCGATCGCAGGCGCTCGCCGCAAAGGCGCTGACCTCGCCGACAGCGATTTCGTCGGGGTCTTTGGCGCGGGAGCGGCTGCGGCGATCGAACATCGAAACCAACCGCTGCAAACCGCTGGGCCGGCGGCCACGGATAGCTGCCGGGTTGGCGCTGGTTGGTACCTCGGCGACAGCGGTTCCTTCGAGCATCAGAAACGCCGTCGAACCGTATTCGCCGGCTTTGCAGATGATGTCGCCGCTTTGGTAGTGTCGCTTGACCGCCGCTTTGATATTGGGGTCGGGAGATGGGGTTTCCGCTTCGTCCTTACGTTTCGATGGGGGCCGCGTGCCGAAGAAGCTTTTATCCAGCTTGATTCTGAAGTCACGGTCGGTGCCCTGGAAGAATTCGAGCTTGCGCACCTCCTCCAGGGAGAGCCACTCGCCTGTCAGCCCGTCGGATTGGACCGTCATCCCCCGCGTCTCACTCATTGCTGAGGCAAGCTATCAAAGCGCCCTGACCGCAGGCAACTTGCGACGCGGTGGCGACCCCCTCCCTAACCCTCCCCCGTTGCCAGAAGTGGCAACAGGGGAGGGAACTTCCCGTGGCCCCATTGCTTCCGGTTCCCTCCCCTGTCGCCAACTCCGGCGACGGGGGAGGGCCAGGGAGGGGGTCGCCGCGCTCTTCCTCCTCCTCGCACTCCCACCCCCCGCCTCCGCCGACTCCCGCTTCGTCGGCGAAACTCGTTGCGGCAAGCAGCCGTGTCACGGCTCGACCATGCCGGCGGAACAAATCACTCCGTGGACACCGTGGAAGTGGGCGTGGACACAGTGGTCCGACAGCAACATCGATCGTCATTCTCGCGCCTATCGAACCCTGACGACGGCGGAGTCGAAGCAGATCGCCGGATTCATGGGCATCGAGGCGACCAGGAGCGAGAAGTGCCTGCGTTGCCACGCTCCTGACGCGCCCGTGCCGCCTGCTGGGCAGAATCTGGAAGACGGACAACCGAGCGCACACGAACGCTCCGCCGGTGTCAGCTGCGAGCACTGCCACGGCGCCGCCGAGCAGTGGCTCAAAGTCCACTCGACCAAAGAATGGAAAGCCA
>Ga0187892_10008863_pt1 | contig 13524 bp, 12 predicted proteins | sample MA1701073metaG_FD_139345 | JGI IMG/M metagenome (GOLD analysis project Ga0187892, IMG submission 139345) | Bio-ooze microbial communities from a basaltic lava cave in the Kipuka Kanohina Cave System on the Island of Hawaii, USA - MA170107-3 metaG ...
CAAAGGGTCCGACGCGGCGTCTTGCGCAGCACGCGTGCACTTGAACAGGCGATCAAGGACTACCTCGACTTCTACAACGAACATCCGAAGCCATTCATCTGGACCAAGACCGCTGACCAGATTATGGACTCCGTCGCCAGATTCTGTATGCGAACTTCGGGTTCAGGACACTAGGTCCCCTTTACTTCGTTCGCGTATAGGTCACCGCCATCGGCGCCTCCACGCCGCCCTCCTTGAAGATCATGTTCTGTTTGAAGTGGCCGGCGTCCTGGAAGGCGAACGTGACGCCGTAAAGATGCGACTCGTCCGGGGCGCGCAGGTTGGTGGCGTCCAGGAACGAGAAGGTCAGCTCGGTCGCCTTGGGGCCGGGGTCCTTCGCCACCAGGCGCGGCTGGTTTCCCGCCATGCAGAAGTGGGTCAGCATCAGCCGGTCGCCGTCGTGGTGGTAGAGCGTCACCATCGAGTTGCCGTCGGGGAACTGGATCGTCTCCATGACGCTGTTGCCTGCGGCCACCACCTCGTAGGTGGTCTTCGTTAGAACGGCGCCGTCTTCACCCTTCGCTTCCCATTCTCCGGCGAGGGCCTTGAGCCGATCCAGGGCCGTTGGTCTGGGAGTCATCTCAGCCGCCAGAGCGGCCAAGGCCGCCGTCGCCGCCAGGGCGAGTGAGAGTCCAGCTGCAGCAAACGTTCTTCCGCGCATCGTATTTCTCCTGTTCTGTGAGAGGATGGGCCTGACAGTCTATTACCGGTCAGCTCCAGCCTCTTTAAAGACAAGGATCTCCGATGCCGACCCGAGCAGCTCTCCCTGCAGCGCTGGCCACCACAGCCCTGCTCTTGCACGTCCTGATTACCCCCTCCCTGGCCTCCACAATAGGCCACGGCGTCATCGAGTCGGCGAGCCAGTCAGGGATGGTCCGCGTGATGATCTTCCTGGAGGTTCCCCAGGCCGCGGCCGGATCGGACAAGGCGGCCCGCGATGCCGTCGCCGCGGCCCAGCAAGAAGTCCTCGCGCTGCTGGGCGGAGACTTCACGCTCCAGCGCCGCTTCAAGGCGATCCCCGCGCTTGCGGGAAACATCACGGCATCAGGGGCCGCCAGGCTGGCCGGGGCGGCCGGCGTCGTCCGCGTGGATCTCGATGAAGGAGGCTCGGCCGGCATGATCCAGTCCCTGCCGCTGGCCAACGTGGACGACATGCATGCGCGCGGATACGGCGGCCTGGGCGCGACCGTGGCTGTGCTGGATACCGGCATCAACAGCGGGCACGCCGACCTGAACGATCCCTTGACGGCGAGGCCTGCTTCTGCTCGGCAAACGGCGCCGGGTGCTGTCCGAACGGTGATGTGACGCAGCTCGGAGCCGGAGCCGCGGCCGATGACAACGGACACGGCACCAACGTCATCGGCATCGTGGTTTCCAACGGCACGGTGGCGCCCCGCGGCGTGGCGAGAGACGCCAGGGTGGTGGCCATCAAGGTGCTCGACCTCAACAGCAGCTTCTGTTGCAGCAGCGACGTGGTGGCGGGGCTGGACTGGATCATCACCGACAGGCCCGACGTGGATGTGGTGAACATGAGCCTGGGAACCAGCGCGCTGTTCACGGGCGCCTGCGACAACGTCAATGCTTTCACGATGGCCTACGCAGCCGCGGTCAATACTCTGCGGAGCAACGGTGTCATCACCTTCGTTTCCTCGGGCAACAACGCGTCGGGGACATCGATGAACGCGCCAGCCTGTGTCGCCAACTCCGTGTCGATCGGGGCGGTGTGGGATTCCAATCTGGGGCCGCGCACATTCCTGGGATGCACCGACGCCACCACGGCTGCCGACCAGGTCACCTGCTTTTCCAACAGCAACTCCACGACCGACCTGTTCGCCCCGGGCGCCTTCATCACGTCGACGGGAATCGGCGGCACGACGTCATCGTTCGGCGGCACCAGCCAGGCGGCGCCCCATGCCGCCGGGTGTGCCGCGCTCATGGTGGGGGCCGCGCCCGGGATCACCCCCGACAGCATCGAAGCGGCCATGGAGTCGTTCGGGCCGTTCGTGACCGATGTCACCAACGGTCTGCAGTTCCGCCGCCTCGACTGCTTCGCGGCGTTCAACTTCCTCTGCACCGATGACGATCTGGACGGCTTCGGTCAGGCCGGGCACACGCTCTGCCGCGGCAGCTTCACGACCAGCGACTGCGACGACGCCAACGACGAGGTCTGGACCACACCCGGCGAGGTGCCGTCGCTGGATATCCTGGCCGACCAGCGAACGCTGGTCTGGACGCAGCCGGCGCACCTGGGCGGCACGGCGCTCGCCTACGACCTGCTCGCCTCGGACACCACTGACTTTGTCGCAGGCGCCGTGTGCGTCGAGAGCAATGAGTTCAATATGACGGCCTCCTTCGCTGCGAAGCCGCTGCCCGGCTTCATCATCTATTTCCTGCCTCGCGGCAGCAACGACTGTCCGCTGCCCACCGGTGAGGGGCCGCTGGGATTCGCCTCCTCGGGCGCGCCGCGTCCTGGCAGGACCTGTCCCTGACCGGCATCCCGAAGAGCGCGATCCGCATGGTGCTATGCTCGAGGCATGGCGTCATCGCTGAAGTCCGACCTGATCCTGGGGATCGAGAGCTCGTGTGACGAGACCGCCGCCGCGGTCCTGCGCGGGCCAAAGCAGATCCTCTCCAACGTCATCGCCTCGCAGGTGCCGATCCACCGGCGCTGGGGCGGGGTGGTGCCTGAGCTGGCTTCGCGCCAGCACATCCTGAGCATCGACACAGTCGTCAACGACGCGCTGCGGCAGTCGGGCGCGGGCCTGGACGAGCTGGGAGGGATCGCCGTCACGTACGGGCCCGGCCTGGTCGGCTCGCTGCTGGTCGGGATCTCCGTGGCCAAGGCGATCGCCCTGGTCAAGGGACTGCCGCTGGCCGCGGTCAACCACATCGAGGGACACATCCAGTCGATCTTCATCGAGCCCGACGAGGTCCCGCTGCCGATGATGGCCCTGGTGGTATCTGGCGGGCACACGTCGCTCTACCTTGTGGAAGCCCAGGGACGCTACCGCGCGCTGGCCCACACGCGCGACGATGCCGCGGGCGAGGCCTATGACAAAGTCGCCAAGCTGCTGGGGCTGGGGTATCCCGGCGGCCCGGTCATCGACAGGCTGGCTCGGAGCGGCGACCCCAAGGCCGTGGAGTTCTCACGGCCCCGGATGACCGACAGGACGCTGGACTTTTCCTTCTCGGGCCTCAAGACGGCCGTGCTGCGCTGGGTGCAGGCCCATCCGGAGGCGCTGGCGGGAGAGCCAGCCGGTGGCCCCGTGGCGGGCTTTGAGCCCCGCATGGCGAGCCTGCCCGGAACCACCGGCCGTCCCCCTTCCGGCGATGTGGGCGAACCCGCTTCACCGGCCGGAGAAACCTCCCAACAGGTGCTGGACCTGCTGGCTTCGTTCCAGGAGACTCTGGTCAGCTATCTGGTCGATCACACCGTCAAAGCCGCCCGCCTGCACAGCGCTCGCTCGCTGGGCATGGCCGGCGGAGTGGCCTGCAACACGCTCTTGCGGGAGCGGATGCGGGATGCGGGATCAACCCTCGGGCTGCCAGTTTTCTTCCCGACGCCGATTCTCACCACTGACAACGCGGCGATGATCGCCTCGGTGGGCTGGCACCATCTCCAGCGGGGGCAGACCGCCGGACTGGCGCTCAACTCCGACCCGGCCGCCCGGCTCTGACCTGTCTCCTCCAGCACACATTAATTCGGTTGACGCAGCGCAACCCGCGTGCCATGGCGTGATCCGCGCCAGGCGTGGTGTTTGGAGGTATGGCCACCTGCCGGGTGCCTCAGAGTGAGACTCTGGTCTCACGCGGCTGCGTTGCCGCCAAGTGGCCTCGGCCCGCTTCGCGGCCCGGCAGGTGCCCCGGCACCCCTCTGCTATACTCGGCCTCCCATCCATCAATTAAGGAAGCCGTCCAACCCATGCGGGCCAGCCACGTCAGGAACTTCTCCATCATCGCCCACATCGATCACGGCAAATCCACGCTCGCCGACCGGATTCTGGAAAAGACGAATGCCCTGACCGCCCGCGAGATGGAAGACCAGGTGCTCGATGACATGGACCTGGAGCGGGAGCGCGGCATCACGATCAAGGCACACTCCGTGGCGCTGAGCTACCGCAGCCGGTCGGGCGAGGACTATCTGTTCAACCTGATCGACACCCCCGGCCACGTCGACTTCACCTACGAGGTCAGCCGCAGTCTGTCGGCCTGCGAAGGGGCGCTTCTGGTGGTGGACGCCACGCAGGGGGTCGAGGCCCAGACGCTGGCCAACTGTTACATGGCGCTCGAGAACAGCCTCGCCATCATCCCCGTCATCAACAAGATCGACGTCCAGAGCGCCGAGCCGGAGCGCACCCGCGAGCAGATCCACGACATCATCGGCCTGGATGGCGACAGCGCCCTGCTGGCGTCGGCCAAGGAGGGGATCGGGATTGAGGAGATCCTCGAAGCGATAATCGAGCGCGTCCCGGCGCCCGAGGGGGATCCCGAGGCCCCGCTCAAGGCGCTCATCTTCGATTCATGGTACGACGCGTACCGCGGCGTGATCATGCTGGTGCGCGTCATCGAGGGGACCCTGTCGCAGGGGGCCCGCATCCGCCTGATGGCCGCGGAGCGCTCCTTCGACGCCGAGGAGGTGGGGGTCTACACCCCCAAGATGAAGAGCACCGGATCGCTTTCGGTGGGCGAAGTCGGCTACATCATCGCCACCATCAAGAATGTGCAGGACTGCCAGATCGGAGACACCGTCACCGAAGAGCAGCGCCCGGCCGTCACTCCCTTTCCCGGCTTCCAGAAGATCAAGCCGATGGTTTTCGCGGGCCTCTACCCCATCGAGGACACCCACTACGAGCACCTGCGCGACGCGCTCGAAAAGCTGAGGCTCAACGACTCGTCGTTCTTCTTCGAGCCGGAGAACTCCAACGCGCTGGGGTTCGGATTCCGCTGCGGCTTTCTCGGCCTGCTGCACATGGAGATCATCCAGGCCCGCCTGGAGCGCGAGTTCGGCCTCGACCTGCTCACCACGGCGCCCGGCGTGAGCTACCGCGTGCTCACCAGCGCCGGCGATCTGCTGGAGATCTCCAACCCGACGCGGATGCCCCAGCCCCAGGAGATCGCCGCCATCGAGGAGCCGATCATCACCGCGCTGATCATCACGCCGCCGGAGTTCCTGGGCCCTCTCTTCAAGCTGGCCGAGGAGCGGCGCGGGGTCCAGAAGGAGCTGAAGTACCTGTCGCCCAAGCGGGCGCTGCTGACCTACGAGCTGCCGCTCAATGAAATCGTGCTGGACTTCTACGACAAGCTCAAGTCGCTCTCGCGCGGCTACGCCAGCCTGGACTATCACCTGAGCGGCTACAAAGAGTCGGACCTGGTCAAGCTGGACATCCTGGTGAACTCCGATCCGGTGGACGCCTTGTCGCTCATCGTCCACCGCGAGAAGGCCTACCTGCGCGGCCGCGCGCTGGCCGAGAAGATGCGCGAGGTCATCCCGCGCCAGCTCTTCGAGGTGGTGATCCAGGCCTCCATCGGCAGCCGCATCATCTCCCGCGAGGTGGTCAAGGCGATGCGCAAGAACGTCCTTGCCAAGTGCTATGGCGGCGACATCACCCGCAAGCGCAAGCTCCTGGAAAAACAGAAGGAAGGCAAGAAGCGCATGAAGCGCGTGGGCCGCGTGGATATTCCCCAGGAGGCGTTTCTGGCCATTCTGCGCATCTGAACGTATCTTGGGGCGTCCCCTATGCGCATCCGCAGCCTCGTCATTGATTACATGCAGGCGGCCCTCATTGCGGTCCTGCTCTCTCTCTTTGTGCGCACCTTCCTGTTCGAGGCCTTCAGGATCCCCACCCCCTCCATGGAGAAGAGCCTCGTGGTGGGGGATCACATCATCGTGGACAAGTTCGCGCTGGGCCCGCGGCTTGATTTCGAGGGAGGCGTCCTGCCGCTGCGGGATATCCGCCGCGGCGACGTGGTGGTCTTCAAGTTCGATCAGGAGGCGGAGAAGGACTACGTCAAGCGCGTCATCGGGCTGCCGGGCGATGAAGTGAAGGTGGACAACAAGGCGCTCTACCTCAACGGCAAGCAGGTGACCGAGCCGTACGTGCAGCACATCGATGAAGCCACGGTGGCCGAGCGGGACTTCCTTCCGGCCGTCAAGGTCCCCTCAGGCCACTACTTCCTGATGGGCGACAACCGCGACAACTCGGCCGACTCCCGCGAGTGGGGATTCGTCCCGCGCCATCAGATCCGCGGCCGCGCGGTGTTCGTCTACTACTCATCTGGCACCGGCAGCGGCGCCGCAACCGCGACGGCCGCCACCCGATGGGACCGCACGTTCAAGGCGATCCGCTGAGCCGGTCCCCGAAACCCGACAATCCATACACGCAGGCTTGATCCAGAATCCCTCGGCAACCATATTCCGACTCGCAATGGCGCATGGGCGCATGGGCGCATGGCCGGGAGGGGCAACGGGATGTCCAGAGGCAATGCCGAGCGCGGCGCGGCGAATACCACGACCTATCTCTCCATGGTCGTGTTCGTGATCGTCTGCTACCTGGGATTCAAGTTCATCCCGATCTACATCCACGCCTATGACTTCGACAGCGCGCTGAAGACGCAGGCCCAGTACTCCGGCTCGCAGAAACCCGACGAGACGATCTACAAGGAGCTTCTCCAGAAGGCGGTGGAGCTCAAGCTGCCGATCAAGAAGGAAAACATCAAGATCGAGCGCACGCAGTCCCACATGACCATCTACGCCAGCTACGTCGTCCCCGTCAAGACCCTCCTGTTCACCTACAACTGGAAGTTCTCCGAAGAAGAGACCGCCGTCCTCTTCTAGTTTGGCCGGGCACTCTCCGGCTATACTCCCCCCGTCATTCCAGCGCTTTCGGCTATCCAACTGCGCTCCCGGGGAGGGGAAACGCATGCGCGTACACGGCCGCCGGGTCGCCGGCTTCTGTGCACTACTGCTGTGTCTCACGGTTCTTGGCACCACACGGATGACGTCGTGGGGTGCGCAGGAGGAGCCGAAGACTCCCTGGGATGCGAAGCTCTTCAAGGCGATGAAGTTCCGCAACATCGGCCCCTTCCGCGGGGGGCGCGTCACCGCCGTCGCGGGTGTGACCGGCGAGCCGGAGCTCTACTACATGGGCTCAACCGGCGGCGGCGTCTGGAAGAGCGCCGATGCCGGCGTCACCTGGCGCAATGTATCGGACAGCTCGTTCAAGTCGGCTTCCGTGGGCGCCATCGCGGTGGCGCCGTCGGATCGCAACGTTCTCTACGCCGGGATGGGCTCGGCCTGCGTCCGCGGCAACACCTCTCCGGGCGATGGCGTCTACCGCTCCACCGACGCGGGCGAGAGCTGGTCGCAGGCCGGCCTGGCCGATGCGGGGCAGATCGGCCGCCTGAGAGTGCTCCCCGGCAATCCCGACGTGGTCTATGCCGCCGTGCTGGGTCATGCCTTCGGCCCCAGCGAGCAGCGCGGCGTGTTCCGCTCGAAGGACGGCGGCGCCACGTGGCAGCAGATCCTGAAGGTGAGCCCGCAGGCCGGGGCGGTGGATCTCGAGATGGACCCGTCCAACCCGCGCATCCTGTACGCGGCCACCTGGCGCGCCGAGCGCAAGCCGTGGGCCTTCTCGAGCGGCGGCGAGGGAAGCGGGGTGCACAAGTCCACCGACGGCGGCGACACCTGGAAGGAGCTCACCGACGGGCTGCCCAAGGGGACAAAGGGGCGTATCGGCGTGGCGGTGTCGCCTGCCGACCCGCGCCGCGTCTGGGTATTGGTGGAAGCCGAGGATGGCGGCTTGTACCGCTCCGATGACTCCGGAAAGACCTTCCGCCTTATCTCGGCGGACCGCAATCTGCGCCAGCGGGCCTGGTACTACAGCCACGTCCACGCCGATCCGAAAGACGCCAGCACCGTCTACGTGCTCAACGTCAGCATGTGGAGGTCCGAGGATGGCGGCAAGAGCTTCCAGCCGATCCGCGCGCCGCACGGCGACCATCACGATCTCTGGATCGATCCGGACGACCCGCGCCGGATGATCAACGGCAATGACGGCGGGGCAAACGTCAGCTTCAACGGCGGTCGCAGCTGGTCCACGCAGGGCAACCAGCCCACGGCGGAGTTCTACCGCGTCACCACCGACGATCGCTTCCCCTACTTCGTCTACGGCTGCCAGCAGGACAACTCGTGCGTGGCGATCCCGAGCCGATCGGCGGGCGGGGGGATCGAGCGCCAGGACTGGTACGTGATCGGCGGGTGCGAGAGCGGCCACGTCGCGGTGGATCCGCGCAACCCGCTGGTTACCTACAGCGGCTGCTACGGCGGCTCGATCGGCCGCTACGACCATGCGACGCGCCAGGAGCGCGAGATCATGGCCTGGCCGCAGCTTGCGGTGGGACAGTCCCCGCGCGACCTGAAGTACCGGTTCCAGTGGAACGCGCCGATCGTGATCTCGCCCCACGATCCCTCCGTGCTGTACCACACGTCGCACGTGGTGCACCGCACCAGCAACGAAGGCCAGAGCTGGGAGGTGATCAGCCCCGACCTGACACGCCACGATCCCGAAAAGCTCGGCCCGTCGGGCGGCCCCATCACGCTCGATCAGACAGGTGTGGAGGTCTACGCGACGATCTTCGCCTTTGCGGAGTCTCCCCTCGAGAAGGGTGTGCTCTGGGCCGGCAGCGACGATGGACTGATCCATGTGTCGCGTGACGGCGGCGCCAGCTGGAGCAACGTCACGCCGAAGAAGATGCCCGAGTGGGGACAGGTCAACGCCATCGATGTGCCGGCTCACGGCAAGGGCAGGGCCTTCGCCGCGGTGACACGCTACAAGCTGGACGACTTCGCTCCGTACATCTTCCGCACCGACGACTACGGCGCGACCTGGGATCAGCTCGGCGGCGGGGCCGACGGGATCCCGAAGAGCCACTTCGTCCGGGTCGTGCGGGAAGACCCCGGACACAAGGGGCTGCTGTTCGCCGGAACTGAGTTCGGCCTCTACGTGTCGCTCGACGACGGCAGGAAATGGCAGCAGTTCCAGCAGGAGCTGCCGATCACCCCGGTGACCGACCTGACTTTCTCCCAGGCAGACGTGGTGGTGGCCACCCAGGGCCGATCATTCTGGATCCTCGACGATCTCACCCCGCTGCGGGAGCTCGCCGGCGCGGCGCCCATGACGCCGGCGCATCTGTATCCGCCACGCGAAACCGTGCGCTTTGCATCTGGAGGGGGCGGTGGCGGAGGCGGCGCGTCGGGGGCCAACCCGCCCGGGGGCGCTATCGTTTATTACTCCCTGAGCACCGCACCCGCGGAAAAGGAAGAGGTCAAGCTGGAGATCCTCAACGCGAGCGACCATGTGCTGCGTACATTCTCGACTCTGAAGGAAGAGCCCTCCGCCCCCAATCCGTTCGCCCGCTTCCTGCCACCAGGGACGATCCCCTCACGCAAGCTGCCCGCCGAGGAAGGGCTGAATCGCTTCGTCTGGGATCTGCGCATCGCTGACGCCGAGCTGGCCGACGACGCCGTGCTCTGGGGCTCCGCGAGCGGGCCGCGCGTCGCGCCCGGCACGTACAAGGCGCGCCTGACGCGGGCCGGACAGGCCACGACGTATCCGTTCAGCGTCGTGAAGGATCCACGACTGGCGGCCACACAGGCGGATCTCGACGCACAGTATGAGCTGGCCCGGCGCTGCCTCGGGGACCTCACCGACAGCCATCGCGCGCTCAAGCGCAGCCGCGACATCCGCGCGCAGGTGGACGAGCTGACCAGGCGTCTGACGGCGGCCGCGCAGGCCGAGGGGCTCGAGGAGCCGGGCCGGGTGCTCAAGGAGAAGCTGTCGGCGATCGAGGGCGCGCTCTACCAGGAGCGCAACGAGGCCGGACAGGACGTCCTCAACTTCCAGCCCGGACTGGACAATCAGATCATCGGGCTGCTGGGTGTGCTCGATGGGGCCGACGCGCGCCCCACCGACGGCACCGTCGAGCTGAGAAAGGAGCTGCGCATACAGCTGGACCGGCTGCTGGGAGACCTCAGGGCGATCGAAGGGGGCGATCTGGCGCGCTTCAACGAGCTGGTGCGGAGCAGGCAGAGCCAGCCAGTCATCCTGCCCGCGGCGAAGTGAGCGGCCGGCAGGTTACGGACGGTCTTTCAGGATCTCGACCTGCTGCGGGACGTTGACCAGCACGATGCAGCCGGTCTCGGATACGACTGCATGCCTGTTGTTGGGGGCGGTGTAGATGTAATCGCCCGCGTGCAGGTGGTCCTTGCCCAGCCTGATGTCCCCCTCGAGGACGAAGATCTCCTCGCCGCCCGGATGGTTGTGCGCCGGGTAGGAGGCGCCCGGGTCGAACTTCAACATGATAGTCGGAGCCCTGCGGGCTTCCGCGTCGAAGCGCAACACTTTCACCCAGACACCTGTGACTCCGGGCTCCCCCAGCGGCTTCCACTCGATCTGGCGCGTGCGGACAAGCTGGTTCATGCCTGATCCATGCTAACGGGTTTCCCCGGCTCAGGGAAGGTGCTGGCGCACCCGATCGATCACCTGCGTGCGCAGGGCCTCGGCCTCGCGGAAGATCCGCTCCGCGCGCTTGCGGGTGTTCTCGGCGCCGCAGATGTCGGCTTCAATTCCCGCCAGGAAGCTGCGCGCCGTCACGATACCGCCCACCACGCCGGCAAAGGCCAGCGCGGTGCCGGTGCCCAGCTCCGGGAGCGCCTTGATGCCGGTGCGCCCCAGCGCCCGCAGGCTGAGATTCAGCAGCGCGTGGCAGCTCTCCGCGGTCCGCAGAGGCACCTCGGCGGCAAACAGCAGCGCCTGGATCCGCTCCTGGTCGGACAGCCGTTTGTCGGCATGGCGCACCGCGGCCACTCGGGCCGCCGCCTGCGCCCCATGCTCCACCAGCGCGATCAAATCCCGCCGCAGCGAGAGAGCCTTGTCGCGGACCTTCAGCAGCTCTTCTTCGGCCTTCTCGCTGCGACAGGAATCCAGATTCTCGGTGCAGACCCCGGCGATGAGGGCGGCGCCCATGGTGCCGGCGAGGGCCCCGGCGGCGCCCGTGGGCGGGCCGGCCTGAGGGTCGGAAAGACCCATCGCATAGAGGGCCGACTCGCGCATCGTCGGCCCGGTCAGATCGATTGGCATGCAGGAACCGGGGGGATCGACCCCAGAGCGTTCGGGTTAGAGGGATGCCGGAACTGTACGGTGAGCCTCAGGGGTGGTCAAGGCGTGTCTGGGACCAGCTCGCTGCCATTCTCCCACGTGAGGCTGCCGTCCTGCGCGACGACCTTCCCCTGCTTCACCACGGTGCGCACGTGATTGATGCCGGGGCGGTAGGCCAGGTGCAGATACGACGGGATGTCGAGAACCAGGATGTCGGCGGCCCTTCCGGGCTGGAGGCTTCCGGTGCTTTCATGCAGTCCGAGCGCGAACGCTGCGTTGAGGGTCGCCGCCGCAACCGCCTCTTCGACTCGCAGCCCCATTCTCAAACATCCCAGCGCGATCATCAGCTGCATCGACTCGGTGCAGCATGTGCCAGGATTCAGATCGGTGGCCAGGGCCACGGCCACGCCGGCATCGATCATGCGGCGTGCCGGTGCATAGTGCGTGCTCAGCATGCAGAAGCTGGCCCCCGGCAGCAGCACCGCTGCCACTCCCGCCGCCGCCATCCGGCGCAGCCCCGCTTCGGAGACCTGCTCCAGGTGGTCGGCCGAAGCCGCGCCCAGCTCGGCAGCCAGCTCGGCGCCGCCGCATGCAGTGAGCTGATCGGCATGCAGCCGCGGGCGCAGCCCCGCGCGCGCGCCCGCCCGCAACACTTCGCGCGCCTCCTCGACGCTGAAGGCCCCCTCGTCGCAGAAGACATCGCAGAAGGCGGCCAGCCGGCCGGCCGCCACGGCGGGAAGCATCGTCTCCGTGACAAGGCTCAGATAGCGCTCCCGATCCCCCTGGTGCTCCTCGGGCACGATGTGGGCGCCCAGGAACGTGGGCACGATGGAGATCGGGTGGCTCCGCCCTGCACGCTGCAGCGCGCGCAGCTGCTTGAGCTCGGACTCGGGATCGAGGCCGTATCCGCTCTTGGCCTCGCAAGTGGTGATCCCTTCCAGCAGCATCCGATCCAGGCGGGGCAGGACCAGGTCGAGCAGCTCGTCTTCACCCGCCGCCCGCGTGGCGCGCACCGTGGACATGATCCCCCCGCCGGCCCGGGCGATCTCCTGGTAGGTGGCCCCTTCCAGTCTGCGCGCGAACTCCTGCTCGCGGCTGCCGGCGAACGGCAGGTGGGTGTGGGCATCCACGAAGCCGGGCATCACCACTTGATCGGTGGCGTCGATCACCTGCGCGTCGTCGTCGAGGGTGATCTCGGCTTCGAACTCCTCGCGCCTGCCGGCAAAGACGATCCTGCCGCCGGCCACCGCGAGGCAGCCCCCTTCGATGATCCCCAGATCGCGCAGCGCGGGGCCCAGCCGGGGGGCGGGCCCCTTGAGGGTCAGGAGCTGGGCGGCGTCCACGATCACCAGATCCGCCCTTATCAAGGGAGCTCCTATTCCGCGGGCGCGCTCTCCGTGCCGCCGGCTGAGGCGGCCTGCTTGCGCGTGCGCATGAAGCGCAGGCGGGCGGCGACATCCTCGCCTTCCTGGCGCATGTCGATCAGTCTGAGGTGCTGCTCGAGCATCGTCTTGAGCGAGGTCTCGAAGGCGTCGCGCTCCACCTTGAGGTCGGAGATCATCGACTCGAGCTCGCCGACCCGCTTCTGCGCGTGGCCGATAATCTGCTCGGCCTTGAGCTCCCCTTCCTTGATGAGAGCAGCCCGGGCGCGCGCCGATTCCTCCTTCATCTCGACGGAGAGCTTCTGGGCGGTGAGCATCGTCTCCTTGAGCATCCGCTCCCGCTCGCGCAGCTCGCCGAGCCGCTCGCGCAGCTCGGTGACCTCTTCCTGCATCTTGCTGTTGGCGACGACGAGCTTTTCGAACTCGACGGCCACAAGACCCAGGAAGGCCTTCACCTCCTCCGGGTCGCACCCCATCATTTTCTTCCTGAACTCGTGCCCTTCGATCTCCAGCGGCGTGATGACCATATGAAGCCGACTCTCCTGCATGGACGTCGCCGGCGGGGCGCCGGCAGGCCGCATCATATTTATGTTCCGGCGGCGCTCCGGGCAAGCGAACGTCGGGATTGTATCGCACACCAGGACGTGAGGATGGCGGCGTACCAGGAAACGCGCCTGTAGCAGGCCGAGCGGCTCGATGCCGCTAGGAGCCTGTCCGAGTATTGGTTTGGGTCGCGCAGCCGGGTCTTGCGAGCCGCAGCCGCGAAGCGAGGAGGAGAGCTTCCATGATGGTCGCCCCTGCCCAAGATGCGAGAGCGACAAAGCAAAGCGGCCGCAACCCCCGGCTGCCCGAAGGGTTGCGGCGGCGCGGCACCGTCTGCTGCGTTGCCGCTCCTCGACGACCACAACGGTCGCCGTCGTCGCGGCGCCTTGCATCCGGTGCCGCGG
>Ga0187892_10008864_pt1 | contig 13522 bp, 10 predicted proteins | sample MA1701073metaG_FD_139345 | JGI IMG/M metagenome (GOLD analysis project Ga0187892, IMG submission 139345) | Bio-ooze microbial communities from a basaltic lava cave in the Kipuka Kanohina Cave System on the Island of Hawaii, USA - MA170107-3 metaG ...
GAACTTCCCCAAATTGGAGGGACGCGCTCTGTCGCGTCTCCCGCTTCGCGGGACGGTCACGACGGAGCGTGACCCTCCAACTCGCTCTGCGTCAATCTTCTGAATCAAAATGGGGAATTTCTGTCTCCCCGCACTCTGGTTGACCCTGTTCCCGACCTCCGCTATGCTCCGCCCCACTATTTCAGGATGAAAACAAGACGCAATAAACGGCTGGACCCGGCGAAGATTCAACGCGCCGTGCGGATGATGCTCGAAGCCATTGGCGAAGACCCCGACCGCGAAGGGTTGCGCGAGACGCCCGCGCGCGTCGCGCGGATGTATGAGGAAATCTACGGGCGCGGCGAGCACGACCCGAAACAGGCGCTCGCGCGGACGTTCGACGAGCAACATCACGAAGTCGTGCTCGTGAAGGACATTCCGTTTTTCTCGATGTGCGAGCATCACCTGATGCCCTTCTTCGGCAAGGCGCACGTCGCTTACATTCCCAACGGGCGCGTCGTCGGCATCAGCAAACTGGCGCGCGTCGTCGAGGCGTTCGCGCGCCGTCCGCAGGTGCAGGAAAGATTGACTTCGCAAATCGCGGATATCGTGGACGAAGAGTTGAAACCTGGCGGTGTCGCGGTCGTGACCGAGGCGGTGCACACCTGCATGACGTTGCGCGGGGTGAAAAAACCTGGCTCATCGGTGGTCACCTCGGCGATGCGCGGGGCGTTCCGCGACAAGGCGACATCGCGATCCGAAATCATGTCCCTGATTTATCATAAAACCATCTGAGGTTCGTTCGTGAAGAGAATCTTCATCAAAACCTACGGCTGCCAGATGAACGAACGCGATTCGGAATCCGTGGCGCGCGCGCTTCGAGATCGCGGCTACGCGCTCACGCAGGACGAAGAGGAAGCCGACGTGATTTTGCTGAACACCTGTTCCGTGCGCGACATGGCGGAACAAAAGGCAATCGGAAAAATGGGGTTTATGGCGCATCTCAAGAAACGCAAACCACATCTCGTGCTCGGGTTTCTTGGCTGCATGGCGCAAAGCCGAGGGCAGGAGTTGCTCGACGCCATGCCCGCCGTGGATTTGGTGGTCGGGACGCAAAAATATCATCGCGTGGCGGAATACGTTGATGAGCTGGTGAAGGCAAACAAGGGAAAGAGTTCGCCGACCCGATTTGAAAACAGCGCGATGGATGACTTGACAGCGCCGTTTACTGCGCGCCGCCGCATCCTGGACATCGCAGCAGAGCAGGGGAGCGAGTCGGAAATTCGCGAGCACAACCTGGAGCCGCAGCAAGTCAGCGCGTTCGTGTCCATCATGCAAGGCTGCGAGATGTTCTGCACTTTTTGCATCGTTCCCGACACTCGCGGCGCGGAACGGAGCCGTCCTATCGAGGAGATCGTGGCGGAAGCGCGCGGACTTGTCGCGCGCGGGGTGAAGGAAATCACGTTGCTCGGGCAAATCGTGAACCGATACGGGCAGCGGGAATTCCCAAGGCGCGACGGTCCATCGCCGTTTGTTCAATTGCTTGAGGCGCTCGATTCGGTGGAAGGTCTGGAGCGCATCCGTTACACCAGTCCGCACCCGACGTTGTTCCATGACGATTTGATTGAGGCGCACGGGCGGTTGAAAAAACTTTGCGAGCACGTGCATCTGCCCGCGCAAAGCGGGTCGGACAGGATTCTCAAGGCGATGCACCGCACTTACACGGCGGAGAAGTTTTTGCGCATTGTCGGGAAATTACGCGCTGCGAAGCCCGATATCGCCATCACGACGGACATCATCGTCGGATTCCCTGGGGAGACACTGGAGGATTTCGGCAAGACCGTTGAGTTGGTGAAGGCGGCGCAGTTTGACAACGCTTTCATTTTCCGTTACAGCGAACGGCGCAACACCCCCGCCGCGAATCTTCCCGACAAAGTGGACGAGGACGAAAAGATGCGGCGCAACCACGCCTTGCTTTCGCTGCTCGACGAAATCATCCTCCGCCGCAACAGCGCGTTGGTGGGACAGACGATCGAGGTCCTCGTCGAGGGCGCGAGCAAGCGCAACCCCTCGAAATTGTCGGGGCGCACGCGCGGAAACAAGATCGCGATTTTCGACGGAAGCGAGCGGCACCAGCGTCAATTGCTGCCACTGCGAATCATGCGGGCAACGGCGCGCTCGCTTTACGGCGAACTGCCGATTTTCCTCTGACCCGATGTACACCGAAGTTTCATTGCAATGGGTGACAATTGCGCTGGGCGCGTTCGTGATCGCCGCGCGCCTGCCAGGTTTGATTTGGACGGAGGCATTTCGTCGTTTCTGGCTGAAAATTCCACGCTCGAAACCAGCGGGCTATCTCCTGATGGGCATCGCCATCGGCTGGTGCGCGACGGTGATTTATCTCCATGGATTCATGGACGTCCACGAATGGCGTGACGCTCGCGGGTTGGGCGCGATCGTGCGCGCCTTTTTGGAACTGCTGCAGGCAGGGCGATTCACCGTCTGGATTTTGTTCGGGGCGATTTACGCGCTGATTGTCTGGCTGTTGGATGAATTTCTGGCAGTGCGGGGACTGGCTCTCATCGCGTTGCTGGTGGCGCGGGTGATTCTGGACGCGGCGTTTGGCATCGAAACCCACGCGCGCCTGGTGATGACGGTGACGGCGTATTTGATGGTGATCGCGGGGATGTGGCTGACCATCGCGCCGTGGCGGTTGCGCGACGTCCTGGAATACACGCTGGCGACCGACCCACGTTGCCGCGCGTTGTGCGGCGCGGGTGTGGCGTTTGGCGCGGTGCTGGTGGCGCTGGGGATATGGGTGTATTGAGGAAGTGTTTTCCTCCAACCTACAAACAGAATGATGAGCAAAAATCCCCGCATCCTCGTCATCCGCGGCGGCGCGATTGGGGATTTCATTTTGACGTTGCCCGCTCTGGGCGCGTTGCGGGGACGGTGGCGCAATGCGCGCATCGAAATTCTAGGCTACTCCCACATCGTCGAACTGGCTGTGGGCAGGCATTACGCGCAGGCGTCCCGCTCCATCGAATACGGCGCGCTTTCGGGTTTCTTTGCGCCCAACGCGAAATTGGATGAGGCACTCCGCGATTACTTTGCGAGTTTTGACGTGGTCGTGTCTTACCTCTACGACCCTGACAAGTTTTTTGAGGACAACCTGCGCCGCGCGGGCGTGAAACATCTCGTGGTCGGCTCGGCGAAACCCTCCAGCCTGCACGCGGCGTCCCATTACGCGAAACCGCTGGAATCGCTGGCGATTTATGCGGAGGACCTCGTGCCGCGCGTGCATTTGACGCGGGAGGATGTGGAGTTTGGGAAGCGATTCACCGCCTCCGCTGCGCCGTTGCGCGTTGCCGTGCATTGCGGCAGCGGAAGTCCGCGAAAGAACTGGCCCGCCCGTTTTTTCGCCGAGGTCTGTCAGCGCATTCTCGCGAAACGTCGTGCCTCGGTGATTTGCGTCAGCGGCGAAGCGGACGCGGCTGCGACTGCGGAGTTTTTGTTGCGGCTCGGCATGGTCAACGTATGGGAAGCGCAAAATCTAAAACTGACCTCACTCGCAGGAGCGTTGTCGCAATGCCAGTTGTTCTTGGGAAACGACTCAGGAATTTCACATCTCGCTGCGGCGGTCGGCGTTCCGAGCGTCGTGCTGTGGTTTCCGGGTTCCTCGCCCGTCTGGCAACCGCGCGGGGAAAACGTGCGGATAATCCCCTTCAACCGTGCGTCGCCGCAACAAGTGGGTGAGGTAGCCGAATCGCTTCTCGACGCTCATCCGCAGTCGCAAGTGGGCGGCGGGTCGCTTCCGTCAGACATTCCCCATTTTGATTCAGAAGATTGACGCAGAGCGAGTTGGAGGGTCACGCTCCGTCGTGACCGTCCCGCGAAGCGGGAGACGCGACAGAGCGCGTCCCTCCAATTGGGGGAAGTTCTGCGCTTCCGTTATTTTGATTGAGCGCCCTCCCGCGGCGTGTTACTCTCGCGCCATGAAAAACAGGGTTTGGGTTCTTTGTTCCGCCGCACTGATCGGGACGACGATCTGGGCGGGCGGGGTTTCGGCGCAAGTGGATATCAACGCCTTTCTGGAGCGGTATGATTACCTGCAATACGAACCGTTGCTGATGGAAATCAGCATCATCAATCGCTCGGCACGCACGGTCAAACTGGAATCCCGCGACGGCAAACCCTGGCTGCAACTGATGGTGGCGAAAACGTCGGGCGAAATCATCCAGCCGCGCAGACAGATGGACGAGGCGGCGTTGGAAATCGAAGCGGGCAAGACCGTGGCGCGCACGGTGAATCTTGCGGAGATGTTTTTGCTGGAGGAGAACGCGCGCTACGAAGTGTTCGTCAAACTCATCCAGGCTTCTGGACAGGAAAAGCGCATCGGAAACGCCAAATTTTTCATCGGCAGGGGCGTGGTCGTTTGGGACCAGACGACGGGAGTTGTGATTCCGCCTGCGCAGCAGGATGAAAATGCGAAGGCTGAGCCGCCGACGGAGGAAACGAAGCCTGCTGCGGAAGCGAAACCCAAGTTTGGATTTGTTCGCAACCACGGTGCGCTGCAGAAGGGCGACGAACAGGCCGTCGAAGCGCCGAAACAGGACGAGCCGCCCGTCGAAGTCAAGGAGCGCCCCCAGTTTGGGTTTGTTCGCAATCACGGCATTTTGCAAAACCCCGACGAAAAATCGCAGGAGGGCAAAGAGGAGACGCGCCATTACGCCCTGATTCGGTTTGCGACGCAGGGCGACAACAACTTTTTGTATGTGCGGGTGACCGATCCTGACAAGGGCATCGTTTACGGGTGTTATCCGTTGGGCAAAGGGCTGCCGTTCTACAAACCGCAGGTGCGCCTCGATAAGGACGGCGTTTTGCACGTCCTCTTCCAGAAAGGCTCGCGGCTCTTCGATTACTACCGCATCAATCCCAACGCGAAGGTTCTGGAGCGGGCGGAAGTGACCAACATGATCAGTCCGCCGATGCTGGAGCGCAATGACGACGGGTTTGTCTTTCTCAGGGGCGGTGAACGCAAGGGCGCGCAGTAGGCGCTCGCTCAACGCTCGCCGCGGCTCGCGCCGATGGGTTTTGTCAGGACGGAGTGCAGCGTCCTGCGGATGGTTTCGAGCCTTTTTGCGTCCGTGATCTTGCCGCCGCGTTCGTCTCCTGCGGTCACATAGAAGGTGTCGATCGCGGCGCCTTTCTCCGTCGAGATTTTGGCGAATTCGATGTTCGTGCCCAGCGCGGTCAGCGCGCGGCACAACTCGTAGAGCAACCCGATTCGATCGCCTGTCTGCACTTCGATCACGGTGCGGTCCTCGGAGGCGGCGTTGTTCATGAAAATTTCGGTCGGCACAATCTCCTCGCGCGGCGGGGAGGTTGGTGACGATTCGCGAAACGCCGCAAGTTTGGCGTCGAAATCAACTGGTTCTCCTCGGCAGGCGCGCGTCAGCGCTTGTTCGACTGTGCGCGCGGATTTGTCATTCGTTGCCGCACCGAGTTTGGCGTCGCTCACGTCGAAGGAATCCACGGCGACATGATCGGCGCGCGTGTAGATCGTCGCGCTCAGGATGTTCAGCCCTGCCACGGCGAGCGAACCCGCGATGCTGGCGAACAATCCAGGCCTGTCCCAGGTGCAGATGACGACCCCCGAATGACCCTGTGGCTTGAAATGCCGCCAGTGGATTACAGGGCGCAGCCCTTCGAGCGGGTCAGGGTGCGTCTGTTGCCTCAGGAACTGGTTCACGGCGCGCAAATGCTCGGCGATTTCATCGGGGCGCACCCGGGAGAAATAACTTTGCGGCATCAACTCAAAGTGCGCGTCCACTTCCTCAAGCGGCAATGCGCGCGTCACGCGGGTCAGCGTTTCCTGGCGCAGCGATTCGATGCGGCAGGTGAGTTGTTTCTGCGCCGACTCGCCCCGCAACGCAAGCCGCGTTTTTTCGTAGAGTTGCCAGAGCAGGGAATTTTTCCACTCGTTCCAGACGTTGCCGCCCAGCGCCAGCCCGTCTGCGAACGTGAGCAGGTGCAGCCTGTCCAGATGCGTCTCGTTTCCCGCCAGTTGCGCCATGTCGGTGACTGTCTGCGGGTCTTCGAGGTCGCGTCGCTGCGAGAGTTGGGACATGGCGAGGTGATGGCGCACGATCAGTTCAAGCGTTGCGGCGGATTCAGCGTCGAGACCGAGTCGCTGCGCGGCGCGGCGCGCGTTCCGCGCGCTCAATTCGGAATGCCCGCGATTGGATTCGGATTTCCCCGTGTCGTGAAGCAGCAGCGCCAGATAGAGAAGGTGCGGTTGCTCCAACTGCTGAAAAAGCTTTTTGTAATCGGCGTGCGGTTTCTCGGCGGCGTCCACCACGCGGTCGAGCACCTCCAGCGCGACCAGGGTGTGTTCGTCGGCGGTGTAACGGTGATAAAACTCGTGTTGGACGAGACAGGTGAGCCGCCCGAATTCGGGGATGAATTTGCCGAGGAAATCGGTTTCGTGCATCAGCCGCAGGACGCGGGCGACCTCGCCCTTGTGACGCAGGATGGTCAGGAACGTTTCGGCAACGACGGGATCGCGCCGAAACGAGTTGTCCACGCGCGCCAGATTGTCGCGAATCATGCGGCGCAATCGGGGTCCCAGATCGGCGCGGTGTTGCTGCGCGCGGAGAAAAACCGTGGCGAGCCGCCGCCTGTCCTCGGAGAAAAACCTTTCGTGGTCAGACTCCAGCGTCCCGTCGCGCAATGCAAGCCCGTCAAATTTCACGGGCTTCGATTGGGTGCGTTGAGCGCGGGCGCGACCCTGCGGACTGCGCGTGATGACGAGGTCGCACTCGATGGCAAGCCTTTTGCCGACGGAGGCGGTGACCAGCGCGATGCGGCGGCTGTGCGAATAGAAATCCCGCATGAACGCTTCGGTTCGTTTGACGAGTTCGCGTTGGGGGTAGCCGAGCGCGGCGGCAATCCTGGGCTGAATGGGCAGGCTCAGGATTTCCGTCGCGCGCCCTGTTGTCGTGTGCAGCTCGTTTCGCGCCCGCCAGAGAAAGTCCACGGCGCGCTCGAAGTCCCGCGCTTCCGAATCAGTGAGCCATCCATGCGAGCGCAACGCGGTCATGGGTTCGCCTCCGAACCAGACCCGCGCCATCCAAAGCATGTTTTGCGCATCACGCAAACTGCCGCACCCGCTTTTGAGGTTGGGCTCCTGCAAAAAAACCGTGTCGCCGTGCTTTGAATGGCGCTCGGCGAGGTCGGCAAGACGCGCGGCGATATATTCTGCGGGGGTGCGGCGGAAGCCTTTGGCGTCGAGTTCCGTTTGCAGTTTCCCAAAGAGCGGGGCGTCCCCCGCAAGCAATCGGGCGTCGAGCATCGCGGTGCGGGATTTCAGTTCACGGCGCGCTTCCGTCACGGATTGTCGGATTGTCCTCGTGGCGTGTCCCACTTTGAATCCGATGTCCCAAAGCGGGTAGAGGGTTTTCTCGACGACCGAGTCAACAAAGGGATTTCCCGACTTGTCGGGCGCTGTGTCGCCGCGCGCGGATTTCGAGTCGAAAAGGAAAAGCAAATCCACGTCGCTGAAGGGAGCGAGTTCGCCGCGACCGTAGCCGCCGACGGCGGCAAGCGCCAGCGGGCATTGATCTGAGGGGAACGCGCGGCGGGCTTCCGCCTGCGCCGACTCGAAAAGGTGCTGGAGCAGGAGGTCAACCAACTGCGCCCGCGCGCGCGCGACGGTTCTGCCATTTTCACCAGCGCGCTGCGCCATGCGGAGTCGGTGCTGTTGCAGGCGCGTGAACTTGCGATATCGGTCGAGCCGTTCAGCGGGTGTGAGCGATTCGGGGAACGAGAGTTTTCCCTCGATCAACTGCCGCGCCTTGTTCGACTTGGTGAGCATGCGTCCACAGTAGCGAAGGGGGTAGGCGAGGGCAAGCGCGGCGGGCAGGGGTGCGATTAAAAGTGGTGGTCAACAAGTAGCGGCGTGGTTTTCGAGGGTAGGACAACCCTCTCCGTGTCCCGTTCTCGGGATCCCGCCTGCGCGGGACTCGGGGTCCGTCGGAACGGACTTGGTTGTCCCACTGGAGGTTGGACAAGCTGGAAGCTGGTCCTACCCTGTTGCGCAGATGGAGGACAAGCTGGAAGCTGGTCCTACTCTGTTGCGCAGACGGAGTCGTGCCCGCCACTTTTAATCGCACCCGCGGGCAGCAGAAATCCCCCAAATTGGAGGGACGCGCTCTGTCGCGTCTCCCGCTTCGCGGGACGGTCACGACGGAGCGTGACCCTCCAACTCGCTCTGCGTCAATCTTCTGAATCAAAATGGGGAATGTCTGCGCGGGTAGAACTGGGCTTTGACTCTGGCGAATCTTCTGATAAACTGTCGCCCGTAAACGGAGCTATCATGGAGCATTACTTGAGAAGCGGCGCGGCTTTGTTCGTTTCCCTGGCGGCATGGATGCTGGCGGCGCCGTCATTCGCGCAGGAGGCTAAAACCGCAAAAATCCAGTTTGAATCCGTGGAACAGGATTTCGGGACGATACGCGGGACGACCCACTACAAGCGGGAGTTCAAGTTCAAGAACACGGGCGACGCGGAACTGGTCATCACAGCGGTCGAAAGTTCCTGCGGCTGCACGGCGGCGGCGCCCGACAAGAAGAATTTCGCGCCAGGCGAAGGCGGGGTCGTCACCGCGTCCGTTGACCCGACGCGCGTTCACGGATTTTTCTCGAAACCAATCACAGTCCGCACGAATTCCCCGAACCAGCAGGCGGTGATTTTGACGGTCAAAGGCAATTCGATTCGCGACGTGTCATGGTCGCCGAGCAACACCATCGTGCTGGGAAACATTGCGAGCACGGCGGTTGCCACGCGTTCCATTGACGTGACGTTCAACGCGGACAAGCCGATTCGGGTTTTGGAAGCGACGTGTCAATCTCCGAACGTGCGCGTCAACGTGAAGGAACTTGCGCCTGGCATCAAATACAGCATCGAGGTTTCCACCGTGCCGCCACTGCCGTTCGGTCATTTCGGCAAACGCATCACGGTCACGACCGACCACGAGCAATACCAGACGATGGAATGCGTTGTGCAAGCGCTGGTGGTCGCGCCCATCACTGCTTATCCGCCCGAAGCGGTCGTGCAGGAGGAGGACGGGTATTTGATCGCGCCCGCGATTGTCGTGCGCCACAACAATGGCGGAAAATTTGAAATCACAAAGACGGAAGTGGAGCCGAAGGGGTTTCAATTCCGCGTCGTGCCGCTGCCTGAAGGCAACGGCTACCGCGTCCTGCTGACGGGCCCTCCGTCGGATTGGCGAGCCAGGGGCGACGGCGTGATTGTGGTTCACACGAACGACAAGGACGCGCCCGAAATTCGCGTGCCGCTGCGATTCAAGCAGGAGAAATAACCTCCCGCTGCGCCGTCGCGCGGCTGTGTGATGTTGCGAATGAGTTCTCAATTCATAACCGTCCTTGCTCGCAGCGGATTGTTGATTGTCATTTTTTCTCTCTTCGGTTTGGCGTTCAACGCCGTGTCTCCCAAAGGCACGCCCATTCTGAGCGAACCGCCAAAGCCTGTTTCCCCGTGGAAACACGTGACGCTGGAGGAGGCGCACAAGCTCTGGGTGGAGCGGGAGGCGGTGTTTGTGGACGCGCGCGATGCGGAGGATTTTGCGGCGGGTCACATTCTGCGCGCAATGAATCTGCCCGTCTTCGCGTTTGAGAAACATTGGGAAGTGTTCGCGCAAAACGTTGCGCCTGAACTGAGCCTCGTGATTTATTGCAACGGCGGCGATTGCGAACAGTCGCACAAACTCGCAGAGCGACTCAAGCAGGCGGGGTATTCGCGGATTTCGATTCTGGGCGACGGTTATTTTGGTTGGAGAAAGGTGAGCTACCCGACCCAGGTGAAGAAGTAGGAGTTTCAGCTTTCGGATGTGCTTGTCTCAGGCGACTCACTGTCTGGTTTCACGTCTATTTTCGCGATGCTGCATTTCGCAGTGCCAGATGACGATGCCGACCATTGCCAGCAACGCGATGTCGAACAGAAGCGTGTTCACACCAAGTTTTTGGGCGCGCGAGGAGACGGAGAAACAGCCGCAGGCAATGTCGAGGTTGTGGCGGATGGCGTGCGTCAACGCGAAAACGAACATCCACAGCATCGCCGTGATGGCAAGCGCGCCTTCGTATCGGAATCGTCGCGTGAACAACGCCAGCCCCGCCGCAATTTCCAGCCAGGGCAGTGTCGCAGCGAGGGCGCGATTGGCGGCGCCTGGCAGCAGGTTGTAATTGCCGATGGCTTTCGCAAAATCCTGCGTGGGCAACAGGCGGATTCCTCCCTCTGGCATCTTGAAGCTCGGAATACCCGATTCAAACGACGGTTCTGGCAGCGCAACAATCTTGGTCAGCCCTGCATAGATAAAGATGACGCCGAGAACCGACGCGCTGAGAATCGCCGCCCATTTCAGAATGTTCCGTGGCGCGTCCACGTTAGCGGGTCGCTACGGCTGCGCCGATGGCGAGATTGGCGATGACTTTGGAGGTTTCGACCAGCAACTGCATCCACGGGGTGCGCGGGCGGACGTCGAGCGGCACGACGATGGTATCGCCGCGCTCCAACGGCGTGACGCGCGCGAATTTCTGGCTGACCTCGCCGTTCGCCTTGATGACATAAATCTGCCCCTTGTCCGCTTCGCGGGTCGGACCGCCGACCTTGGAAAGGTAATAGTCAAGGTTCTTCCCGTCCTCGTAAATAATCGCCGTCGCGTTATAGACGGCGCCCGCGACTTGCACCGTCGCAGGCGTCTGCGGGATGAACAGCGTGTCGCCGTCTTCGATGAGAATGTCATCGCGAGTGCCCTGAAGCTTTTCGAGTTTGTCGAGCCGAATGACCATGCGCCCTGGCAGGTCAGCGGCGGCAACGAGGTCAATGAGTTGGCGGCGGAACTCGACCATCATCTCGCGCGTCTTGCGCTCTGGCTCCGACACGTTGCCCACGGACTGCACGCCCTGCTCGCGCAGCAACGCCTGCCGTTGCGCCTCGATGAATTGCTGGGCGACCGCGCGTTGCGAATCCCGAATGGTGGCGCGCTTGAACACAGCCGCGGGTCGATGCGCTTTTTCCGTGAATCCGCCCGCGCGTTTGAGCACGGAACTCAGTGTTTCGCCTGGCTCTGCGACGTATTCGCCAGGGAATTTGACTTCGCCGCTGATGACGATGCGGTTGCGTTTGTCGAGGTCGGCGTTGCGCCGCACATACACGGCGTCGAGATCTTCCAGCGGCAGGTCGGCGCTCTTGTCCTGACCGTCGAGAACGGGTTGGAGATTGATCGTGAACAGGCGCGGTTGCTGCCCGATTTCCGTGCGGAACACCTCGATTTTTTCCGCGAGCGCGTTGCGGCGCAAACCGCCCGCCTTGAAAATCAAATCGCTCATCGTCATGTTCGGCGTCAGCGCGTAGGTGCCAGGTTTATAGACCGCGCCCGAAATGCTGACGGTGCGCGGCGGGAGCACGTCGGCGGAATCGTAGATGCGCACGAGGTCGAATTCCTCCAACACTTTGTTCTCCGCTTTGTTTCCCGCCATCGCCTCCGAAACGTTGAAGGGGATGACTTCATTCATCAAATCGAGCGGGACTTGTGGTGGATGAAGTTCTGCTGCCAGGGTTCCCGTCACAGTCGGCACGACCAGCGGCTTTTCCAACTGGGGACGGGCGGACATCTGTTTCTGGTCGTGATCAGTGGTTCCACTCGTGGGCTCCGTGCGCCGCCGCACGATCTCGCCCCGCTTCATCCATGCGCCCTGTCTGACGCCGCCCGATTTTTGCAGCGCCTCCCTGACCGTCATTTCCGCGACCCACTGGTATCGGTCTGGTTTCCACACAGAGCCACTGACCGTGACGAATCCGTAATCGAACAGGAGGACGCTGTCGAATTCCTTGAGCGCGACGTTGGCTTCGGGTTTGCCGTCGAGGATGTCCTTCACGTCCAGGCGCACGATTTCGGCGGGACGGTCATTGAGGGTGCGGGTGATTTCAACCCGCTTGAGAAACGCGGAGGAGGTGACGCCGCCCGCCTTTTCAATCAACTCCCTGATTTTCAGGTTCGGCTGAAATTCGTAGTCGCCTGCGTGGGCGACCAGCCCGTTGATGGTGACGTAATTTTGTCGCTGCGCCGACGGCGGATAGACGATGAGCAGGTCGCCGTCTTGAATCTTGAACGCCGCGATTTGCCCGTCGCGCTCCTCGCGCGTTTTGTAGCGCAACTCCTCCACGGAACGTCCCGCCGCCGTCTTGAACCGCTCGACCTGGATGCGTTGTCCTTCGCCTGGCAGGAATCCGCCCGCGAGATTCAGCAAATCGCGCGCGGTCGTTTCCCCAAGCAATTCGAACACCGACGCGCGCTTCACGTGCCCCGCCACACCGACGGTTTGCCCGACGGGCGGCACGAAAATCACATCGTTGGAGTGCAGTTTGTAATCCTGAGAACGGTCGCCCTCGGTGAGAAATTTGTAGAGGTCGGAAGCAAACGGCTGGTTCCCGCGAGTCAATCGGATGCGGCGCATCGAGCCTGTCTTCGTCGGGCCGCCCGCTTCGTAAAGCACGTTGAACAACGTGGCGAACGGGCTGACTTGATACGTCCCAGGCTTCGCGACCTCGCCGAGGATGACGACGGAAATCGTGTGCAGTTTGCCGAGACTGACGGTGAGATCGAAATTCTGATACGTCTCGCCCAGCTTCGCCTTGACCAACTCAGACACTTTCGCAAACGGCACGCCCGCCAGCGCCAACGGTCCCACCTTGGGAAGCATGATTTTGCCGTCGCGATCCACAACGGTGGTGAATGAAGTTTCCAACACACGTCCCCACACGAAGATGTTCACCTCGTCCCCCGTCGCAAGCTGGTAATCGCTCGGCACCGACACGGTTTCAGTCGGCGCGAATGTCGTTGAGGGCTGCGCGAAGAGGTCGTAGCCGAACTGTTTCAATTCACGGGAAACCTCGGTCGGCGGCGTTTGGGAAAACATCTGCTCGATCACCGACGGCGTTGCCGTGACGGCGGGCGCGAGGGTTCCAGCGGACGGCGTTACCGTCGCGGTCGGTTGCGGTTGCGTGCCGCTCTTCAGTTCGTCGTGTTTGCGCAGCAGATTTTTCAGCGCAGTCGCGTCCATGCCGCTGGGAAGCGTTGCCCCCTGCGGGATCAACCCCAGATCGCGCGCTTGTTGGAGGAGCAGTTGCAACTCGTCGTGGCTCAACCCCTGGGTATGACCCGTCGCCGTTTGAGCGCTTGCCGCAGAGGCGAATCCCAGCAAACTCGCCAGCGTCGCCCAAAGAATTAGCCGCAAAAAAATCCTCATCGTCATCTCACGAAAATCCCGCTGAATGCGGACGCAACGAATACCGAGCAGTCAGCCCATAAGCAAGCCAAACCTTTTTTGAGGGCGGAGGGGGGGCGCATCTTGACACTGGAGCCGGTGGCAGTTGATGAAAAGGCGCTCAACGGGTTTGTAGGGCGCGAATGCCCCGCTGCGGGGTTTCGCGCCGCCGTCTGCTATCGGGGCGCCGTCAAGGC
>Ga0187892_10008865_pt1 | contig 13517 bp, 12 predicted proteins | sample MA1701073metaG_FD_139345 | JGI IMG/M metagenome (GOLD analysis project Ga0187892, IMG submission 139345) | Bio-ooze microbial communities from a basaltic lava cave in the Kipuka Kanohina Cave System on the Island of Hawaii, USA - MA170107-3 metaG ...
CCTTCGTGGTGCGGCACGGAGCCGCGCGCGTCGAGGTCGCTTGCAGCGGCATCGACGTCAGCGGCGCGCCCGGCGAGAAGCCGCTGCGCCTCCGCTTCGAGGGCGCGAGCCCGGCGGCCCGCGCGATCGCGAGCGAGCCGCTGCCCGGCCGCGTCCACCACCTGATCGGTCGCGACCCCTCGCGCTGGCGCCGCCACCTGCCGCTCCACGCGCGCCTCACCTGCGCGGGCGTTCGCCCCGGCCTCGACCTCGCCCTCTACGGGCGCGGCGGCGACCTCGAGTTCGACGTGATCGCCGCGCCGGGCGCCGACCTCGGCGCCTTCGCGCTGGCCGTCGAAGGCGCGGACGAGGCGGCGCTCACGCCGGCCGGCGACCTCGCGCTCCGCGCGGGCGCGAGGCCCCTCGTGCTGCGCCGGCCGGTCGCGTACCAGGCCCGCGGCGGCGAGCGCCTCCCCGTCGCGAGTCGCTTCGTGTCGCGCGGGCCTGCGCGGCTCGGCCTCGCGGTCGGCGCGCACGACGCCGCGCTCCCGCTCGTGATCGACCCCGTGCTCGAGCTCTCGAGCTACGCCGGCGGCAACCGCTTCGACACCGCGCGCGCGGTCGCGGTGGACGGCGACGGCTTCGTGCTCGTCGCGGGCACCACCGACTCGCACGACTTCCCCGTCACAGCCGGCGCGTTCCAGGAGGTCTACGCCGGCGGCAACGGCAACGTCGACCGCGGCGACGCGTTCGTGATGAAGCTCGCGCCGGGCGGCGCGAGCCTGGTCTGGGCCACATACCTCGGCGGCGACGACGCGGACAGCGCCGAGGCCACCGCGGTGGGCCCGGACGGCGACGTCTTCGTCTCGGGCGCCACCTGGTCGAAGGATCTGCCCGTGACGCCCGGCGCGTTCCAGCCCGAGCGCGGCAAGAGCTCGTTCGACGGCTGGGTCGCACGGCTCGCGCCCGCTGGCGACGCCCTCGTCTACGCGACCTACCTCGGCGGCAAGGACGCGGACTCGGCGCTCGCGCTCGCCGTGGACGACGCCAACCGAGCCACCGTCGGCGGCTACACCTTCGCGAAGGACTTCCCGCTCACGGCGGGCGCCTTCCAGACCGAGCGCCGCGGCAGCCAGGACGGCTTCGTGACGCGCCTCGCGGGGGACGGCATGTCGCTCGTGTGGTCGAGCCTGCTCGGCGGCAAGACCGTGGACGCCGTCTACGGCGTCGCGCTCGCGGCCGACGGCGGCGCCGTCGTGACGGGCGGCACGCAGGCGAACGACTTCCCCGTGGGTCCCACCGCGTTCCAGCCGAAGTACGCCGACGAGGGCGACGCGTTCGTGAGCCGGTTCGCGCCCGACGGCATGTCGCTCGCGTGGTCCAGCTATCTCGGCGGCAAGACCGGCAACCCGTTCGCGTTCGACCTCACGAGCGGCGTGGCGCTCGACGCCTTCGAGAACGTCTACGTGGTGGGACAGACGCTCTCGCGCGACTTCCCGGTCAGCCCGACCGGCTTCGACACGGCGTGCGGGAAGAACGGCGACTGCACTGCCACCGACGCCTTCGCAGTGAAGCTCTCGGCGGACGCGTGCGCCCTGCTCTACGGCACGTATCTCGGCGACGCCGACGTGGACGCCGCGCGCGGCGTGGACGTCGACGAGCGCGGGCACGCGCACGTCACCGGCTTCACGCGCGACAAGGACTACCCCGTCACCGTCGACGCGCACCAGCCCGAGAAGCAGGGCGGCGCCGACGCCTTCCTGACCGAGCTCGGCGCGAACGGCGGGCGGCTCGTCAACTCGACCTTCCTCGGCAGCAACGACGACGACGCGGGGAACGGCGTCGCGCTCGGCGGCGCGCTGCGCAGCCACCTGGCCGGCTCGACCACCGGCAACGACTTCCCGATCGCGGGCAGCGCCTTCCAGCCCAGCTACGGCACCAGCACCGACGGCTTCGTCGCGGTGTTCGGCGGCGTGCCCGCAGTGGAGGCCGCGCTGCTCGCGGGCCTCGCGCTCGATTCGAGCGAGGGCGCGGTGGGCGCCGTCGCCAGCGGCGAGCTCAGCGTGCGCAACGCCGGCAGCGCGGCGGCGAACAACGTGATGGCGACCGTGACGTTCGACCCCGCGTTCAACTTCAATTCGTCGTCGGCGAGCCAGGGGAGCTGCGCCTTCGCCGCCTCCATCCTGAGCTGCAACCTCGGGACGCTCGCGCCCGGCGCCACGGCGACCATCGACCTCGGCGCCACGCCGACCACGGGCGGCGTCCTCGCCTGGCGCGCCGTGGCCTCGGCCGACGCCACCGACCCGGTCGGCGCCGCGGCCTGCCTCGCCGCCGAGACGCACGACCTCGCCGTGATTTCGCTGAAGGCGCCGAAGTCCGTGAAGATCGCCGCCGGCGAGCCCGAGATCGCGAAGGTCACGGTGGAGATCGAGAACCAGAGCAATCACACCGAGCCCGTCGCCGACGCGAGCGTCCTCGCCGACCTCGTCACGCTGCTCGTGACGCCCACCGGCGGGGCCTGCCCGATGCCGTCGTCCGGCCCGCCGACGGCGAAGCTGCCGGCCGAGATCGCGCCGGGCAAGAAGCTGAAGGTGAGCTTCGAGGTGGCGCTCGACTGCGCCGACACCGACTACACGCTCGAGGCGCGCGTGGATCACGTGGCCATCGACGGGCTCCCCGACTCCGACCCGTCGGACGACGTGCTCGGCGGCGTCGTGATCGACGCGGTCCCGCGCTGAGCCTCAGCGCGGCGAAGGAGGCGGGAGCCGCGGGAGGCGGGGACGTTCTTTGAATAGTTGACTCGTTCGACGGCGCCGGGTGCCAACGAATCAACTATTCAAAGAACGTCCCCAGGCTCGCGCGCTCGACGCGGTCCCGCGCTGAGGCTCAGCGGGGCGGGGCGATTCGCGGCACGGGCCCCAGACGAGGGGCTCGCGAACGCGGCATCGGCACGACGCTGCGCTCGAGCCCGCGGCGTGGCTCGTAGCGGGTGAAGCTGGCGCCGCTGCGCTCTACGGAAAGTGCGCCGCGCACGGGCCGGAGCTGGTCGAGCGTCACGCCGGTAACGCGAATCCGCTCGACCGGCTGGCGGCCGAACTCGCTGCCCGTCACCGCCACGACGCCGCGGGAGTTGACGTGGCCGGGGGCCGTCACGCGCGGGCCTTGCCAGTCCAGCCAGTGCGGCCGTCCGATCCACGAGCGCGGCCCCCACCACGGCCGGCACGGCTCGCCCCAGCCGAGCGGGACCCACATCAGGGTGCTGCGCGGGCTGCCGTAGAACGCGACGAGCGCCGGCGCGTAGCGGACGCGCACCGTCCGCCCGCCCGGCGCCCAGGCCCAGCCGCCGCCGAGGTAGATCCAGCGCCCGTAGTGGAACGGCGCCCAGCCCCACGGCGCAGGGTCGAGCCAGGTCCAGCCGTAGCCGGGATGCCAGAGCCAGCGCCCCGCCCCGTACGGCGCCCAGTCGGCGGCCACCGTCGGGAACCAGATCCAGCCGTAGGGCGCGACCGTGCGCCAGCTCCCGTGCGCGTCGAGGTCGCTCGCGCCGTAGATCGAGGGGGACACGTAGCGGAGCGATGGAGAGCCGAACGCGAGATCGCTGCGCTCGTCGTTCCAGAGGTCCCAGGCGTCGGGGTCGGGCGCGGCGTAGCGGGCAGTCTCCCCGTTCGAGACAACGATCATCTCGCCCGAGGCCACGACGAGCGGGCGCCCGTGCGGAAGCGTCAGCGTCGCGGCGCAGCCGCGACGGCACACGAGCGTCGTAATGCCTTCCGCGACGACGAGCCGGTAGTACCCGCTCGCGGCGATCGCGACCGCGGCGCTCGGAGCCGCGAGGGCGACGCCCTGCGCGGACGGCAGGCTGCGGAGGTCGAGCGCGGCGGTGCCCGAGCGGAGCTCGAGCGCGAGGAGGTCGGGCGCGTTGCCGGCGAGCGAGAGCTCCGCGTTCTCGCCCGCGCGCAGGAAGGCGCCCGCGCCGACCTGGAGCTCGAGGTTCGCGCCCGCGCCGGTGGCGAGCCGGTCGCCCGGCGCGAGCGCGAGGTTCACGGGCGCCGGAGCCCAGCCCTCGGCGCCCGGACGCAGGAACGACGCCTCGCCGGCCACGAACGCGAGCCGCGGCGGCGTCGGCTCGAAGGCCGCCTCCTCCGCCTGCGCCGGGCTCGGCGCGAGGCCAAGAGCCAACGCGAGCGCGACCGTCCACATGCCCGTCAGTCTACCGGCGCCGGAACGGGGACGTTCTTTGAATAGTTGACTCGTTCGACGGGTCGCGCGGCGGCCAACGAGTCAACTATTCAAAGAACGTCCCCGCTAGGGCGAGGGCGGGGCGGGCGGCACCGCCTCCGGCGCGTCCACCTCGATCTCGAGCTCCTTCCGCTTCGAGTAGATGTCGTTCAGCTTGCGGCGGCGCTCCATCTCGAGGACCAGCTCGCGGCGGGCGACCTCGGCGGGGATCTCGCGCTTCGCGACCTCGAGCTGCGAGGCCTGGCAGGCGCTGGCCATGTACGGGCCGCAGGCGGGGCTGCCGCAGCAGTAGGACATCAGGTCGGGCAGCGTCTCGAGCGGCTTCGGGGTGGGCGCCTCGTTCCAGCTCTCGAGCACGGTCGGGTCCATGCGGCGGACGCGCTGGAAGTGGCGCTCGGCGCCGTCGAGGCTGCCGTCGCGCCACGACACCAGGCACAGGTTCAGCTCCACCACGGCGGAGCTGGCGCCGAGCTTCTCCGCGCGGTCGATCCACTTCTCCACCTCGCGCCGCGGGCTGCCGCGGTAGATCAGCACCTCCGCGATGTTCGTGTACGAGGTCCACGCGCGCGGCTCGAGGCGCCGCGCGTTCGCGAGGTTCTGGAACGCGCGGTCGAGATCTCCCTGGTAGGCGGCCACGATGCCCATGAAGACGTGCGGCGCGCCCGACTCCGGATCGAGCCGCGCGCTCTCGAGCACCTCGTCCTGCGCCTTGCCGAGGTAGGTCTCGTAGGTCGCGAAGTCCTTCGCGTCGAACGCGCGCCGCGCGTAGCGGTAGTAGGCCTCGCCCAGCGCCTCGTGGCGCTCGGGATCGTTCGGCTTGCGGTCGCGCTCCTGCTCGAGCCGCGTGAGCTCCGGGTCGGGCGCGGCCGCCACGAGCAGCAACGCGAGGCATCCCAAGGCGAGGCGCTGCACCGCTACGACGCCTCGGCCACGATGCGCGTGAAGTCGAGGCTCGACACGATGCCGACGAGCTTGCCGTTCTCGACCACGGGCAGGCGGTGGATACGGCGCTCGATCAGGAGCTGCGCGGCCTTCACCACCGGCAGGTCGGGCGGCACCGTGAGCACGTCCTGGATCATCACGTCGCGCACGCGCAGGCGCTCCATGCGCTGGCCGATCGCGCCGCCGATCGCCTTCTGCGAGGCGGCGACGAAGCTCGCGTCCGTCTGGTCGCGGTAGGCGTCGGCCATCGCCTCGCCGAGGCTGCGCTCGAGGCAGAGCTGCCGCACCACGTCGGAGCGCGACACGATGCCGATCAGCTTCCCGCCCTTCTCCACCACCGGCATCGCGCCGATCCGCCAGCGCAGCAGCTCGCGCTCCAGCTCGGGCAGCGTCTTGTCGGGGCCGATCGTCTTCACCTTCTTCTGCATGATGTCGGCGATGTTGCGCTTCATCACCACACCTCCATGCCGCCGGCCACGTTGAGCGCCACGCCCGTCACGTTCGGCGCGCTCGCGAGGTACAGCACGGCCTGCGCGATGTCCTCGGGCGTCTGCTCGCGGCCGAGCGGCACCATGCGGGCGATCGCCGCCTCGTAGGCGGCCTGGCCCCCGCGCTCGGGCGAGGCCAGGTGGTGGTGCCACATGTGCGTGCCGAGGATGCCCGGGCAGACCGCGTTCACGCGCACGCCCTGTGGGGCCAGCTCCATCGCCAGGGCCTGAGTGAGGCCCACCACGGCGAACTTGCTCGCGCAGTAGCCCGAACCGCCGGCGTAGCCGCGCTTGCCCGCCACGGAGGCGATGTTCACGATCGCGCCCTTCGCCGGGGTGAGCTTCGTCACCGCCGCGCGGCACATCAGGAACGTACCCTTGACGTTCACGTCGAAGAGCAGGTCCCAGCGCTCCTCGGGGAAGCTCGCGAGCCCGTCGAAGTGGACGACGCCCGCGTTGTTCACGAGCAGGTCGAGCGAGCCCCAGGCGCGCGCCGTCTCCTCGACGGCGGAAGCCGCTTGCTCGGCGCTGCGCACGTCACAGGCGAGCGCGAGGGAGCGGACGCCGCGCGCCTCGACGTCCTTCGCGGCCAGCTCGAGCTCGGCGCGCCCCGCGAGCTCGTAGGTGAGTCCCGAGGCGCCCCCGGCCAGGTCCCCGAGCGCCACATTCGCACCCGCGTCCGCCAGCGCCAGCGCGATCCCGCGCCCGATGCCGCGTGCGGCGCCCGTCACCAGCGCGTTCTTGCCTCGCAGCGTCATGGCTCCCTCCTCGGCCGGCCGATTCTACCGCCCCGGAGCCGGCGTCGGGCTCTCTTCCGCGGCGCCTGCTAGGGTCCGCCGCCGACTGATCGGCACCAGGTCGCGCCCATCCGATGGGTTTGCGACGCGAGGAAACAAGCGAATGGGCAAGAAGTTGTATGTCGGAAACCTCCCCTTCTCGGTCACGGAGGAAGAGCTGCGTGAGCTCTTCGGCCGCCACGGCAGCGTGGACTCGGTCGCCGTGATCACCGATCGCGAGACCGGCCGCCCGCGCGGCTTCGCGTTCGTCGAGATGTCGGAGCCCAGCGCGGCCGCGGACGCGATCCGCGCGCTCGACGGCACCCAGCTCGGGGGCCGCGCGCTCAAGGTGAACGAGGCGCAGGACAAGCGCTCGGGCGGCGGAGGCGGGGGCGGCGGCTTCCGCGGCGGCCGCGGCGGCGGAGGCGGCGGCGGGCGCTACTAGGCGCGCGCGCCTTCGCTCATCTCGATCGCCGGCGGGACCGTGTTCCAGCCGAAGCGCTCCGCCCAGCGGATCAGCGCGAGGTGGAGCACCGGGATCATGACGAGCGTGAACACGGTCGAGAACACGAGACCGCCCACCACGGCGATCCCGATCGCCTGACGACTCTCTGCGCCCGCGCCGCCCGCCAGCGCGAGCGGCAGGGCCCCGAGGATCGACGTCGCGCTCGTCATCAGGATGGGCCGGAAACGCGTGTGCCCGGCGCGGCGCATCGCCTCGAGCAGCTCCGTGCCACGCGCGCGCTCCTGGTTCGCGAAGTCCACCAGCAGGATGGCGTTCTTCGTCACGAGCCCGATCAGCAGGATCATGCCGATCTGGCTGTAGAGGTTGATCGTCTCGCCGGTGAAGAAGAGCGCGGCCAGCGCGCCGAGCGCTGCGAGCGGCACCGAGAGCAGCACCGTGAACGGGTGCAGGAAGCTCTCGAACTGCGCCGCGAGGACCAGGTAGATGATCACCAGCGCGAGGCCGAAGGTGACGTAGATCTGCACCGACGACGCGCGGAACTCGCGTGAGGTGCCGCGCAGGCCGGTCGAGAAGCCGGCCGGCAGCTCCTCGCCCACCGCCGCCTCGACGCGCTCGAGCGCGTCGCCGAGCGTGGCGCCGGGCGCGAGGTTCGCGGTGATCGTCGCCGCGCGCTGCAGGTTGTAGTGGTTGAGCGTGGACGGCGCGGTGCGCGGGCGCGTCTCGATCAGCGCGGCGAGCGGCACCATCTCGCCGCGCTGCGTGCGCACGTGCACCTCGCCGAGCTGCTCGGGGACGCTGCGGTAGGGCGCCTCGAGCGCCATCACCACGTCGTACTGCTCGTTCTTCAGCACGAACTCGTCGGCGGGGCTCTGCGCGATCATCAGCCGCAGGCTGTCGGCCACCGACGCCACGGGCACGCCCACGTCGGCGGCGCGCTCGCGGTCGAAGATCACGTCGAGCTGCGGGTTCTCGACGCGGAGATCGCTGTCCACGTTCGCGAGGCCGGGAAGCTGCTGCAGGCGCGCCACGACCCTCGCCGACACCTCCGCCAGCTCCTCGAGGTCCGCGCCGGGGCCCTTGATCACCATCTCGACGTCCGCCTGGCTGCGGCGCGAGAGGCCGGGCGGGTTGATCGCGAACACCAGCGCCTCGGGGATCTCGGCCAGCTTGGGCACGAGCTTCGCGACCAGCTCCTGCTGCTTCACGTCGCGCTCGTCCCAGTGCCGCAGGCGGCTGAACACGCGGCCGATCGACGAGCTCGGCGCCGAGCCGAAGCCCATGCTGATCGTGGCGAAGAAGCCTTCGATGTCGGGCTCGGCGAGGTAGAGCTGCTCCACCTGCGCGAGCGCGCGCTGGGTGTAGGCGCTGGTCGCGCCTTCGGGCGTGCGGATCACCGTGATGAAGCGGCCGCGGTCCTCGATCGGCAGGAAGGTGCTGGGCGTGCCGCGGTAGAAGGCGACCGAGGCGAGCAGCACCGTGGCGAACAGCACGGCCACCAGGCGCGGCCGCTCGAGCGCCTGCGCGAGGGTTCGGTCGTAGAAGTCGCGCAGGCCGTCGACGCTGCGGTTGATGCCGCGCGAGAGCGCACCGGTGCGCTCCTTCACCTGGAGGTAGCGAGCGCACAGCATCGGCACGAGCGAGAGCGCCACGAACATCGAAATCGCGATCGCGACCGCGAGCGAGATCGCGAACTCGCGGAACAGCCGGCCCGTGTCGCCGCTCATCAGCGAGAGCGGCACCAGCACCGCCACGAGCGCCGCGGTCGTCGCGATCACCGGGAAGCCGACCTCGCGCGAGCCCCGGAGCGCGGCCGTCAGCCGGCTCTCGCCGAGCTCCTGGCGGCGGTAGACGTTCTCCATCACGACGATCGCGTCGTCCACCACCAGGCCGATCGAGAGCACGAGCGCGAGCAGCGTCAGCACGTTGAGCGAGAAGCCGAGCGCGGCGAGCGCCGCGAAGGTGCCGATCACGGCCACCGGGATCGACACGCTCGCGATCGCGGTGGTCGTCTTCGACTGGAGGAAGAACAGGTTCACGAGCACGACGGCGGCGAACGCGATCCAGAGCGTGAAGTACACCTCGTCGATCGACTCTTGCACGAAGATCGTGAAGTCCACTCCCGTCGAGATCTCGATGCCGGGCGGCAGCGTCGGCGCGAGCGCGAGCGCGGTCTCGCGCACGCGCTTCGACACCTCGAGCTCGTTCGAGCGCGACTGGCGCACCACGCCGACGCCCACCACGTCCTCCCCGCCGTAGCGGGTGACGGGCTGGTAGTCGGCCGCGCCGAGCTCCACCCAGCCGACGTCGCGGATGCGCACGGGCACCCCGGCCTCTTCGCGGATCACGATCGCCGCGAACTCGTCGGGCTCCACGAGCTGCGCGTCGGCGTTGATGATGAACTTGCGCGCCTCGGCCTCGAGCTGGCCGGCCGGGAGCTGGACGTTGCTCTCCTGGAGCGCGCGGCGCACGTCGAGCGCGTCCACGCGGCGCGCCGCCATGCGCGCGGGGTCGAGCCAGATGCGCATCGCGTAGCGGCGCTCGCCGAAGATCACCACCTGCGCCACGCCGGGCAGGAGCTGGAGCGGCGTCTTCACCAGCCGGTCGGCGATGTCGGTGAGGTCGACCTGCGAGTAGTTCTCGCCGAGCACGTTCATGAAGATGATCGGCGCGCTGTTCGCGCCGGCCTTGCGGATCACCGGCCGCTCGGCGGCGTCGGGGATCTGGCCGAGCGCGCGCTGCACCGCGTTCTGCACGTCGGTGGCGGCCACGTCCACGTCGCGGCCGGCCTCGAACTCGAGCGTGATCGACGACTGCCCGAAGGCGCTCGAGGACTCGATGCTGCGGATCGCCTCGATTCCGTTCAGCACCTCTTCGAGCGGCTGGGTGAGGGTCGCCTCCACCGTCTCGGGGCTCGCGCCCGCGTAGATGGTCGAGACGGAGACCAGCGGGTTGTCCACGTCCGGCAGCTCGCGCACGGAGAGCGAGAGCCAGGACGCGACGCCCGCCACGATGATCAGCAGGTTCATCACCGTCGCGAGCACCGGCCGCCGGATCGAGAGCTCCGACAGCGTCACGACGGTTCGCAGTCCGCCGGGCCGTAGCGCCCCGTCTGCACGTTCGGGTTCTGCGTGGCCCCGTAGGGCTTCTCGTCGATCGCGCTGCCGGGCTGGAGCTTCGCCTGGCCGGACACGATCACTCGGTCGCCCGCCGCGACGCCGCTCGAGACGTGCACGCCGTCCACGAAGAACTCGCCGAGCGCGACCTCGTGCGGCTGCGCGTGGCCCTGCCCGTCCACCGTGAAGACCACGTACTTGGTGCCCTGCCGCACGATCGCCTCCTGCGGCAGCAGGATCGCTTCCGGCGTGTCGCCCACGTGCAGGCGCACGCGCACCGCCATGCCCGGCGAGAGGGCGCCGGCCTCGCCCTTCACCATCGCCTGGAGGCCGACCATCCGGGTCAAGGGGTCGACGCGCGGGTCCACCGCCGTCACCTGGCCCTCGAAGCGCGCCTCGCAGCGGCCGACCACGCCATAGACCTTCTGGCCCGGCGCGAGCTGCGGCAGGTCCTTCTGCGGCAGGTAGAAGCGCAGCTCGAGCGCGTCGGCGAGCGTGACCTCGACGATCGGCGTTCCCGCCGGCACGTACTCGCCCACGTTCACCTGGCGGAGCCCGAGCACGCCGCCGATGGGCGCGCGGATCGTGTGCTTGTCGAGCCGCGTGCGCGCCTCGTTGAAGGCGCCCTCGGCCCCGCGCAGCTCGGCGCGCGCGTCGTCGAGCGCCTGCTTCGAGGCGACGCCCTGCGCGTGCAGCGGTTCCTGCCGCGCGAGCCGGTCGCGGGCGTTCTGGAGGCGCGCCTCCGCCACCGTGAGCGCGGCGCGCGCCTCCGCGTCGTCGAGGCGCGCCACCACGTGGCCGGCCTCGACGCGCTTGCCCTCCGGCACGTCGATCGCGACCACCGTGCCGGGGATCTCGGCGGCGATCGCCGTCATGGTGGCGCTCTCGAGGCTGCCCACCGCGGAGATGGTGCGCGGGAGCGTCCGCGCCTCGGCCGTCAGCACCTGCACCGCGGCGGGCGGCGGGGGCACCGAGCCCGCTGCGTCGGGAGACTCGCCGCAGGCGAACAGGAGCAGCAGGAGGGGGGTGTAGCGGCGCACGACGCGCCAGGTTAACGCGCCCCGCGGGCACTTTCTCGACGCTTCTGGTATGGTTCGGCCTTCGAGACGTTCGCTCGGCTAGCAGGCCCTCGCCTTACCCGCCTGTATCTGTTCCCCGTCGAACGCCAACCAAACGCGACGGGCTCTCGCGTCCGGACGTGCCGGACCGGAGAACGGAGCAGGTCGCGCCCATCGAATGGGTCTGCGACGAGGATCATTTCCTGATGAGCAAGAAACTTTATGTCGGCAACCTTCCCTTCTCCTCCACGGAGGAAGATCTGCGCGCGCTGTTCGGCCGCCACGGCAGCGTGGAGTCGGTCAACGTGATCACGGATCGCGAGACCGGCCGCCCGCGCGGCTTCGCCTTCGTCGAGATGTCGGAGCCGAGCGCCGCGTCGGACGCCATCAAGGCGCTCGACGGCACCCAGCTCGGCGGCCGCGCGCTGAAGGTGAACGAGGCCCAGGACAAGCCGCGCACCGGTGGCGGTGGTGGCGGAGGCGGCTTCCGCCGCAACGATCGCTACTAGGCGATTCGGCGGGGCGAGAGGGGACGAACCGTCCCCTCCCGCCCCGCGCTTCATCACCCGAGGGGGAGGGAGCGGGATGGCGCGATCCAAGCGAATGTCGGTGCAGAAGCGCATGCGCGAGCGGAAGAAGGCCGAGCAGGCCGAGCTGAAGCGGGCGACGAAGAAGAACGAGGAGCGCGCGCCGGGCGGCCAGGTCGCCGATCGCGCCGACCTCGAGGGCTACGGCGTCGTACCGATGCTGTCCGATCCACGATGAGCGACGTCCGCATCTACATGAGCTTCGACCTCGACCACGATCGCGACCTCCACGATCGCCTCGTCGCGCATGCCCGCCGCAGCGGCGCCTTCGCGATCGCGAGCCGCACCGAGGCCGGCGAGATGAGCGAGGCCTGGGCCGCGAAGGTGCGCGTCCGCATCTCGGACTCGGACGAGGTCGTCGTGATCTGCGGCGAGCACACCGACGAGTCCCCGCGCGTGAGCGCGGAGCTCAAGATCGCCCAGGAGCAGCACAAGCCCTACGTGCTGCTCTGGGGCCGCCGCGACAGCATGTGCAAGAAGCCTCGCAGCGCGAAGGCCGACGACGGCATCTACAGCTGGACGCCGGCCATCCTCGAGCACCAGCTCGCCTTCAGCTTGCGCCGCAGCCGCGAGCGCGACGTGCCCGAGCACATGAAGCGCCACGTCCCGGCGCCGCGGATTCCCGCCGCCGGTTGACCCATACGGGCCCTTTTGCTCCGCGTATGCTAAAGTCGGGCTTCGAGAGACGTTCGATCGGCTAGCAGGCCCTCGCCTTACCCGCCTGTATCTGTCTTCCCGCCGAATCCCTCTCGACCCGCTCTACGACGAGCCCTGAGCTCGCGCACGGGTCACCCATTGCAACGGTCTCGCGTCCGGATGTGCCGGACTGGAGAACGGAGCAGGTCGCGCCCCCTGGTGGGTCTGCGACGAAGGATCATTTCTCTGATGAGCAAGAAACTGTATATCGGCAACCTTCCCTTCACCTCGACCGAAGAGGAGCTGCGCGCTCTCTTCGGACGCCACGGCAGCGTGGAGTCGGTCAACGTGATCACGGATCGCGAGACCGGCCGCCCGCGCGGCTTCGCGTTCGTGGAGATGTCCGAGCCGAGCGCCGCGTCGGACGCCATCAAGGCGCTCGACGGCACCCAGCTCGGCGGCCGCGCGCTGAAGGTGAACGAGGCCCAGGACAAGCAGCGCACCGGTGGCAACGGCGGCGGCTTCGGCCGCAGCTCGCGCTACTAGCGCACCCGGCGCGGGGCGAGGGCGGGCGCGAGCCCGCTCCCGCCTCGCGCTTCTGTTCCACCCGAAGGCGAAGGAGCCCACATGGCGAGCAACCGAATGTCGGTGCAGAAGCGGATGCGCGAGCGCAAGAAGGCCGAGCAGGCCGAGCTCAAGCGCAAGGCCCGGAAGAACGAGGTGCGCCCGCCCGGCGGACAGGTCGCCGAGCGCGCCGACCTCGAGGGCTACGGCATCGTCCCGACCTTCTCGGATCCCCAGTGAGCGAAGTCCGCATCTACATGAGCTTCGACCTCGAGCACGATCGAGACCTCCAGGATCGGCTCGTGAAGCAGGCCCGCGGCGCCGCGCCCTTCGCCATCGCGAGCCAGTCCGAGGGCGGCGAGATGACCGAGGCGTGGACCGAGCGCGTGCGGGGCTGCATTTCCGAGTCCGACGAGGTCGTCATCATCTGCGGCGAGCACACCGACGAATCGCCGCACGTGAGCGCCGAGCTCGCGATCGCCCAGGAGCAGCACAAGCCCTACGTCCTGCTCTGGGGCCGCCGCAACGCCATGTGCAAGAAGCCGAAGGGCGCCCGCTCCGACGTGGGCATGTACATGTGGACGCCGGGCAGCCTCGAGCACCAGCTCACCTGCAACCTGCGCCAGACCCGTGACCACGTGCCCGAGGGCATGAAGCGGCAGGCGCCGC
>Ga0187892_10008867_pt1 | contig 13515 bp, 10 predicted proteins | sample MA1701073metaG_FD_139345 | JGI IMG/M metagenome (GOLD analysis project Ga0187892, IMG submission 139345) | Bio-ooze microbial communities from a basaltic lava cave in the Kipuka Kanohina Cave System on the Island of Hawaii, USA - MA170107-3 metaG ...
AGATATACAGATAATGGAACTTCAGGCTGTTGTAGTAACAGACAAGGCCGGCCATTTGCTGAAAGTGTTCCGGTTCAAAATCCACCACCGTCTCGGCGCTAAAGCAGAACGCCTGCTGCCGTCGAGCCACGAGCGCTTGTCGGAACAAACTTCCGATTGCCTCACGGCCAAAAAGCCGCAGGTAGCCGGGGCGAGCCTTTAGTGAAAAAAGCTCTTCAGCCCAGGGCGACCGCAACCACTGGAAATCTGGAGGAAGGTGCGGACAATCAAAGTCTTCTCGCAAAGGAGTTACGGGAAAAGGATTTGGCGGCAAAGCCGGAGCCTCGACTGCAGAATAAGGAAGTCCCTGCCCGTCAGCAGTACGTAACCAGCCGTCCTCTGACCACTTCATAGCTTGGATCGCGGTTTCTCGGCCCAAAATACAACGGCCACGATTTCTCAAAGGGCGACCGCAGAGGTGGACCAAATAGGTTTCGCCGTTTTGGGTTTCCACCAGGTCGGCGTGACCTGCTCGCTGGAGCTCAATGTCTGGCCGGTGGCGTGACGTAAGAATATAGACCTCTGGATGGAGTTCGTATGGTCCCTTAAGCTTTCGGGATCTTGCAAGGGTGGCCGCGTGCCCCCACCCAGTGCCCCCTTCAGCAGTCAACAGATAGTAGTAACCGTTTCGTTTATAGACGTGAGGTCCCTCAGTGAAGCCCAAAGCGGTACCCTCGAATATTAACTGGCGCTGGCCGATCAGTTTACGTTCCGCCACTGAATACTCTTGTAGAACTATACCGGCAAATCGATTCTGCCCTGGACGGTGGTCCCATAACATATTCAGCAGATACTTCCGTCCATCATCGTCATGAAATAAGGACGGATCAAATCCACTACTATTTAAATAGATCGGATCAGACCACTCACCGTCGATATGGGACGCGGTAACGAGATAATTGTGCATATCCCTCAGCGAAGCACCTGCGGCGCCGGTTTGTGTGGTCCGGCCATAGCGCTTTACGTCTGTGTAGATCAGGTAAAACAAACCATCGGCATAGCTCAGGCAGGGCGCCCAGATACCGCAGGAATCCGGATCCCCGAGCATATTGAGCTGGCTGGGACGAACCAGGGGCCGAGTCAGCAGACGCCAGTGGACCAGATCCTTTGAGTGATGAATCTGCACTCCCGGAAACCATTCAAAGGTCGAGGTAGCAATGTAGTAGTCATCACCGACGCGAATGATTGATGGATCCGGATTAAACCCCGGTAAGATAGGGTTGTGAATCATTCTAGGTGCCTCTGGCATCAGATACACCTCCCATCGCCGGACTAGGCGAATGAAGCTCCGGTTGAAGCTGGCCCTGACTGGGTACTTGCGTGTGATGCTCGCGCACCACTGTCCATAGGATCACGGCGCCGATCAGGTCCAGCACTCCCAAGCAGACGAAAAAGGGTGTGTAGCCAATAGTGGTGACAAGGGCCCCGATTAGCAACGAGAAACTAAGCAGTCCGGCATTTCCAAGGGTTCCCGCCATCCCCGCCACCGTGGCCACTTCGCTTCGCTTGAACAGATCTGAGCTCATCGTAATTACCGTCACTGAAAGCGTCTGGTGTGCAAAACCCGCGAGACTGATGAGAGCAATTGCGGTGTAAGGGTTTTCGACCACCCCGGCCAGGGCCACGCCAACCATCAGAAAAGCCCCCACTGTAAAGGCGGAACGGCGCGCGTTGATCAGGCTTAGCCCTGCATACTTTTGAAGAGAGGCAGTAATTGCCGGTCCAAACAGGCAACCGAGGTCCGCTGCTAAGAATGGCATCCAGGCAAACAACGCAATTTGTTTTAGATCCATCTGGCGCACACTGGTTAAGTAGAGTGGCAACCAGAAAGTAAGTGTGCCCCAGGTGGGATCCGCCAGAAATCGTGGCAGGGCGATCCCCCAAAAGTTCCGCTGCTTGAGAATTTTCGCTGCCGACGGCCGAGTGCCGTCGCTCTGCAGAAATTTTTCCTGTCCAGCAGTGATGTACTCTCGTTCCTCAACTGAGAGCCCGGAGTGTTGTTCGGGCGATTGATAGAACAGCAGCCACGTTGCAACCCACACCAGTCCCATTCCCCCGGTAATCACAAAGGCAGACTGCCAGTTGAACGTGAGAATGGCCCAGACGACCAGCGGTGGAGCAATCATCGAGCCAAGCGATGCGCCTATATTATAAATGCCTCCGGCGAGCCCCCGTTCTTTTGCCGGAAACCATTCTGCGGTAGCTTTCATCCCGGCTGGATTTGCTGATCCTTCACTGAATCCCAACAGGGCGCGGAGGCCCGCAAGGACTTGCCAGTTGTGCGCCAGACCGTGGGCCATATTTATTACCGACCAGGCCGTCGCAAAAATTGCTAACCCCAGGCGTAAACCAAGAACATCCATGACGTAGCCGCAGAGGGGCTGTGCCATTATGGCAATCTGGAATGAGGCTACTATCCAGGAGTATTCTTGTTCCGTAATCTGTAAGTCTTTGAGTAAGGTCGGGGCAGCCACTGCCAGCGTGCTGCGGGTGAGATAGTTAAGGATCGAGCCAACCATGACCAGCCCCATCATCCACCAACGCAGCCGTTTAATCTTCGCCAAGGGTTGTTCCTCTTACCCGGGTGTTGCAGAATTAGGCTTTTAGAATGCTGTTGGCAACCTTAGTTATACCTTGTGAGTAACCACAGATTTACAATTTGGTGCAACAGCGACTTCGATGCGACCCACAGTGCTGAGCTCGAACAGCTGCGTCAGGGTGTAGTCAATCATGAATTGCTGCTGTACGAAGCAAGTCTGGACGGCCAGCATGGCGAGGCTAATGAAGCCTTGCATCGGGCCGATATTGTTTTCGGTTTTCCGGACGTCCGCACAGCGGTCGAATGCCAGAAACTTCGTTGGATCCAGCTAATCACCGCAGGTTATACAAGCTTTGATCACGCCTGGATTAAGAAAGCATTGAAAGAACGTCAGGTGATGCTAACTAACAGCTCGGCAGTTTACGCTGAGCCTTGTGCGCAGCACGTAATGGCAATGATCCTGGCCCTCGCTCGAGGACTTCCAGATGCGTTATCGGACCAGCGGGGTCAGCGCTCCTGGCCGATGTCGCGCTTACGCCCGCAGCTGCAGTTGCTTAACGAACAAACAGTCGTGATTTTGGGCTTTGGGGCGATCGCCAAACGGCTTGCCCAACTGCTCCGTCCCTTTGAGGTAAACCTCATTATGGTTCGGCGTGAAATCAAGGGCGACGAATTACTAAAGGTGGTGAAAGTATCCCAACTTGAAGAGTTCTTGCCGCTTGCAGATCACGTCGTAAACACCCTTCCGGCCAATGATGCAAGCAGAAATTTCCTAAACGCTGAACGTTTGGCGCTAATGAAGCGCGGTGCCATTATCTATAACATTGGCCGTGGCACGACTCTCGATCAGAATGCCCTGATGAAGGAACTGCGAGTAGGTCGCCTAAGCGCAGCTTATCTGGATGTCACTGAGCCAGAGCCGCTACCGCCGGACCACCCCTTGTGGGAAACGCCAAACTGCTTCATCACGCCGCACATTGGTGGCGGTCACCGGCGGGAGAAGGAACGCCAGGTAAAGCATTTCCTCGAAAACTTGCGCCGCTTTGAACGCGGGGAGGAGTTGCAGAACCGAATCTTTTAACTCCGCTTTCCTACATCCTGGTCCCGGATCTTCTAACGCCGCCTTCCTACGTCCCGATCGGCGAAGAACTGTTACCGCTCGCTTGGCAGCTGCGCTTCCCCAATAATTCATGAGCACAACAATAGCTCTCCCAAACAAGCTTAGTCTCACTTATTTTTAAACATCTGGTTTGTTCGATCCCTGAACTAAATATCATCGCCGCCGACAATGCGTCAAGCGATTTGCTTAGATCAATTTTTCTCCAGGGCTAATAGCGGATAGCAATTGTGAATCGCACGGGCGGCTAAAGCTGTGAAAAAATTGAGTCTCCATAGAAATCACTCAATTGAGCAAATTTTCAGGTTGGGAAGGTGGGCTTGCCCCCGCTGTTCCGCAAGGCTCAACCTTGGGGAACACCGTCTTAACCAGTGAAGGTGAACTCTGGCGGAACAGCGGGGGCAAGCCCACCTTCCCAACCTGAAAATTTGCTCAGTTGAGTGATCTAATCGTAGTGCTTAACTTTTTCGCAGCTCGGCAGTCCGTGGTGTTCAACTTCAACCTACTATCGATGCTACAAACTTTTTCCGGACACCACCGGCTTTAGCCGCGTGGTGTTCAACTTCAGCCTACTATCGATGCTACATCCGTTTTATTTTCTTGAACACTTTCTGCTCTTTTTGACACTTTTTGGACGATTTCTTGACACGACGATCTTCAAGGGATAAGGTTGTTAATGACCATTGAAATACCATCAATCTAACCTCAGAGCGGGAACACTTATTCCGCCCCTCGCCGGTGTGAACCTGCTCTGACGACGGTCGAACTCTGCAAAAAGCACGAGTCCTTAAATTTATTAACTAAACCAAAAAGAAGGAGGTAAAGATGGTAAAGTTTGTTTTTCTGATCCCAAGGCGCAACGATCTGTCGCGCGACGACTTCAATCGTCAATGGAGGGACGTATGCGTACCATTGGTGCGAAAGTTACCTGGACTGCGAAGTTACATTATCAGCCCGGTCCTGGAACAACCTGGAAGTGCTAACCCCACCTACGATGGAGTAGCCGAACTCTGGTTTGACGATGCTAAGGCGGGCCAGAAAGCCCTTGGCTCTACAGAAGGTCAGGCCGTAGTAAACGACATGCCAAACTTTGCTGATATGAAGAAGTTTGTTGTGCTCGTTACCGAAGAGCAGGTGATTGTCCCGGCACAAAAAGGCGCACGAGCCTAAACCACGAGTTGATCTGTAAACGGGTCTGAAGCCCGACCGTTTTCCTCATAATTCTTATTCGTGTTTTTGAAACTGCAGGTCCGGGAAAAGTAGAGATCCCGCCTCTACCCGGCCCTGCAGTTTTTTTTTCCCAGAAGCGAATCTCTTGTCCCTCTCTTTCCTTGTTCAGATCAGCGTTTTTCTGCGTTCATCTGCGGCTTATCTGCTTTCGAAAGACTTAGCCGCAGATTAAAGCAGATTCGCGCAGATCAGAGTAAAAACCCTTCCTCATCTTGTACTTGACACTAGGTCAGAACTTGAAGCGAAATGTCAGTTGAATTCGTCTAGACGGTTGAGCGGACACGGCGCGGCCAAAGAATGGCGAACTGAGGTTTCCAATAAAGTTTGTAAAGTTTACGCGATTCAGTACATTGAAGGCATCAACGCCCATACTGATTGTTGGACCCTTCTCACCCTTTTGTTTTACCAGGAAGACGTCCCGTGACCAACGCAGGTCCAAACTGACGTAAGCTGGTCCCTGCAGAGTGTTGCGGCTCACGCCCAGCGGGCGAGCGGCTATGCCTGTACCAAATTCATCACGCCCGGTGGTCAGTGTGTACGGGGCTCCTGAATACACTGCCAGAACGATTCCCAGATTGAAAAGTTTGCGGGGATTGATCGTCCCCAGCAGATCCAGCCGCTGTCGGCGATCGTCATTCGAGCGCCCCCATTCACCTGAGAGGTCATAGGTGTTCGGTGGCATATAAGAGAGGCCGGCAGTATTGTTGTAGCTCCGCGAGAATCTGTACAGAAGCGTCCCCTTGAAGTAACGCGTTACGTTCCCGCGAAATGAAATCTCGAGAGCGTCATTCTGGCTCCGACCAGCCGATTCGATCTGATTCAAAGCACCCAGGCCGGGATCGGGCCGTTGCCAGTAGTCTGGGGGCAAGGGTGCATTGATATCTCGCGTGCGCAAAAGGCCTACGCCACGTATACCAACGTAGTTCAGACTAACGCTTAAAGATTTTGTCAACTGCTGCTCGACACCGATGCCAAACTGCAATTGATAAGGAATCTTGATCTTCGGTTCAAACCTCACCAGGCTGATTGGTTGCCCGGGCAATGAAGAGTCGTTGAAGGGATCTGGAAATCCAGGATTTGCAATCCGGTAAGAACGTAGACCGCCGCCCCCGAAGTGTAGTAGATCGAGGATTGGACGCGGCCCCGAGCGATCGTAAAACAGACCTGCGCCGCCACGGATTACCGTGCTGTGGTTTTGGTTCGGAGCGTAAGCGAATGACAATCGGGGCGAGAAATTGTTCGCGTCTTGAAAATAGTTTTGCCAGTCGTAGCGCAGTCCTATCGAGAGCATAAGGTTCGGTCGTAAGCGGTGTTCATTCATCACAAAGCCGCCCAAAACTTTTTCGACGAAAACAACCCGGCCTTCACCCTCACTCAGTGTGAACAGATATGGCCTTTGGTTGAAGTAGTCTGCAAGACTGGAAAAATAAAACGTGCCTTTCCGATTCGAGTTATTGTTTGAGGCCCGCCGGCTCCAATCAGGTATGTTAATACCAGTCTTGAACAGGTTTCGGCCGGCTGAGTAAGACAGCACGTTGTTGAGAGCAAAGTGATACTCAGTATGTAGGTGATCAATCTGTGCGCCACCCCCGGTAAACGCATCGAGCACAACTACTTTCTGTCCGGGCTTCACACTACCGAACGGGTGGTAAAAGTGACCCAGTAGTAGTCGGAACTGATTCAACAATTTAGGGCTGAGAACCAGGTCATGGCTAATATTCACTTCCTCCTCCCGGAATTGAAAGGTGGTGCCGGCCTCAGCCAGAACTGGTCCTCCGACACCCTGGTTAAAGATCGTTCGATTGCGCGTCGAGAACCGCAACGCGTAACTTTGGGTTTTACTAGCGACGTAGTTGATCTGACCTGAAATGAGGAGATTGCGCGTAGGAACCGGTACGTTGTCGCGAATGGTGCCAGTCGGGACCTGTGCAAAGACAACGGCTTGCAGGTCTTCTTCACTGCGGTCGACAGAAATGACAAAGAATGCCTTCTGGCTGCGGTTGATTGGGCCTGTAAACATTCCTTCATAAATTCGACGCTGCTCTGGTGGACGCACCACCGCAAAGGGATCGCGGGCATTTAGACGAGCATCTCGAAACAGAAAATTAAAAGCTCCGTGGAACCCTGTCGATCCAGGTTTGGTAGTAACTTCAATCCGACCGCGACCGGGCCTGGGAAACTCAGCTGAATAGGGATCCTGATTAATCTTTACTTCTTTAACGGCGGAGGGTGGAACCAACAGGCCCCTGGCTTCGACACCGTCAACAATCAGTGCTGACCCGGCAGTCGCGACGGAGGCTGGATCCAGAAAACGCGCCATCATGCCGAGATAATCCTGATCAAAGATCGGCAAATTGCTTAGGGTCTCGCCGCTCAACCTTGCCGCGTTCTGGTTTTCACTCGACTCGGTGACGACCTGGTAATCCTCACCGTCAATGGTAGTCTCAGAATGGATTTGACCTACCACCAAGACTATTCGCATTGGCTTGGGACTTTGAGCGTCAATCTCGATATCATTCAGGTAGGGCTCAAACCCTCGCGAAGTGACCAGCAGCTGGTATCTACCTGGAATCAGTCGATCAAATCGAAACGAGCCGGCTGCATTTGTTGAGGCTGCCTGCCGAAGCTGGGTATTCTGGTGTAACTCGACCGACGCACCCACAATAATGGCGCCGTTCTGATCTTCGACCACACCAGCCAAGGCTTGTTGGCTTATTTGAGATTGCGCCAGAATAGGACTGGAAAGGGCGAATAAGATTGGCAGCAGACCAGGCAAGCGCACTAACATGGCAAATTCCTCCTTACCGAAATCGCTTATCCGGAGCCCCCGCTCTTGCGGGCAAGCCCAGACTTGGGTTGCTAACCTAGCTTGCGAAAATGAAACGACAATAAAGCTAAGATGAAATCTTCTTAATGTGTTGGCAGGATCAGAAGATTTTTTACAGCCAGGCCGGTCAGCCGAACACTAACGCGAGGGAATCCGTATTAAGCAGAGGAATTATTAAAGGTTCTTAATGCTAAATTCATCGTTGATTAATCTTTCTCCCATAGCTTAAGCGCTGATGACGATGCGGATTCTGCTAATCGAAGACGAAGAGAAGGTTTCACGATTTGTGGAGGGTGGACTGGTCGCGGCTTCGTACGCAGTGGATGCTGTTCAGGATGGTCCAACCGGGGTCGAGATGGCCGAAGCTTACCAATACGATCTGATCATCCTGGACTTAATGCTGCCCGGAATGAGCGGCGGTCAAGTGCTTCGTTCCATTCGGCGAAGCAATCATCAGGTGCCAATTCTGATTCTCACGGCCCGGGACACGGTTGCTGACAAAGTTGAGCACTTTGAGATTGGTGCTGATGACTATTTGACCAAGCCTTTTGCCTTCGCCGAGCTGTTGGTGCGGGTAAAGGCCTTACTTCGGCGCGGACCGATCAGCCAGGCCAGTACACTCCGGGTGGGTAGCCTCGAGCTGGACCGTTTGTCCCAACAGGCAAAACGTGCCGGACGCCGAATTGATCTAACAGCGAAGGAGTACGCTTTGCTGGAATACCTGATGTGCAATGCCGGTCGAGTACTCTCCCGCACAATGATCATCGAGCATGTCTGGGATCAGAGCTTTGATGGCGTCACAAACATCGTGGACGTTTTTGTTCGCCACCTTCGCCACAAGGTGGACGATCCGTTCGAACAGAAGTTGATCCGCACTGTGCGTGGTGTTGGCTACTCAATCAGCGACGAAAGGTCGATCTGATGAATCCCCGATCCATCCGCGTTCGCCTCAGCCTCTGGTATTCGGGAGTACTGGGCCTGCTGCTCGTGACTTTTAGTGTAGCCACCTACCTGGGACTGGAACGATACCTGACGTCGGTTCTCAGACAGTCTGTAATCAGTCAGGCTCGCGAAGTTGTTCCTCTTTTCTCACACCTTGATAACAAGGATGAGCAACGGGAAATTGTGGAGCTCAGAGCTCATTACGCCCCTGAAGCCAACAATCGTTTCTTGCGGGTTCGCCGCGACACTGGCAGCGTCATATACGTTTCCGGTGTGCCAAAGGACCAGAGTTTTGATCCGGCCGAGATTCCCAGCACCCAACCTCCGCTGGCTCAGGAGTCAACGCAGGATGTATTTCTTTCGGGAGGTACGCGGTTGCTCTTGTATGCCATACCTTTCGAAACGCGTGATGGCCGGCGTCTGATCATCGAAGCCGGGGCAACATATGCTCAGGTCGATAATGTGACCAGTAACGTTTGGATGATCTTCGCTTTTTCGCTTCCCGTATTCATGGTTGTAGCAGTCGCGGGTGGGTATGCACTGAGCCGGCGTGCACTCAGGCCCATCGACGAGATCACCCGAAGGGCAGAACAGATTACCTCACAAAATCTCAGTGAACGTTTGCCGGCGCCGAAAACTAACGACGAAGTTGAACGTCTCTCAGTAGCACTTAACCGAATGATCGAGCGGCTGGAGCGGGCCTTTGAAAGTATTCATCGCTTCTCGGCCGATGCCTCACACGAACTGCGCACCCCACTCACGATTCTGCGTGGCGAACTCGAGCTGGTCGCTCAGCGACGAGATCTTAGTCCAGCTATCAGTGAGACGATTAGTAGCGCTCTCGAGGAGATTGACCGGCTGACCAAAATCACTGAGAGTCTGCTGGTGATTTCCAGACTTGACGCCGGCGAATCAGGGCACGAAAGCCAGGAGTTCAATTTGGCTGAGCTCGCTCGAGTCACAACGGAACAGATGACTTTGTTGGCCTCGGAAAAGGAAATCGAGCTTTGTTGTGATACACCAGTGAGCGCGCAAATTCATGGAAATCCACTGCGCATCAAACAGGTTCTGGTTAACCTGTTGGATAACGCGATCAAGTACACCCCAAAGAAAGGGAAGATCAACGTGGCGGTGGCAGTGGCTAATGGTTGTGTAACGCTGGAAGTAGCTGATGATGGACCCGGAATTAATCCCGCCGCACTTCCGCACATTTTCGAGCGCTTCTACCGGGTGGATAAAGCCCGCACCCGCAAATTTGGTGGGGTAGGTCTCGGTCTCTCGATTGCCAAGTCGATCTGTGTGGCCCATGGAGGCGAAATCAAAGTCGAGAGTGCTGAGGGTCAGGGGAGTCGCTTTAGTGTGCACTTGCCGGCCGCTGTTCAGCCGCTCTCCTTCAGCAAAACATCAAGACGGGCCGGATAGTCATCCGGCAATTCATTGCCAAAGTAACGAATTACCCCAGCCTTATCCAAAAAAATGACGGTCGGAGTTCCCTATACTTTGTAACGCCGGGCCACACGGCCATGGAAACTGAGCACCAGGCAGTCCAAAACACAAGCACTGCCGGTTGACTCTTCAAAGATGACAATTTTCATTGAACTCTTTGTTTCCTGTGCTCTCGGCGCAAATCATAGATTGCTTGGGCGGCGTTGGGGGCGCCGCACCAAAAACAATAGGGGCGAAAGTTACGCTGCTGCCGCGCCTGCGAGTTCGCGCAGCATCTCCCCAGCGCGCACTTTGGCCCCTATGTAGGAGACGAGTTAGCCCCCCTTCTCGTCTCGAAAGCCCCAACCCTACATGCGAGCTATTGCTTCCTCGAAGGCCTTGACATAAGCCTCGCGGTCAAAGTTTTTAGCAGTTTGGAATAGTATTTTTTTGTCGCTGCCAAATACGGCAACGGTGGAAGTTTTCTTTTGGTTTTGCTGCAAGAACTGCGCTAGCCCATGCTTCTGGGCGGTCTTGCGGGCCTCGGCGACGCTGTCGTCGTTGGTCACATCAAGCACCACGAATTCCAGCCGATCCCCGTAATGCTGTTTTAGTTCCATAATTATTGGGTCCAGCTTCTGACACGCAGAGCACCATTCGGCCTTAATTATCGCCACGATTGGCTTATTACCTTTGGCCATCACTGGAAGTGCGAATAAGGCCAGCAGCGATACGGTTGCCAGAAATGCTCCCGATCGCCGAAAACGTTTGCTCATGAGCATGCTTGTTCTCCTTTAAACGAATAATCTCCTGCCATAGAAATGCCCGGGCGTGGCGAAAATATTCCCGGGATCTTGGAATCAGGAATTTGAATTAGGATTTAGGAATTAGGATTTAGGAATTAGGATTTAGGAGTTGGATTCGGAATTGGGATTTAGGAATTAGGAATTGGGATTTAGGATTTAGGATGTAGGAGTTGGGATTTAGGATTTAGGAGCTGGGACATCTAGACTCGCCTGTTCCTGAATGTGGGCAGTTACACGACCCTGTGGCAACACGAAATTCGCAATTCGCAATCCCAAATTCGAAATCTTTCCTAATTCCTAATTCCTAAATTTCTTCCTCGCGATAATCATCCCGTAAGCCATCGCGCCTTTGTCGTAAGCCTGTTGCATTGCGGAAAAAGACTGTACAAACCGCTGCGTGCGCTGATCGCTGACCTTCAGCAGGGCCTTGACTTCCGGGCGCCGGGCTAACGCCGCACAAACCGTCCAAGTCTGACGCACGTTTTGAGTGATATCTTCGGCCTCAATTTGCCGAAATTCCGCCGTCCACATCCATTCTGCGTAGTCCTCCATACTGGCCAGGTTCGGACAGAGCATTCCCTGACAAACCTCCCGAATCAGCTGTTCGCGCTTGGGCAAATCAGACGTCGCTCGAGACAACCAAGCACACAAGGCCAGAACTCCGCCAGGCTTTAACAAGCGGGAGCACTGGGCAATGAACTGCTTCTTGTCTTCAAGATGCTCACTACACTCAACCACCCAAACAACGTCAAAACTCTCGGGCTGTAACGCCAGGTGATTAGCATCGGACACTTCGAAACGAACCCGCTCGCTTAAACCTTCCACGGAGGCCGTTTCTGCTGCCATGGCGGCCTGCACCGGGCTGATAGTTATTCCCACAACCGAACACCTAAACTGCCGCGCCAACCAAAAGGATGAGCCACCAACACCGCAACCGACGTCGAGGACTCGACTACCCTCGGTGATCCCTGCACGTTCAGCCAACCGCTCAATAAGTTTTAGTTGCGCGGTTGCCGGAGACTCGGCCTTTTCAAAGTATCCGTGGTGCAGGTGATCCCCCCACAGCGCTCGGTAAAACCCAGATAGGCGATCATAGTGATCGCGAACGAGATCGACACGAAACTGATCATCGACCACCTTTTCCCTCTTTTTCTTAGTCTGTGTCATCAGTGTTGTGTCGCAGAGTAGTTAGTCCCTCGCTTCATTCAAACCAGCGTTTCCTGGGTTGATGACCGGCTGGATCTTGCTTAAGAGCATCTGCAAACCATAGATTACGGTTCCCATCTCGCGCCGGAAATCTTCTTTGGCTTTTTTGCCGCCTCGCGCCACAGCAGTTTCGAATTCAGCCGCACCGTGAATCAGAGGTATGACCAGATTCTCCTGCTGTCCCAGGTTCACTGGTCCATCGCCTTTGGCTTCGCGTTTTAACAGCTCTTCGATTTTGTTTCTCAGCAGACTCTCCTGGCCGGCCCAAAGTGCGCGGAAGGCAACGTGCCCCGTTTTGTCAATTAAGTAGGCAGAATTGGGAAGTGGCCCATATGCCTTATGTGTTGCGCCACCGAGATCATCTACGGCGACAGTCCATGGTCTGGGATCCTGCTCCTTCCAATCAAGTGCTTGTCGCATCTTCTGCTCTTCCGAAGTATGGTGCGGATAGTTCTCGCCTGGATGTGCCTCCCGAACATAGACTGAAACAAACTCTACGCGCGCTCCAAATTCCTTATGTAACTTAACGAGGCCAGGCCTGGCCCCCAGCGTCATCGGTCAAGTGATGGACCCAAACTCGATCAGGACCGGCTGCTTGTTCCGGAAGTCGCTCAGTTGAAAGCTGCCACGATTCGTCGTGGGCAATTTGAAATCAGGTGCAAGTTGTCCGGGTTCAGGTCCACCTTGAAAATGCAAGTCCCTCTTTATCATGTGACGCTGAAAGGTATCGTAGTTGTAGGCTTCCTTTCCCATCCGTCTTCTCCCTGTTGAATCGTTCGGATCGCCCTCCAAATCAACTCTTAGCGCGGACCTTCCAAGAAAACCACCGCCGGTATTTGTTGAGCGTCCGTTAGTGTCATTTCGTGTGATTTCGTGGATCGTTCGTTTACGTGACAAAGAACGATCCACTAACTTACACGAAAACAACGCTAGGAGCCTCAACCATGAAATACGACTGGCCAACCGCAAGGGCGGTTGTGGCAGGGCTGGGAGGAAGAACTGCAGGCGCTTCCCGGTTGACTAGAGTTTGGACATTGGTCTGCTTAACTTTGCCGTTGAGCCTGCGAAGGAGTGGGTAGGAAAACCAGCTTTTTCTAGTATTCACCCCGGAGCCTCCCTGTTTATAGTCCAGTCACAAAAGTCTCGCACTCCACTAGGAGTGCTATGTTAAAGATTCTATTGACGTCGCCGCCTTCAAACATGGCACTCCTAGCGGAGTGCGGGGCGAGACCTTATTTCGCGAGCTATAAACATGGCACCCCTCCGGGGTGAAAACACTCTCCAAAGACTCCGAAACATACTTATACAATCTCGCGCAAGACCACGACGAAACGTGGAACGGCTTGTCTTTTGGGATCGTAATTGGTATCAGAAGGTCAACAAC
>Ga0187892_10008870_pt1 | contig 13512 bp, 15 predicted proteins | sample MA1701073metaG_FD_139345 | JGI IMG/M metagenome (GOLD analysis project Ga0187892, IMG submission 139345) | Bio-ooze microbial communities from a basaltic lava cave in the Kipuka Kanohina Cave System on the Island of Hawaii, USA - MA170107-3 metaG ...
CCTTGGCCTTTGAGTCCTCCTGCTGAAGAGAGGAGAGCAACGATGCCGAGCGTCCGACCGTTTCTGCGCGTCTGAGGGAGGCGGCAGCATGATCGTCTTGAGTTTTGGCGGCAACTTCTTGAGAAGGCCAAGGTCAACACCGATCTGCACGCTAAGATCTCTCCCAGCACGGGGGGTTGGGTCAGCGCTAGCGCCGGGCGTTCAGGACTGAATTTCAGTTACGTAATTCTGCTGGACGACGCCCGCGTCGAGTTGTACATTGATCGTGGTTCTGAATCGACTGCAGAGAATAAGGCGATCTTCGACCAACTGATGGCCAAGCGCCAAGAGATTGAAGAGGTCTTCGGACGACCGCTGAAGTGGGAAAGACTTGACGGCAAACGGGCGTGCCGCATCAGTACCAGCCTGGGCGTCGGTGGACTGAGAGACGTTGAGCGGTGGCCGTCCATCCAGGATGCGATGATCGATGCGATGGTGCGTCTCCACAGAGCCCTGAAGGGGGCGCGGTTCTATGATCCGGCGATTGGGCGATGGTTGAGTGAAGATCCGGTGCAGGATACCTTCAACCCCGCAGCCCTCAACTTCTATGCCTACGTCCAGAACAACCCGATCAACTGGATCGATCCGACCGGGTTGCAGACGTGTGACCAGGCGTGCCTCGAGGCAAAGAACAAGGAACGCCAGGACATCGTGAAGCGAATTCTGGAACTGGCCAAGAGTGCTCCCGACAAGTTGCAGGTGTTCCTGAACTCTCTGTTCGAATCTATGAAAGACCAGCCCGCCGCTGCCGGTGCGCAGCTCTCCGCATGGCTTGCCGGCCTGCTGGGCACGGGGGCTCTTGTCGCGCTCACCTTGGGGGATGAGGCAACTGCGCGCTGGTTGGCCATCGGGGCGAGCCACCGACATCACGGGGTTCGGCCTCCTGGGCCATCTCTACGAAATGGCGAAGGCCAGCGGCGTCGGCGCACGGATCACTGCCCGCGCCGTGCCGATCCTCGACGGCGCGCGGCCGCTGGCGGCCGCGGGCGCGATCGCCGGCGGCACGACGCGCAACCTCGAGTGGATGGCCGGCAAGGCCGCCTGGAGCGCCGTCGATGACGTGACGCGGCTCCTGCTCGTCGACGCGCAGACTTCCGGAGGCCTGCTGATCGCGGTGGAGCCGGCCCGGGCGGAAGCCCTGGAGGCGGCGCTGCGGGCTCGCGGGGTGGAGACGGTGGCCCGGATCGGCGAGATCGTTCCGCGCAACGAGGTCCCCATTGCCGTCCTGACCTAGGACGGGCCGCAAGGCACCGTTCGCTGCAGGAGCCCCCAAAGTTCGATAAGAACACTGTGCCTGCGAGGTGGGGTGATTGGCGAAGCTCCTCGAGCGCGGGGTCTACCTGCAGAGGCTTGTGGAGCGCCTGGAAGAGACGCGCCGCGCATCGGGATCACTGGTCTTCATCGGCGGCGAGGCGGGCGTCGGCAAGACGTCGCTGTTGCGGTGGTTCTGCGATCTGTCGCGGCACAAGGCCCGAATCGCCTGGGGCTCGTGCGAGCCCCTCTCAACGCCCGGCGCGCTGGGGGCTGTGATCGAGCTGGCGCAGGCCCTGGACGAGGACTTGGCGCGGGTGTTGGGACGGGCCGGGCAGAGGCCGCGGGCGTTTCGCCTGCTGCTGGAGGCGTTGAGCCACCGCGAGCGACCCACGCTCGTCGTCCTGGAGGACCTGCACTGGGCGGACGAGGCCACGCTGGACTTCGTGAGGTTCGCCGGGCGGCGCATGGCGGACACCTGCGCCGTGGCTATCGCGACGTACCGGGAGGACGAGGTTGGTCACGCGCACCCGCTGCGGGTGCTGATGGGCGATCTGGCGACTGGGACTTGCGTACACCGGATGACCCTGCCACCGCTGACGGACGCGGCGGTGAGGGTGCTGGCCGAGGGAAGCGGGATCGACCCAGACGTCCTCCACAGGAGAACGGGTGGCAATCCGTTCTTCGTCACAGAGATCCTGGCAAGCGGCGGCACGAAGATCCCCCCGACGGTGCGGGACGCGGTGATGGCGCGGGTGGCAAGGCTGCAGCCTCGTGCCCGGGCGGTGCTGGAGTCGTGCGCGGTGGTGGGGGCACGGACCGAACCGTGGCTCCTTGACGCGATCGGGCATCACGAGCCAGAGGCGGTGGAGGAGTGTCTATCGCGCGGTATGCTGCTGCAGGAAGAAGGCGTGCTGACGTTTCGGCACGAGTTGGGACGGGAGGCTATCCTGCAGTCCCTGTCGGTCCAACGCATACTGCCTATGCACCGTGCGGTGCTGGCCGCGCTTAGATCATCCCCGCCGGGAATACAGGACCCGACCCGGTTGGCGCACCACGCGGAGGCAGCAGCTGACACGCAGGCGGTCCTGGAGTTCGCGACAGCCGCCGGTCGCCGTGCGGCTTCGCTGGGTGCGCACCGGGAGGCGGCCGCTCAGCTCGAGCGTGCCCTCCGCTTCTCGGCTGCATTGCCGTCCCGAGACCGGGCAGAACTTCTTGAGGCCTTCGGGGAGCAGTGTTGGATCACCGAGCGGCTTTCGGACTCGATCGCCGCGGACAACGAGGCCGCTCGAATCTGGCGCGAGCATGGCGATCGCGACCGAGAGGCCGAGGGGCTGCTCCGGCTGGCGCGCACGTACGTGCGGGACGGCCGGAACGCAGACGCGGACCAGGCGAGCCTCGCCGCCCTCGAGATCCTGGAGGCCGGGGGCCCGTCGGCGCGCCTTGCCGCCGCCCACGGGACGCGCGCGATGCTACTGATGATGGACCGCCGGGGTCCCGAAGCGATCTCGTTCGGCGAAAAGGCGATCGAGTTGGCCCAGCGCTTCGGAGACGTCGAATCGCTGGTGCTGGCGTACAACTTCGTGGGCTCGGGCCTCATATTGATGGGACGTCTGCAGGAGGGGCAGGAGTACCTGGAGCGGAGCCTCAACGTCGCCCGGGACCACGACCTGGACCACCTCGTGGCGTGGGCGTACTGGAATCTAGGAAGCGGTTTGGGCGAGGCCTACGAATTCCGCAGCGCGGAACGATATCTCACGGCAGGGATCGCCTACTGCGCTGAGCGCGACCTCGACACCGCGCGTTCTTACATGATGTCGTGGAAGTCGCTCGTCGACCTGTACAGCGGTCGGTGGGATGCCGCCGCGGAAACGGCGATGGCGGTGCTGGCCCGACCCGGCACAGCGGCGACGAGTCGGATCATGGCGCTTGTAGCCCTCGGCCGGCTCCGCACGCGGCGAGGCGATCCCGGTGCCAGCGACGCCTTGGGGGAAGTCCTGGCACTGGCCTTGCAGACCGGGACGCTGCAGCGGGTGGCACCGGCCCGGGCCGCTCGCGCGGAGGCGGCGTGGCTGGCCGGGGATCCGCACGTGACGGCTGAGGAAGCAGGAGCGGCCTACGATCTCGCGCTGAGCCGGGCACACTCGTGGTTTGCGGGTGAACTCGCGTACTGGCGGTGGCGAGCTGGCGACCGGTTCGAGGTCCCCGACTGGATTGCAGCCCCATTCGGGCTGCAGATCGCCGGGCGGTGTCGCGAGGGCGCGGCCGAGTGGGAGCGCCTGGGGTGCCCCTATGAAGCCGCCCGGGCGCTCTCAGAGGCAGACGACGAGGGCGCGCTCCGCGGGGCCCTCGCGACGTTTGATAGGTTGGGCGCACGGCCGATGGCGGAGATCGCGCGGCGCAGTCTCCGGGCGCGGGGAACTCAGAGGATCCCACGCGGCCCTAGAGCGGCCACACGGAGCAACCCGGCCGGCCTGACGTCGCGCGAGGTCGAGGTCCTCGGCCTTCTAGGGGAAGGCCTCCAGAACGCCGAGATCGCCGGCCGTCTGGTGCTCTCACCCAAGACCGTCGATCACCACATCTCGGCCATCTTAGCCAAGCTCGAAGTCCGCTCTCGCACCGAGGCCGTCGCGGCCGCCTACCGGCTCGGCATCATCCCTCCAAAATAGGTAGCCCGCTCGACCAACATAGGGAGCCCTCCCGGCGCGGACGGAGCGCGCCGGCTGGTATCCTCGCGACAGCTCGAGGGAACACCACATCGCGAAGAAGAGGCTGCCATGCCGCGCTATCTTGTCGAGAGCATAGGCACCATAAAGGGACAGCGATGATGCCGAGAGCAATAGAGGCCGGTATCGAGATCGTCTCACCGGACGAACAGGGCGCGCGCAGCGTGTTGCAGGCGTGGGCGGAGCGCTGCCCTGTCTACCTGGCTCTGACCAAGCCCACGCAGGTAGCCACCACGATCGAGATCAAACGGCCGTGAGTGGAACCAGGATGAGTGGATCGAAATCCGAGCAGAGAGGAGGCGAACATCATGAAGTTTCTCGCGATGGTCTTCGCGTTGGCGGCAGCGCTGATCGCGGCGCTTCCGGCCATCAGCGAGGCCGGAAGAAGCCTGAACCACAACGAGACGCTGCTCCGTGCCTAGACGGTGACGGGGTCATACATCCGGCGCAGAGGGCACCCCTCTGCGCCGGAACTCGGAACGGCTTCCAAAGTGAGGACATCTGAATGTGGCGACCGCTGCTCGTCATCTGGGCACGTTGGCTGGGGTACCTGGGTGACTACGAGCGCGCGGCCGGGCGATATGAGCGCGCCGAGGGGCTGCTGCGTCGGGCGATCGCCATGTCAGAGCGGGCGGTCGGGCCCGACGCGGTCCTGACGGCGACGCTCCTGAACAGCTTGGGGATCGTGCACAAGTATCGAGGCCGCTTTGGCGACGGCGCGCGCGCCTATCGACGCGCACTCAGCGCCGCCAGAGAACGTCTTGGTCCCGATCATCCTCTGGTCGCCACGCTCTACCACAACCTCGGCGGCCTCGCGCACGCCCGTGGACGCCACCGTCTCGCCGAGCCGTTCGCCAGACGGGCTGTAGCCGTCCGTGAGCGCGCGCTCGGGCCGCATCATCCACAGGTGGCCGCCGACATCGCCGCCCTGGCGGCGATCCTGGACGGCCAGGGACGGCACACCGAAGCCGAAGGACTTCACCGGCGGGCGCTCGCGGTCTTCGAGCGGCGCTTCGGCGCCACGCACCGCGACATCGCGGCCGCCCTGGGCAATCTCGCCGCCTGTTGCTACGCGATGGGACGCCCTGCCGAAGCCGGGCCCCTCGCCCGGCGCGCGCTTACAATGAAGGAGAAGCTCCTGGGTTCGATGCATCCCGACGTGGCGGTTACCCTGACGAATCTCGCCGTAATTCAGAAGTCGCAGGGCATGCTGGCTGAGGCTGACGCGCTTTACCGGAGAGCGCTACGGATCTTTGAGCCGAGCCTCGGCGTCTCACACCCGAGTACCCAGACGTGCCGCGACAACCACGCGAAGCTGCGCGGCGCTCACTCCACACGGCCCTGCTGAAACCACCCCTGAGCCGCTGCATCTCTATTCATGCGAGAGAACAGCGGTACTGCGAAACCCGCGACGCCGGGAAGCAGGTACCCTACCGCGATGAGGCCCAGAGTCAAGAGCATAGGCACCATAAAGACCCTCATCGGGCCTCCCTCCGGGGACAGCGGCGATGATTCCGGCCGGACAGCGATGAGCAACACCGTTCTCGGCCATCTTAGCCAAGCTCGAAGTCCGCTCTCGCACCGAGGCCGTCGCGGCCGCCTACCGGCTCGGCGTCATCCCTCCAAAATAGGTAGCCCGCTCGACCAACATAGGGAGCCCTCCCGACGCGGACGGAGCGCGCCGGCTGGTATCCTCGCGACAGCTCGAACGATCACCACACCGCAAAGAGGAGGCTACCATGCCGCGCTATCTTGTCGAACGATCGTTTCCCGACGGGCTCGCCCTTCCGGTCACGGAGGCCGGGGCCGCGATCTGCAGGACCGTGGTCACCAACAACGCCGAGGATCTCGTCACCTGGGTGCACTCTTACGTGACCCCGGACAAGTCCCGGACCTTCTGCATCTACGACGGGCCATCGCCGGAGGCGATCCGGCGCGCCGCCCGCCGCAACAACCTGCCGGTCGACCAGATCGTCGAGGTGTCCGTACTCGACCCGTACTTCTACCGGTAAGCTGCACGGCCAGGACAAATTCAGCACAATTCAGGAGGTGACAGTCATGAAGAAGTCCGCGCTGCTCATCGCAGGTGTCGCGCTCGTGGTCGTCGTGACCTGGGGCGCCGGCATCTCGCTGCGTGCGCCCGCGCTCGAAAGCGATGCGCACTCGCTCATGCCCCACGCGGCTGCGGGCGAGTCGAGGGCTGTGCAGGTCGCACCGGAAGTGCTACCCAAGATAGCCGATGCCCGCCTGGCCACCGCGAAGTACGCCATGGACCTCGACCGCGCCAAGGCGGACGGGTACATGATCATCACGCAGATGATCCCCAACATGGGGTATCACTTCTTGAATCCGAAGATCGAGGGGTTCGACGTCACGAAGCCGCCGATCCTCGTCTACGTGCGGAAGGGAACCGCCTGGCAGCTCGTGGCGATCGAGTGGGTGTTCCCAAAGAAGCCTGCGACGGCACCGATCAAGGGCGCGCAATACGGGTCGTTCGGCGCCGCCTGCCACTACAAAGACGGGACGTTCGTCATGGCCGACGCCGAGGCGAAGTGCGCGAAGACAAGCGCCAAGACGGGGTCTGAGTTCAACTTCTGGCACGGCCCGCTCGTGACGCTGCACATGTGGATCTGGTATCCTAACCCGAACGGGATCTTCGGCGAGTTCAACCCGCTGCTGACACCGTTCAACAATGAGTAGGATCGGCGTGGTGCTGGCGGTCATGCTATGTGCTCCATCAGGATACGCCAGCCCCCAGGCGGCGGATGAGATCCAGATCGAGATGACCGAGTTCGCGTTCCGGCCCGCCGTCGTTCGCCTGACGGCGGGCCGGCCCGTGCGCCTGACCCTGATCAACCAGGGGCAGATCGCGCACCAGCTCGAGGCGGCCTACCTTTACCGGACGCCCGCTCGGGTGATCGGGGGCCCGCTGTTCGCAGAGGTGAACGGCCTGGAGTTCCTGCGGGTGCAGCCCGGGATGCGGGCATCAATGGCCTTCGTTCCCACCCGCCGCGGCCAGTTCTCGTTCGCGTGCACGATCGAAGGGCACACCGAGGCCGGCATGCGCGGCGTCCTGGACATCCGCTAGATCGTCCCGCAGGCAAGGAACTCGCGGCCGCTCACGCCGAAGCAGTCGAGTGCGCCTGCTTTCGGGGTGACCCCTGAGCGAATTTCGTCCGGCAGACTCGTTTCGCTCTCCCCGGTTCGCGCAACCGGCGACGTTCATGCGGCTGCCACACACGCGCGACCTCGCGGGCCTCGATGTGGCGCTGCTGGGCATCCCGTTCGACGGCGGCGTCTCGTACCGGCCGGGACCGCGGTTTGCGCCGCGGGAGATTCGGCAGCACAGCAGCCTGATTCGCCCGTACCACCCCGTCCACGACATCAGCCCGTTTGACATCCTCCGCGTGGCAGACACCGGCGACGTCGACACAAACCCGCTGAACATCGAGGACACCTACGCGAGGGTGCGCACGGCCGTCGGCGCGATCCTCGAGGCCGGGGCTATCCCGATCTGCGTGGGCGGCGATCATTCGCTTTCGCTCCCGATCCTGCGCGCCATCGTTGAGCGGCAGGGACCGGTCCGCCTCGTCCACGTCGACAGCCACCAGGACATGTGGGACGAGTACTTCGGCAACCGCTACTTCCACGGCACGCCCTTCCGCCGGGCGGTGGAGGAAGGCCTGCTCGATGGCGGCCGGGTGGTGCAGATCGGGATCCGCGGGCCGGTGTATGACGCCTCCGACTTCGACTTCGGCCGCGCCCACGGCGTCCGCACGCTGCGGGCGGAAGAGATTGGCCGGCGCGGCATCGAGTGGGTCAAGGAGGAGATGCGCGCGGTTCACGGCGGCCCAGTCTATCGAGCGCGCCCGCGCGTGCGTCAGGATCAGCGTACAAGCAGGGGTAGGACCTCGCCTTCCCCTACATGGCGACACTTTCCGAAAATGACGCTGTCAAGATCTTCCGAGGGCTCGGGCACCCGGCGGCGGTATACGGGGGCCCGGCGCTGGGCTTCATCGTCACGCTGGAGAACGGCGTGAAAGTCTATCACGCAGGCAGTACGACGCTGGTGTTGCTGGCGCTCGTGTCTCTGGTGGCCTATGCGCGGCGTCCGTCCAGACGGCGCCGGGAAGGCAGTGTGGAGGGGCGGCTCCAGGCGAGGCAACGGGCATAGGGGGTGGGAGAGTCCGCTGGGATTTCCAAGCGCACCGCCGCCCGCGACCTGGAGGAGTTAGGAGAGAAAGGTGTTCTACTCCGACGAGGGCTGGTCGGGTACGGGATCTCCTGGGTACTCGTGAGGCCAGGAAGGGACCAAAGGGGTCACGACGGCGAATCCGTTTGGCTCGGGCCCGATGCTGGAGGAATCGGTCAACATCTGCGTTCCTGGCCCCTCCCGACCGCGGTTGGAGCCTACGGTATGTCGGCGCGCCAACGGGGATGGCGATGCGACCTCCTGTTCCGAAGTCACTGTGCACAAATTGTGCATGAAGCAGGCGCGACTAGCCGGAATCAGGCGGGGGAACGGGCTTTTGCGGGAATAGCTGAAACCCAAGCAGGACGCGCTATTCAGAGCCAAACAGGGCTAGGCGGGGTCTGGCGGGCTATCGGTTCGATTCCCGCCGCCTCCACCACTTGAACCCCGCATCTAGCGCGGGGTTCACGTTTTGTGTCGATGTCAGGGCCCCTTGTTCGACGTGTAAGATAGAAGATGAGGTTCGACCGTCGAGACGGTCGGACAGCCGGAGGTCGAAACCATGAGAAAGCTTGTTGTAGGCACGTTTCTAACGCTTGATGGCGTCATGCAGGCGCCGGGAGGCCCAGAAGAAGACCGCGATGGGGGCTTTGAGCACGGCGGATGGTCAGTGAAGTACTGGGACGACATGATGGGGCGCCTTATCGTCGAGCAGATGCAGCAACATGACGCGCTGCTGCTCGGCCGGAGAACATACGAGATCTTTGCCGCGCATTGGCCGCGTGTCCCGGACCGGGACGATCCGGTGGCATCCAAGCTGAACAGCATCCGAAAGTACGTGGCGTCGCGAACGCTTGGCAAAGCGGAGTGGAATAACTCCACGCTGATTTCCCACGACGTCGCCGCAAACGTTGCGAGGTTCAAAAAGGAACCCGGTGGCGAAATCCAGGTGTCTGGGAGCGGCAACCTTATCCAGACGTTATTGAAGCACGACCTCGTCGACGAATTTCGCCTATGGATCTTTCCGGTCGTGGTTGGCCCAGGCAAGCGACTCTTCGGCAACGGTACCATTCCAGAGGCGCTCCGGCTCGTGGACACCAAGGTGTCGAGTACTGGCGTTGTGATCCACCGCTATGCGCGGGCGGGCAAACTCGAGTACGGCTCCTTCGAAGTTGATGTCGCGGGTTCATCCAGCCAACTCTGGAGCGGGAGCGATGCAAGGCAGTAACCCACCGGGCGATCCGGTACGGGCATGCGCCGACGGGCCGCCAGGTTGTACCCAGCAAGGTGATGGTTCGGAGAGCCTTCCTTCCTAGCTGTGTAGATTTCTGCCGGCCCATGTTCTAACCGTCATAACATTGCCCGGCAACTATCTAAGCCGCCGCTGGTCGCATGTCCAGCCGGCTTGCCTGGAGATTTGCCTCCCGGTGGATCCCTCTCTGCGGGGCACGGGGGGTCAAACCGACAAGACGGATCAAACGTAGCCTACATCGGACGAGCAACGCTAAGCCCGGTATGCTTCCCGATGCACCACCTCAGCCAGCGGCAGGCGGTTGATCCGCTTCAATACACCAGCCGGGTCGGCTTTTCGCAGCGGCCGGCGCTCGCCCGGGGCCGGGTAGCCCATGGACAGCACCGTGGGCACGACCATCTCCTGCGGCAGGCCCAGGGCCGTCTTCAACGAGGCCTCGTCCATCGGTGTGTTGGGGCAGGTGCCGATGCCGAGCGTCCAGGCGGCCAGCATCATGTTTTGGGCGGTCCGGCCGGCGTCGAAGGCCGCGCGGGCGTTGGCCACGGCCACGACGATCGCTGCGGCGGCGCCGGAGATGTTCGCGGGACGAGCCATGGACGTGCTCACATCCCGCAGCCGCACGCGATCCGTGATGATAATGAACCGCCATGGCTGTCGATTTCGACTACTCCCGCTGGCCCGGCCGGCTTCCAGGATCTGCGTCAAGACGGCTTCGGGGATGGCGCGTTGCTGATACTGCCGAACCTCCCGCTTGCCGACGATTGTCAGATACGCGTCCATGTAACACTCCCCCGATCAGCGTTGAACAGTTAGCGTTGAAACGGAATACGGGTCTGGTGCATGAGCGTGTTTTGATCGTCCCACCAGCCGACGACAATTTCACCCGGTGCCAATCGAATCCAGCCGTAGTTGGACTTTCCAGCGTCGGCCCACAGGGTCCCGGGCCGGCCGACGGCGCGCGCCGTGCTGGCCGGGAACGCCGCCAGTGGCCCGGCGATGGCCTCGTGGAGTCCTTCGGGGTGCTGGATCAACGCCGCGTAGTGGATGTCGGCGGCGAGGAACAGCACGTTCTGAATCTGATGGTCTCGGATGAACCGTAGGATTTCATCTCGCTCGCGGGCATAGCCTACCCACGAGTCCCGGCTAGCATAGCGCAGTGCCACCGAGCTCGCCACGACCTTGATGGCGGCTGCGGACCGCTGCAGCCCATCGAGCAGCCACTGCTTCTGTGCAACACCCAACATCGTCTTGCCGGGGCCGTCGGGCGCCGCCGCCGATGACCGATGCTGCCGGGTGTCCAGGATGAAAATCTCCGCGGTCCGGCCCCACCGGAGACTACGGTAAAGCCGGGTCGGCTGGCCGGCCGGCGTGCGGATCGGCCAGGCCTCCAAGAAGGCGCGCAGGCCGGTGGCCAGTCGCGGGTGCTCGCTACCAAAGTTGTTCGCGACCTCGTGATCATCCCACACCACCCAGGTGGAGGTGGAGGCGAGATACGCGCGCAGGGCCGCGTCCTGCCGGTTGCGCCGGTACTTCTGGCGATACTCGTCGAGCGTGGTGGCGCGTGGCTGACCCAGATCGGCGTAGATCGTGTCACCGAGGTACAGGAAGATGTCCGCGTTGCGGCCGCGCATCGCCTGGAAGACGCGGAATGGCTGGTAGCTATCAAACGTGTCCGCGCCCCAGATCAGGCTGAGCGGGGCATCCTGTTCGCGCGCTGAGGCGGTCACGAACGTTCCGGAGGGCCCTACGAGCCCGTTGCTGAGCGCGCGGGCGTAGTATCGCTGCCCGGGCTGCAGCCCGCCTACGTCCGCCTTGACGGTGAAATCGGCCTCGGCGATGGCGCGCACCGACACGCGCTGCGCGCCCACGTATGCGGGGCTGGTGGACACTTCCACACGAACCTCACCGGGCCCGGAGAGACGGGTCCAGACGACCGCGGCTTCTTGCGAAACATCGCCGATTGCGATGCTGTCGGGAAACGCGTCTCCTTGTGCTCTGGTCCCCGCGCCGTGCGAGACAAGCAGCCAGGCGACGAGAAGGATCCGCGCAACACGGCGTGGGGGAAAGAGTGTCCGCAACGTCCCACGGGCATTTCCCGGCCGGGTTGGGTAAGCCCTTTGGGTGCAGGACGGTCAGGGGGGCAAGATCGCCCGCTGAATGAACCAGAACGAGCCGGCGGCCGCGGCCGCGGCGGACACGAGGTACCGGACGGTCATCTCCCGCCGCCAGGCTCGCAGCAACTGGAGCAGGAGGTAGGCGACCGCCACAATTGCCACCTGGCCAATCTCAACGCCAACGTTGAAGCTCGCCAGCGAGACAGCAAGGTTGGTACGGGACAGGACCAGTCCTTTGAGGATACCGGCAAACCCCAGCCCGTGCACGAGGCCAAAGCCAAACGTCACCACCCAGCGATCCCGCAGCGCCCGTTCCTTCCGCCAGAAGTTCTCGGCCGCCACGTAGACGATGCTGAGCGCAATCGCGCTCTCCACCCAGCGCCCCGGCAGCGAGATCACGTCCAGGACGGCGAGCGACAGCGTCAGGGAATGGGCCACCGTGAACGCGCTCACCACCTTGACCAGGTAGCGCAGCCCCCCGCCCAGCATCAGGAGGCTCAGGAGAAACAGGATGTGATCATAGCCGCTCAAGATGTGCACGATCCCGAGCCTCACGAACCCCGCCACCTGCTGCCAGACCGCGTGACGGCCAATCTCGACCGTGAACGTCGGGCTCTCCGGGGTGAAGACGACGCTCTGGGCGCGGCCATCCTGAAGGATGGTGGCGAGGCAGCTGGCGGTGGACACCCCCGGGATGAAGAGGCCGTAGTCGATACGGACCGTCTGGACCGGCGAAGGCCAGGTGAAGATGAGCAGCACCGTGCTGTGGCTTCCGGGCGCGATGTTCGGCTGCTTAAGCCGCGCTGGTTCGTTCACGGGGTAGATCGTGAGGGCTCCGGGCCGCTCGCCGTCCGTCAAACGCAACCGCGCCCCCAAGAACGCCTCGAGTTGCCCCTGATGGGCGAGGATCTCAGAGGCAGACAGCTGCCCGCTGCGGTCATCATCGGCCTCGGCCACCAGGCCCGTCGGGAGGACAAGCGTGACTTCGGTCTTCGTTTCCTCGACGACGATCTCGGCGACGGCGAGATCGGCCCAGTGCGCCCCGGCCGGCGCGGCGGCGCCAAAGATCAGGCCGAGCGCGATACACAAGGCGATGACTGGCCGCGGCGCCCTGATGCCCCGGTGGTGTGTCGTCGACGTCATCGCCGCACCTCAGAACCCGATGCCCAGCGCGCGCCGGGCGTGCTCATCGAACGTCGGGTCGGTCTCTTGCGAGCGCCGGAAGTACCGCCGTGCCTCGCCGTCATCTCCCAGCGCCTGTGCGATTGTTCCCGCCCGATGGAACATTCCGGCGTCCTTCAGCCCCGAGCGCAGCGCTTCTCGCATCGTCTCCCGCGCCTCAGCCCAGCGGCCGGCGCGCGACAGCGCCCAGGCCAGGATGTCGAGCGTTTCAGGGTCTCGCCGTGTCCTGGTTTCCAGTTCCATCAGCGCGAGCGCCTCGGGGAGGTCGCCAGCCCGCCGACGCTCCAGAAGGAGTCGCGCCAGCTCGCGGCGGTGCCCGAAGGAGCCGTCGGCGGCGTCCCGGCGCAGACGTGTCTCTGCTCGATTCCACGACACTGCGGCGGCGGCTGACTCACCCCGTAGCTCCTGGACATGGGCCAGACCGCGCAGCACGGCGTGATCATACACGTTGGGCGAGGCTTCGGAGATGGTTACCACCTGGGCGTAGAGGCGCTCCACCGTATCGTATCGCCCGGCCCGCGCATCCAGTTCCGCCAGGTTCAAAAGCGCGAGGGGATACTGTGGGAGAATCCGCAGGGCTTCATCGTACAGGCTGCGCGCCAGGGCCAGGCGGCCCCGCTTCGCATGCAGCCGGCCGAGCAGCGTCCGCGCCCACGCCGACCCGCCGGTCTCGCCGGGTTCTTCACTGGCAATGGATCGTGTGAAGTCCTCGATGGCCTCGCCGTCTTGACCCTGGGCCATCCTCACCAGCCCGCG
>Ga0187892_10008871_pt1 | contig 13511 bp, 11 predicted proteins | sample MA1701073metaG_FD_139345 | JGI IMG/M metagenome (GOLD analysis project Ga0187892, IMG submission 139345) | Bio-ooze microbial communities from a basaltic lava cave in the Kipuka Kanohina Cave System on the Island of Hawaii, USA - MA170107-3 metaG ...
AATTTTTCGAGGGGAGCGTCATTCAGGCATGAACACTGTGGTCAAGCTTGAGCTCAAGGACGTCGACAGCGTTTCTTTCCAGGAAGCGTCGCTCGACATCTGGGACAAGAAGTACCGGCTCACAGCGAAGGACGGCACGGCCATCGACAAGACGATGGACGACACGTACCAGCGCGTCGCGCGCGCGCTCGCCGAAGTCGAGCGACCGCAGGTACGCGAACAGTGGTGCGAGCAGTTCCTGTGGGCGCTGCGCAAGGGCGCAATTCCCGCTGGCCGCGTCACGTCCAACGCCGGCGCGCTCGAGCACAAGCCCGCGACGTCCACGATCAACTGCACCGTGTCGGGAACCATCCACGACTCGATGGACGACATCCTCAGTCGCGTGCACGAGGCCGGCCTGACACTGAAGGCGGGCTGCGGCATCGGCTACGAGTTCTCGACGCTGCGGCCGCGTGGCGCGTACGTGTCGGGCGCCGGCGCGCACACCTCGGGCCCGCTGTCGTTCATGGATATCTACGACAAGATGTGCTTCACCGTGTCTTCGGCCGGCGGCCGGCGCGGCGCCCAGATGGGCACGTTCGACATCGGCCATCCCGACGTCATGGAATTCATCCGCGCCAAGCGCGAAGCCGGCCGCCTGCGGCAGTTCAACCTTTCGCTGCTGATCACCGACGAGTTCATGCAGGCGGTCAAGAGCGACAGCGAGTGGCAGCTGGCCTTCCCGCTGAGCCGCAAGGAATACGAGTCCGAGAAGCCCGACCTCGACGATGCCGCGCGCTTCGTGTGGCGCGAGTGGCCGACGCACGACAACTACGTGGTCAACGACGCGGGCCTGGTGGCCTGCAAGATCTACAAGACGCTGCCGGCGCGGCGCATGTGGGACGTGATCATGTCCTCCACCTACGACTTCGCCGAGCCGGGGTTCGTGCTCATCGACCGCGTCAACGAGATGAACAACAACTGGTTCTGCGAGAACATCCGCGCGACCAATCCCTGCGGCGAGCAGCCGCTGCCGCCGTACGGTTCGTGCCTGCTCGGCTCGATCAATCTCACCCGCTTCGTGCGCCAGCCGTTCACCGCCGAGGCGCAGTTCGACTGGCAGGAATACGCGCGCGTCGTGAAGGTGTTCACGCGCATGCTCGACAACGTCTGCGAGATCAACGGCCTGCCGCTGGCGCAGCAGCGCGGCGAAATCCTGCGCAAGCGCCGCCACGGCATGGGGTTCCTGGGCCTCGGTTCCACCATCACCATGATGGGCATGCGCTACGGCTCGCCGCGCTCGGTCGAATTCACCGAGCGCGTGTCGCGCGAGCTCGCGATCGCCGGCTGGGAAGCGGCGCTCGACCTGGCGCGCGAGAAAGGCCCGGCGCCGATCATGAACGAGGAGTTCACGGTCACGGCGGAGATGCTGCGCAAGCGCCCGGAGATGGCGCGCGACGGCTGGAAGGTCGGCGACAAGGTGCTCGGCCGCATCCTGCACACCCGCTACAGTCGCTACATGCAGCGCGTGGCACAGGTGGCGCCGGCGCTGGTGGACGAGCTCGCGGAAGTCGGCGCGCGCTTCACGCATCACAGCTCCATCGCGCCCACCGGCACCATCTCGCTCTCGCTGGCCAACAACGCCAGCAACGGCATCGAGCCCTCGTTCGCGCATCACTATTTCCGCAACGTGCTGCGCGAGGGCCGCAAGAGCAAGGAAAAGGTCGGCGTGTTCTCGTTCGAGCTGCTCGCCTATCGCGAGCTGGTCAACGCGCGCGCCATGCCGGCCTCCACGAACACGGCCGAGAAGCTGCCGGAGTACTTCACCACGGCGGAGGACATCACGCCCAAGGAGCACGTCGACATCCAGTCGGCGGCGCAGAAGTGGGTCGATTCCTCGATCTCCAAGACCGCCAACGTGCCCACCGACTACAAGTACGACGACTTCAAGGGCATCTACCTCTATGCCTACGAACAGGGTCTGAAGGGCTGCACCACGTTCCGTTTCAACCCCGAGGCATTCCAGGGCGTGCTGGTGAAGGAAGAGGACCTCAAGAACACCACTTACACCTTCACTCTCGAAGACGGCAGCGAAGTGGCGCTGCGCGGCGACGAGGAGATCGAGTACGACGGCGAGCGGCACACCGCCGCCAATCTCTTCGACGCACTGAAAGAAGGCTACTACGGGAAATTCTAGAGAGACCGCCATGCCAGTCCGCATCGACAGGAAGATCGTCAAGTACAAGGTGACCAAGCCCGAGGACCGGGCGCGCGAGATGCAGGAGAAGGAGCGCCTGCAGCGCGAGCGCAACGAGGAGGTCGCGCGCACGAGCGACGGGCGCGAGTCGAAGGTCATCCGGATGCACGAGAAGCTCGAGCGTCCGGAGGTGCTGATCGGCTCGACCTACAAGATCAAGACGCCGGTCTCGGACCACGCGATGTACGTGACCATCAACGACATCGTGCTCAACGAGGGCACCGACAAGGAGCAGCGCCGGCCGTTCGAGGTTTTCATCAACTCCAAGAACCTCGATCACTACCAGTGGATCGTGGCACTGACGCGCATCATCTCCGCCGTGTTCCGCAAGGGCGGCGACGTCACGTTCCTGGTCGACGAGCTGAAGGCCGTATTCGACCCGCGCGGCGGCTATTGGCAGCCGGGCGGCAAGTTCATGCCCTCGATCATCGCCGAGCTCGGCTACGTCATCGAGCGCCATCTGCAGACCATCGGCCTGATGCCGCGGCCGCAGATGGACGAGCACCGCCAGAAGATCATCGACGAGAAGCGCGCCGAGTTCGAGGCACGCCGCAACCAGACGGACGCCTTCGCCAAGTCGGTCTATCCGGAAGGTGCGCAGCTGTGCAGCAAGTGCAGCACCGCCGCCGTCGTCATGATGGACGGCTGCATGACGTGCCTGAACTGCGGCGACTCGAAGTGCGGAGGCTGATGCGTTCTCATCACCACAGCGTTTTGAAGCTGACAGCGCTCTGCGGAGGCACTCTCATCAGCGGAGCGGCATGGACAATGGCGGCAGAGAAAATTTCGCGCGCGCCCGCTGGGTTCCCCGCCCGGTAGCTCCCCCGCCAGGGACGTGGCGCGCCGATTTGCAGGGCGGTCCCTCCGGGGATCGCCCTGTTTTTCATCCGCACAAAAAAACAGGCCCCGCTGATCGCGGGGCCGGGGTTTGCTGCTGCGTTGGTCCTTCGGCTTCCTGTTCTTGTTCTTGGCTTTTTTCTTTTTCTGTTCGTTCGTGTCGTTGCGTCGTCGAGCAGCTTGTTGTTGTTAGTCAGCTTCTTGTTGTTGGTCGGCTTCTTGTTGTGCGTCAGGAACAGCGGTGTCGTTCGTGCCTCGTCGTCAACTCGTCACTCGGTCTGGCGTGCGGCGCGCAGCGCGCGCCGGCGGGCGGCGGCGGCGAGCGCCATCAGGCCGATGCCGAAGAGCGCGAGCGTCGCAGGCTCGGGCACGCCGGTCACCGACTCGACCATCACCACGAAGTCGTTGTAGTCGTAGTCCCAGCTCGCGCTCGGCAGGTCTTCCCACGCCAGCACGTATTCGTTCGGCAGCCAGTAGCCCGGCAGGCTGTTCGGCAGCTTGATCAGGTCGAACTGGCCGTCGTACGCCACCATGTGGTCGGCGCCGTCGCTGTTGTGGTGGGCTTCCGAGTACCAGATGCCGCTCGGCGTATCGAGGTAGAAGCCGAAGGCGTTCTGGTTGAAGTCGATGCCGGTGTCGCGGAAGCTGCCGGAGAACAGGTCGCCGGCCCAGACGCTGCCGTCGGTGGCGATCGACAGGGCCGAGCGCGAGCCCGCACCCGCCGCTCCGCTGAACATCTCGACCGTACGCGTGTGATCGCGGATGTCGTAGATGCCGAAGGTGTTGTAGTTGGCGTTGCCGGCGATCTCGATCACGATCTGGCTGAATGCCAGGCCGGTGCCGCCGAGTGCCCAGCGCTGATCGAGCCGCGCCTGGTCGGTGCTCACGTCGATACCGGACGGGCCACCGAGCGAGCAGCCGGGGAGCGTCGCGTTGCAGGTGATGCCGTCGAGCACGTCCTGCAGGCTCGGCTCTGAGCCGCCCAGGTTGATCGGAGTCGCATGGGCCGTACCCGCGAGCAGCAGCGCCGTCGCGAGAGCCTTGGCCACAAGATTCTTGTTGTTGAGCATTGGTCCTTCCTCAGTTCCCTTGGCTTGACATAGAACCGGACTGCATCCGATTCGGCGTCACGTGCCGCAGAAAGTGCAAGGCATGTGCCACGCACGCAGACCCCTCGGCCGCACGCCCCAAACGGCGCTTCGCAGCACGCGATGTGTGAGCGAGCGCACACTTGCAGCGCCACGTGACGCCCAGGCGAACGTGGTGCGGGCAGTGGCGCCGGCGCGTCGCGGGCGCCTGTTGTCAATTCGCGCGACAGCCATCCGCCCGAAAGGGCGGACCTATGTCACGCGCGCGGCACGATCCGCCGGCAAAACGGGCACTTACATCGCGCGCGAGTTTGTAAGATCCTTCGACGCCGACTATGGTCAAATCGGACAACAGGAAGAATCGCGCGCGATGACACGCACAGCCGTTCTGCTGCTCGCCTGCCTGGTTACCGTTCCGGCGTTCGCCGAGAACCCCTTCGTCCGCCCGAAGGAATTCGAACACGACATCCGTTTCTGGACGCGCATCTATACGGAGGTCGGCACGGACGGCGGTCTCGTGCATGACGATCGCTACCTCGGCGTGGTCTACGAGAAGATCCAGTTCCCCGCATCCGTCTCGCCGCAGGAGCGCTCGCGGCGCGTGAAAGCCGTGAAGGAGCGCTACCAGGCCATCCTGCGCGGGTTCGCGCGTGGCGCCGGCGCCGACACCGAAGAAGAGAAGAGGGTGCGCGCGCTGTGGCCGGAGAACACCAGCACGCGCATGTTCAACGAGGCGGTGCCGCGCGTGCGCTTCCAGCTCGGCCAGTCGGACCGCTTCCGCGAAGGACTGGTCCGCTCCGGCGCCTACGAGGCGCACATCGCCGAGACCTTCTCCAACATGGGCCTGCCCCCCGAGCTGGCGGCCTTGCCGCACGTCGAGTCTTCGTTCAACCCCGCCGCGTATTCGCATGCCGGCGCGGCGGGCCTGTGGCAGTTCATGCGGTCCACCGGCCGGCGCTACATGCGCATCGACAACGTGGTCGATGAACGGATGGACCCGTACCGCGCCACCATCGCTGCCGGCCAGCTGCTGGAGTTCAACCACAAGCTGCTCGGCACCTGGCCGCTCGCGCTGACTGCGTACAACCACGGTGCCGCAGGGATGCGCCGGGCGAAGGAGAAGCAGGGGACCGACGACATCGTCACCATCGTGCGCAAGCACACGAGCCGCACGTTCGGCTTCGCCTCCCGCAACTACTACATCGCTTTTCTCGCGGCCCTGGAGGTCGACCGGGAGTCCGAGAAGCACTTCGGCCCGCTGCAGCGACATGCCGAGCCACGTGTCACCACCGTGCGCCTGCCGGCGTTCATGCCGGCGGGCGCCCTCGAGCGCGTGCTCGGCGTCGAAGCCAACGTGCTGCGTGCGCTGAACCCGTCGCTGACGCGGGGCGTGTGGTCTGGCGATCGCCTGGTGCCGAAGAACTTCGAGCTGCGGCTGCCGGAGAGCCAGTTCGGAACCGTCGACCTGGCCGCGAAGTTCTCCGCGGTCGACGCGAGCGAGCGCTTCGCCGCGCAGCGCCCCGAGCTGACTCATCGCGTGTCCTCCGGGGAGTCGCTGTCCCTGATTGCGCGCCGCTACGGCACCTCGGTGCGCACGCTGATGCAGCTCAACGACCTGCGGCGCGCGAACAGCATTCGCCGCGGCCAGGTGCTGAAGCTGCCGGGCGCGACGGCCGTGCAGGCCGCGGCAACCGTTGCAGCCGCATCGGCGCCCGAACAGAAGCCACCGCCCGGGACCATTTACGTCGTGCGCCGTGGCGACGCGCTGTCCGACGTTGCGCGGCGCGTCGGCATGTCCGAGAACGAGCTGATGACGCTCAACCGGATCAAGGATCGCAACTTCATCTATGAGGGCCAGCGCCTGCGCACAGCGGGCGAGGTGAAGCCGCCGGAGCATCCGGGCGAGCCCCCGCGCACCGCGGAGCCGCTGCCGGGCGAAATCGTCACGGTCACGGTGTTGGCGGACGCCAGCCTGCCGACCGAGGAGGAAGAAGCCGAGCAGGAGACCGTACGCACGCAGTCCGCGGAGCCCGTCTCCGAAGCGCAGGCGGAAGCATTGAGCCCGAAGCTCGTTCCCGGCGCGCAGGCGGCGGCCTCGGCCGACCCGAGCGACTACAGTGTCGCGGACGACGGCACCATCGAAGTGCAGGCGGCCGAGACCCTCGGTCACTACGCCGAGTGGCTCGAAGTGCGCGCCAGCCGGCTGCGCGAGCTGAACAACATGCGCCCGCAGCGGCCGGTGGTCATCGGCCGGCGCCTGAAGGTCGACCTGTCGCGCGTCAATGCGGAAGCGTTCGAGCAGCGCCGGCGCGATTTCCACCAGCGCCTGCAGGAGGAGTTCTTCGCGGGCAATCGCATCGTCGGCAGCGAAGTGCATGTGGTGCGCGCCGGCGAATCGCTGTGGGTGATCGCCCAGCGCTTCAACAGCGTGCCCATCTGGCTGCTGCGCCAGTACAACCCCGACGTGGACTTTGGCGACGTGCGGCCGCGCACGCAGCTCGTCATGCCGCGGATCCAGTCGACGACTTCGCCCCAGCAGAGCGGCGCGGGCGACACGTGAGCGCTCGAGACGTGGGCGCGCGGCCTCGCACGAGCGGCGCGCGCCTGGCACCGTCGCTCGCGCTGGGGTTGCTGGCTTCTGTGTCGGCCGGTTGCGCCACCTACCAGGCCTACGACGGTCCGAAGCTGCCGCGCGCGCAGCTGGCCATCGTCGAGGGCAGCGGCAAGATCCGCTCGGGCCTGCCACTCGCGCTGGTGATCCGTTCGGTCGACGGCCGTTCAGTCGGCGTGCAGTACTCGAGCGTCGCCCTGGCGCCGGGGAGCCACGAGTTGCTCGTGGACTGCGAGGTCAGCGCCTCGGCACCGGGAGGGGCGGCCGCGAGCCGGCACGCGCTGCGCGTCGAAGTCTCCGCCGGCGAGAAGTATCGCCTCAGCGCGCGAATGAGTCCGGGCAATCGCTCGTGCGCGGACGTCGGGCTCGAGCCGGGCTAGCGCACCGGCGGCTGACGCACCAGTGCTTCGATGAAACGCGCCAGGCTGGCGCGCTCCGGCTTCCAGGCTTCGTAACGCTGCACGGTGCCGTCCACGCTGGTGACCGCCAGCGCGAGCGCGGACGCGCGCTCCACTTGCTTCAGATCGTCGAGGGTAACGTCGAAGTAGGCGTCGCGTGCCCAGTCGGCCGGCCGCTTGAAGGGCGGGCCGCCCAGCCCGAGCTCGCGAGCGTCGTTGCCGGCCGCCCGCGGAAGGATCTCGACGCCGTCTGCGATCACCGTGAGGCCTCGTGGCCGATCGGAGGCGCTCGCGCGATCGTCGGTTGCTCCGCCCGGGAGCACGCTCAGCCACAGCATGAGGCGGCGCACGCCCATGCGATTGGACTCAAACGCGCCGACGTGAGCGAAACTCGCTGCCTGCAGGCCGAGCTCCGGCCGCGGCGAATAGAACTCGAGCGCCGAGCCCATGGCGGTGATCGTGGTCCCCGTCTCCTCGTCCAGGACCTCGCGTGCCGCGTCCGGCTGCGGGATCACGCATCCCCCCAGTCCGGACGCCAGCGCCAGCAGCACCGCGGTGCCAGCCGAATTGCGCATCGCAAGCCCCTGCGGTTTTCCCGCGCGGTTGTTCCCCGAAGCCAAGGATAATGGCAAAGTCCTCCCGCGGGGGTGCCGATGAGAAACGCCGTCTTCGTCGTGCCGTTCTTCATGGAGGCGACGCTGCGCTTCGTGGCCGGCGCCGCTTCGCTGCCCGGCGTGCGGCTCGCGGTGGTCAGCCAGGATCCCGCCGAGCGCATCCCCGAGGAGTTGCGGGCGCGCATTGCCGCGCACTGGCGCATCGACGACGCGCTCGACCCGCGCCAGATCGCTGCGGGTGTGGAGGGCGTCACTCGCCAGATCGGCCGCATCGAGCGCCTGATCGGATCGCTGGAACAGCTGCAGGTACCGCTGGCGCAGGTGCGCGAGCATCTCGGGCTGCCCGGACTGTCGGTCGCAGCCGCGCACCGCTTTCGCGACAAGTCGGTGATGAAGACGGTTTTCGAGCAGGCGGGCCTGCCGTGCGCGCGTCACCGCCTCGTCCGCAAGCTCGCGGATGCAACCTCGTTCGCCATGGAGGCGGGGTTCCCGATCGTGGTGAAGCCACCGGCCGGCGCCGGCGCCGTCAGCACGTTCCGCCTCGATTCGCTCGCGCAGCTCACCGACTACCTGCAACGTCATCCGCCGCAGGAGGCGCGGCCGGTACTGTTCGAGGAGTTCCTGCGCGGCGAGGAGCATTCGTTCGACAGCGTCTGCATCGACGGCCGCCTGGTGTGGTACTCGGTGTCGGACTACTCGCCGTCGCCGCTCACCGTCGTCGAGAATCCCTGGATCCAGTGGTGCGTGCTGCTGCCGCGCCACGTCGACGGGCCGGAATACGGCGAGATCCGAGCGGCCGGTCCCGCGGCGATCGCCGCACTCGGCTTGCAGACCGGCATGACGCACATGGAATGGTTCCGGCGCGAGAAGGGCGGGATAGCGATTTCAGAGGTCGCGGCGCGGCCGCCGGGCGCGCAGTTCACCACGCTCATTTCCTACGCGTGCAATCTGGATTTCTACCGCGCCTGGCCGCGCCTGATGATCCTCGACGAGTTCGACGTCCCGCGGCGCGACCATGCGACCGGCGCCGCGTACCTGCGCGGCATGGGCTCGGGCCGCGTCAAGGCGGTCCACGGACTGGCTCAGGCACAGAAGGAGCTGGGCGCGCTCGTGGTCGAAGCTCGTGTGCCGCAACCGGGCCAGGCGCAGCCGTCGGGCTACGAAGGCGCGGGCTACGTGGTGCTGCGCCATCCGGAGACCCGCGTCGTCGAACACGCGCTGGCGCGCGCGGTCGAACTGATCCGTGTGGAACTGGGATAGCACCAGGCGCACGCGCCATTCAGGTTTTTGCTCACGGGCACTGCCCGGCGCAGTAACGCGCGCCGCGCCGGTGCGCGGGACCGTGACGCAGTCTGCGCCACAGGGCGTCGGACCTGCTCGTATACTTCGCCCGTCCTTCTGAAGGGCCGTTGCTCCGGGAACGACAGATGCGAAACCTGTTGTGCACTTTCGCTGCGCTCGTCGCAGGACCCACGCTCCTGCTGGCGCCGCCTGCCGCGGACCCGGCGACGGCGCTGCTCGCCGCCGACGAAGTGGTCGTGCACAAGGGCAGTCGACGACTGGAACTGCTGCGCGACGGCACTGTGATCGCGAGCTATCGGGTGGCGCTCGGCCTCGACCCGAGCGGCCCCAAGCAACGCGAGGGCGACTTCCGCACGCCGGAGGGCCGCTACTCGCTCGTGCGCCGCAATCCGAACAGCGACTTCTTCCTGTCGATCCAGATCTCCTATCCGAGCGCGGACGACGTACGCCAGGCGCGCCGGCGCGGCTGGCAGCCGGGCGGCTCGATCATGATCCACGGCCTGCCCAACAAGCCGCGCCATCCGGTCGAGTACTACGCGTCGCGCGACTGGACCGACGGTTGCATCGCCGTCACGAACTCCGACATGGTCGAGATCTGGCTCATGACGAGCCGCGACACGCCCATCGAGATAGTCCCCTAGCGGCGCAGTTCCGCAACGTCTGCTGACGGGCACGCGCGGCTCGTCTGACATAATAGGGATATGGAAGCCAGTCTGGTCATACCCGAGGCAGTGGATGCCCGAGTTACTCCAAAGGGGAGTCTCGAAAACCTTTCCCAGGCGGAGGTCGCCAAGCTGCTCGACGCGGGGCAGGGCGGTCTCTACGCGCTGTTCCGGCAGTGCGCGCTCGCGGTGCTCAATTCGGGCAGCGAGATCGACGACGCCAAACTGATCTTCGAGCGCTATCGGGACTTCGAGATCCGCATCGCGCGCCAGGCGTGGGGCATCAAGCTCGAAGTGAAGCACGCGCCTCCCTCGGCGTTCGTCGACGGCAAGATGATCAAGGGCATCCAGGAGCACCTGTTCTCGGTGCTCCGCGACGTCGTCTACATCTCCAACGAGATCATCGACAGCGGCCGCTTCGACCTGGACGACAGCGCCAGCGTCACCAACGCCGTGTTCCACATCCTGCGCAACGCGCGCATCCTCGAGCAGAAGCTGCGGCCGAACCTGGTGGTGTGCTGGGGCGGGCACGCGATCGACCGCCTCGAGTACGACTACACCAAGAAGGTCGGCTACGAGCTCGGCCTGCGCGGCCTGGATGTCTGTACTGGGTGCGGGCCGGGCGCGATGAAGGGCCCGATGAAGGGCGCAACCATCGGACACCAGAAACAGCGCATCGAGTCCGGGCGCTACATCGGCATCACCGAGCCGGGAATCATCGCCGCCGAGCCGCCCAATCCGATCGTGAACAACCTGGTCATCATGCCGGACATCGAGAAGCGCCTGGAGGCGTTCGTCCGCGTGGGCCACGGCATCGTGGTGTTCCCGGGCGGTGCGGGCACGGCGGAGGAGATCCTCTATCTCCTCGGCATCCTCCTGGATCCGCGCAACGCCGAGCAGCCCTTCCCGCTGCTGTTCACGGGGCCTGCGGAGAGCGCTGCGTACTTCGAACACATCCACGATTTCATCGGCGCGACGCTTGGCCCGGCCGCCCAGGGCCGCTACCGCGTGCTGATCGGCAATCCGGCCGGGGTGGCGCGCGAGATGGTGCAGGGCATGGAAGCGGTGCGCGAGTGGCGCAAGCGCTCCAATGATTCGTACAACTTCAACTGGCTCCTGGCGATTCCGCCCGAGTTCCAGCATCCGTTCGAGGTCAGCCACGCCAACATGGCGGCCCTCGAGCTGCGCCGTTCGCTCCCGGTGCACCAGCTGGCCGCCAACCTGCGGCGCGCCTTCTCGGGCATCGTCGCCGGCAACGTGAAGGAGTACGGCATCCGGGCGATCGAGCGCCACGGTCCCTTCGAGCTGCACGGGGAACCCGCGCTGGTTTCCCATCTCGACGCGCTCCTGGCTGCCTTCGTCGAGCAGCGGCGCATGAAGATTGCCAGCGGCGAATACCGGCCCGTCTACCGGCTCGTGACATGACCCCGGTACGGATCCGTTATCGCTTCGTGCTGCCGGACGGCAGTCGCGAGACCTTCGACCTGTTCTTCGACGCCAACAATTTCCAGATCCTCAACCCGCACCCCGCGCCGCTGCCGTTCTGGACGGAACTGGCCTTCAATCAGTGCGAGAACTGCCCGCTCAAGGCGGCGGAGCACCCGCATTGCCCCGTGGCCGTGCAGCTCGTGGCCGTGATCGAGCGCCTGGAACGCCTCGTGTCGTACGACCAGGTGCGGGTGGACGTGCATACCGTCGAACGCGTCGTCAGCCAGGAGACCACGGCTCAGCAGGCGTTGAGCTCGCTGCTCGGCCTGATCATGGCGACCAGTGGGTGCCCGCGAACCGAGTTCCTGCGGTCCATGGCCCGCTTCCACCTGCCGCTGGCGAGCGAGCACGAAACGATCTTTCGGGCGGCCTCCTCGTACGCTCTGGCGCAGATGCTGCAGGCAGCGGGCGGGGCGCCGCCCGACGCCGCGTTCCAGGGCCTGAAAGCCGCGTACGCGGAGCTGCACAAGGTCAATCGCGGTATCGCGAAGCGCATCAGCGCTGCGGCGCGCAACGATCCGGCGCGCAACGCGGTGGTGCTGCTCGACGCGTACACCACGCTGCTGCCGAACGCGATCGACCAGTCGCTTGCCGAGATGCACCCGCTGTTCGCGGCCGTTCCGGGCGCCACACCACGTGCCGACGCGGTTGCCGCGCCTGCCGACGCCACCGTCGCACCCACGCAAGAGGCTGCTGCGCGCACTGGCGAGGCCGCCGGGAGCACCGAAGAAAACGTCACCGCGGAGACCACGCCCTCGCAATAATGGGCGAGGTTAAATACGGCGCGGCAGTGCGCTTGCGACTCCCATCTCATTGCCGTGCGCGCTGCGCTGCGCGCACTCCGGCGCCCGGTTGCCTGTGATGCAGTTCCTGTTGCCTCCGGAACCCTGTCAGTACTGTCGCCTCAACTGCCGGGATCAACGCCAATGAGCGACAGCAAAACTTACAGATCCGAGACCGGGCACAACGGCGCCGAAGAAGGGACGCCCGCGCGTGGCAAAGGTGACGGTTGGGAGGCCTACTCCAACTGGCTCAACCGCATTCAGAAGACGGGCGGACGCCACGCCGCGATCACGAAGAATCTCTACAGCTGGAACAACTACAAGAGCTGGGCCGAAAAGGTCCGCGATAACTGGAGCGAGGAGAAGTAGTCCGGCGCCGGTCCGTTCTAGCTGCCAGCCTCGCTGGCGACGATCGTATCGACCAGCGGATCCACCACTTCGACGATATCGTCGGCGCCCGGGGCGCCTTCTGCCTGGGCGGCCTCGTCGGGCGCCGCATTCCGGGCGCTTTGGGGGTCTTCCACCCCCGGGTCTTGCCCTTCCTGCGGCGATTCCGGGGTCCCCACCGAAGCTTCCGGCGCCGGCGCGACATCCGGCGTCAGTTCTTCCGAAGTCACGGTGTACTCGATGGTCGGCTCCGCAGCCATCGCGGCCTTCGTCGAGCCATTGAGTTGCCCCGGCGTATGAGCGTGCTCGGAGATCGGCGCGACGACCGTAACCGGAACGACCAGCGCAACCGGAACGACCACTGCAACGGGGGTCTCGGCGGGCGATGCCACCGCCTCCGCGGACGCTCCCTCGCGCGCTTCGAGCCACTGGATCAGCGGCAGCCACTGATCGAGGTCTTCGCGGACGAGATACCCCTTCATTTCGTGGATGCCCACGCCCAGCTCCGCGGCCCGAATGTAATTCTGGGAGTCCCGGAATGTCGCAACGATAGGAATGTGCAGCGTGGCCAGGAAGCGCATCAGCGACTGGTACACCAGGGTGTTTTTCTTCACGCGGTTGGCAATGACGCCGATGCGGTTGTCGGCGCGCTTGACCTTCGCCACCAGCAGCAAGTCGGCAATGCACTTTGAGCAGGCGTGGATGTCTATGTCCGATGGCAAAACGGGAACCAGGATGCGATCGGCTCCGCGAACCAGCTCCGGCATTTCGGCCGCCCCGACGGCGGCGGGCGTATCGATCACCTGGCGCTGCGAATCGCCCGGGGCACGCAACTGGAAGCTACGCGTGGTGCGCGCGTTGCGGTCGTAGGCGGCGATACCGTGGATCAGCGGCTGCGGTGCGGAACGCTTCTTGAGCCAGCGGGTGCTCGAGGCCTGCGGATCGTAATCCATGAGGACCGGGCGCAGCCCCTGTACCGCGTAGTAGCTCGCCAGGTTGATGGCGATCGTGGTCTTGCCGGAGCCGCCTTTCGGATTGAGGACGACGATGCGCTGCATGAAACCGGCGGCGCACCCCTCGTGAGCACCCGAAGGCCGCTGCCGGAC
>Ga0187892_10008872_pt1 | contig 13509 bp, 8 predicted proteins | sample MA1701073metaG_FD_139345 | JGI IMG/M metagenome (GOLD analysis project Ga0187892, IMG submission 139345) | Bio-ooze microbial communities from a basaltic lava cave in the Kipuka Kanohina Cave System on the Island of Hawaii, USA - MA170107-3 metaG ...
GAACGACCTTGCGCCCAACACCTATTGCGATCCGATCCAGCTCACCGACAAGAAGTGGGACGAGTCCTGTTTTTTCGTCGACTTCCACAAGGATGGCAACCCGCGCCACTTCCGGCTAGGCGTCTTCTCGCAGGCCAAGGAGTGGAATCCGGAGGGGAAGAAGTTCGACGCGATCCCCTACAAGGAGCGGCCGTGGGTCGTCGTCGAGAAACACCCGTTCGCCAAGGGGAAATGGACCCACGTCTGCTTCACCTGGGCGAACTTCAACACCGGTGGCGACGACGGCGTCGCGAAGCTTTACTTGAACGGCGAGCTTCAGGGCGAGCTCAAGGGAAAGCGGACCTTCACGTGGGACATGAGCAAGGCCGCGATCCTCCTGGGCTTCAGCTACGCCGGCCTCTTCGACGACCTGGCCGTCTTCGACCGCGCGCTCACGGCGGAAGAAGTTCGCGCCCTCGGCGCGCTGGAGGGGGGAGTGAAGTCGCTCGTGCGGCGCTAGCCGCGGCATGGAGCCGACGACTCGCCTCACGCACCTGGAATGCTCCGGGTGCGCAAAGACTTCGACGTGGCGGGAGCTTCGCAACCTGTGCGAGTGCGGGAAACCGCTCCTGGCGCGCTACGATCTCTCCTTGCCCTTCAAGCCGGTGGATCGCCCGGGACTGTGGCGCTACCTCCCGCTGCTCCCCGCGGATGCAGACCATATCCGAACCCTCGGCGAGGGCTGGACGCCCCTGCTCCCGATCCGCTCCGGCTGGTGGGTCAAGGAGGAAGGCCTGAATCCCACCGGCTCGTTCAAGGCGCGCGGGATGGCCGTGGCGATCTCGATGGCCCGGCAGCTCGGGGCTAGGCGCGTCTGCGTCCCGACCGCCGGGAACGCGGGAGGGGCCTGCGCGGCGTACGCGGCGGCCGCCGGCCTCGAGGCCCACGTATACGCGCCTGAGGATGCCCCGCCGGTCAACCTCAAGGAGGTCACTTCGGCCGGGGCGCGCCTCACGCTCGTGCGCGGGACGATCGCCGACGCGGCCCGCCGGATGCGCGAAGACATGGCGAAGCAGGACATGTTCGACGTGTCCACGCTCAAGGAGCCCTACCGCGTCGAGGGCAAGAAGACGATGGGCTACGAGCTCTTCGAGCAGCTCGGAGGCCGGTTGCCCGACGTGATCGTCTATCCGGCGGGAGGCGGGACCGGGGTGATCGGCATGTGGAAGGCATTCGACGAGATGGAGCAGCTCGGCTGGATCGGCCGCGAGCGCCCCCGGATGGTCGTGGTTCAGGCCGAAGGCTGCGCGCCCCTCGTGGAAGCCTTTCGCGAAGGGCGCGAAGAAAGCCGGCCGCCGCCGAATCCGCGGACGATCGCGGCCGGGTTGCGGGTTCCCAAAGCGTTCGCCGACTGGCTGATCCTACGGATCGTGCGGGAGACCGGCGGCACGGCGGTCGCGGTCGGCGACGACGAGATCCGCGCGGCCATGTCGCGGCTTCACCGGGAGACGGGGATTCTCGCGTGCCCCGAGGGGGCGGCCTGCCTTCCCGCGGCGCTCCGGCTCGAGGCCGAGGGCTGGATCCGCCCCGGCGAACGGGTCGTTCTCTTCAACACCGGCTCGGGCCTCAAATACCTGGATCTCCTGTAGGCGGGAGTTCGGGATACCCTCCGGACTTGACGACCGTTCTTGTGATATCTATCATGATAGCTATCAGAATGAGGTGGGCCATGGGGACTGCAAAACTCTTCCGGACGGGGCGGAGTCAAGCCGTGCGTTTGCCTAAGGAGTTCCGCTTTGAAGGGGAGGAGGTCGGGATCAATAGGGTAGGGGATATGGTCGTCCTCTTTCCCCGAAAGAAGGGCTGGGATGTTTTAGCGAAGGCACTCGGGCGCTTCAGTGACGATTTCATGAAAGAGCGTCGTCAGCCGCGGACACCGGAGAAGCGTAACGCCCTGTGAGCCGATTCCTCCTGGACACGAACGCGTGCATCGAACTTATCCGCAAACGATCCGAGCGGGTCTTGGCCCGACTGCGAAAGTGCCATCCTGGTTCGGTCGGAATTTCCTCGATTACGCTGGCGGAGCTGCATTACGGGGTCGCCCGGAGCGCGGATCCGCAACGAAACCTCGTCGCTTTGACTCAGTTTTGCGCTCCTCTTGAGATCCTGCCCTTTGACGATCGCGCGACGTCCGTTTACGGGTCAACCCGCGGATCGTTGGAGTCGAGCGGTTTCCCGGCGGGTCCGCTGGATACCCTGATTGCGGCGCATGCGCTTTCGCTGAACGCCGTCCTGGTCACGGACAATGAACGGGAGTTTCGACACGTGAAGGGACTTAAGATCGAAAACTGGGCGCGGCCTACCGGGTCCGGAGCGTAGAACTACTGGCGCGGGATCACGAACCCTCATCCGGGAGAAACTCATGCGACTGATCGTGGCGGCCGCGCTGTGGACCGTCGCCGCCTCGGCGGCGGGGCAGGACGCTCACCGGGTCTTCGACCCTCCTCGAGTGCCGGACGACGCACGCCTTTCGACGGTGCACCACGTGGATCGCCCGTTTCCCTTCCGCGCCTCGTTCGACGGTCTCCCGGCGTGGGAGCGGCGCGCCGAAGAACTTCGCGTGCAGGTCAAGCTGTCCCAGGGGATCTGGCCGACGCCGGAACGGACGCCGCTCGACCCCGTCGTGCACGGAAAGATCGACCGCGACGAATACACGATCGAGAAAGTCTTCTTCCGGAGCGTGCCGGGACACTACGTCTGCGGGAACCTCTACCGACCCAAGGGGAAGGCCGGGAAGCTCCCGGGCGTCCTGTGTCCTCACGGGCACTGGTCGCGCGGCCGGTTCTACGAACGCAAGGAAGAAGAGGGCAAGAAGGAGATCGCTTCGGGGGCGGAGAAAACACTGGAAGGCGCACGCTACCCGCTCCAGGCGCGCTGCGCCATGCTCGCGCGGCTGGGCTGCGTGGTCTTCCACTACGACATGGTGGGGAACGCCGACAGCACCTTCATCCCGCACCGGGCCGGCTTCTCGGACGCCGAGGCGGAGATGCGCCTCCAGAGCTCGATGGGCCTCCAGACCTGGAACAGCGTCCGGGCCCTCGATTTCCTCTCCAGCCTGCCCGACGTCGACCCCGCGCGCATCGGCGTCACGGGGGCCAGCGGAGGGGGAACGCAAACCTTCATGCTGGGCGCGGTGGACTCCCGTCCGACGCTCTCCGTCCCGGCGGTCATGGTTTCCGTCGAAATGCAGGGGGGCTGCATTTGCGAGAACGCCTCCTACCTCCGAGTCGGCACCGACAACATCGAGCTCTCGGCGCTGTTCGCCCCGAAGGCCCAAGCCCTGATCGCCGCCGACGACTGGACCCGGCGGGTCGAAACGCACGGCCTGCCGGACCTGAAGAAAGTCTACGCCCTCTACGGGGCCGAGGACCGGGTCGCCGCGAAGTACTTCCCCTTCCCGCACAACTACAACCAGGTCAGCCGCGAGATGATGTACGCCTGGGCGAACGTCCACCTCAAGCTCGGGCACGAGGGGACGATCGCCGAGAAGCCGTTCGTTCCCGTGCCGCCCGCCGAGCTTTCCGTCTTCGACGCCGCGCATCCCAAGCCCGCCGACGCGAAGGATGCCGCGGGCGTCCGCCGCGCCATGACGGAAGCGTCCGATCGTCAGATGGACGCCCTTGCCGAAAAGGGAGACGACTATCGGCGCGTCGTGGGCGCCGCGCTCCGCACGCTCATTCTCGCGGAGCCCGCGCCGAGGCTGGTCCCCGATCAGGCCACGAAGACGGAGGTCCGGAAGGACGGGTACGTCCTCCATAAAGGCCTGTGGGTCGACGCGACGCGCGGCGTGCGCCTTCCGGCCGTCCGCCTGGTCCCCGAGGGGTGGCAGGGCACGGTGGTTGTCTGGGCCCACCCGGAAGGGAAGCGCGGACTGTTCGGCCCGGACGGCGAGCCGGCCGCAGCGACGCGCGAACTCTTGAAACGGGGATGGGCCGTGGTCTCAGCCGACCTTTTCCTGACCGGGGAGTTCCACTTGCCGGAGCGGCCGACGCCGGCTCCCTGGATTGATCAGAAGTACCACAAGGACATTCCCTTCGCCGGCTACACGTTCGGGTACAACGCGCCGCCGCTCGCGCGCCGCGCGTCGGACCTTCTCGCCGTCGTGCGGGCGGTCCGCGGAGGGGAGCGGGTCAAGGCCGTCCATCTCGTCGGCTCCGGGAAGTCGGGGACGGCCGCGCTTCTGGCGCGCGCCCTGGCGGGCGACGATCTCGTCCACGCCGCCATCGACCTGGACGGGTTCGAGTTCGACCAGGTGAAGGAGTTCCGCGACGAACGCATGCTGCCGGGCGCGCTCAAGTACGGGGGCGTCTTCGGCTTTGCCGCGCTGGTGGGGTCCGGCCGCACGGCCCTCTTCAATCCGGCGGCGGGCGGGAAACGGGAGCGCGTCAAGCTGGCCCGGGGCGTGACGGTGGAGGACGCCAAACCGGGGCCGGACGGCCTCGTCAAGGCGCTCCTCAAAGGAGACTAAGTTGGTTCTAGCGAATTCGTAAAGACACGTTGCACCACAAAGACACAAAGAACACGAAGCATTCCCATCGAAAGGCCATCGGGATGCCTTTTCTTTGTGGTCTTCGTGTCTTTGTGGTGAGACTCATCCTCATGAACTCAATGGGCCGTACTTAGCGCGTTCACTTCTTTCGTCCTACGATGTTACGAATCGGTCCTCGACTTGCCCCAATGGATCGGGGCGCGGGGTCTAGGATGCCGACAGGGAGGTTCCCCATGCGTTTCTTGACCCTGGGACTGGCCGCCGCGGCGATCCTGACGGTCGTGGGGGCACAAGCGGGCCTTCGCCCCGCCGGAGCGGCGGCTTCGGCCGCGCAGGCGGGCGAGAGCATCAAGTGCCCCGTCACGCGCGACGCGTGGCTGTCGGCGCACCCCGGCGAAGTCCACCACAACGGCGGGAAGGCCGGCCACATCAAGTTGAAGACCTGGCAGGAGTTCGGGCTTCTGGACTTCGACGTGTCGGCGCTGAAGGGCAAGAGGATCGAGAGCACGACCCTCCACGTCGCCCACGCCGGAGGCGCCGTCCACGGAGGAGACCGGGGCACGGACCTGCGCTGGTTTACGGTCTCCACCGTCAGCAGCCCGTGGGAAGAAGGGGGCGCCGAGACGCTCTCCGACAACCCCTCCAACAAGGGCGCCACGTTCATGGAAGCGAGCCGCAACGCGCGTCCGTGGACCGTCCCGGGCTCGCGCGTCTACAACTCCGCGTTGGGCCTGGGGAACTCGATCCGCGTCGATGTCGACGGCGGCGACCCCCGGGGCCCGTGGTTTACCCTGCCCGTCGACAGGAGACTCGTTCAGGCGCTGGTCGCCGGGGCCGCTCACGGGTTCATGATCATGGACGGCTCGACCGCGCTCACCGCCAACTGCTGCATCTCGTCGCGCGAGGGCGGAAACGGGGCCTACCTGGCCGTCGTCACGGCAGGCCCCGACACCCAGGCGCCGGCGCCGCCGGCGAACGTGTCGGTGAAGCCTTCGCCCGCGGATGCTACGTTGAAAGAGGGGGCCGTCAAGGTCTCGCTCCGCGTTCCCGACGACGCGTTCGGGTACGACATCAAGCTCAACGGCAAGCCTCTGCCGCGATGGCAGATTCCGCTCGCCGCCAAAGCCGGAAGCACGCAGACCTTCCTGATCGAATACCTTCCGCCCGATGTGGAGGTCAAACTGGAGGTTGCCGCCGTGGACGCGGCCGGGAACGTTTCGGCGGCGGCGACCGCGCTGGGGAGGACGAGTCCCCGGATCACGGTGCCGCGGCTACCCGATGCGGACTTCAAACCCCAGGGAGGCAGTCCGCCGGTTTCCGACGGCAAGCTCAAGGTCTGGGCCTTTCCCGACATCTGCAAGCTTGATCCCGTGGGGGTCGCGATCCTCGGCGAGGAACGCATGGAGCAGGCTCCGTCGAAGAACTCCGTGTGGGATGCCGGATCGAGGACCGTCCGCGTGGCCGCCGCAAAAGGGGAGATCGCCCAGTTTCAGCTCGCGCTGGACGCGCTGAAAGGGGCCGTCGGAGGCCTCAAGATCAAAGTGTCCGGGCTGGAGGACATCAAGGTCAACCTGTGGCGCTCCTGGTTCGTGAACGTCAACGGGACCTGGCAGGGCGATTACGCGATCCCGCTGGGGGCCGACCAGGCACTGGAGATTCCCGCCGCGGACAACAAGGTCGGCGGCCAGAAGGCCGCGAGCGTGGCGGTCGACCTGATCGTCCCCGAAAGCGCCAAGCCGGGCCCCCGCACGGGGACGGTCTCCGTCACGGCCGACGGCGTTCCGGAGCTCAAGCTTACGCTGAACCTCAGGGTCTTCGACGTCACGATCCCCAGGGAGATCAGCTTCAACCCGGAGATGAATTGCTACATGGGGCCCCCCTGGGCTGGCAGCAACGAGTTTCTCGACTACCACCGGCTGGCGCACTATCACCGCTCGTCGCTGAACCGCGTCACGCACACGCACAGCGGGAACACGCACCAGGATTGGGTGCCCGCGGTGGCCGCGGACGGCGGCGTGACGGACTGGACGGCCTTCGACCGGAACCTGGGGCCGCTGCTCGACGGGACGGCGTTCAAGGACAACCCGCGGAGCGGCGTCCCGGTCCCGTGTCTCTACCTGCCCCACAACGAGACCTGGCCGTTGCCCATGATCGGCAACTACGACGCGGGTCCCCACGCTCCGGTCGCCGGTGAGAACTGGATCCCCAAGCACTACATCTTCGCGAAACCGCCGGAGCAGGCGTTCAGTCCAGCCTACCAGGCCGCGTTCGTCAAGAACGTGTCCGATTTCGTGAAGCACGCCGAGGCCAAGGGGTGGACGCGGACCTGGCTGCAGTTCTACCAGAACAACAAGGTGGGCTACAACGCGGAGCGGCTCCGCGGCACGGCCTGGACGATGGACGAGCCCTTCCAGTACCTCGACTGGCACGCCCTCAAGTTTTTCAGCACGATGTTCCACAAAGGAACGAAGGACGCCAAGAAGACGGTCTTCCAGTATCGAGGCGACATCTCGCGCCCGTACTGGCAGGGGAGCTGCATGGACGGCCTCATGGAAATCATGTACTGCAACGGGGAGCTCTTCAGCATGCTTCCGCTCATCAAGGAGCAGAAGCGGCGCATGCCCGCGACGATCTACTGCTACGGCGCCTGCAACGGCCAGGAGTCGTCCAACCACAACACGACCGCCTGGTGCCTGAACGCGTACGTGTTCGAGTGCGACGGCGTGCTCCCCTGGCAGAGCCTGGGCGAGGACAAGGCGTTCGAGGTCGGCGACGGCGACGGCAGCGGCGGCAACGCGCTCCTGGTGGACGGCCGCCGCTTCGGCGTGAGCGCCGTCGCCTCCTTCCGGGTCCACGCCTTCCGGGCGGGCGCGCAGCTCGTGGAGCTCCTGCGCCTGCTGGAGAAGAAGAACGGCTGGGGGCGCGGCCACAGCGGCGCGGTGGTGGCGCAACAGACGACTCTGAGCGCCGAGTTCAGGCAGGCCTTCGCGGACGACGCGGCGGCGGTCACGTTCAAGGGGCTGAACGGCGATCAGTTCGTACGCCTGAAGGAAGGGATCCTGAAACTCTTGACCGTGCGGTAGCCATCCCCTTCACGCCAGGATTTTTCGGATCGGCTCGCCGTCGGCAAGGATCGGCCGCAGCCGCCCTGCTTGGTCTTGGATGAGCGTCGAAGGGTCGATCCCCAGGGCCGCGTAGATCGTGGCGATCAGGTCCGCGGGCCCTACGGGGTTCGACTCCGGCATCTGCCCCTTCTTGTCGGAGGACCCGTAGACCATCCCTTGCTGGACGCCGGCCCCGGTGAGGAGCACGTTCTGCAGGTAGGACCAGTGGTCGCGCCCGCCGCCCTTGTTGTTGTTGATCTTCGGCGTGCGTCCCATCTCGCCCATGACGACGACCAGGGTTTCATCGAGGAGCCCGCGGCTCTGGAGATCGGCGCACAGGGCCGAATACGCGTGGTCCAGCTCCGGCAGCCGGTTGTTCTTGTAGATCGGGAAATGGTGCCAGTGCGTGTCCCAGGCCAGGCTGTCTCCTCCCAGCTTGGAGAAGGTGTCCCAGGACGCCGTCACGAAGCGGGCGCCGCGCTCGATCAGGCGTCGCGCCGTAAGAGTCGACTGACCGAAGATATTCCGACCGTAGGCCTCCTGCACCCGGGACGGTTCTTCATCCAGGTCGAACGCCCTCCAGGGGCTGTCGGGCGCCGTGTCGGTCAGGATGTCGAAGGCTTTCTTGTGGAAGGCGTCGAAACGCTCATAGGCTTCGGACGCCCCGAGGCGTCCGGCTTGCCGCTGGAGATCCGCGAGAAGCTCGCGGCGACCCTGGAGTCGGTCTATCTTGAGGTCGGGATGGAGAATCGCGTCCGGCAACCGGATGCGGCCCTTGAAGGTCCTTCCGTCCCACGGGTAGTCCTTGGGCACGCGAAGAGCTTCCGTCTCGAACGTCGTAAAGAGCGGGTCGTACTTGCCCCCGAGGTAGCCCGCATACGGACCCGGGCGCACCATCTTTTCTCCCCAGCCGGTAGGGCAGGGCATCCACACCGAGGCGGGCAAGCTGCGCGACTCGTCCCGGGCCAGGTACTGGAAAACCGCGCTCAGGCTGGGGGCTTTCGACGCGTCCTGCGTCAGCGCCTGCTGCGCGTCGGGCGGCATGCCGGTCAACGCGTAATAGGAGCCGGCATCGTGCTCGTTCACGTTGTGGCCGGCCGAGCGGATGAGGGTCGACCGGTGCATCCACTTGGCCATCTTCGGCAGGTGCTCGCAGAAGTGGACGCCCGGCACCGACGTCGGCGTCGAGCCGAACTCGCCCCGGTACTCCACGGGGGCGTCTGGCTTGGGATCGAACGTTTCGTGGATCGACGGGCCGCCGAAAAGATAGAGCAGGATGACGGACTTGGCCTTGCCCCGCGCGGCGGTCGCGGCCTCCGCCTTGAGGACGCGGTCCAGGCTCATCCCGAAGAGGGAGAGCGCGCCCGCCCGAAGAATTTCGCGGCGGCCGATGCCGTCGCGCCCCGGAGTCGGTCTTCCTTGAACGCTGATCATCCCGGGGTAATACCGGATTCCGGGAGGCGGAATTTCGGGGAATCCGGCGGAGCACGTCACATCCGAAAACGAAAGGAGATGGGGAGATGCCTGGAGATGAGGAGATGGGAGCCAGACCTTACTTTCCGGCGGAGACGCGTTGCTTCGAACGTGCCTCCTTCAGGCCGGCTTCGATCTGGCGAGCCGAGGTGGGATTGAGGCGGAGCGCCTGCTCGTAGGACCGGACCGCTTCGCGGTAGTCTTCCTGCGCCCGCGCCAGATCGTGGCGGCCTTCGTGGAAGGACCCCCGTTTCAAGCGGAGTTCGCCGCGCCACCTCCACGCGTCGGCGGACAATCCGTTGAGCCGAAGGGCTTCGTCGAGATCTTTCTGCGCGGAGGCGAAATCCGGAAGCGGGTCTTCGCCGCGGCTCATGCGGTACACTCCGCGCTCCAGGCGCAGACGCGCGTTCCTTTCCCAGCTGACCGGGAACCCCTTCCAAAGGGCGAGCATTCCGGAAGCATACTTCTCCGCGGCCGCGAAGTCCGGAAGAGGGTCGTGTCCCTGCTTGAGCCGCCACAACCCCCGGTGGAGGGACATCGTCGATCGCTGATCCAGCGCCCACCCCTCGTCGGGGTGGAGCCGGAGCGCTTCTTCGAAGTCCTTTTCCGCCGCGGCGAAATCCGGGAGCGGGTCTTCCCCGCGACTCATCCGGTACACCCCTCGCCAGGTCTCGAGCTCGCCCCGGTCGCACCACGCCCCGGCCACGTCCTTCCGCAGCCGGAGCGCCGTCTCGAGGTCCTCGGCGGCCGAGGCGAAATCCGGAAGGGGATCGCGACCGACGTTCATGCGGTACGCCCCCCGGATGACCCGCAGGTTTCCTCGCAGCCTCCAGGTGTTGGCCCTCTGGGGGTCGAGGCGGAGGGCTTGGGTGAAATCCTCCTCGGCGGCGGCATAATCAGCCAGCGGGTCCGCCCCCGATACCTTGCGGCAATAGCCCATCAGAGACCGCAAGCCCGCCCGGGCCACCCAGACGCGGGGCTGGTCCTTACCGACGCGAACCGCCACGGCCAGATCCTCTTCGGCCCCGGCCAGGTCCGCGGTCGGGTCCTCCCCGTGGCTCACCCGGTGCCAGGCCCGCGTCCTCCGGAGATTGCCGCGCTGAAGCCACAGCTCGAAGTCCCCGGGGCTCCCGGCGAGGGCTTGGGCGAGATCTCCTTCGCCGGCGGCGAAGTCCGCGATCGGATCCTTGCCCGAGTCGCTCCGATAGCAGGCCACGAAGAACCGCGCCCGAGCCCGGCCTCGAAGATGCGGCAGGTAGCCCCGATCGATCGACAGGGCGCGCGTGTAAAGCTGCTCCACTTCGAGCGACCGGCCGAGCTTCTCCTCCGTTCCGAGGATCGGACGCTTGCCGATCGTCTCGCCCAAGGTTTCCCACGCCTCTTCGATCAAGGGGTCCTGCTTCACCGCCTCCTGCAGGGTTCGGATCGCCTCCGGGAACTCGCCGCGATGGTAGGCCAGGATCCCCCGAGCCGCCAGGACGTTCGCGGCGGTGACCCAGGCGCGTGGATCGTCCCCGGGAGTTCCCCGCGTCACCCGCTCCAGGTCGACGCAGTCGCGGACGATCGTTTCCCGGAGCCGCGCCAGGTCCGGCCGCGCGTGTTCCACCGGGTCCGCGCGCCGCGCGAGCTCCGGCGGCGCGGGTCCGGGACCCGGAGCCTGGGGCGATTCGAGGGCCTGCTGGCGTTCGCGCCCGTACTTGATGGAGTTCAGCACGGCGCGTTCGTACAGGGCCGGGGCGTAGGCCGGATCCTTCGCGAGCGCGCGCTCCTGGTGCTGAAGCGCCTTTTCGTTCTCCATGAGGGCCCGGTACATGCGACCCATGAGATACTCGGGCTCCGCCAGGTCCGGCGAGCGTTCGAGCACCTTGCGGTAGGCGGATTCCAGCTTGGGCAGGTAGTCGCGCATCCGGTCCGCGGCCCCCACGCGCCTGAACGTGAGCGCGGTCGTTACGGACTCCCGGCCGATCTCCTGAAGGGCCTGACGCGCGGCGGCGCGTTCGGCCGCGCCGCCGGCCCAGACCGCCGCGGCCGCGAGGAGGGCCACGGCCGCGACGGCGCCCATGCCGAACCCGAGCGGGCTTCTGCGAATCCGCCGGCCCAGGCGGTAGGCCGGATGGAGAGGCCGGGCCTGGATGGGCTCCCCCGCCAGGTGCCGTCGCAGGTCCTCCGCGAAGGCCTCCGCCGTCGAATATCTCCGCCGGGGATCCTTCTCCAGGGCCTTGAGCGCGATCGTTTGGAGGTCGGCAGGGATGCTCCGGACGATTTTGCTGGGCAACGCGGGTTCGGATGTGAGGATCTTCGCATAGACTTCGGCCACGGTTTCGTGCGCGTGCGGGGCCCGCCGCGTCAACATTTCGTAGAGGATCGCCCCCAGCGCGTAGACGTCGGTGGTCGGTGCGATCGCGCCTCGGGTCCGGTCCACCTGTTCGGGCGCCATGTACATCGGCGTTCCCAGCGGCGCGGCCGTTCGAGTCAACGCGACATCCGAATCGACGAGCTGCGCCAGTCCGAAGTCCGTGACCTTGGGCTCGCCCGAGGCGGAGACCAGGATGTTCTGGGGTTTCAAGTCCCGGTGGATGATCCCCTGTTCGTGCGCGTGGTGAATGGCTCGGGCCACCTTGTTCAGAAGCTCCACCTTGCGCCGAAGGTCGATCGAATCCCTTTCCAGGAGCCGGCTCAGCGGGTCGCCCTCCACGAGCTCCATCACCAGGTAGAAGCGGCCGGACTCCTCACCGAAGTCGTGGACCGAAACCACGTGAGGGTGGGACAGCCGCGCCATTGCCTGCGCCTCCCTGAAGAACCGGTCGCGCGACGTTCCCGTCTGGAGCCGGGGTTCCTTGAGGGCCACCCACCTCCGAAGGGGAGCGTCCCAGGCCTTCCAGACCACCCCGGCGCCTCCGCTGCCGATCGGTTCCGCCAGCACGTACCGCCCCAGCACGCCGGCGACCCGTTCCAGGCAGGCGGGGAGGCTCCCGCGCGCCTCCAGGTCCTGGATTCTCTTTTGCTGGTCCAGAAGGGACGAAAGCTGATCCTCCGTGAGGTGGCCTCCCGCCCGGAGCAGGGCGCCGAGGGGCTGCCGGACCGAGGAAAGGCGCTGTTCCTCGAGACATTGACCCAGCGCCGAAGGGGAAACGAAGCCGTTGAGGGCCGCCAGCTCCCCCAGGAGGAAGCGGCGGCCCAGGATTCCGGACAGTCCGCTCCAGCCCGGCGCCATGCTACCCGAGAACCTTGAGGAGGTAGGCGACCTCCTCCTGGAGCTCGGAATCGTTCTCCACGGAGTCCCGCACGCGCCGCCGCACGATCTCCCGGAGATCGACGCGCGCGCGGAAGACGTAGTTGGCGACGTCGCCCTCCTTGATCCCCAGAGACTCCGCCGCTTGCCGGTAGGACTCGGGAGGTTCGCAGACCGCACACCGCCGGAAGGCTTCGTACATCACCTCTTTGCCCGCCGCCTTCAGGACGTCTTCGAGTTCGCGGAGCGACCGGCCGAGCACGCCGGCGGCCCATTCCCGGTCGAACGCTTCCTCCGGGGACAGCCCGTCGCAACCGGGGAGTTCGACTTCTTCCGCGCGGCCGACCGGGATCCGCACGGTCTTGAGTTCCCCGCCCCTTTTCAGCGCCGACCTGCGCCTGAGCTCATCGACGACGAGGTCCCGGAGCTTGAGCTTGACGAAGGTGCGGAACCGCCCGCGTTCGGGGGACGCTTCTTGAAGGGCGTCCGATTCGTAGAGCTTGAGAAAGAACTCCTGGGTCAGATCGGCGGCGTCCGGGGATTCGAGCTTCCAGCGACGGACCAGGAACCCGAAGACCGGCCTCCAGTACGTCGAGACGAGCCGGTCGAACTGGTCCTTCCACTCCGGGGATTCGCGGTCCCGGGCGCCGAGGACGGCGGACCACGCGGTCTGGCTGGGGAACGGGGATGCCAGGATCGACGCCATCGGCCGATTTCTCCTCTGTTTACTTTACGGCCGACGGCACTTCGGGCACGGGAAATGCGGTCTTGGCGCCGGTCAGGCATTGCCCGCTTTGCGGGGCCATCGCTTTCCGCCGGAGGTCACGGGCCCGATCGTCGTGATGAGCCCGATGCTGATGAACACGGGAAGGAACTTACGGTCAAGGGTCACCATGGTGTTTCCTCCCACGATGAACTGCTCGACTTTGGTGAATCGGAAACGTTGACCATCGACCATACGGATTTGGAAAGGTTTGAAGGGCCGCCGCAGCGTATACCCAAAACGCGCAAGTGCCCGCAACGCGGGCCTCGCCGCGTCCTTTCCCCGGGGGAAGGGACGCGGCGAGTGGGCCATCGCCACAGGCGAAGGCCCACTTGCGCGTTTTGGGTATACCGGTCAACATCCTGCTTTCGCATCATCCCACTATACCTCGCGTCGATCTTGCTCTCAA